>Ga0307512_10000571_pt1 | contig 54364 bp, 61 predicted proteins | sample 14_EM_MG_FD_200267 | JGI IMG/M metagenome (GOLD analysis project Ga0307512, IMG submission 200267) | Populus trichocarpa ectomycorrhiza microbial communities from riparian zone in the Pacific Northwest, United States - 14_EM | ecosystem: Host-associated > Plants > Roots > Unclassified | place...
CTCTTCCACAATATCATATTACAACCTCAGTTACCCAAAATCACCCTTCACTCTCTTCCACTTCATATCTAATTAAACTCAGCTAATACTTTGTCCCCTTGTCACCATTAGATCCTCGGGGACGGAGGGTAGCGGGGGGGGAGCTCCGCCATCTAGCCGGCTCGCCCGGAGGCGGAGGGGGTTATCAGGTCCTGTCATACTCTAGTAAGAGTGAATACAGTATGATTAAACAACAACAACAACCATTAGATCCTTCTCATCCATCTATCACTGGATATCCCACCAATACCTATCCATAGTATGTAGGAGCCAGAACTTCTACTCAATCACAGTGATATTGCCCATTAGTTCCAGCTATCCACAGAATCCTTTGAGAACCCAAACTATAGTGATAGCTAAGCCAAACATGTTGCTAGAAATATTATAGTTTCATGACCTACAAGTGAAGCTATTACAATATTCTTTCGCTGTGACATCAAAATTGATGCCATCGTTGACTCCAGCAGCTCCCCTGAGACATAACACGAGCTCATTACGCTAGTTGGCGTTATACATTTCGAATGATGCACTGTAAAGCTCATGGCCAATGGCAAGGGCCCGGCCTATGCTAAGGGCAGCCGGGCTGAGATATCCGAAAACCCCGGTGGCCGGCCGGGCTGCTTAGGAACACTGGAGCAGACAGTGGAGGAACACAATCCGTGATGTCCGGCAGCTGCAGGTTGCAAGCTGAACGCAGTGAGCCCAGAGGGCGAAGTTCAACAGGAACCGCTTCTCGACGTATGGGATATTGTATCGATCCGGAGGAAGTAGATGGGCAAAAACAGCTTGAACTTCTGTGTCGGCCGTGAAGAGGGCTAGCGCATTCCAATAGCTTGAGACGGCTATAAGGGACATGTATCAAGGCATTGTTACGGTAGTGCCGATCAACCACCGTAATATCTTAGATGATATCCTGAGGGAGGAAGAGGCTCAGATGAGTGTCCTGTCGATACTGCCGAGGCATTTACAAAGTTACTTTAAGATGTTCGACTGAATGTAGTAAATGATTACGCTAAGATAAGATAAAACAAAGTACAAAGTGCGTTCGGCTGTCAAACTATGGTAATCTTACCCCAGAGCTATTGTGAACTCCAATCGCTTTTCATTGGCTGTTCAGTTGTTCAAAATGTTACCACCAAAAGTGGGCACTTAAGGAGCTCTTTCAGTGGGTTGATCTGAATTTTACCTCCAGAGGTAAAAGTTGAAAACCATAGTTTTGGACAACTTTTCACCCACAATTTGATGGTTGCCCTGTAACTCTAAAACCATGAAATTGACCTTTTGTATGGCAACTTCAAGTTACAGATGGTCATCCGAACGCGCCCTTAGTATCAAACCTTCCTCTAAGCACCCACTGTTACGTCTGCTTCAAGACTCAACACTATCCCTCCACCGCTGTGTCTAATTCATAGAAGTTTAACGCCTTCTACCGCCGTGTCTGAACGCTTAATACCTGCCTTTCATACCTGATCCGGACGATTCATCGCCTAGCCTCTGCTTGTCTCCATCCTGACAACTATTCTAATCCTACTCGATTCTTGAAAAATACACCCGCAAAACGGAAGGGCCACTTTCGATAAAAAGTTGAAGGATCTCTTTGGTCCTTTCAAACTAATTCTCTCTTATTACTATTAACAACCACCAGCATCGGAATGCTCATCGAGACCATCTCTCCCGGCGAGAGACCATAATCTCCTCCGACAACTCCATCTCTCCAGGCGATATCATCTCCCCCAACGACATGGGAGTCATCGAATGGCAAGAGGAGATTAAAATTGCCTTTCGAAGGCTTCACTTGGAACGATTATCTCTGGCAGTCACTCGATGATTAGGCGGCTCAGAATCAACGTGCGTAAGCCACCACAGGAACCCGCCAGTTACCTCGCCACAATTCTGGTTCTATGCCTTACACCCAAGTCAATGTGCATCGCTGGAGCGAGGGGATAAGCGGAGACCCGATCCCCGCAGACCCGATCCCCGCAGCTCTCACCTTACGGTCGCTTTCTTTGCCTCGCGTGTTGATGCGGCCTACCAGGTTTGCCATGTATATGCCCGACCTGGTTCCGACCTCAGCAATGCAAACAAAGGCCAGGGATGTCACCTGGCACCCTTAATCCCAATTAAGTGCGTCGCCCACAGTGCCCCATCGCCCAAACCCCGAATGTCAATTCAAAGAGCCTGGAATAACGGGCAAAATTTAATCTTCTCTTTTGCAGTGCGAGCAAGGACAGGAACTGGAGGTAGGGGGTTTTCGTTTGGTAAGTACTGTTGGTAATGACGCATGATCCCGTCGAATTAGCCATGCTAAAAAACCTTCAGTTTGTAGGGCCGGCATCTAGAAGAGACACGGTATCAAGTGAAACCAAACTCAAATGCTAGGCGTGGTACCAACGATTGACAATACCGGCCATAAAGGTACTTAGTATGTACTTAAGTAAAGGTATACATTATTATCTGGAAAAACCTATGACTTTATAGTTTGTGCAGCTCGTGAAACCCGGAGACTTGAGCTCGCATGAAAAGTTAAAAATTTGCTGGACGAATAGACGCTACTTAGACGCATCCTGTCACGAATCCAGCCAAATAATACGGTACATACTCTAGATAAGTATGAAAATCTTATCAACCAGCGCTAGGCAGCTCTTAAAAGCATCCGTTCGCTTCCTCCATCGCTGCCTAGCGAATGCGCACATTATTGGCCAAATTGTGGTTGTATGAAGCTCATCATTTTGGTATTCTGCAGCTGCAGCCCAAGTGGAGTAGTCCCGTAACGAATGCCCCTAACCAATCGATTAAATCAAGAAAATTTTCAATGGCGTTCACCAAGCGATCCCATGATATCCGTACTGTAACTTTTTAACTTGTATGTGGGTGTGGTGAAAGGGCGGGGGAGTGCAAGTTGTTGCTTTTCTTTTTTTGGGTACAGCATTCTACTGGTTGCTATGGACAATGAACATACCAGAAGACCCTTTCTAAACAAACACAATGACGCCTACACCAGGACTACTGCATTTCCCTAATCCTCACCGTTTCCCCAATGAATTTTGCTGCCCATCACTTATTTTCAGCCAAGTAGCTCCTGTCAACCCGTCAAATCCACGTTAAGGCGAAGTAGAGTACGAGTGAAGCTACTTACTAAGTATCTAAGTAAAACAGCTTAACAATTTAGAAATTACTAATCCCCTTCCACCACCTGCAAGACCCCGAGCTGTCACTTCACTGTTTAACTTCCCATTCTTCCATAGAATTCATATTGGCGAGCTGACAGAAGACATTGTCGATAGAATGAGACTGTTGTAAGAACATATTTGGAGTCATGATACCGACATGTCGACAGTGAGACGGGACGAAACGAAGGTCTCGGAAATCGGTAGTCCTAGGACTTTATAGGATTAATTGAAACCACAGAAATTATAACCCTTCAGTGAAAGTTCGGCCCACCCAGTTACTATGCTCGAAATACCTCCACTAGTATATATCTCATGTCCTACAAGCAGAATCCTTCCTGTTTGAGATAGTACCAGACTCAGCGGCGATTGTGGCCATTAGAGTAGCTCGCTGACGATTTAGAATTTGACATTACGAGCGCTAGATCATAGTATATCACCGACACCACCTGGTGATCTCGAGACCGACCTTGTAATATACCTGGGTATCTTGTCCCGTAGCATGGATGAGTACTCGAGTCTCGGGGCGAAGTCTCACGATATATTATCTTTTAGGCAACACGAGCTACCCTTTCGCTTGTATAAGCGACCACTTCCAGTCCCGAAAAACCTAAACCAAACCAACACCTTCCCAAGAGCGCAAAATTAGCCGGAATAAATAACGAATACCATCAGTCAGCTGGGAAGCAGTTCTTCCTTTGGAGGGCGAGCTCAGGTGATTGTTAAATACTGAGAGGGCCTTTTAAAAACATCTTGATATTTCAAGACTATGGTTGATCCTTTACGAACGAAGAAATACCAACCTTAGTTAATCGAAAGGGGTAGTCTGTCATACGGCTTTTTCTCGCTAGGGCTACGCAACGCCGTATCCAGCCGTCTGACAGACTATACCTTTGGACCTGAATACTCTCTTAGCAATACCCGCTTGAAACTTTTGGTAGATAATTAGCCAGTTTCTTGTTGGTAAGTGTAACAAAATGAGGGAAATTCAGCCGTATAAGTACAGAAGAGCAAGAGCCAGCCAATGCTGGAAAACCCCAAATAAGAAGTCCTACCAGAGTAAGAAGGGGAGAGGAATTCATCACCACGATACATACCTATAGCGAGTACTTCCTTCTACTTTCTAGTCCAGCAAGAGACGTTATACAATTTAGAAGTAGGGTTGAGAAGCGGCTTCAATAATCGTATGCGCAGTCGGTCACTCGATAACTCATTGGTGTTCACTCGATGCCATACAAATGCGACATTGAATTCACCGCAAGTAAGCAGCTTGAAAACTTCAAGAACCCAAGGTGACCTCGCAAGTTGTTCAGTTAAGCTATGAAACCCGCGGATTAGTATTTACTTCCCGATAATAGGCACCTAGGTGTTGCATTACATCGGATCCCAAGCATCCTCGACGGAAAGCTCGAAAACTATCGTGAACTTCAGAAAGAACCTGCTAGCTTTGAATTGACATCCACGATGCGTCGACACCGCCCAATGTCCGTGGTTAGAATCTCGTTCTCTCAATCATCATATCTTTGCCCCACCTTTTCACCGACAACACAACAAACCCCAGACATGACACCCCGATTCAGAACGCCACGCTCACCGGAAGTTAACGACGACACAAAGTACATTGACAACTTCCAACACTTGCCAACCGAGTCTAATGCATCCAGCATTGATCTAATCTCAGAGACTAGGACTGGACCGGCATTAGGTCCATTTGCATCAACATTGAAGAAGGAGCACGACGATTTGAGTGAGCAAGTTCTCCGTGATCTCAGCCGCCATAAGATCTCCCGAGAGCTCGCAGAGACAATATTTACTAGGCTGAAGACGGAAGTCCCTACAACCGCTAATTTCAACCTCGATAATATACCGACTCATCCTGATCTCATCGACAGCGTCTCTTCCTGCAGCGAGACATCCATGTTTGGTCTTCATAGCCGCCAGAACTCCGATGAACTTGCTGCTCAGGGGGGCGAAGGACAGGAGAAAGGTACGTATACAACCTTATGAGCCCCTCTGACAGTACTTGATCTCACATGTAACAAAGGAACAGAAAGCCCACCTACCCATCGGCCGCTTCTCCAACTCCAGATACCCTCTCTAACCAAACAATCACCATGTAGCAACGCCTCTAATCCGCCATCGCCTGTTAGATTAGGCCTCAACTGCTATGAGACGCATTCGACCCAACAGCCTGCTCCATTCCACGGCCGGGTCGAAGACGCCATACCAGAGGGGTTTGTAGAGGATTCTCCACCACAGGCAATAGAGGGTCTCCTAGATTGTCTTGTATCTAGCCACCAAGTCGAATACGAAAGAGACCTTCATCACATTGAAAACCAGGAAATACTGTCCCGCCAGTCTTCGAGTTCAAGCACGTCTAGCAGGCTAAAGCCACAAACTCTAGATAGTAGCCCTATTACTGAGGAGATTACCAGGACAGATTTCTTTGATAGCGACAGATATAGAAACTATCATGGTCGACAGCGCCTTGCAAGTTATAGAACACGCTCATACGGGAATATACCTGGCAATACCCGAACCTCATTTTCCAACACACCCACACATATTTGTCAAAAGTTGAAAGACAACTGTCTGGTTCCATCAATTATGGGTAATCATGACCAAGAACAAATAATCCGAGGCATAACAGATCGACTACTCGAAGTTGGATTTCACAGAAGGAACAGAAGTAATAGTGGACCTCCAGCGATGGAAAGGGCTGGGGTTCTTGATCGAAACTCCACGTTTCAGACTGAACCGAGTGGGACTTCCTTTGCATGCATATTTACAGTGCAGATTCCACAGATCGGCCATATCGGAGCACCGCTTTCCCGATTGGGGAGACCGCTCATTCCTGGCGGGGTCGCGACCGATAAGTTTACTGTTGTGGCAACTTACCATCCGTCATACCGGCACCTAGTAGTAGATATCTTGGACTACTGTCATTGCCCGGCAGGATTTGAATCTTCGCAGATCGTCGATCTAATGTATTTGCAAAACAGTGGTTATTTACCTTCGTATTGTGTCTGGCCCGTTCAGAGCTACTCGTCTCAACGTTATCAAGTAACCTCTCAGTGGTCGCTGTGCACAACTAATGCTAATGGACATGACATACTCTATGTTTCGGATCTGGATGTCCTAGTTCAACGAATTGCTGGTTGCATGTACAGAGCAAACGAGGGCAGGAATATGTCCAAAAGTGCACACCGCCGATATATAGACAGTATCTCTGAAGGATGTGACGACGTGTGTGAAGTTGAACTGTTTTCGAAGGTTCCGAGACTTTCCCGCCAACCTTTGTTCACAACTACCTCCATGGACTACAGCAGGAGCGCAGTATTGGACTGGGTGCCTCTCAATGCTCATCCCGGGCATCAGCTCCCTCATTCGAGATGTATGATGCCGATCAGATAGTTTTAGAACAGGAGCAAACGTTGTATCTGGTTTCTTCAATCGCATATATATGTTGACAGGTTTTTGAATTCATGTTATGGCATTGTAGCTCTAATGGTGCGGCTCAGTATATTGTTTACTTCTTAGTTTGTGAATATCTCTTTTCCTCGGCAGTATGCTGGTTGGCGACTTATTTCTGTTTGTCTAAAGCATCCGAGAACACCAACCATAACAATTTAGTATTGCGTTTTAAACGAATACCTTGCTTAATAATACTCTTTTCGATTCTCACTCACTAGTTTTACTATGAACACACAATGCAATCCCCCCACAAACAAACCCAATACCCACCCATGTATCTATCATAACGTTAGTATTTGTCTAACATCCCTAACCCATACGCCTAAACTCACCCCAAGGAATAAGCTTCCTATCCGCCACCCAATCTCCGAGAACGGTAAATAGGAACGCGAGTGAGTTGACAATTGGGACGGTAAGACTCAGCTCCGCCTGGCCGATTAGGAGGAAAAACCACACTGTCCCTGTGAGGTTTATCTGGTATCGGAAACATGTTAGCAGAAATAGATAAGTAAGGATCGAGCTTACCAAAAGCGGGATTGCGTAAGCGGGATGACGCAGGAGGTCATAGGCTATGTGCAGGAGCTTTTTGATAGGGTTGGAAGTTGGAGCGCGCGGGGTCGGTGTGTGTGAGATTGCTGCTTTGCGAATGAATGGGTTAGTGAAGCCCCTGATGTCCACGTTAGTGGGAGACATGGAATAAGGGAGAAGTAAATAACCAGGACATGCCGACAAGGAGGAAGCCAAGAACCCACTGAAGTAGCCCAGGGTCTTCGGTGACGAGTTCAGACATGATATTAAGTACCTATAAGGCAGGGAGCGGACTGGTAGTGTAGGAGTAATGGAAACTGGGATCTTCTCAATCGCTTTGACGTTGAGCTTCTGGCTTGGCGATGGTCAGCATCATGGAATATCATCCATTGACGATACTACAGTGAACGATATGAGGGAATATGAGTAATAATTATAGGCACCTAGACGCTTTGAACCCATGTCGTTGATGCAAACATTTGGCAGTACAACTATCAGACTTGATAGATCTGCGTGATATGGTATCCCAGAAACACAAAAACGCCCTGATTCCCATCCAACACCAGAGGTAGAAACAATGCACATCAATTCTCAACCATGTGCTTCGACTTAATCACCTTGACCATTAATCTCAAGCAATTCTCAGCAACCTCCCACTGTAGCTTTACCGTGTCTATATCCTCTTTGCTCTTAGCGTTTATGCCTTTGGATGAGCCAGAAACCTTGTTTTTACGTGCTGCAATCCCTTTCTCAACCGCATCTTCTAACGCCTGGGACCACATTAAATAGCCCTTCCTGAACAGCAGCCGCATTAACACCTCCAGCACGATGGCAAACTTCGCGTTGTCTACCAGTGACTGAGTCTTTGCGGTATATGGTAGAAATCTGCGTATCAAGATTTCCTGGGTCAAGTCGAAGTCTTCTCCTCGCCTGGCAGGTGGTGCTTCTCCAGAAAGGAGAGATTCGAGGACGACTTGATTGAAGGTATTCCGATAGCCATCGTCAACGGGGACAAGAGTCGTAACAAAGAGCTTGAAGGACTGGAGAGAGTAGTGGGAGGTGAAATCCTTTAACTCGCGGTAGAGTTCAAGCGGGGCAATGAATTGGCCATGAGACCCGATGTTGGAAAGCTAAAGTGTGCCGTATTAGCCCTGATCCATATAATTTCAGCGGGCTTCATACTAGGGAAAGAAAACGCTGGCGGAGCAAAAAGGCTTCCATGCCACCCCATTCATCCACCGAACTCGGGGTGTTGTTTGTGTCCTGCATTTCGATATCTCTATCAGATGCCACCACTGGCTCGTCGTTCTCGTCTAGCTCCTGGTTTGCCAGCTCCTTCTCATCCTCTGCACTGTCGTCCTCACCCATGAAGCTGTCAAGTCCCCTACGACCCTTCTTCTTCTGCCGCTTCTTAAGCAGCTCATCTTCCCATATACTTGTAAACTCGGAGGCTCCTTGTCCGGTTCCATTAGCAAGAATAGCTCGTAAGACTCGCCGATACCCTCCGGTGCCTTTAGTATCTGGTAGCATTTTAACAGCCATACTCTCCTGCAGAAGGTTCGTGTGCTTTGGTTGGCCGTTCTCATAACTCTCCCATCTTTGCTGCCAGTCTTCCTCGAGGGTTTCGATAAGACAGTCCAGCATATTCTTCCACCATGTCCACCGTGAGCGGTGCGAGACAGAGCAAGTAAACGCCCACCCGACAACGCTCCAAACATCTTCAACTCGCGAGAATAAGCTCTCCTCGTTCGCCAATTCGCCGGAGATACTATCATCCGAACTAAGCGACATTTCTGTGTCTTTGTGGCGACGCCGCTCGGTGCGGCTGCCACGATCGAAACGCCAGACCACGCCAAGGTCCGCATTCATAGGTCCAATAATGTTGATGATACGGCGCATTAGGATATATGCGTTGATGGGTGCGGTCGAGGGAGGCGTATTTTTCCGGATTTGGCTGGTATAGAACGGGTGCACCATGAGTGTTAACACGAAGCGGAGGAATGTAGGGGGCGGAATCGACGCGGGCACGGGCGTTGGGCCGGGTGCGGAAATGCCAGTGAAAAGGATTGCATTGAGGAGTTCGATTCCTTGCTCATCTAGACTGTGTTAGAATCATGTTTAAAAAGTATGTCGGTTGCTGTGGGACGGACGTAGCATTTCTTCAAAAGCGACACGAACCCGTTCGACCAGATTGTATGGTAAAGGTATGACAGGTCGGTATCGCGGTGGAGTTTCAGAAGGTGAAATTTCAGACATGTTTGCGATTCATGAAGTGAGAGGCTGTAGGGTGGAGGAGGGGTAGTTGGGTGGGAGATGCGAACTTGAACGGCGCTTGTCGGGGTTTATATGTGACGCGATGCTTTGTTCTGTACAACGCGCGGAAGATGCCGTGGCGTATTTTGAGTTACACGCGGCTAATTATGTGTGATCCCTGACAGCTAGCTATGGTTGGTTGAATCCAACGTCGCATTGCTTTCACACTACGTATCACTCTGGGAATGCTCAACAGAAGATGTGTCGAACCACGGATTTTCTGAAAACGCAACACCACTGAAGACTGTTCAGTCGACCCGCACATAAGCCTGCCGAAGTCAGCTCCCGCATCAGACTAGTCACAATATCATGACATGCGGAAGAGGTCGCCTCTGTGACACAACTCCCAATCATCGGCAAGCGAGATAGGGAGAAGGAAGGGAGCCCTGACGCTCAACCATTCCTTTCTATTGCATTCGATAAATGCACTAGAGCTACCACGCTCTATGAACCCCTTCGACTGCACCACAGCCACGCAAGCGCAAGTACCTCATACGCTATACCACCTCCGGGTATACAATTGCACAATGACACTGGCTAGATATTTGCTTTTACTAGTACATGTTAGACTAATCCTCGGGGGTTTATGTTAAATGGCACAAACTTCTCTCAATAGAGTATAAGGGCGAAGTCTTTACGCCCTGTGAAGCAGTGGGTGATATTCTCCGCTCAAGCGTGTAGGAGAGTTGGCACTTGCGCTCGAAGCGCCAGCACCATCCAGTAATACCTTACCAAAAGTGATAACTCTAGGACGATCACTGATAGGACTGAGGAAATGGAAGCACATGAACTAGCGATTGCTGAATGAGGGACCCAAACTTGGAAGTAGTCACCCCGGACTACTGGCAATAACGGAGCTATGGAATGCCACACAGGTTCCGGGATGGGTAGATGTCCCTATGCCATTATGCGGGAGATTAAATCGCCACATAATCGATTGAAAATGAACCGTGAAACGAGACATGCTCGAAGTTTGGATGAGATGAACACCATAGAACCTGCCAAGTCTATTGTACCTGTTCTAGTTAGCCGTTCCTACTAGATGACTGTTAGACAGTAGCTCCATCGACTTTGGGGGATAATGTTATCTTTTGTTATTCCGGAAGAACATGGCCATAAATATTTCCGAGTGACACTGTATACCCTGAAACAAACAACAAACAACAAACAGCATTTCATCTTTTGAGCACTATAGTCATTGTTATAGTAAGTTCGGTTCTTTCTCTTATTCTCGAAGTCTCCTGAATCGAATGAGAGCTGGCTTGAAAAAGAATGGAACCACGTCTGTACTTACCAAATATCATTCCTAAAGGGATTCTAAACAAGCCACTCTCGTAGTTACTTGTGACACGATACTACAATGCTAGAGTTGGCATTGAAGGGAGTGGGGAATGCTCATTCTAAAGTCTTGATTTGATGCGCTGTTGTTTTGTTTTACGGTTACTTTGGCGGCTCTGCCATGAAAAGTCTTAGTGACGATGACGAATTATACCACCAACTCCAACTAACTCAACTACACAAACACCACATTCCGTCTCAAACTCAGCACCTCCTTCCATCCCTCTTCCTTCCACGATCTCAACGACATTCTCATCCGGCAAGCCTCCACCGCTATCGCCACTACCACTACCACCACCACTACCACCATCCTTCCCTCCCTCGCTTCCTCCCCTTCCACTCTCGCTACATTACTACGTTTTCTTCTCTTGTTCGCTGTTCAATCGCCACCACACGCGGTTCCCCCTCCTTTTCAACCACGACTTGACGATTTCTTATTCTTTTACGCATACGACAGACTACGACGAACAGCCCAATACTTATATTTTGATATTTTCAGACTTGAAATTCCTGTTGCTTGCGGATAAAAGGGGCCATCGTCCATCGTCTAGCCACCTTAATAAAAAAAAGTTAAACGTTTCTTATTTTTTGCTTTTGATACTCAGCATTCGAAGGTGCATACTATTCTTTTGGATTTCAAAGTTGTCCGATTAGTTGCGCTTGTCCGATTGCTTCTAGTCTCATTTCGCACGCAGTTTCGTTTCCAGGGCGCTGTCCACCCTACAATATTCATATTCGTTCGACGTATCAAGCGCCTGCTAGTCTTATCATGTCGCCTACAGCTCAGGCTCCATCTGCCCCCGCTACCACTACTCTCTCCACGACCAAAGCCTCGCGTCGCAATCATCTTCCCCGCCGCCGCCCTGGCCATAAACTTGAAGAAGACGACACCGAGACAGTCGTCTCGGACGGATCTTTCACTGACGACTCTGGTTTGAGCGAGGAGGAGGAAGAGGAGGAAGAGGGATTCAGCGATGATGAGACGGATGAGGAGGATGCGTCCGACGGAGAGGGGCGGGGAGAAGTGGAGGAAATCCGGTCGCAAGGAGTATCCAATGGAAGGGTGAACCGGAGAACGGATACGGATGTGATGAAAAATGGAATTGATGTCCGGGGAGAGGACGTTGAGACCGTAGACTTTGAAGACATGGGAAATGAAGCGTCAGCAAATGGAAAGGTTGTAAATCTGGAAGTTAGGGAGAAGCCGTCTATGGCGGCAAACCCTGCAGAGCCAGAACAGGAGGTGCTGCGAGAAGACCCGAAGAAGCCAGAGACGCTATACGACAGGAGGCGGAGGGAACACGAGGAGTATCGAAAACGGCGCTTAGAGGATCCGAGCTTTGTACCTAACCGTGGACGATTCTTTATGCATGACCACCGTGATGGTACTGGAAGCAATGGGTTCAAGCCTTTTGGCCCTAATGGAAGAGGACGGGGGGGTCGTTTCGGGTACGTTTTGTTCGTGGTGCATAGTTCGAGAATATGAAAGTTCTAATGATCATTCTATAGTGAATTTCAAGCACATCCTCAACAGCCACCACCCCCAGAACTGGCTGCAGAATGGCCGCATGATATGCATGAGCAGATTGAGCCGCGGAATCAACCACCGAACCAGAATCGGCAAGTGGCAGCTCCAACCCAGCAAGTCTCGCGGCAGACCCAAGGATATAATAGTTCTTTCCCTGCAAGCCGTCAGCGGGCGTCGGACCAGCCACGAAGCTTTGGTAGAACTTTTCATAAGGGAACAGTCCAGATCCAGGTCAATTTGCCCGGGATGAAGGCGCCGATTACTTTCAGTGAAGTTCCATGCAAAATATACACTCGATTGCCATACCATCGACCGCCTCTCCGGAGAGACAAACCCGTTCGGATTGCCTTGCCCGATACTCCGGTTCGTTACATTTATCCAAATGTTCAGCGGTCATTCATCTTTATACCGAGGGCAATGCGGCCTGGGGGGTCAGGTTATATCAGAGGAACTGGTGGTAGGGGAAGAGGGGGTTATCCTACAGGTGGGCGAAGTTTTTATGGTGGTGGTGGTGGTGGTGGTGGTGGTGGTGGTGGTGGATCGACAATTTACTCACCTTCGGTTGGCATGTCCAGACGGTCGTCTTTAGTTTACGATACCCGCCATCACACGCCTGCACAAACATTGTATCCGCCTATACCTCCCCAACAGCCTGTAGCGAGTTATATCGAGGAGAGACAAACTAGAGCTGTTGTCAACGGAGAAGATGAGCCGAGTAAGCCTGTGGTTAGGCTCCCAAGCACCACCCCATCAATTACTACTGCTCCTTCGGGGCAGTTCCAGCAACCTGGCCAAGCACCAACTCCTAGAGCTGTTCCCCAGCAGCCACCGCCTTCATACACCCCCTCAATTAACCCGATACCTTACCGGGAAACTCGTGCTACGCCCAAAATTCCGATGTATCAACCTCGACCTCAAAAAGCTGTCAACGTTGCTGAAATCGACTCACCGGCTGTCATGCACTTTCCGCATAATTATAATGGGGGCGTTTACACTGATCATGTGCCCTCGGGTACTCCTGTGATGGCACCAAATGGATACGCACATCATACTCGACATCCATCTTATCCGTCTCAACCCTCTGGGACACCACTGTCCCAGATTCCCGAGGCTGTCCACGCTAGGCCTTTCCAACCAAACCCCTATCCACCGCAACAGGCTTACTACCAGCCATATCCTCCTCCACATGGTCACCCCGCTCCACCACTCCACCCCATGACCCATGCTCCGCTGCAACCTCACCACGGAATTTTTCACCCTCCCCCACCTCCATATGCTGCTGGCCCCTCACCCATGCCCAACGGAGCGACAAACCATTACGCACTTGCTCCACCTATGCAGCCACACCAACCTCCACCGCTTCCCCAGGTATCAGGACCTGCACCACCGGGACCCTCTGGACCCACAACCATTGCCCAAGAAAGCAATGGAATGGTGTACTATTCAACCTGGGATCCTAATACTACATATTATCAGTATCCACCTGCTCCAGGTACTACATACCCTGATACACCCGGGATGCCAATAACACCAGTACCTGATGGTCAAGGGCAGAATGTCGGTGGCACGATGTACTATTATGCACCACCGCAGCCAGTAGGGTCAGGATTTTACCATAGTCAATAGGGGGCTCTTATTTGAGCAATTGGATACGACAGTTCAATTCTCTATTTCTTCCATCCTTATTTTCTTTGTCGTGCTTTGGGTTAACCTTGTCTTTTGCAATATTGGGTACCTTATTCTTGCATATTTCTGTTTTTAGGGTTGTTGAAAGGCTGGTTAAGGCGGTATTACTTTTTCTGTTTCCGTTGATATATTCCTTTGCTGCATGTTTGTACTGCTCGGTCGTCTTATCTATGATGAATTTTGCTACTTCTCCAAACTGGGTTTACACCGTTGATGAATGTCTGATGTTGAATGATATGCCCTCTTGGGAATAGTGGTAGTTTTTCTTTTTTTCTAAAGGGTTTCTTCTCCCTCCAGTGTGGGCAGCGTGGTATTGTGGGTTACTTGTGTAATGGGATGGAACCTTTTGCGAAGAGTGATTGCTTTGAATTCGCGAACACCCATTGATGTCCATGTAGGTACAGTCTTGCTCAATATAGCATCCTCTAAGTAGCGTCCCGGCTGTGAGCACCTCTCTGCAATTTAGCACCACCCCTCTTTCCGTGCTGCTTTGTACTTTCAACTTTGCAATTCGAGGATCCAGTGATTATTCCAAAGTTCTGATTACTGAGCCTCTGCCAAGCTTAAACTCAAAGAAATCCTTCATTCTCACTCATCCGCCGTCATTCTCGATTACCCGACCTCTTCTTTTTCTTCGCCAACTCCCCGCTCTTCGTCTCCGTTCATTCATTCTCTCAACCACTCACCCCCGCTATTCTCTGCCTGACATCAAGATATCCTTAGCTACTGTATAGTGAGGTTCTTTTTGCCTCCGCTCTCTCTTGCCCCTTCTCCCTTTCCCCCCTTTACTACCTTACAACCAGCGCACCAATTTTGTCGCCATCATGTCTACCGCCCCAGGCAACGACGCAGAGAAGAATATCGAGATCTGGAAGGTATTTCGGTTCAATACTGATAGCTATCTCGTATTTAATTGTAAATCTTATTTTTTAATTGTGTAACAGGTCAAGAAGCTCATCAAACGTCTCACGGAGGCAAGGGGCAATGGAACTTCCATGATTTCTCTCATTATCCCGCCGAAGGATCAGATCTCCCGCGCGGCAAAGATGTTGGCTGAAGAATATGTGAGACTTGCTACTTGTCTTTGTGCAACTTAATGCTGACTATGACCGATTGACAGGGAACGGCATCCAACATCAAGTCCCGCGTGAATCGTCTCTCTGTACTTTCAGCAATCACTTCGACTCAGCAACGCCTTAAGCTATACCCCAAAGTCCCACCGAATGGACTTGTGGTATATTGTGGCGAAATCATCACCAGTGAAGGCAAGGAGCGGAAGATCAACATCGACTTCGAGCCTTTCAAACCCATCAATACCTCATTGTACCTTTGTGACAACAAATTCCACACTGAGGCGCTTTCCGAACTTCTCGAGTCTGACAGCAAATTTGGCTTCATTATCATGGACGGAAACGGTGCTCTCTTTGGCACACTGAGCGGTAATACTCGTGAAATTGTTCACAAATTCTCGGTCGATCTTCCGAAGAAGCACGGTCGTGGTGGTCAGTCCGCGCTTCGTTTTGCCCGTCTCCGTGAGGAGAAGCGTCACAATTATGTTCGTAAAGTTGCGGAATTGGCTGTTCAAAACTTCATCTCTCAAGACAAGGTCAACGTCCAGGGACTCATCCTGGCTGGTTCTGCTGATTTCAAGAACGAACTCGCCCAGAGTGACATGTTTGATCAACGCCTGGTCGCTAAGATTATCAAAGTTGTGGATGTCTCATATGGAGGAGAGAACGGGTTTAACCAAGCCATTGAATTAGCTGCTGAAACCCTGAGCAACGTCAAATTCATCCAGGAGAAGAAGCTCATTCAGAAATACTTTGACGAGATCTCACAAGACAGTGGGAGGGTCTGTTATGGTATTGACGATACTTTGAGAGCATTGGAGTTGGGTGCTGCCGAGAGTAGGTAATTTCAATACGTTCTCAATATGCAACGCTAACGTGTCTTCTAGTTTTGATCGTATTCGAGAACTTGGATATTACTCGTTGGACCCTTAAATCTTCGACTGGAACTGAAGTTGTCCTTCATACCACCAAACTTCAGGAGCAGAATCGCGACCAGTTCATGGACAAGGAGTCAGGACAGGAAATGGAGGTTGTCGAGCAAATGCCGTTTCTCGAATGGCTCGCAGAGAAGTATAAGGACTTTGGTGCAACTCTTGAATTCGTATCCGACCGTTCCAGCGAAGGCAATCAGTTTGTCAAGGGCTTTGGTGGTATCGGAGCTATGCTTCGTTACAAGGTCAATTTTGAACAGCTTCAAGAGCTCGAGGACGAGGACGAATATTACGACGGTTAGTTTCTTTGCGTGTGCGCGAAACATGAATGTTTCTAATATTTGATAGATTGATGGTTCTGTGACCTCGCTGTGAGCGAGGACGTTCTTCCAGGCATGAGCCTGAGGGCGTCCCGCGCAGTTCCGGCCCTACGTTTGGCATGGGCGGCCACTGCATCTGGTGTTGTATTGGAGAAGAGGGGAGGAATTTCGGTAGCTTGTGCTTGAGGTTTATAATACATGCGGGGATCAGTGCAAAAATTCGTAAGTCTTCATTCCCGTGCAATTTTGCAATTTTGGCGTATTACGAACATTTATTTAGTATTGACAATGATTATGACGGATTGTTCGATGCAATGAGGTTTTGTGGAGGGAGGTGTTTTTTACAAAAAGGCGAAAGAGGCGGAAGCGTGGTATGGTGCCATGCAGGGTAATGAAGATTTGAATGACTTTACGAGAAAAGTCATCGGGGAATGGTGTAATCTGGTTTGGTGAATGGGGCTTGTTTTGTATTATTTATTTTCGTTCGTTTGCCACTTATGTCACTCGTTTTTGTGAATTGAAGTCAATGATCATGATCGCAGATTCTCCTCATCGCTGTGTCCTAAAAACAGGGGTACATACTGTCAGTGATCATCTACTTTTCGGGGACTGTTATAAGTGCGTTTCCGATTGTCGTGGGCGCACTTGCTCTGGTGAAACATGGTATCGATATCAAATCCATTGTTGCTTGATATTCTTGGTGCTCCCGTTACTTTCTGTTAATGTATGGACACACTGCGATGCTGAGAGACTTCGAGCACGACTTAGCACAGCAAGAAAAGAGAGAGAACGAAGATAAGAGAAGTGATGAATTGACTAGAGTGATGATGCGTACACAAAAGAGCAAGAGGCTCCCTCCAGAGCCGCACTAAACCTAAAGCAAGACAACAGCACTTCTCTCCTTCTTAACTACTGTACCAAAAAAGCCCCGTTTATTGATGCCGAGGTAATGCTGTATTAATGTTGAATTTGTTACAAATGTATACATTGGCTGAACTTGTGGGGTATTTTGGAATTTGCAACAATATCAATTGTTTTGAATATGGGATTAATTTCACAATAATGTAGCACAGAAGACCACATTAGATAGTATATTGATGCCATATTGATGCTGGATTGCTGTCATATTCAAAATGATGTGCATTGAGTTAAATAGTAGAGTTATACTACATTACTTGCAAATGTCTGCACATGCCTGCACATACCTGCACATGCTTACACATGCCCTATGGCTTGCCTCCAGGCCTGATGTTGGCAGCTGACTGAAGTATGGTAAAAAAATTATCTCTGGTATGATTCAAACCTGTTTCAGTGGGTATTGTACACACCCACTAACCATTACACTATGTATGTAGTTTGCTGAACATGACATCATGTTAGGGCTATTTGTAGGTATACTGGTTTATTACTATTACATCATTGTGACAAGAATGTGGAATGCCTGCCCCATCTATGCAAATGCTCAATACTGCTTAATTGACCAATATTACCCCATTCAACTAAATACTCAATCATTTACAATGTCATATTTGCTGGTATCTTGTATTACTGTGGTATTTTGAGCTATTCCCCAGTAATTGGAATGTTAAATTTAGTAATATGCTACAATCACTGGACTCTGGGAGTCATGCTGCACTCGGGTAAATGTGGCACTACAGTCACATCAATAAACAGGGTTTTTTTTGGCATAGTAGTCTCGAACGCTGGGACCACACTCCGAGACTATCTCCTTCTAAATACTAGGTGTGCGGGTGCGTCTTTTCCGTTGTAATTGGTCTTCGCTAGTTTAATACAATAATTAAAAGTGATCAAGTCGCCGTAGTATCATGGATCTCTTCTGGGGCTACATATAACAAAACGCACTACTAAGCCTTACGCTTCTTGCCTTGATATAGCTTCTCAGGGCCATATGGTCGCGCATTTTTGTCAACCTTCACTTCCACAACTGTTTTCACTTCGACTCGAGGCGGAGTATCAAATCCGAAGCTCTTCCCAACTTGCCGGATGTTGAGCTTGGTAGCATCAAAGATCTGGCTGTCGCCATGGCGGTTGTAATCTTGAAGGAAAGTTCTGTACACTTCCCATTAGTTATTGAACCTTGGAAAGGTTATATAGAATAAAGTAATCATTGGAAAATGTCAATGTGAAGTTTATATCAGAGGTGAATATAAATTCAATGGGCTCGATTTCATGACACGCGGGGTTTTAACCGCAATCAACAACACGGACCATAGTTTCTCATCATATAAACTTCGCATGACGGGAGGGAGTGCGCAAGGGCATATAAGACTAACCTGAATCCATCTTTTGCCAATTGATGTAGACCGAAATTCTTCGATACCAACTTCTCAATTTGAATCTGGACATTGCTTAGTTTTTTCTTTGGGAAATCAAACTCTTTCACTTCTATGTCTGCAGCCTTCAGTTGGTCCACAAAAGCGCTCTCTCTGGGCTGTACAAAGGCAATCGACTGGCCTTGAATAGCACCTCGGCGTTTGATGAACTGTCTGATGGATCGTGGCGGATCATATTGAATAACCCAATCCACAGGTGGGATCTAAAGGACTCTGTCAAGATCAAAACAGTACAAGAGGGATTCGAAATATACCTCGAGTCCTTCGACTGCCTCCTCCGTCAACAGCAGAGTGCCTTCCGTATCTTTCACAAAACCAGAGAAGGCAGCCAGCCGGGTCTTCACATTCTGCCTCCCGTGAACAGAATAGACCGTTAAATCCAATGAATTGAGGACTTCTAAACCGAACACGACAGAGGGTGTTGAGGACATAAGCACAACGATCTTCTTTCTTTGAAACTTCTTTAAGAATGAGTGCAGAAGAAGAAATCGTTTATCAGCTTCTACAATGACATAACCCTGCAGTCCTTTCGAACCCTCTGACCCTGTTGACACCTCAATGTACCTATGGACGGAGTCTGATCGACAAATGAGTTCGGCAAGACTATTCAGTTCGTCCGTCTGCTCCGTCCCAAATATCATGGATATGCGATCTTTTTTGGGAATGAGGGTAGTTATTTCTCTTATCTGTTTATCCATTCCTAGTCCAGCAAATGTACCTGCTTCGTAAACATAGAAGGCCTTCAGGTTCTTGAATACAAAGGATGGAGTATCTCGAATATGATCTAGTAATCTTGTCGGCGTGGCAATCAGTAAGTTGATACCTCTGTCTAGCTTTTGCTCCTCTGCACCCCGGTTGGCACCATCAATTACCATGCCGACAGTATAAGCAGTTCCAGAAAGCAGTTCAGAGGCCAGTCCCGATACTTGAATGGCAGTCTCTCGGTTTGGCGTCATGATTAGAACGCCAGTGCCATTTCGGGTGTGAAAGCGGTGTTTTTCTAGCAGAGCAACGGCAAGTATCAAAAATGAAGTCATTGCATCTCGCACAGACACTGAGACTGCCAAAACCTAGCAATAGGTAAGAATGGCACACAAGTATGACATGAAAGGAAGGGGCAATAGAGGTATACCTACATCTCTTCCACCGAGCAGCGCAGGAATGGCGTGTTGCTGAACCGGAGACAGCTTGGATGTGCCCAAGCCAAAGATAGGCTTCAAGAGGGTGCTGAGAAGAGACAATTCTTCGAATGTTTTGGCATTGAGAGGAACTGTCGCCACTGCGTCTTTGTTTTCCGCTGTGGGTATTAATTGGGATTTTGAGGGCTTTTTCTGTAACGACCGATACTTTTTGGTATCTTTTGTAATATTATCCTTGGCGACAGGAGTCTTGGAAGAGTCGATCTTGCGCTTCTTGGACACTGGAGGGTCCAGGGATTTCGGCATAACGATATTGGTTGGTGGTGAGTATGGTGAAGGTGGTGATGGTGGTGATGGTGTGATAAGTATGGGTGCAAACGAACTAACAAAAAATTTCATTCGGGCTTTGCATGGGATAGTAAGCCCTAACCTAAGTAACATGATGGGGTGCACTCGAGAGGGCGCTTTACTCTTTCGAGATGAAGCTCAGATGACGACCGTTTCTTTCATCCTTCCCTGCCTGATGCTGGATGCTGCATGTATGTAACACGCAAGGGAAGTGCACTAGAACATGTAACATGTGGGATACTCGGGATACGTAGGCCGCGTAGACTAAATATTAAATGCTCTACTCTGCTGTAGTAGAGCACTTAGCAACTCCTACATGTACTCTCAAGTCGGCACATGATGGCAACCGATCTCACTGGGAACGTATCAGCATCATCTCATCAGCATCATCTCATCAGCATCATCGTTTGCTGTGATTCGTGAACTTGATTTGATTTGATGATCCGCTTCAATTGGTTGGCGCGTGGTTAAAAGTTGTTGTCGTCACAATAATATTAGCCGAAACAAGAGAGATTCACTCACAGTACTAACTCAGCCACTCTTGGTGTTGCTTGGAGCTTGCGTGTTACATACGTCGGAGGTTGTGGGACCGAGCAACCATGCAACTCTCTCCTGCAACTCCTACTCCGTCAAAATCTACCATGTATCAAACCAGAAAGACCCCTGGATCACTTGCCCTCCAAGCTTGAAAGAAGTGCTGCTGTGCTGCCCGATCGTTTTACCCTCGTTTCCCCATTCCTCTGGCTCGCTCGCTCGCTTGCTTCGTCCGCGTTTATCATCATTACTATTACTATTATTGTCATTGTTATTTCACGAGCGACCTTTTCCTCCCTCTTCCTTCACCTTTCACATTCAACGACCACATCTACTCCGCCACCACGCAGCTGTGGCCAGAACCCATCTATCTCATCTTGCATTTTACCGATCCAAAAGGCCAGCAAGCGCCCCATAACTACGCCCAAGGAATCATTCATCAACCACTTTTCGGTTTTCTCACGGTCGCTTACCATTACGTTCGTTTGCCCATTATCGTGCTACAGCCCGCCGCACGGCTAAGAATTCCGCATAATAAACAGCCCTTTCGCCTGACGCCCATTACGATCACACCCTAGAAGGGATACTTCAAAAAGGTCGCAAACACGGCTATTTAGGTCCAATCGCCGTCGGGGATTGTCCCCATCAGATTTCTTTCGCTCACTTAGAATGTATCATTCGTTACTATCAATGCCGCTTGAGCGAATAATACCGTTCTTGCTCCTTGTGTCGGCATGGCTGTCGCAATATGTCGTAGCGGCGCGCATTATTCAATCAACCTCCTTAAACCCGTGTATGGAAGATTCGCTCTTTTCGGCCACGCTGTTTAATATAACCTTCACTCCAGACGATGGATTACTTAGGATTAAGGTTAACGGCATATCTTCGTTATCGGGCAATGTCACAGCCAAATTGGCCATTATAGCTTATGGGTACACCGCAATGGAGAGAGATTTGGATCCTTGTTCGATGGAAGGCTTCGAAGGGATGTGTCCAATGTCTACCGGTCAAATTACTCTCAACTCAAACGTTGAGGTGGGGCAAGACGTCGCGAATTCGGTACCTGGTGTGTAAATGAACACCAGACAATTCTTGCCGCGTTAAACTGACGAATCAAAGCCATTGCCTACCAGGTTCCTGACCTCGATGGACTTGCGAGAATTATCGTCAATAGTACCGACACTGGAGACATGGTTGCTTGTGTGGAGGCGCCTCTCAGCAACGGCAAAACCGTGGATCAACACGGTGTAGGCTGGGTCACGGCTATCATTGCGGGAATGGGACTCATTGCATCTGCTGTCACTTCCGGTCTCGGCCACTCGAACACTGCTGCACATGTTGCTGCAAACGCGGTTTCATTGTTTGCATATTTCCAGGCCCAGGCAATGATTGGCATGACAGCTGTTAAATTGCCTCCAATTGTCTCTGCATGGACCCAGAACTTTGATTGGACAATGGGTATCATTGAAATCCAATTTATGCAAGATATATTCCATTGGTATATCCAGGCCACTGGAGGAAAGCCATCGAACCTCTTGGACCGGTTGTCTGAAGTCTCTGTGCAAATTACAAAGAGATCCTTTGATGTTGGAGAAGTTCCCTATTTGATGACTCGGGCCGCCATGTATGGGTTCGCGCCATTAGACCTTGATAGCCGCGATATTTCAAGTCAGCTCGTTCCTCGGTCAGATATATACTCAAGATCCAATAACGATAATGCGGCGACTGCTCAAGCGGAGATTATCAGTGTCGCTGGAATTGAGAGGGTGTCTTTCAAAGCGAAAATTGAAGCCAGCAACTTTTTTATGACCGGCATAGCTTTCTTTGTAGCGTTCTTGTTTTTCACAGGTTTAGGCGTATGTGCGTTTAAAGGCTTCACGGAACTTGCGATTAGAATGAAGTGGATCCGGGGTACAAAATTTCAAGATTTCCGGAATGGATGGTTGACAGTTCTAAAAGGAATTATGTATCGCTTGGTATGTTTCGAACCGGTGTTCCATCTAGGGCTATTCTAATTTCTTTAGGTACTCATCGGCTTTCCTCAAATAGCAATTCTCTGCTTATGGGAACTGACAGTACATGATTCCGCTGGAGCAATGACGCTTGCTGTTTGTTTCTTCCTGTCAATAGTAGGCATTTTAAGCTACGCGTCATGGAAAGTCATTCATATCGCACGGCGCTCGGTATCACTGCACAAAAACCCGGCATATATCTTGTACTCAGATCCTGCGGCTCTGAACCGATGGGGGTTCCTGTACGTCCAGTTTCGGGCTTCGGCTTACTACTTCATTGTGCCGCTTCTACTGTACTACTTGGTCAAGGCGATGTTTGTCGCTTTTGGCCAGAAATCAGGAACTGTTCAGGCCTTTGCTTTGCTCTTTATTGAGCTTATCTATTTGGTAGCTGTTAGCATGATGCGCCCCTGGATGGATAAGAGGACCAACATCTTCAACATCTCGATCTGTGCTATCAATTTCTTGAACGTCATCTTTTTGCTGGTGTTCACAGGGATTTTCAACTCAAAGGTAGGCTACAAAGACGAACCCTGGTTATTGTCGTTATTCTGACTGTCCGTAGGATATTGTTGCTGGTGTGATGGGCGTAATATTCTTCGTGATGAACGCTGCGTTCGCCCTTGTTCTCCTCATTCTCGTTCTTGTTTCGTCCGTTTACGCTCTGATTTCAAAGAACCCCGATATTCGTTATCAGCCCATGCGGGATGACAGGGGCTCCTTCATCAAATCCAATTCGCAGATGTTCCCATCCACAGAGTTAGATGCACTAGGAGCTACAGCTCGTGGTGATATGAAATCTCGTGATTTGGGAGATGATGACAGCGATTCGTTTACGAACTCGTCGCACCGGCCACATTACGACGCTAGTCAGGTCCCTCTTCCGCCATCGACAGCGAACTCGGCCCGGGCACCTAGTCACTTCGATACTCCTCGTTCCCCCGTTGATACTTGCGTCCCACTGTTCCCATCAAACGGCCACGATACCTCGCGTCAGGCCTATGCGGGAGGACAGCAGGCTGGGGGGATGGCATTACTTACTCCTGGGGGGCCAAGGTCCCCCAGTAGAACGGGAGCCAGCAGTCCGTCGCCATCACAACGGTCATTTGACTCGCATGGGCGACCGCAGCCTCATAGTCGGCATGATGGAGGTTATCAACCGCAGACACATAATAATGCATACCAACAGCCGTCACAGCAGCCTCAGATGAACTGGCAGATGGGCGCTGGGTACTCTTCTTAAAAGCGAATGTGGGATGTATGGGCTCTTTTATTTCTGTAACTCAACTTAGTGGTATGGTAACCCTTGGATGGCGTGGGATTCACCAGAAATAACTCCCCCATCCACCTTGTGTGAAATAGAAATGGTATCGGTTTACCAAGGAATTACTTTTCTCGTCTCTCTTTACAGCTATCTTTTTTGTTCCCGGTTTCTGTTTTGTGGTGTGCCAGAATCTGGGATGTCCACGCATATATTGATGAGCCTTACCCATTCCTTGGAGAAGCATCATCATCACTACAAGCAGGAGATGAAGGGGAGGTGTTTGTGGATTTATTATGTATTGGGATAGGAAACTGCAGTTTTTTATACTTTGTGCATGCATGCATCATCATTGGGTTCTGGATTTTTCATATAAACGTTCCTCCTGCTTTACTACATCTCTTTTTTATTGCTTTTTTATTGCTTTTTTCTTGCTATGCTACTACTATTAGTAAGTATCCTCTTAACGTTTATTGTTTTGTGGTGGTTGGGACGGTTGGGCTGGGCTGAGATTGTAGTCTGACAGACTGCTGAGATTGGCGTTTATAGTGGAAGGAAGAAGAGGATGGGATGGGGACTGTATGTATCTTAAAAGGCGGGTGGTTGTCTAAAAGATATGCTTGTTTTTCAGTTTTTCATTGTGTTTTTCTGTTCCGCTCCTTTCTTTCCTTTGGGAAGAGTTCTTTTTCTCTTTTTGGAAGCTGGCGGAATTCGAAACAGCATGCATCTATGGTGGTGGTTTCTCCTTTTTTTGTTGCTCTGTAATATGTGGGAGAGTGAGAGGAGGAAGGGAGGGTGGTGGTGTACGATTATGTAGACTGGCCTGGCCTGGACTGATGGTGAATTGAAAATAGGTTTGTTAACTTGCTATATATCCTAAAGCAGTAGGCTGTGGCTAATATATTGTAATTGACTTCTAACACCCATCGCCGATGCTCTTTTGTTACGGCCCGCTGCACGAGTTCAGGTTGCGTATATCATTGCCCATAACATAAGACCAGCTTATATAGGTTCGCTCTCTATTGACTGCTGCCTTGTAGCACATACACATATACCAATTGTAATACTCCACCTTTTTCTCACTTTCTCCTTTTTAAAAATGCAATAATACAGTATGATAATAAATAATGCTAACATCTATAATTAAAAGTTAAAGGAAAACGAAGACAGACGCAGACCTAAGTCGACCAAATGGCGGTGTATGGAGTAGATGAATGCCAAAAACAAAAGAAAACCAATGAAGATCAAAAGCATTGTGTATGATCACCATTTCCCATAATATTTGAAGGTAGAAAATAAAGCTATAATAAGGGGGGACATAAATATAGCGTAGTATACGATTTGTGTGATAATAGTAATACAATTCTTCACTTCGGCTCGTTCAGCCCCTTCTGACTCGCCGCCTCCTTGGCCCTCTTCTCCCGCCTGTCCTTCTGCAGCTGGCCCTTTCTTCCCCTGAGGTACCTCTTTGCCTCATCCACCAACGCCTTATCCTCAGTGCTCTGCCTCAGAGCCTCCATCATCGCCTTAATCTGTGTTTCTGATCCAAAGTGCGGGCAGATTGAGGCCTTGGGGAGATGTGCAAGTTTGCAGATGGGGCAGTACTCGACGCCGCTTTTTTTAATTGTGCATGATCCGTGGGCGTGATGATGTCTACACGCCTTGCAAAGGGGCATGGCTGGATCATCTGTGGGAGTGATTGGGTTAATGCGCGTGAAATTGCGTGAAGCGACAGGTGTGTGGTTTTGGTTGCGGCGATGGTTATTCTGGGGAGGAAGACCTAGTGGTAGTTGGGTTGGCGGGAGCGGTAGACGTGGAGGAGGAGCGAAAGTTCCCATCGTTGGTCCCACTGGTAGGGGAGGAGCGAAAGTTCCCATCGTTGGTCCCATCGGTGCACCGTTTCCGTTTACTAAAGGAACAAAAGCCTGGCGTTGGTTGATGGGGTCTTCTCGGAGGAGATCGGACCTGCTAACACCATTCATAGGTCCATCGAGATCCATTAGATCACTAAAGACCATACCGTCCATACCATGCTCATCCATAGAGTCTTCGCTCTCGTGCCCAGGTCCATCTTCTTGGAAGTCAGTGTCGCTGCTATTGTCTTCCTTTGTGCCATCATCGTCGTTGAAAGCGTAGCTGATATTCTTTTTCCGACGCCCTCTTCCGAACTCCTGCTGCTTCGCGGCGGCTTCCCGTCGCGCCTCCGCCTCTCGCTCTTGAAGGACCTTTTCCCAAAAGCCTGGTTCGGGCGTGGCATCGTCTTCGGGTGTCTCATTCCCGAAGGTGTTCTCCTCTAACGAGCCCTTGTCATTAGCCCACACCCTGGCGAAACTAAATGCATTTTCAGCACTACCATCGCCGCTCCCATTGGTAGTCTTTGTTTGCTCTATGCTCGAACGGTCGAGGAGTTTATCCACACCCTCATCATCGTATTTGATTACTCGATCCTCGGCATCGTCTTCAAATAGGCGTTTTGCTCCAAAGGAGAGAATGCTTTCAACGTCGATGACCTCCTCTTCTTCATCTTCGCCCATTTTTTCAATAATTAGATGGTCAAGCGAGAGTTTCTTCTTGCCCATCTGCATTATACGTTCCTCAGCGGTATCTCGTGTCATCAAGTGGAATACGAGGACTTTATTCTTTTGCCCAATTCTGTGAGCACGAGAGAGAGCCTGGATATCCTGATGTGGGTTGAAGTCCGGATCCAGGATGATGACGGTGTCTGCGGTGGCTAAGTTAATGCCCACACCACCAGCTCTGGTCGATAGCAAGAATGCGAAATATTCCGACCCTGGAGTATTGAACTCGTCGATGCGTTTCTGTTTGTCCAAAGTCGACACTGAACCATCCAGTCGATGAAACTTCAGCCCCAATCCGTCAAGGAAATCCTCAATGATATCAAGCATCCCTAAAAATTGCGAGAAAATCAAGACCCGATGTCCTCGTGCTTTCAGCTTAGGAAGCATGATATTTAAAAGACCCAGTTTTGAGCCAGCTTCAACAAGATTGCGGTGGATGGCTTCCATATTGTTCTCATCGGCAATTTCCTCAATATCTTCGTTGTATAGAAATGGGTGGCAGACACACTTCCGGAGCTGCATGAGAAGGTTGTTGAGTTTTGCCCGTTCAGTCTGTTTAAGTTTGTGGCCACGATAGAGAATAGAGCGGATCAAAGTGGCATCCTTAGATAGAATGGACTTATACAGCTTACGCTGGAGAGGTGTCATGGAAACTGGAACAATCACTTCGGCCATCGGTGGAAGGTGAGTAAGAACCTGTGCCTTTGTTCTTCGCAAGAAGAATGGTCTACATCCTAGTCAGGAGATATCACCACGTACAGAGGTTATCGGGGCATACCTAATGAGAGCATGTAGCCTTGGTACGTTCTCGCTTGTGAGCTCTCCAAACTCTTCCTCAAGATCCTGAGCTTTCATCTCTTTAGGCTCCAAAAACTGCAAAAGGTTGAATAATTCTCGAGGATTGTTTTGCAGCGGTGTGCCTGTGAGCAAAACCTTATGGTGGATCTTGTACTTTTGAAGCTCGACATAGAGTTGTGTCCCATCATTCTTTAGACGTTGACCTTCGTCGACAATAAGGCCTTGCCATGGAACTTTGCGAAGAACCCCGGAATCAGTGGTCGGAGTTGAGTATGAGGTTACCACGATGTGGCATTTGAGGTCTCCATTCTTGTGGAATAGCTCATGGGCACGCTGTAGGCAATTAGTATGCATTACGGTCTTAATAACAACACGAGAACATGAGCTTATACCGCAAGTTTGCGTGCAACATCGGCGCCATAGTAAGCAACAACTCGAAGATTGGGTGCCCATGTCTGGATTTCGCGTCTCCTTTGATAAAGTTAGTCAGTGCTTTATAGAGTGAAAAGGCCGTAACCAACCAATTTGGAACAGTGGAATGTGGCACTACAATCAAAAACGGCCACAATCTCTGCTCTTCAGAAAGCATCGCCAGGAAGGAAATAATCTGAATAGTCTTCCCAAGACCCATTTCGTCGGCCAAAATTGCATTTTGGCCCTTCCACCACTTGTAGTACAACCAGCTATATCTTATCAGTCCAAGCCCAACTCATATTCTCAGGGAGCCTACTTCATGCCCTCCTTCTGATACTCCATCAAGGTACCGCCCTTTATATATTTGGGTTGTTCCTTCAATTCTAAGCTCTCAAAATTCGTCCGTCGTGCCTTTTCCATTTTCTTCACAGTACCCTTCGCCGGCTTGACATATAAACCATGAACATAATCGTCGTAGGCTCTCCTCCAATCCTCCCAGCGCTCGGTGTCTGACTCCTTGGGAGGAGCGTCCCAAAACACTTCATCGTATCCCAAACCCTTGTATTTCACAAACGCACTTCTTACCTCCTTGATTCTCGCTAAATCGATCTCAACATCGTTGCCCATTGGTACAAAACTGGTATATTCCACATCGAGCACAATATCCACCCGTAGCCACCCCTCCTCGATCGCTTCTCCTTGTGTCAATACCGCAGGCACATGATTCTTGAGGAAACCAGCCCTCTTTCCCGGAAAGGCCCCTGCAACCCAAGGACCCGGATACCACTGAACGTGGAAATACGATTGATCTTCAAACTTAATAAGGTATTCACGTTCATCTTCAGTAAAATCGTTCAAATCCAATCGTGTGTCTTGAAGGCGAGATGCGGGATCAACAGGGCGCCAGGCAATGATATTGCTAATCTTCCCAGGCGCTGCTATACAGTCCACACATTTGAAATCTCGGGTATACTGTTCGATGCGCTGTTTTCGAATATCATCAGAATCCGCCCGCCCACGCTTGGAACCTCGCTGGGGAAGATGTTCGTAATGCCACGCCCTATAGCAGTTGGAACACCTGAAGAGGACATTATCTGGGTTATAGAGCAGGTCGGAGGACACATCAGTATCCGGAGTGACTGCGCGGTTGTCTTGGTTAGGTGCCCTTTTCTTCTCAGAAAGCGACTTAAAAGATACACATGATTTTCCTTGGTCGTTACAACCGGTGCATCTATCGAAAGATGCCTGCAATGGGTCCTTCAATCTGTATCTCCCTATGCAGCGTTTGCATTGCATCACAAAATTCTCGTCGGATATCTTGGTGACAAGATGGTCTCGAGACACGCGAACTGTGCCAATGCAGTCCTTATGGAACGATGCTGAGCATCCCTGGCAGCAAATAATCTTACCACGGGCACTCGAGTGACCCGATACCTGGCAAGTATCGCAGTGCAGGTTGTGTGTTAACACAAACTCATCATCGTCGTCAAGAACTGGAAATATTTCCTTCGAGTGAACGACTTTAGGTTTCGTAGGCTTTTTCATCTGCACGAGATCACTAATAACAAAGTCGTCGTCCATGTCCGGTTCAGCATAGTTGGTCTTCCGGCGTTTCGTTCTTCCAGAACGTCTTGTTGCCTCTTGCTCAGATTCAGACTCGTCTGAAGAGTTGTTTCTGCGTCGGGACTTCCCCGCAGCTTTCCTTGCTACTGCTCGGTGAGACCTTCGTGATAGCCGGGGCACAAGGTCGGAAACAACAAGGTCATCATCATCATCAGAATAATATTGCCCCTTCTTGTATGAAAGCATCTGGACTTCCTTGAGACCCTGAGACCGCGTGGTACGCCGGTCGCGCCGTGCAGGAGCAGATTCAGCCTCACTATTACCATCTTCCGATAGTTCTGTCGTAGCTGTGCGGCTAGCATTCTCGGCCCTCCGCCGGTCTTGGGGAGATATTAGCTGTCGCTGACGTGTCCTCCGGGTACTGTTAACAACTGGCGACAGAGTCTCGTCTTCATCCGACCCACTGGTGTTTGGCGATGGATCGCGTTGAGGCCAACCGCTCAAGAAGCGTTGAAGGGCTTTGTTTCCGCCGTCGAGTGTAGCTAATCGCTCAAAGGGAACCTGTTGTTTGAGCCAGCAGTGGTCAGCAATTTGGTACACGATGTCATTTCTGCAACCCCCATCTGAAAAATGCATCCCAACAAATAACTTACCACCATTATTTTCGCGTTGGAAAATCTTGTTCGATACCACAGGCATCCATCTCTCTCGACCTCCTCAACCACTCGCATAACCCGTGCATTCTCCGGGAACTCATCGTCCACAAACTCGACCCTAAAGTTGTGGTATTCAACCCGGTCACGTGTAAGTTCCTTCAGTGTAGGCACAACAATTTCAAAGAGCTGTTTCCTTGCTGGCAGAGAATCATCTCCATAGTCGCCATCAGAATCGATATCCATAGCTTCAGCGAGGGCGTTTTCTGCGCCAGAATGAACACTCTGCGAATTCGAGTCACTCACGATGTTGGATTGATTGACAGCTGCAACTTCATCCACATCAGAGTCATAATCTGGCTCTAATTCCGAGCCTCGCATCATACACAGTTTTTAAAGGAGTGTAGATAGGTTGACAGTGTGGCTAAAGCGGCGTAACGTGACGCGACGCGACGTGAAGTTAAGAGTTGATGGAAGGAAGTTATCGAGAGTTGCGTTTGATTGATTGACAGGAACCGCGTTGAGCAGGGGGGTTGAGAGCTAGTCCTGATTTAGACAAGGACCAACTGTTTTGACATCCTTTTTTCTGCTTATACTGCTCGACAACCACCAAGACCGCTATGAACCTTCTCCATCCAGCTGCTAGGAGGGGTGTTTCAACATTCGTACCGAAACAATTCTGTCGATGCGCCTCATTCGACAGTGTCATTTACAAGGGTATCCACCGGGAAGCCCGCGAAGAGTCCCGCTCCTTCGATCGCTCAAGAGACAGAAGAGTTAGAGACAGCGATAGCGACAGAGATAGCGATAGAGACAGACATAGACACGAGCCTTTCCCCGCCAACCAAGAACGTTATGCACCCCTCCGACTCATCGATCCCTACGACGATGATGCGAATTATCGGTATAGCCATACTCCCCGCCGAACAATCCAAAAGGCCCATCAGGATTCCGAATGGATCTACGGTTCCAGTGTCGTCGAGGCAGCATTGAAGTCACGCCGACGCACACTGTATCGTCTATACATATACGCCGGCGAAAACCGGACAGCCATCTCAAAGGAACGTGATATAAGATTAAAGAACCTTGCTCGAAGACTGAAGATTGATGTGAAGGAGGTGACGGATACCGGAATCCTAGATAGCGTGCGTATCAACCCTCCACCAGCTACTTATGTTTGTGTATTGACTCTCCTCCGCAGATGAGTTCGTCTCGCCCTCACAATGGCTACGTTCTGGAAGCATCACCCATCAAAAAGACACCAATCCTCTCCCTCGGTGCTGTCTCTTATGATAAATCAACCTTCTCCCTCCAGATCGCACAACACGACATCACAAATTCTGGAATTGTGCTCAATGACCTACCTAAAACCGTCTCCAACCGTGATCCCTCCCGCTACCCCCTAATTCTTATGCTTGATGAGATTCTCGACCCTGGCAACCTCGGTGCGATCCTCAGAACCGCATACTACCTAGGATGCTCTGCACTACTCGTCGCTGAGAGAAATTGCGCTCCACTCTCACCCACCTGCCTCAAATCATCAGCCGGCGCGTCAGAGCACATGCCAATCCTCACACAAACTGTGCCCCAGAGACTCATCGCGAACTCGCAAGCGCATGGGTGGAAGTTTTTTGCAGCAGTTCCCCCACCGACCAAGAGTAAGAAGGCAAAGCAGTACCTCACCCTGGAGAGTGATGAGGTGAAGGAGGCGCTGACGAAGGGGCCCACCGTAGTGGTTATGGGGGGTGAGTCAGATGGGCTAAGAACGACCGTTGAGAGGGCTTGTGATAGGTACGTTAGCATTAGAAGTGCTAGTGATGTAGACCAAGGGGTAGACAGTTTGAACGTTAGTGTTGCGGCAGGCGTCTTATGCCAGGCGTTCTTGATGGAGAGGTAAGAATGGGATGCACCAATGGGAACTACCAACTTTATACAGCCTGTGAGAAAGTACACAGGTGCATTTATAGAGATACCTTTGGTATACAAACTATCAAGAGTTTCCTATGACTTGCTTAGGGAGAGTAGCATCATGGCCATTCTTGACTCAGTGATTCATGATTTTTTGAAATCTTGCCAGTGTCAGCTTTTCTCACCCAATTTCACGGTTCCAATTCTACAACCATTATCAGATACGCTCGAGTTGGAGTTCCAAGTTCAGACTAAAATTCAACTATCCCCACATCATATAGGAACCCTAGCAAACTGCCAGTCTTGGCGTCCATTTTTCGAACATCATTCCCAAAGCTCGCCTGCCCCGTCAATCTCCCGGCCCAGGCCCCCAAACCACACCATGAATGTCCTTCCCCCGTTCCGCCTCCTGACAGCTTCTCGCGTCCATATCCTTCAACAATCCCGCACAATCTCGTGGTTCGGTTGGGGCAAATCCAACAAAGAAGACAGAGCCGCAGCGACACCGGGCGATTCTCGAACCCGCTCAATTGCCGAACTACTAAAGCAATCTCCCAGGACGTTGGCCGAGACAGCCCCGGTCCGCGGTTCCCTCGCTGAATCCTCCATCTTCGGCGCCGAAGAGGTAGACACGCCCAAGAGCAGCACCGACATTGATCTCACGGCCAACCGGCTCCTCCGTGATCCCGAGCGGAAGAACTGGGGATGGCTCAAGAAAGCTGCTGCTCGCGACCTCCGCCGCCGTGGCCGTCTCTCCCGCGTGCAGAAGATCGCACAGACTGAGAAGGAACATACTGCGGCCTCCCACTTCATTAAGACTTCCATGAAGAAGCTGGCGCCGCTCGCAAGACAGATTATGGGAAAGAGCGTTGATGACGCTATCACACAGATGCGCTTCTCACCCAAGAAGGCAGCACGGTCGGTGCTGGCCCACTTGCACCATACAAGATCGGAAGCTATTGTAAGGAAGGGAATGAAACCCAAGGAAATGTATATTGCCCAGGCGTGGGTTGGAAGGGGTCCGTTTGAAAGGGGGCTCAACCATAGGGCGCGGGGAAGGATTGATATGTTGATGCTGCCGTATACGAGTAAGTTAATCTGGGGTGAAGGAAAGATGAGGATTGCTGATTTGGTGAGTTGATAGGCATTACGTTGATTGTGAAGGAGCATACTACGCTGGAAAGGATTGCGAGGGAGAAGCAGGAGAAGCGGATGAGGAAGCCAGTGAGACAACATCTTCCCAGCAGACCTATATACGGCCAGCGACAATACTACCAGTGGTAGTGGATGGGCGGCAAAGACATCTTAACTTGTACATCATATCACCATGAGCAAAACTGTATAGAATTGAGCGGCGCCAAAGGTGTTTCTAAGTTCATGTATAACAACGTCCTCGCGGACACTGAGCTCGAGTAAAAAGAAGCCCTCCGTGATCTAGCGAGCTTTAATTCTGGGTACTATCGCATTCTGAAGCGGCATCCGGGACGAAAAACGATCAAGCAGAAGTCACCAAATCAAACATCGTATTCCCACCTGAACACTTGAGTCCTGGTGTTCAAAGCCGACGTCATGGTATCCGTGCATTGCCATTACTCTGATACTTCAACTTGAAGCACCTCGCTGACAAAGTTTTTGGAGAACCTGACGGTCTGCTCGAAATTCATCCTGAAGCCTGAGGTGCCGCCATAGTACGGATCGTCGACGACTTCATCCCGGTTTTTCCCGTCAAAATGGCCAAACAGTAGAACTTTTTCTCAAGGTGTCAGTTCGCAGTTCTAGTGAGATGGAAGGTCCGAGTGTTTACCCTTAGCCTTGCTATCTTTGGGTTCGATGTTCTTTAGGTTGCGGAGGTTGGAGGTATCCATGGCTAGTATATAGTCAAATTCGCGGAAATCGGAGGTGCTGATTTGCCGTGCGCGATGATTGATTGGAATACCGTTCTTGCGCAAGGTGTCTACGGTGCCTGCTCATGTAATTTGGATCAACCTTGGGTCTTGGGGTTGTGGTACTATATCGGTAGTTACGGCGAGAGTAGGGGCAAACTGTACGGGAATCAGGCTGCTCGCCAGTATGATACGAAGCGGTGCCGCAGCTGTCGATCCTTGCAAACCTGTCGGCGCAGCCCAACTTGTCGACAGTATCCCTAAAGGCTCCTTCTGCTATAGGAGAACCTAGGGGAAGCTATACGTCAGGAATGGACACCGACAATGGGCTTGGAGCCTTACGGCAGATATTTCCGAGACAGCAGAAGAGGACTGAGAGCTTCTCATCGGGCGCTGGGCGGTGCATCTTTGGGTGACTAACGAGATATGGATTTTAGTGATGGATGATGTTTGATGGGGCAAGTGCGGGGAGAAATGCACCCTGTTGATCTTGACGCGCGGTAGTTTGGTATTAATACATCTCTACGGAACATCTCGCAGAGGCTCCCAACTCCCGATCCCGAGACTGCTGTCGCAGAACTTCTAGCCAAGGCAGAATAAGAACACCTATCTGACACTCTAATCATCTATGAGACGCTTAACATCGAACAGCATTCCGCTAAGCCACAGCCCGTGGTTGCAGTCAGCTGCATTAGGTGTTGTTTCCCATGAAACGCAGTAATATAGAGTACTTGACCTGCATACTGGTACAATGCGCCACCACATGCCCTGCCGTCGCTGCAGTCTGAAGATAGCGCAGGAGTTATTTTGATCAATAATAGTCGTCGTCATCATCGATTTCCCTCCGCCTCTATCTTGTCTTCGTGCGCCGTCCCTCGTCTTTCGTCTGCCGTCCCTTATCAGCTCGTGTTCTCCCCTCGTGCTTTACGCGCGTCTTTGTCTTTGAGCCTCAACGTCGTCGTATTTTATTGGCCGCCTAGCTCCATCAAGCTTACTTTTGTTAGACCAAACGTAAACTCCAAAGCGTAGGGAAACTTGTATTTGACATTTAAGTCTCACAGCACTAGAACCGCCGAGGAATATCAGATTCCGTTACCCCGTTACAGAATAGAAAGCATCTGGCGCCCTATATAACTTTCGAAACACCAGTAATCTTACCTGATGGCCGGCAGAGACAGGAACAGAGACCCCTACAGTCGCTTGGATTTCGACACTAGTCCTCCACACGACCAGCAATACGACGACAGTCCCCCACACTCTCCTTCTCACGGGCAAAATATCGGTATGTTACCTCATGGACGCCAAAACCAACCCTACGACCCTCCCCTGGATCCACAGCACAGAGTACCATCGCCGATGACGGGGGGATATGAACTTCATGACAGTCCCTATCGGCCTCAACGCCAGAATACCTCTGGGTATCCATCGCAACCGGCGCAGATGCCAGAATGGCCAGACAATGCCAGCAATTTACTTGTTGCGCAACCTACTGTAAGTCGATCCGTGATGTTTGGAGTTGCGCTCTTTGTCCTGTTGTGATCTGTAAACTGAGCCGAGTCTGCGCAGTACACTGTATCGAACCTCCCACATAGCTATAATGATGCGCCCTCATTACCACCATCTCGAACTGATATGCGCACCCCAGCGGCTCAAGATCCATTTTCGCACACGCTGTATCCGGAAGACCATAGAGAGGATTATCATGGCGATCCTTATCAACCCCATGTATCTGGCGGCGATCCTTATCAACAAAACCCCTTCGATAACGGTCACAGATATGACGGACCTTACGATGACGATGCCCATAGGCCGATATTGGATACTTCCGAAACAGCGCCCACCCCGTTGTCGACGGTCGGGCCGGATTCCTACTTTCCGCCACAATCAAGTATGTCCCCAGCGCCGCAGAGCACGACGCCAGGGCCAGGTGGTGTGCGGAGATGGAGAACAGTCAAGAAGGTTGCACTCTTCAAGGGCAACTTGGTGTTGGACTGTCCTGTGCCGAAGAAGCTCTTACAGATGCTTCCCGTCAAGAATGAGCGCGAGTTCACGCACATGAGATACTCGGCGGCTACCTGTGATCCCTCGGAATTTGTCGCCGAGCGATTTACTTTGCGCCAACAGCTTTTCCAAAAGCCACGTCGAACGGAGCTTTTCATCGTAGTGACCATGTATAATGAAGACGAAATCTTGTTTGCACGCACCATGTCGGGTGTCTTCAAAAACATTGCTTATCTTTGTTCACGAAGTCGGTCAAAGACTTGGGGTGATGACGCTTGGAAAAAGGTGGTTGTATGTGTGGTGAGCGATGGTCGAGGAAAGATCAATCCTCGGACCAGGAGTGTGCTAGCTGGCATGGGATGTTATCAAGAAGGAATTGCAAAGACCAAAGTCAACGAAAAGAATGTTACAGCCCATATCTATGAGGTTCGGAAACGCTTACTATAGACATATGACTCCAAGCTGACAGTAGCACAGTATACTACCCAAGTTAGGATCGAGTTAGCCAAAGGAGATCTGGTCAAGCTTACTCCTGGGGGGAAAAATTCAGTGCCTGTACAGATGTTATTCTGCCTTAAAGAGAACAACCAGAAGAAAATCAATTCCCACAGATGGTTCTTCCAAGCATTTGGACCAGTGTTGAATCCAAACGTTTGCGTTTTGATTGACGCGGGAACGAAGCCTGGAGGAACCAGTATATATCATCTTTGGAAAGCCTTTGAGGTAAACCCGCAGTGCGCTGGTGCTTGTGGAGAGATCAAAGCTATGTTAGGAACTGGCGGAAAGCATTTGCTGAATCCGTTGGTCGCCACTCAGAACTTTGAGTACAAGGTATGTGAAATATGCTCCAATTAGATGACTGGTGGATTAAATTGGTGCTAGATGTCGAACATTTTGGATAAACCGCTGGAGAGTGTCTTCGGATTCATTAGTGTGCTTCCCGGCGCCTTCTCAGCCTACCGTTACATAGCCCTTCAGAACGATCCCAAGGGTGAAGGCCCTCTGGAGAAATACTTTAAGGGTGAAAAAATGCACGGCGCAGATGCTGACATCTTCACTGCCAATATGTATCTTGCTGAGGACCGTATTCTCTGTTTTGAGCTTGTCACCAAACGAAAGAGTCATTGGGTTCTGCAATACGTCAAGTCGTCCTATGCGGAGACGGATGTACCGAATGAAATCTCAGAACTGATCATGCAGCGACGGCGATGGCTGAACGGATCCTTTTTTGCGGCCGTCTATGCTTTGGTACATGCGTTTGATGTTTGGAGGAGTGATCATTCCCTCATGCGAAAGTTGATGTTTCATGTCGAATTCTTTTACCAGACAATTTCTATGTTGTTCTCTTGGTTTGCTATTGTAAGTTTCTCTTTCCCCTAACGATTTTTCTGAGTGCTTGCTAACTTTGAATAGGGCAATTTCTTCTTGGTTTTTAGGATATTAACGGTTAGTTTGAGTGATAAATCAATCGGCTTTGCACCCGGAGGTGTTCTCAGTGTGGTGTTTGAATGGATTTATCTTGCAGTACTGGTTACTTGTTTCATCATATCATTGGGTAACACCCCAACCGGATCTCGGAAGTTCTACTTATCGATCGTGATATTCTGGGCTGTAATCATGCTGTACGATACCTATTCTCCCCTAACGTCCAGTAGCTGACCGACCACTATAAACAGGTACCTCCTCTTTGCCGCCATCTTAATATCTGTGAAGTCGATTCAAAAAGAACTGGCGGCAAACAACGGAAAAATAACAGCAGGAGGCATATTCTCAAATGAGATTTTCCGTGATTTGATTGTCTCATTGTGCTCCACTTACCTTCTCTACTTCGTGGCTTCTTTCATGTTCTTCGAGCCTTGGCACATGTTTACCTCCTTCGTCCAATACCTCCTGATGTCACCATCCTATATCAACGTACTCAATGTCTATGCCTTCTGCAACACCCACGATATCTCCTGGGGAACTAAAGGTCCCGATGTTCCTCCGCCCATCAAGGACGGTTCCGTGAAAACTACCGACGGAACGGCTTCTCTCAACGTTCCAAGCGACGACAAAGATCTTGACTCGCAATACGAAGCGGAGATGATCGTATTAAGCAAGAAAGCGGAGGTTGAAGTAAAGAAAGTAGACGAGGTGCAAAAACAGAAGGATTATTATGCAGGAGTGAGATCCGGTGTGGTTTTGGCATGGATGTTTACGAACTTAGCGCTTGCAGCGGGAGTCTTGAATACTGCAGGTTTTGATCGCCTGGTGAGTGAGGATGAGGCGACGGTGGAGAGCAAGAGGAGTAAAATCTATCTTGCTGTTGTTCTCTGGACGGTGGCTGGGTTGTCGGCGTTTAGATTCTTGGGAGCGAGTTGGTTTTTGGTGCTGAGGATGGTGAGTTTCCCCTCCAAACTGGTGTGATGAGATGATGCTGACAGATGGTAGTTCCGCGGTGTTTAAGTACGATGGCTTTGATGTGAGACGACATTGCTTTTTTTGTTGCGTGTACTATACCAAGTTTTTTTGGGTTGCAGGGGGGGCTGTTACCATGTCCGATATCCATCGATGTTGATGTGGTTCCGGTGTGATATGGATGGCTTTGTACATAGTTTATGACGTTGAATGAGGAATAGAGGACAGTGGCTTAGTGTATTGTAGGTATTACTGGCGTATTAACATCCAGTGAATAATGAATGATATGAGTATCGATCAATAAGTATTAGTACAAGCGGGCGTGGTATTAAAATTTAGGGGAAGTTTGCTTTGTAAACTTCTTCCAAAACAAAACATCTTCAGAGGGAAAAGGCAAGACCGAGAAACACATTGCTATCGTTAACGAGTTGAGTAGTTTCTAGTTTGTTAAGAACGGATCAATTCCCCGAGACTTCCTTTCGTTCTGCCAACAATGATTCCATTTCATCTCAACATTCTCGGAGAGTTTGGATAGACCTTCTACTTCCTAATACCTTCTCCTGCTGTCCGAATAAAGATCAACCCTCCTGAATACGCAACGCGGGCTACTGGAGACAAATTGCAAAAGTTCATAGCTTGGTGGGAACTAAAGGAATGAAACCTGGCCTCAAATGGCGTGGTATTTTTACACCTGAGATCAGCGAAGGTCCCCTTTTTTAGTAGCTACCATCATCGTCATCTCTGTACCTCGATTACTTTAGGTGTATTTCGTTCTCTGCTTCTGTGCTGAGCATGAGATGCCTCCGCCGCCCACAACTTCAAATACCATACACGGCGGATTATCATTTTTCCCTCACCTTCGACAGCCTTATGCCATCTAGTTATTCTAGTTAATCTAGTTAATCCGGCCGGAGTTTTTTTAGCCGAAGTTCTGGATTTGCTTTTTATACTTTTACGTTTCGCAGCGGACCGCAGGTGGGGAGTATCACAACTCGCGAGTCACGACCACCATAGCCAACACCACTCACCACCACTTACTACTCACCTTTGTAACTTCCCTGTTATGCACAACCCCTCTGCCTCACATCTATACCCGTACGCCGCGATAACACAGTCTGCAACCCCGCGCCATGTCTAGAGGGGGACGAGGAGGAGGCTTCGGAGGTCGTGGTGGGCGCGGCGGCGGAGGAATGGGCGGTGGACCTTTCGGCGCCGACGATATCAAGCCTGACTACAGCGTCACCGAGTTATTTCCGGTTGCGCTCTCTCCCATTCCCCATACTACCCTCACTGACTGATGATGCGGGTAAACAGCCACAACCACCACCCGTGCAATCCGCGTTGTCGAAAGAAGAGCGCGCGATGGTGCAGCGTTACCGCAGTCACAGAGAGAAAATCCACAATGGCCCGCTGTACACGGTTATGGCGACGAAACGCGAAGCCGCAGACGACCCGTTTAATGGCGTCGCTAAGTACTCCGAAAAGTATAAGAAGAAGACTAGAAAGGCGCCGAAATTGGATGCACGGCCTTATGGTACCCCCCCCCCCCCCCGGTTCCATGCGAACGTACCTGGATTGCTGCTGATGTTTGTGCGCAGTGATTGAGTTCTTCCCCGAAGAGCTGTATGCGACGCTTGGGGTCAACGCGAATGCAGACGGAAAGGAGAAGACGTTGGGGGTGTTTTCAGCGCTGGATTCGCTGCTGGAAGATGGTGTGGGACTGGATGAGGACGCGGATGCCGATGGCGAGGAGAAGAAAAAGGACGAGGAAGAGGATGGGGAGGATGTAGGAGAGGAGGAGGAGGAGGACGATTTCGGGGATGACGATGAGGGCGATTATAATGCTGAGCAGTACTTCTCAGGTGGAAGCGATATCAGCGATCTGGGCGATGACGATGATGGAGGTGGAGGGTATTATTAAGAGGGAGACAGTTGTTTTGGGCGTGTATCACAGTGCGAATATTTCATGGATGTTTCTGCAAGCTATATCACAGATTCGGGAGTGTGGGTATCAGATAATTTCAAGCGCATTTCAAGCCGAACACCATCGTTTTTTGGACCTTCCATCGTCCCCACTTGTTGCTCCGACTTCTATCGACAAGCATATCCCTCAATTCGCCGATTACTGTTAGATCCAGTTACTCCGACATCACGGAGAAGAGAAAGGAAAAGGATGGGTTGGATTCATCAACACGGATAGAGAAAGAAATAATGTTTAATGAACGGTACGGAGAAACGGGAACCGGGCGAGCTTAACTAGCTTTTATCTTTTGTTTTCGTCCCTGCAGGGCTGGTATAAAGGTTACCCAGTTTCTACACTACAGTTGCTGTTACAGAAATATGGACTCAACGGACACGACAACGATGACGAGAAAGGCACCAGATGATGCTGAGGAGAGGAGTCTTGAGGGTGGGGAGGATGCTGTGCTAGATGCAAAGATTGCAAGGGTTTACAGGTTTGAGCTTCGGTTTATGTATGACTCGATGACAGGTAGCTCATGTGGCGATGGCAGGAAGCTCGATCGCAGAATTATACCTGGTTCGAATTGGCAGCGGAAATGTTGATTCAGATGGGCTCTGACGAGGTGCTCGATTTGTAGCTTTCTGGATCCTCTACTTCATCTGCGCCGCCATCAGGTCGAATGTCGGTCTCTCGTTGACCATGAATACATCCCAAGGCCACTCGCTCTCGCAGAAGCTCAACCTCACTGGCAAACAGGTTAGCACAGGGGTGGCGTTGTTCTACGTCTGCTATGTCATCTTTGACGCACCTGCGAATCTCATTATGACGAAACTCGGCCCGCATGTGTGGATGTCCAGGATCGTGGTCGGGGTGGGAATAATAGGGTGCTGCCATGCAGCGTTGACAGCGGCGTGGAACTTTTAGTACTACTACTTCCCCGTCTCCCCATCTAGTGCAAATACTGACATCGTGGTTGGACCAGTCTCCTCCGGCTCCTCCTTGGAATCGTGATAGCGGGGATGTGGCCAGGGATGGCATACTACCTCACGCTCTTCTACCCGCCCGAAAATACCGGGAAGCGTATAGGGCAGTACTTCACAGCCGCGCAGGTGTCAGCAGCGGTGGTAGGGCTGGCCTCTGCTGGGTTCCAGCAAATGGATGGTGTAGGCGGCCTCACCGGGTTCCAGTGGATGTTCCTGATATATGGCCTGATCGCCGTAGTCGACGGCATTGCGATTCTCTGGTGGCTACCAGACCGTCCTCCCCCCCCCGGTTCCTCCCCGCCAAATCCTATTGGCTGGCGACGTTTCCTTCCCCGCTCCCAGCCCGCCCTCAAAGGCGAAGACGCCCGCATCCACTACGACGACCTAACCCGCGTCTACCACACCTCAGCGTGGACGGTACGAGATCTCAGGCGCGTCTGTACCGACTGGCGCATGTGGCCACTCACACTGATGTACTTCGGTGTAGTGGGCGTGGGCATCGGCGTGCAAGTCTTCGCCACGCTGATAATCCACTCTCTCCTCCCGGGTCTGACGAGTGTGCAGCTCTCGCTCCTTGTGGCGCCGATCTGGACCTGCGATCTCATCGCGATCCTGCTCATAACCCCGCTCAGCGACCGCTTCAATAGGTTCCGCCCCGTCTTCTTCATCGTCCCCGCGTTCATACAGATCACCGGTTTACTGGTCGTCACGTATGCGTCAAATGGATGGGCCCGCTACGCCGGCTTGCTGATTGTTGGCTTTGGACTCGGCCCAACAGTGCCCGTATGTATGACCTGGACCAGTGAGATCTTCCAGCCACGACATGGTGAGGTTGGAGTCGCCGCTGCAACCGCACTGGTAAGCGGGTTGGGGAATCTTGGCAGCGTGATGACTACGTATGCGCTATATACCGGATGGGCCGAGGATGGGCCGTTGCAGTACCAGATGAGTAATTTAGCTATGGTTGGCATACTCGCAATGAGTATTGTGTCCGCGGCAGGCATGTGGGTGGCAGTTACGGTTGTAGATAAAGGGAAAGATGGGGCGACGGATGAGTTGGTGACGGTGGTGGATGGGGCGAAGAGGAGGCAGAGGATGGTACAGAGGGGGGGTTGAAGAGAATATGAGGAAGGAACATGCCATCTATTTCAATAAGATCCACCAACTTCCAGATCCTGATACCTTCATTCCAGCACATGAAGATTAGGCACATATCCTGATAATGGGCTGGTGGCTACTTACGCAAAATGTAATCAAAATAAGAGGAGCGAGCTTTCACAATAAATTGACGAAAATCCAAGTACACATATTTCCTAAGGAGAGTTGATTTTGCAGTGTGCAGAGTGTAAGAAAAGAGAGGCCAGCGATCGTTTTTCCCTTTGCCCCGAGAGAATCCAAAAGCGATGCGAGAGCACGGCAATAATAATGAAAATAAAAAATAAACGTAAAGGCATCAACATAAAAAATGCAATAAAAACACCCAGTACACCGCCTTATCTCGTTCGTCCAATAGACCAATAGACCCAAGAACAATTTCAAATCCCCATGAGACAACCTATGAAACTCCGTTTAGGCAACGCGTTCGCATTCCTCAAACTCCTCATCCGAAGCACAGAGAACATCATACTCCTCGTCAGTCATAAAACCGTCACTGCTGTCTCCGATAGAGCTGATATCGATCTCCTCCTCAACAAAGCCATCCTCACTGAGGGCAAATGTCTTGTGAGACGAGTTGCTGGTGGGGCTAAGGGGAGCGGGTACGTCTTCGGCCTTATCGCTGCCAGCCAACAATGGGAGGTGCTCGAGCGAGTGAACTGGGCTCTCGACTGGAAGCTTGGGGAATACCATCTGTGAAGACGCCTGCGACCTGGCCAAGCTCTCGGTAGCACTCTCGATGTCTTCCTTTTCATCCTTGACACTTTCGGCCTTTACACTATCCGCATCGGCGACACTCTCTGAGCTGTAGGTTTCTGAGTGTCTGTCTTCCTCATCATGGACCTCTTCCTTAGCCGAGGTTGGCTGTGGGGCGGCTTCGGTGACGTTGATGCTGCACCAGATGTTATCGCCAAAACGCCTTCCGTCAGGTGCGGTCAATCGCCAATAGGAAATGTAAGGCTTGTTAGGAGGCCACGTAGCCGAAAGACCAACCGAAAACTTCACGATATCGCCAGGCTTAGTCTCAGACTTAGTGATGGTGGCGTTCAGCGAATTCTCCTCCGATTTGAGGAACATATAGTCACCACCAACAAACTTGACAGTAACGCCAGCGGGCCAAGTAGATCCTGTGTTCTTCATACTCCAAGTTTGGGTGAACTCCTGTCCTACGGTCAAGGAGGTTCCATCTGCAACGGCGTCGCCGAAGAAAGCGGCGCGCAACTCGGGTACTGGCTTTTCGACGGGAGCGGCCTTCTCCTCAACTTGCTCTTTCTCGACCTTCTCCTCGACCTTCTCTGCTTCCTGCGTGGGAGTGGCAAATTCCTCTGTCGGCTTCACGTCCGCGATGGTTTGAACTTGGGTAGCGGTATTAGTGGTAGAAACAGCGAACTCTTCCTTTTCGGGTTGGGAACGGGTTTCCACAACGTCGCCCATGACGGTGTTTGAGTCGTCGGTACTGGTAACCAATACGTTGCGAATGGGGGTCTTGAATTTGATTAGAGGATGGCTTGTGTTGTGCAAGTTCAAGGGCGAGGCTTCGCATGTTCCGCAAAAGTCTGTATCAGCGCAGATAGCACACTTGAATCTCGCACCGCGGATGCACGCTCCATGTCCATACTGTGCACAGACTGGGCCGTCGCAGTAAACTCCACTGTGAATAACACTGGAAAGAGGTACGCTCTTGGTCAGATGCGCTACAGCTTCGTTATCGAAAACAGGCACAAAGCGGTGTCCAGGATGGAGCTGAGACGCAGACTTGACGCAAATGCTGCAGTAGTCCCAGTCAGGGCAGTCGATGCACTTGTGACGAATACCAAAGATGGTCTTATCACAACTGTCACAAAGGGCGGCATGGCGAATGCCCCGACCTGCTGAAAGAAGAGCTTCCTCGTCCTTAATCAACACCATAGAATCGTGAGCCCGGGCAAAAGCATGACGAGGATCATGACCATGATCTCCGGTACGCAAACAACCAAGACACAGGTCGAAGTCCTTGCAGTTCAGGCAGACAACACACTGGTCATCAGCGAAGCCTATATCACATCGTCGGTTAAAATCGAACAGACAAACAATCAAATAAGCGCACTTACGTCCAACACAACAGTTGCAGATACGAGAATTGCTCCCCTTGACGTTGATTTCCTGAACAACAGGTTTGCCGCCAACAATGTCGCGCTTGGTCAGCCAGTGAGTACGCTCGTAGCAATGAACACCTTTAGTGGTACATGCTTCACAAAGATCATAATCGCCCCTGTCGCATTCTTCACAGTGGTAGTGCACCCCGTGGATAGTGCTATTGCAAGAGTTACAGTAGATAGCAAAGTTGATATGGGTGTTCGGAAGAGAGGTCATCAAATCTTCAACAGCCGATGTAGTCTCAGCTGGGGCTTCGGAACCCTTTGTGAGAGAAATAAGGTCGGCCTGATCGGGCTGATGCTTCACAACCTCTTCACGGACAGTGTCGCGGAGTTGAGAGGTAAATTCGGTGCTGGAACAATATGAACTCACAGCCTTGGCAACAACATTATCGAGTTGTGCCGGGTCAACAGAAGTCGAAGTACTGAGAACTTCAGATTGCGATGCATTGGGGATGATATGGACATTGGCAGTCGAGTATGAAGGTGGGAAGATGAAAGTGCGCTCGGAGGCTACATCGTTGGGAACCGCGAGAGCTGCTTAAGCATCTCGGTTAGCTTACGATGATGGCTGACAGCTACCAGAATCATCTTACCTTCGTTCCCAGCACTGGTAACCTTGATCCGAAGCTTCAGCTTTGCCTTAGCAGCTCTGTAGAGTTGCTTATAGACGCCAGAGTTCTGAGGATCCAGTGTCACGTAGCTTGCAGCACTATCGGAATATCGCTCAAACTTGACATCTTGGGTTTGTGGTATCGCGAGAAGTTCTCTCAGCTGTGAATGATACGATTAGCGCCGATATTCATAGTTAAAGTTGTAACGGTGACGATATTTAGGTGCGGGACTAATAAAATGAGATGAGATGGATGATTCAACTGACCTTCCCTTGAAATACACTTGGTCCGACTTCCTTCAAAGCAAGCTTGAAGCGACGAGTGTTTCCATCAAAAGTGACCTTTACAGTTATCAGTGTTTCTGGTGATGTAGATGCAGACATGTTGTTAATTTTGTGTCTTTGCAGCTACGCTGGCGTAGACGATAAATGGATTGAGCGACGCAGACGGGCCGGGTTTGACCAGTCGTATAGTCAGATGGTATCTCGAACAGAGCTAGATCTTCAGAGAAGTGTATTTTGGAGGAGAATATGAGAGTGGGTTCAGATAGAAGCAGTCTGAAAGGAGAAAGAAAGAGGTTGAGGAGGTTGGTAGAGTCAGGACGAGCGGAGATGGTGTGGTGCGTGAAGTGGTTTGCTGTGGGTGGTGTGGGCACGGAGCAGTTACGGCAGGATGAAGAAAGGCAGGAGCTGAACCAGGTGATAGGTACTAAGTATAGCGGCGCTGGCCAATCAAACAGCAGCCTTCTGCCGAGATATTTGCCTTTCGCCCTTTCCCTATCGGGCGCTGTGTGAATGACGACGCGCTGAGCTGTAGAGGGAAGTTGTAATTGTAATCTCATTCCTCCGGGTCCCGTGCCTATAGCTGTGATTCGACCAAACTTGTCGGAATGTGTTCTTGCATTTGACAACACTGATCCACCTGTTTCCCATTCGCCATAAGAGACACTTTTGCCGCAGCTTCGCAGGCTTTCTATCATAGGCTTTCTAGGCAGCGCTTTGTGAGACCACGATCACAAGATCGAACCAACAATATTTGAGCCAGGTTTCCTCGCATACAATCGGCCTTCACGTTTCAGGCACCGGTCAAACCCCGAAGCTCAAGCCCTGAAGTTACCGACCGCGGAAGGAAGTCACGATCAATACACAAGTGAGCGAATACAAACGTTGTCCTCCCTAGAAATGCTCTACCCAGAATACTTGCCACATGAGTCATAAAAGATATGTGCGCAACATGTCGTATTCTGTGATGGCAAGAACGCCTGAATCATTAGGCGCTGGCTCGTCCTGATCTTACGCCTGAAACCGGAGAGATATCCGTCCGTACCCATTATTGGAGTAGCTGAAGTTATGGATTCCCCGCACTGTGGCTTCTCATGAAACCCTAATCCATGGAGAGATACTTAAAACAGCAGGCAAGGAACCAATTTGCCGAGTGACCATTTGTGACCTCCTCTCAATGAATCTCGTGCAGCACTTCCATCGCTAGTGATGCTTATCCAGTGCTGGGAGTTAAGATCCAAGCCCACCTACAAACGACGGCTGGAGAGAAGCAATCCCGGAATCTAGTTGAAGGATTATCGTTACAGGCACTGGTATAAACCATTGCACTTTACAAGCCTCTTTCCTTGGCTATAGCAAGTCTACGGGAAAACGCGGTTGCATGGATAATATTGATGGTGAGGCGGGGCGGTCCTCTAATATCTAATCATGGAATATCACCCGGTGTATGTTCGTGAAATTTTACATCTCGATAAGAACAATTCACGCACGCCTAGGAGTAAAGAAAAGAGTTGCTGTTTATCGATAGCTCAGACTTTATCAAATAGCTACAATTAAAGGCCGTTTACAAGGCTACCAAGAAAGCGAGGTGAGTGACACGTTATGGTTCTAAGCTATAGGTTAGTTAGTGATGCGGCTCCCAATCCCCCACCAGGTACTCCAACAACGACATCTTCACCATCATCACCACGCACCGAATCAAAGCCCTCGCCTTCATCCACCAACACAACAAACTCTTACAATGGCCGACGTAGATATGAAAGATGTCGCCTCCAACTCCAAAACTGCATCCAAATCAGGCACTCCAGCTGGCGGAAAGCCGCGTTTCGAGGTCAAGAAGGTTTCCCTACTTCCCAAGCTCCCAGGTCTCCTCATCCGAAGCTAAGATATATGCAAATAGTGGAACGCAGTTGCCCTTTGGTCGTGGGATATTGTCGTCGAGAACTGTGCAATCTGTCGTAACCACATTATGGACCTTTGTTTGTCTACCTCCTCCGAAGCCGTGACGATCGTATCAACTAACGAGATGTAGGCATCGAGTGCCAGGCAAACCAGGCCAGCGCTGTTAGCGAAGAGTGCACGGTTGCTTGGGGAATCTGCAACGTGGGTCTTTTTGACGGTTGGGTTATCGGACATAGCTAACCCTACATCACAATGGTGTCTCTAGCACGCGTTCCATTTCCACTGTATCTCTAGGTGGCTCAAGACAAGACAGGTGTGTCCTCTAGACAACAGAGACTGGGAGTTCCAGCGGTACGGGAAATAAAAAGGGTGCTTCTTTGTTTACGGTCGACTCTCCACCGACAACTTCTTTTTATGAATCTCATGTTTGCTATGCCCCATGGTTTCGATATTTGTTTTTGCTTCTTGCAGTTGATGGGAGACCTTTAAACAATTTGGGTGTTTGGCCCTGATATGGGGATATGGGTATCGTTGGCTTTGCACGTCATTCCAGGCGTTATAGTGTTCTTTTCGAAATAAACTGTTGGCTTTGCTGAGTGCCTACTCGTGACTTACAAGATTAGGTTTCCTATCGCACGATGCTCGTGCTTGCTGTGGACTTTCGTCTACATTGTTCAGCGTTTTGGGGGCCACTGATAGCCATGAATAGTGTAATGAATAATGTCATGCTCACACTTCTACTCCTACGGATATTGTACAATGTGTAATGACTGTTTACCCAAAACCGATGCAGTCCGTATTCGCCTAAAGAACCAAACGTCTACCCATCCAATCTATCCGTCCCATCATGCTGGTTTCCGCAGCCTTTGCTTATCGATGTAGCTCCCCAATACCCTCATCTCACAGCAGAATCTGTTCAGCTCCGCTAATGCATTCCGCACATTCTCTGTTGACTTATGTCCCTCAAACTCAACAAAGAAGATATAATTCCACGGCATCTTCCTACTTGGCCGACTGCAGATACTCGTCAAGTTCAACGAAAAATCTTTGAAAACCTTCAAGCTATCACACAGGGCGCCGGGCTGCGAATGATCTATTGTGAACGACAGCAGCGTCTTATCCCCCTCGCCCTCTCTTCCCTCTGGGGGCTTAGACACACCAGAAGTCTCGGTAGCCGACACGATAAAGAACCGCGTCGTGTTGTCTGCTGTGTCCTCGATATTCCTAGCCAACACCTTGAGCCCATGAACATCTGCGGCAACCCTGGATGCAATTGCAGCCGTCCCCGGCTCGTCCTTTGCCATCTGTGCGGCCTTGGACGTAGAGGAAACATCGACACGCTCAATCCCCTTCACGGTGGAGTTGAGCCATAACTCACACTGTCCGAACGCCTGCGGGTGCGAGTATAGGCGCTTCAGGGATTTTATCTCTTGCTCCGAGGAGAGCAGGCAGTGGTGGACGTCGAGGTAGGCTTCGCCGCAGACGTGGACATCGGGGAAGGAATTGTTGCGGTCGCAGAAAAGGTCGAGGGTGAAGACGACGCTGCCGTTGGTGCTGTTTTCGAAGGGGACTACGCCGAAGGTTACGGATTTGGTTTGCACGGCGAGGAAGATGTCTAGAGTCGGTTAGAAGGGATTGAGTGTATGGAAGGAGGAGAAGGTACCGACCGGCAATTGTAGCTTGCGGAGCGAAGGTGTGTGTGCTGGTGTCGAAACACTCGAGCGCAGTTTGGTGGGAGTAGGAGGAAGGAGGTCCGAGGTAGCCAACGGATGGGAGGGTGATGGGGGCGGTATCAGTCATGGTTGCTGTGGGGAACAGTAATGAACATCAGGAACGGAGCTAGAAATAGCGGGGCGTGAGGTGGGGTATATGGTGGAGGGAAGCGGCTCTGCGGCCGGAACAATAGAGTCGTCGTGCGTATTTAGTACTCGGTCGAGATACGATACGTGCGATAGTTGTTTGGCGCCTATGTTGGGGGGAGAAGAAGAAGAAGCATAACGACAGAGATGATTCCCAGGCAGCATGATGGTTTCCGAGCTGTCGTCGGACTTCCTGGATTGGGTCTATGCTTGGAGATTCGGATGTCGGATGTCGGAACCGCGTGAGAGTTGATGATTGGTGTCCGGGATCATAGCCGCCCGACATACTCCGTCGCCGGGTTCCTAAGGTGGAGTGTTTGTACTTAGTACTTAATCATCTGTTGATCTTATGCCTACTGTACCAAAAATGCCCCGTTTATTGACGCCGAGTTAATGCTGTATTAATGTTGAATTCTTTATAAATGTATACATCGGCTGAACTTGTGGGGTATTTCAGGATTTGCAACAATGTCAATTTAGTTTGCTAAACATAACATTATGTTAGGGCTATTTGTAGGTATACTGGTTTATTACTATTACATCATTGTGACAAGAATGTGAAATGCCTGCTACATCTATGCAAATGTGAAATGCTGCTCAATTGACCAATATTATCCCATTCAACTAAATACTCAATCATTTACAATGTCATATTTGCTGGTATATTGCATTACTGTGGTATTTTGAGCTATTCCCCAGTAATTGGAATGTTAAATTTAGTAATATGCTAAAATCACTGGACTCTGGGAGTCATGCTGCACTCGGGTAAATGTGGCATTGCAGTCACATCAATAAACGGGTTTTTTTTGGCATAGTAGCTTTGAGGCTCGCTTTGGAGAGGGACTGGACTGGTTTATGAGGTCAACTATCTGTCCAAGTGTATTTGGCCTCTCAAACTAATATTATTCCACCCTATTAAAGCTGTCAATTTTCCATTTTGTACTTTCGCAAGTTTTCGCTTGCCGGAGGCGAAAAGAAGCATACTTATATGAACTCAAGTAGTATATACCAACAACCTGCCACTCAGCCTCCAATTCAACTTAAACTTCACCTCGACAGTTAGCTCTTACATAAGGTATCTATATTAACAAAATGCTAGCCAAGGAAATATGAACGGAGTACTGAAGAGCTCCACAATCTAGAATCGTTTGTAGCTGGGGCTGTGCCGCCACCATGCAAGCCAAAACATAAACCTACTTTAGTGCATTATCCGTGTAACGGATGGTTCAAGGCTGAGATGGCAGAATTGGTACTATATGATAGGGGGTGGCCACCTCATTATGTGAAATTCTTATCGTCATGTAAAGGTCCGCGAATATGGGGTTATCAGCGAACGAATCTTCACTGCCCTCCCCCCCGAAACCACCACCGGCAGACCAATATCCAGTACCCGCACCACGGACTCGGTCCGGGAATGCGTCGATATACGACCGCCCTCCAGATACTCAAATACAGCCCTTCCAAACGCCTTCATCGGCATCATATCCACTGTCACCAATACGTGAACAGCCAGATGCTTCAACTATCGTGGGCGGAAACCTCGGTTCGGGAGAAGGTGAGGAGGACGAAGACTGGCCAACAATAGGGCCATGGGTTCCTGGCCCGTATTTTGGACTCAGTTCAGGAGCTTATATTCCTCCACCTCCTGCGAGTGCCCCTAGCCCCTTACCTCTCCCGAGATTTCCAGAAACGGGTGAAAATGAATACACAACACCTTCTCAGCATGTTCAAGGGGAAATCGTTGAAGGCTCAACCATCAATCAAAAGCTGTTCGATTTCTCTCGAGGACTGTATCCAGAGGTTTGGTACAAGTTCAAGCGCTTCGAGACGTTGAGTCTGTTGAATCTGTATAACTATCAACACGAACTTGTACAGCTGGATAAGAAGATCAATGATGCAAAAGGTGGCATGAATGATAATGACGTGGCGAACCTTCGAAGGCTGTTGCAGGAATATCGTAAGTTCAGAAAACTTGACGTTGTGAGAAATATATCTAATATAGAGACTGAAGATGATGCAATCAAAAGCTTCAAAGAAATATCTCAGCTAAAGCGGCCGGTAATGGATGGAAGACAAAAGACGGTGGACCTTTTTACAACAAAACTGAATGACGGGCATTACAAATCTGCTGGTGATGCTCTTTCCATGGTGGACCTGACCCCAGAAGCCCTCGGAGTTCCGCCGGATGGTATTCGTGTCTTCTTGCAACGGCGACTTCCACCAGCGCTAGGTTACCAAATGCAGCCGACTAGTCTACAAACGCCAACGCCAGCGCCAGCCTATTCATACCCATCATATGACCGTAAGTATCTCCAGACCCCATGGATTTCAACGCTTACACCAGCCTGTAGTGGATACTGTTGAAGGAGGCACAGCATTCCAAACCGTGGAGGAGCGGATTCCCCCTGGCAAACGGCCTATGGCGCTGCACATATCCTCAAAAGTCGACACACTTGCACGGCTTCTCATAGCAGTGGTTGGGTGTGCATTCCTAATTGTGCCTATGGTAGCACTTGCTTATGCAACAAGCCTCATTCTCCGGCAGCTCTTGGTCGTTATGTTTGTATTGTTTTTTGCTGTTGTGCTTGCTCTAGGAAGCAAGGCAACGAATCAAGAGCTGCTAGTAGCAACCGCGGCATACTCGGCTGTGTTAGTGGTATTCGTCGGGCGAACGTGATCTGACTATTGGCTCCGTAGGGTATAAGAGTATGAAAGGAAGAGATGAGCTAACTCAGGTTGTAGAGTGAGGTTAGTGTTGATTAGGGTTTCTTTTTGTGCTAAGTGTTCATTTAGGAGGAGGGAGAGGTGCAAGAAAGATGAAGTTGGAAGAATATCAACAACCAAAGCGATTCGTGCAACGCCCTCCTAATATAAGACGGAAAACTCAACAGCGACTCACTACTTTAGCAGGGGTCCTCCGTTTCAGGTGAGGCTCATGTGAGGTCGATAAACATCTATTAGCCTCACATGAGGGTGACTGAAATATCATGTTGATGTGAGGATATTTGTTGGCTCATGGTAACCTCTCAAACTTATGACTATCCTGCCACTGTCACTCACACAAATCATTCAGGCAGATTTGACACCATTGCAGTGGACTGCAATGGTGACTATCCTCAGTTGAAATTCTCATGCCACAGTAACTAGTCAGGTAGGAGATTTTAAGTATTCTCACAATCAGCATTTTGGAGATTCTTGTGCAATGCTGTGAAAACTAAAAACTCTCTACCTTCACAACCAAATAAAACATTACATAGCAGGTATTCTGTGATGGGGTTGTCACTTCTGGGAGTTACTTTTAGCTCTACAATTATTTCCCGCTGCACCCGTGATTTTGGATGTGCAGGTGTGCGTGGGGTAGTGACAGTGGCAGCGCGATGTAGCACTGGTAGAATGCTAGTGATGATTGTGGCGATAGTGCACGTGGTGGTGGTGGTGGTGGTGATAGTGATAGTGATGATGGTTGTCATGGACCGACGGGCCATGGTGAAGGTGTGTGCTGCTGTGTACCTACTCATTCCCCACCTGGCACTTGAAGCGCGGCTGTGAGGGCGTCTACCAAAATCCTGTCAGGTTCTAATGTGAACCTGGCAGGCAAGACAGACCATCAGGAGTGCCATGCTTGCAGCTGGCTGCAACAGCTGCAAACCTATCTGGTGTCAGCTCTGCCAGTACTGTCATGAGTATGCAAAATCAAATCAAGGTGATTGCAAGATCAACCTCATATGCGCCTCATATGAGCCTTATACGAAACAGAAGACCCGCTAAAGTAGCTAGCTAGCACCCATCTGGACTATCCATCTTGAAGTGCGCGCCTGAGGGATACTCACCATTTCAAACGTGCGTAAACAGCACGGCCCGACATACCTACTTTGACATCATAGTTTTGGAAGTTGTTAACCAGTGCTCAGAATGTCGAATTCCCTCCCCCCCGGGTGCTAGGTACCCCACAGCAGATAAATACCAAACCACATTGGTGTATTGCGATGCTCTAATTAACCTCCGTGAAGACTGAGATCAATCAGCCTTTTGTATCCCCGAGGGGCGAAAAACTCTGCTCATATGTATTGATGGCTGGCCTGCTTGTTACTAGGATGGCAGGCGCTTGGCTAATGTATCCTCCTACCGTAGCAGAACCCCTTGGGTTGATCGTCTTGACGGGTGTCACTTCATCCAATTCCATCAAGGCTACTCCCCCCGCCATCATTTGCATATTTGCCCAGATAACTACTTTAAGTAGTATCTTCGCTTTCTCATGGTCTACTGGGGCGGTGTGCTCGTTTTGTTCGTTCTGTAGGGTCCGGATTCTCTTGCATGCCATGCTTCCAATAGACCTCTCTTCCCCCGACTCGTGCCTCACGTGCAGCCTTGTTCGCTCAGTGGCCAACTCCGCCTCGGTTTCCAGTACCGCAGCACTGTTGGGGGACAAAGCAAATTATTGTATTGTCGATGTGGCATCCTGGTCCTCCTGTTAGTATCCGGTGGAAGAAAAAGCGACTTTGGTGTATCTACTCTTTCGGTGGGAGGGGCCGGAAGTTTTTGGGAAGTAGGGGCTTATATATTCATGAGGTGGTCGTGGGTTGGCGGCCAAATTATTGAAGGAAGGAAAGGTGAGCGCCGACGAAACTGGAGGCAGGAACAGTGAGTACTTAAAACCCCGTTCCTCCCGCTCCATCTCATACCTTCTCATCCACCTCCAACACTTACTACACTCAGAGAGTATCCAACACCGGGACCCGATTCTACTATCCAACCACAGATGGACTGGTCATCTCAGATATTCACAGTGGCCCCAGCAAGTTGCTGCAGTTACCCACCATTCACACTTGATCTGAACAAACTCACGTGGTGACTGCCAATGCTGCAGCAACCGTTCAATTCTATACCTTGAGCATAGTTAAACATGCGGGTATTACGGTAGAAAGTTCTAGATAGATAGTAGAATGGCTAGTCCACATGGAGCACCTTCACCATCAAATCGGGTGACAAGCCATGAATGACGATTCAAGGGATCAAACGCAAGCATCTCCAGACTCAACACAAGTTTCTATTGATACCTCCAATCCCACTCCCTCACTCTAACACAGATAGAATAATAACCCTCTTTCCTTTCTGCATACTTATACACTGCACAAACCCTTCAACCCACCAGTACATCGATACTTCCTCCTCCCCGGCATCAATTCATCCTCCCCCCCCAAACCCTCTCCGAGCTATCACTCGACCACAGGGC
>Ga0307512_10000572_pt1 | contig 54343 bp, 58 predicted proteins | sample 14_EM_MG_FD_200267 | JGI IMG/M metagenome (GOLD analysis project Ga0307512, IMG submission 200267) | Populus trichocarpa ectomycorrhiza microbial communities from riparian zone in the Pacific Northwest, United States - 14_EM | ecosystem: Host-associated > Plants > Roots > Unclassified | place...
CGCATAGGGGGAGCTAATTGTGGGGAAGAAAGACCGCAGTTAAGACCGCAGTTTTCGGCCTTCTCCAGATGCGACTGGAGAGCCATCAATCGGATACATGCCTGTTTTTGTCAGCAAGATCGAACTATGGGGTACGGGTGGGGACGAGGGAGAGCGTTATTAAAGACAACTCGCGGGGGTGAAAGGTGCACCCCGCAGCAGGCCAGTGATGTTTGCATACCCGGGTCAGCTTTGTTTGTGTCTCTGTATTGCCATCTCTGATCTTCTCTCCTCCACTCCCCCACAACTTCCACCACCGCAGAGCAAGCCGTCAACCCGGGAGACCCACGCCCCGCTGCAGGTTCGTGACAATATCCCCCCGATGCTACTTGGGACGAGATAGACACATGGCTCTTTGGACGACAGATCTCGTGGATCCCGGGAATAGAAGTGGGGCGATGCTTGCTTGACGGGGAAGGCAATAACCCAGGCTTTCGATCAGAATGTCTAGAAATCCCGCGCTTTATATGAAGGGCCAAGCAGCACCGCTTCCTCATTCTCTACATAATCCCCCCCCCCCAAACGTCTATATTTCGCTGGCGTACATGCATAGAGGATCTCGACATCCCGCCCGTGTGTAGGCTCACGAAAAGATTCTGGTGCTGCCCGGGATGAGATGGGGCAAGATGTATGAAGGATCTGGGACACGTGTCTCTTCGAGCAATATATCTCATGGGTGCGAGGTTCTGGGTGTCTCGTTAGGTTAATGTCCCGGGAGGTAGACAACGAACGTGGCCGTGGGGAAGAAAGGTCGCAGTTCTCCCCATTAGTTCAATTTCTAGGATTGAGCTAGGGGATGGAGACGGTTGGCGGGGTATAGTTCTAGAACTATCACACCCCGAAACTAGGGGCTGAAATGCTATTTTTGTAGCAAGTTAAGAGAGCAGATAGGGTGTTCATGTTTGGGCGCAACCTGGTTCGGCTTCGAAAGTAGGTACCTCTACTTCCGGGGACGCTCAGACATTACTGGGCAACTGTCATCTCTGATCTCCTCATCTCACCCTCCAAACTTTCACTACTGCACAGCAGGCCGGTCGTTTCTACAGCATGCCATTAGTACCCCTGAACGCTGAGTTTGAGGGTCAACGTTCAGTTGCAGGTTTATAGCAGATCCCTAGTACTCTTTGGACGCTACGGAACTAAATGGGGGGCGAGGTGTAATAAGGAGATCTCGTGGGGCACAGGCCCCGCCCGGGATCTTGGGAATTGAATAGAGCTACTGTACTCTAGAGATAAACAACGAACGCCACCTTCTCTGGCACGCAGCTTGCAGATACAGTCAGAGCGTAATAAAACAGGACACTGTACTCTACATGTAACATGTTTTAGCTTTTCTCCTCTTCCCCTTAGATGCTGATCTGATTCAGTTCGTTCACCACTCTTAATCTACGTCTGCAAGCAAGTATCACCTCGACCCAGTTCATCCATTTCCTAGTACAGTATTTGCATAATGATAAGAGGAGAACCCGGGGCACGAGTCTAAACACCCGCAATATGGGGTACCGGTGTAGAAACTACACGGTAAAGGGTCCAGAAATCCCGCAGAAACCCCTACCCCGTTGTATTTATGGGTTGATTTGAAGCCGGTTTTGCCCGGTGACGTTTTCAGGTAACAGCTTTCAAGATCCCAGTTCTGCATGCCCTTCTGGATGAGTGAACACTCGATGCAGAATACCAGTTCCAGAGATAGACAAGGAGAAAGCGGTGTAGTTGTACTGCAGCCGCTTGCGTCATAGAATATCATTCATGTTGTCTTGAGGGCTGCTCTCGGCGACAACTTCACTTTGCCAGATTTCGTCACAACATCTTCTCGTTGGGTCTCGATAACAAGGGCTGCCACGGCGATAGCTAGAAGCGCAACAACTGGCTTGCTCGATTCATTGCTGGACTGGCCCACCGGAAAGTTTCAGTGTACGCAAAAGTCGTACTCTAAAACGTCGGGCGAACTAAGCTGATTTCTGAAGCCAAAACCAAAATGCTAGCAACCTCTAGGACAGAACTTGAACCACCCCAAAGACATCGACATGCCACCGATTCCGCTATCCGTAGAAATTTCCAGGCTGGCTGTTAATCTCGTGGAATTCCCATACCCCAGGCATGACAAACTCTGACCCTGACGAATACAACCCCCCGGGGTCATCCAAAAGACCAAGAACCTCCAACTTTACCGGCTAACTCAACCGTTGAGAATACTGCTACTGGTACCTCAGTACCGGGAATAGGAAATAAGAGAGAAGTCGCTTCCTAATTTTACGAGTATGGAGTGCATTTGTCGAGGGATAAGCAACTATTGGAAGTGTACCTTGGGTAGCTTCTCTCTCCTCAGGCTTCACCCACGAGATTATGATGGCGTTCAACCGATAGTAATAGGTCCCGAATAAAGAACTTGGTCGCATATCAGCGAGCAAGCTTAGAATGCTATCATTGAATCTATCGAGTTTCTGAGGAACTGGGAGAATACAGAATTGATTACTTTGTGGTCTGCATTGAAAGCATTTATAGAGAAGAATCAATTGGGGGTATCGTTGGTTAGGTTCCTGTTGTTTCCTTTGAACTCCTCCGATCCAGATCTTCTGTACCGCTTGCCGGTGAAATAAGGGGTTATACCTATTGAACGGTCAGTAGTGGGATATCGATTCTAGTCCTGTGCCTTATATCTGAGTGGATCCAATAATCAATAGATTGTTCGAATCACACACTCGAAGGAGGATATTTACTTACATATTTGCCACGAATCCTTTGATTCATCATGCAGCACGACACAACTACTGTACCAAAAAAACCTCTTTTATTGATGCCGAGTTAATGCTGTATTAATGTTGAATTCTTTATAAATGTATACATTGACTGAACTTGTGGGGTATTTCGGAATTTGCAACAATATCAATTGTTTTGAATGTGGGATCAATTTCACAATAATGTAGCACAGAAAACCACATTAGATGGTATATTGATGCCACATTGATGTTGGATTGCTGTCATTCAAAATGATGTGCATTGAGTTAAATAGTAGAGTTATACTATATTACTTCCACATGAATATATTTCGCAAATGCCTGCACACGCTTGCACACGCTTGCACACGCCCGCGCATGCCCGCGCATGCCCAATGGCTTGCCTCTAGGCCCGATGCTGCCAGCTGACTGATGTATGGTAAAAAAAAAATCTCTGGCATGATTTGAACCTGTTTCAGTGGGTATTTTACACACCCACTTACCACTACACTATGTATGTAGTTTGTTGAACATAAAATCATGTTAGGGCTATTTGTAGGTATACTGGTTTATTACTGTCACATCATTGTGACAAGAATGTGAAATGCCTGCCACATCTATGCAAATGCTCAATGCAGCTCAATTGACCAATATTACCCCATTCAACTAAATACTCAATCATTTACAATGTCATATTTGCTGGTAACTTGTATTACTGTGGTATTTTGAGCTATTCCCCAGTAATTGGAACCTTAAATTTAGTAATATGCTACACTCACTGGACTCTGGGAGTCATGCTGCACTCGGGTAAATGTGGCACTGCAGTCACATCAATAAACGGGGTTTTTTTGGCATAGTACTTAGCGATAAGGGAGTACCTTTAACGCTGTTTTGCTGGAGCCGATCGGATTGAGTTGGATCATCAGATTTATTAGAAAGTTTTCGGTGGATAATGTGCTATTTTAGTAGCGGTATACTATTGGAGCGGGAATAGGTGGTCACTCGGCCGGGCTGTTCTCCTCAAGCCCGCACTAAGCGGTGACCGACCACATTCACCACTACCACATCACTGACAATCACACATAAGCTCTTTGCCTGCGGGCTCATCGGCCCCTCTATGTTTCCTTTGGGGATGGAAATCCTAGGAAATCCTATCGGACACATCCCCGGCACTTTTACAGTTTATGGTGGGTATGCTACGCATGCCTTTACCTTCGAATTGTAGTCACTGTAGACCCGCATCACTGCCCGATGAGGCACTATGCATGCTTTCGATTTGAAGTTTTGGAACTTCTCTAGTGGACCCCGTCTTTATCTTGGCAGAAATGGACTGTCGTCTGGCACAATTGCGCATAGATGGCCGCCGGGAGGAGCGCGAGCGCAGAGATGAGTGTGTTTGGGTTTGGAGGTGTGGAGGCTTGCAGAGGCGGTTTGTCTTTGATGGAGGCGTTCGAAGGTGGAGTAGTAGTAGAAACCAGGGCGGGCAATGGGGTGGGCTTTATACCTGCTGTGAACGTGTACAATAGTGACCCTAAGTCAAGAACTGGCGGATGCTAACACGGCGGAACATTTACCGAATTACATACCGCTCTCGTTTTCTCTCTTCCTGGAAAGTATGCTGTTCTCGGCCCAGCTGAACTGATTTCGGCTACTGGGCTGGCTAAAAATATAAAGTGGGCAATAACTATACAGCAGACTTAAACTAGTAGACGATCTGCATTAAGTGCTTCACCAGGATACATTCTCACTTGAAAGTGCACCCGCCTGTTTGATACCATTATGGTCAACTGAACGGTGGTCAGAGATTGCCACATTCAATACCATAAGTTCTTTCCATGGTAACTATAGTCTTATTTTGGTCATTTGAGACTAGGCTCTAGGAGGTACAGGATTGGTTACAGTGGCTTACTCTTTTAGCTACTCGCTATACATTTTCATTAGCGCGTAGCCACCACGGCGTATACATGTCGTCTGACGAGATTACCGGCGTCTCAAATGAGATGTTGTCTCAGTAGTCGAAAGATCGGGCCCGACAAGGTGTATTTACTTGTAATACTTCGTTATATATTATTACTCCCACTTGATATGTGAAGCTAGAATGTTGCATAACACCTATCTGCAAGATCTATGCAGATAAACTGAAAACTAGACTTCTTTTTAATAATACATTATATATACTTATAAGACCCCTCATGAACAAGTACAATAAAAGCTCCTTGCCTGCCCTATTACCTCATCATCTACGTTCCCGTCCAACGGGCGGATCGGCACCCTCGCACCCGGTCCCTCTTCGGGTTCAGCTAGGATAATAAATTCATTGTAGGTGCAATCAAAGTCTGAGTATGACTTGCAGTCTATGCCTAGGTCGGGATTGCGGTCGCGACGAGAGACCCATCTAGCTGGTCTCATAAGCCGAACGCATTGATCCGAAGGCGAAAAATCGTATGGCTTCTAGCATGGTCCGTCCAATTCACTGCAGAACTCGATTTCCGTGGGACATGATTGCGCATAGACGGTTACCGAGAAAAGCACTCGGCGGGGGGCAAGAGTGAGGCGCATGGTGGTGTTTGGGTTTGGAGGTTTGGAGGTTTGGAGGTTTGGAGGTTTGGAGGTTTTCGAGGGTTTGAAGGTTTATGCGTGGTTTGCAAGGTGATTTGCGAATAGTTTTTATTTAATGGAAACGTTCGGTGGTGATGTATTGTAGACCAGAGCGGACGATGGGGTATGCTTTATACTTGCGTTTTGCAGTAAGATCATGTACTATATTATAAGATATAAGTTAGTCCTCAGTCAAGAACCAGCGAATATTAACCCAGAAAAGCATACCAGTTGAATCACGCACTTGCCCTCTTTTCTCTTTCCTGGAGAGTATCCCGTCTCCGACCCAGCCGATCCAATTTCGGCAAGCTGATCCGTCATCCAGTGAGATATTGTTTCGGTAGAGTTCGGACCTGATAGGAGGATTTGGGTATTCATAGTCGGCATTCACTAGCGGGATTCGACACATCTATAGGACTAAAGGATTGTTCAGCTGCTGACTAGCAAAGAGGCGCTTCGGAGATCGTTATGGTTGTTGGTTAAGCAGCGTCTCACCTGCAAGGACCAGCAGCATTCGTTGAGATCCTCTCATTGTGAATGTGCAACTGAGTCCTCTAAAAATTGGGAATAAGGGATGTATGTAACCCGTGGAGAGAGGTGCAAATGGTTTTAGACGACTTTCAAGGAGTGGATTGAATGCTTGGTTGGGAGAAATATACAACGGCAGTCTCGGGCACTAGTACACCGAGAGCAGGAGAAAACTTAATTGGTCACTAAACATGCGTTGACCCCTGCGTCAAACCGAAAAGTGAAGCTCGCAAATCTCCCAGTTAAAACATGTATGTCCTGGCACACCCAACCTTCACTGAGCACTTGAGCACCATAGAGAACGATAGCTCATTATTACTGTCCAAGACCGACTTTTATACACTGCCCTTACTTCCATCTTCTAGGGCAACTATGGCGGCCGGGACCGTTACCTAAACGGCACCAAAGACAAGATCAAAGTATTTGACAACAAGGCTGAGGGACCTTTCAAACAACTGGAAGACAAGATGAATGGTGCTACGCCCGGAGTTCAAGCCTCGATTTAAATGTCCTACTCGATAATCCAAGCCACAGCGGGAATAAAGAAGCTGTGAAAGAATATATATAACAGCTGCATAACCATAACCTCAAACGCTTCAAAAGGTTCCAGTGTTTGCATTGACCGGGCCAGGCCGTCCTGCGCTAAGAACGTCTCGAAAGAACGTGGCCTGGCTAGCCTGATATATAGATGAATACATGACCGGATCACTGGCATTCATTGCTTTGAGCGTCAACTCCATAATTGAGGGTATTCGGTTTAGTCAGAATATGCTACGGCACATAGAAATTATAATTACTAGAGTTTTTTCAAATTTTTCTTAGATTATTTGAAATCTCAATAAATTATAGATCATTCTACTGTTAATTCCGCGCGAAGCGTCATGGGAAGGAGTACTTTGATAAGTTTTAGCTTTTGGGAGAAGCCTTTCGGCTCATGAAGCATGCTGATGCTTCTCGTCTGTCTGGTGTTTTGATAAAAGTGGATCTACCAGACAATTCCAACGACCGATTCCAAGCTTTGCCGTTGCTAGGATTGTGTTAGGGTTAGGGCTACACAAACGACAGCTGTTATTTCTCTGGATGCACAATACCGATCAAATCCGCTTTTAACGTCAATGCTATACATGGTAAGTCGTAATAAGGACTCGCTACACTCTTTGAGTAATGAACTGACAGTAGTTCGAGACTGTTGTGTCGGTGTTGGTGGGTAACGAAAGGATCTTAACACGACAACGGTAGGCGTTTTAGTGTTCGGTTTGAGGGTCGATAAAGGAAGAACCTCACCCCAAACCGCAATACACCTCCGCCCATTGCATCTTTCAAACAATATACTAACTATCTGCCACACCCAAAATCCGATATGCCTGCTACAGTAGCCGCAAATACTGCCGACAAATACCAGAGCGCGAGATCAAGCAGTGTCTCCAGCTCCCCGGATACCGCGAACTCCTATAGCATTCCACTAACCTTGAACTACCACAATGGGAGGTGGATGCAGGTGCATCAGGCGTTGCAGGCAGCGTCGCAATGCTATTATTGGCCCTGCAGAACGGTGAGAAAACACTGCATCACTATGACCCATACTGACAAATTCAGATGTGCAGGTACAACACAACGACTGGGGCTACTAGGCTGACCGGATTGGTGTGTATAAGTGTGATCACCATGTGGCCGTGCACATGTGCAAGGAATATCCCCGATGATGAATGGGCAGCTTTAATGTGCATCAGTATTCTTCCGATATCCTCTCTTTAGTGGAGTTGTCCGGTGAGAACAGTAGCAAGAGCGGGTGGTCCTTGATGTGATGACAATCTGTTTTAGCGGTTGAAATCGTTCGGTGTTGCTTGTGCGATTGGATTCTACAGGCGAATATAACAGATATGATGTAAAACAGATGCCGATGGCTGGGTGCGCATGCTGGGTCATATTATAGTCTCGGAGTATGGTAGTCATATTTAAGCTTTGCATGTGCATATTCCGGTTAGCGTGGTTTCACAGTCTCCCGTGTTCATGTTGTGCACCCAACCTCACAACCAACAATCTCGGTGCTGACGGCTGTCTTAAAGATGTCGCTCATCGGCCCATCTATTCGCCGGATCAAACGGCAGCGGAGGGAATGGCTCCGACTCTCTGATATATAAGTCACTATGTTTAACTTCAGGAATCAACCAACAATCACTGAACATCCTCAGAGTTTCCCCATGTCTCCAATCCCCTCCATTGCAATCATTGGCGCCGGGCCTGGCGGTCTAACCCTTGCGCGTCTGCTGCATATCAATAATCTCTCATGCACCGTCTTCGAGAACGATGCGTCCCCCAATTCACGTTCGCAAGGCGGGACCCTCGACCTCCATCCAGAGTCCGGACAGTCCGCTCTCAAGGCCGCTGGTCTCTTTGACCGCTTTCAAGAATTGATGCGGCTCGAAGGCGAAGCGTTCCGGCTGGCAGATAAGTCCGGGCACTTATACATAAACACGTCAGCGGATGAGCCAAAAGGGCGCAGACCCGAAATCGATAGAATCCAACTACGCCAGCTACTATTGGACTCCGTGCCGGCAGAGAATATTCGATGGGGTTGGAAAGTGAAGAGTATCGAAAAACCCGATGCGGATGGTCGTTGGGGAATAGCCTTTACGGATAACACCAAACCCAGCGAGTTTTTCGACCTTGTGGTAGGCGCAGATGGAGCATGGTCGAAGGTCCGCGCCGTTCTCTCCGACGTTCAGCCGTTCTACTCGGGAGTCAGTGGCCTGGATTTTCGCTTTGGAGATGTCGATATCAATCAGCCGAAGATAGCGCAGTTGGTGGGCAGGGGGAGTTACTTCGCCTACAGCGACAGCAAAGGACTTCTGGGGCAGAGGAACGGTGATGGTAGTATCCGCTGTTATGTTATGATGCGCACGCCAGAAAACTGGCTGACCGACTGCGGGATCGATTTCTCCAATCCTGCTGAAACAAAAACGGAGATTTTGAATCGGTACTACAACGACTGGGACGACAGTCTGAAGGATTTAGTCCGACTTGCGGATGATGATATCATCTCCAGGAAGCTTTTTATGCTACCAATTGGCTTTCAATGGGTCTCGAAACAAGGCATTACTCTGCTAGGCGACGCGGCACATCTTATGACACCGTTTGCCGGAGTGGGTGTCAACCTTGCGATGCATGATGCTTTGGATCTCGCAACGGCTATTGTGGCGCGGAAAAACGACTGGGAAGCGAAGGAACTGCCTGTTGATCGAGAGGATTTGGCTGTCGCTTTAAGGTCATACGAAGCCGAAATGCTTAAAAGGGCTGAGAGTAATGCAACGAAGACATGGGAGAATCTGGAGCTGTGCTTTAGGGATGATGCGCCGGTGGGGTTCATGGAAAGAATAAATGGTTATTTCGAGTCGTAGTAATCTCAAGTTACAGGCACGTTGGTTGGTGAGATAGATCAAACGACTATTAGTGAATGGATTGATAAATTTCGACCGCGCGGGCAACTCGTGAATACTTAGTAATTATCTAATGGCGTTACATTCGTGTCTTACTATATTAAAGCCAGGTGCCGTTTACTTGCGCCCAAACGAAAGCGATACTAAGTAGGCTCAGCTTCAGCCACGTACACCGCCGTTGATCACGATAATGTGTGCTTACGCAAGTTCCTGGCCTGTCTAAGATCCCTCCGATGGGCACGTACCTGACTGAACCTGCTTGCTTTCAAACCCCTAGGTTCACTTCAGAACAGGTGCACCGTGGAGAGTCCTGAGTACTAAGATGAAAATCCTACGCACCTCCTGGTGCAAACTCTACAACAAGACAACCCAGAAGTACCCAACACCCGCCAAATACATCGCGCAAGTCGTTGTCGAATGATCCTAGGCCCTTATCAACTTTGTCCTGGCGCAGACTATTTTTGAGGCGTTTGCAACATAACATCGGTTCGGACACTGTCTGCTGCTGATAGATACTATCGTTTTGGACAGCCAGTGCAGATGGTGTCGACATGGAATTTGGCCTGGTGGCTTACAGCCTCCATCAGCTTAAGGTTGCGGGCATGAGGCTAGTGGCTTAGCTCCCATGCCGAGGAGGAGGCTTATCCTCGGCAGCGATACTCGATTGATCTCAACAGATGGCTGCAGAAGAGGTAGGCAGGGCTATGATAATGATGGTGGTGCATGGAAGAAGTTCTCAATTCGTGGCATGTCATAAGAAGTGTAGGAAGAACGGGTAGGGTAAAGGGTGGATTAAGCGGGAAAATACCCCGCAATATGAATTTGTTTTAAATGAATAGTATAGAATTGAACTTGAAGGTGCTGACAGCTTTTACTACTTAGAAACTAGCCTACTAACGTTAACAGAGGCATATAAACAGCTGGACAGACACCCCCGTGCTGACTGCTGACATCCGAACCACAGTGGCCGGTACAGTAGTATCTCCCTCCCTCCTTCCCTCCCTCCCTCACCTTCTTCTATCTTGCTAACCCCGCCAGCGGCGCATTCCTCACCATCCCCGCTCAAGCTAGTTACACTGGCAATGTCATAATCAACAACATAAGTTCATATATTGATATTGGAATCGGAATTACAGGTTCGCGCCGTCGCCGCTCACTGGTCCTGCTGGTCGTTCCTCAAATACGCCATATTTTACTCACCAGCTGCTGCAGGGATCGTGGGGTTAGATTTGATGGCGTACTGGCTAGAGAAGGTGGATGATGAATCGGGACTTTATACCACAATTGATGCATTTGGGCCGAAGAGTTCCGCTTAGAAGTGTGGGATGGAAATCGGACGGGCGATACGTGGTATGTAGCGGATCTTTTGGTTGTTAAAGCCCTGCAGGAGTATGTTTGCCCCCTACCGCTGACGAAGGATGCGATGATGGTCAGAAAGACGGAGCTAGCGGTTAGGGGGAGTGCTAGAAAGTGGAGGGGGTGCTCGGAGCGCTCCCTATAGAGCTGCTGATGCGGGTCCTGTGTCTGCTTCCTCGTGAGGACGCAGTGAACCTCCGGGTTGCATCTAGAGCTGTAGCAACAGTTCAGCTGCCGCAGGAGTTCTGGAAATCAGAGTAATCTTGGATGCGCTGTGTTTGTGAGAGCTACTGGAATGAGAAATGAAAGGAGTTAGAGGAAATGAGGGTAGATTGGAGGAGAATCTACAACGAGCTTGTGGTAGGGAAACAGATGGAGGCACAGTGGAGGGGGGTTGAGGAATTCGAAACGGATATGGAGAATTGTGAGTGCTGCTGCGAAGAGGTGATGGAAGGGTGACGCTGAGGGGCTGTTTGTTAGAAGAGAAGAACGAGGGGTGAATATCCGCATTGCAGGTAGAGCACGTGGTTAGGGTGCTCAGGCTTTCGCAGATATATCAATGCTGCTGCGGCCCGGGCCGTAGGATAACGGTTGCTCAGGCTTTCGCGGTGCTGTGGGCCGCATGATGGCGGATGCTTAGACTTTAGCAGTATTCTCCGGAATATCTGTCGTTTCGTCTAGGACAACTCGGTTCAGATAGTTGTGGCCGTTGTTTGCTTGTAATCATTTTGCATTAGGCCGCGAGCGACCGTGGTATAAATACCTAACTAGAAAATTCCCTGCCATGTCCCAAGGAGAACCCTCGTAGTTCAAGTCATAGCTTCCCCACCCACTACCGCTACGCAACGGAGGGCACTACAGGTGTCTTCACTTCGGCACCAGGGCCACTAATCCAATCCACCTCCCCTCCAATTAAAACCAAAAAAATTCGTGAACCCACCCTCAACTCCAGTTTTAACGCCCGATAAGGTCTGTCGCAACCGGGGTACATACAAATGCATCATGGGCTGTTTTCCTTTGCTGTCTCTCATCAAAGTCCGAAAATACAAGGTTCCATACGGAGTTATCACAATAGAATACCCCAATCGGCCCAGGTCAGCGTCTCCTTCCAGTCATCGAAGAGGCCCGCTTGGTTATATCGGTCCCGGAAAGTAGTAGTTGTATGCATGCATCGCTCGAGTCTGTCCATCTATGTATTGTATCGGGAAGGGGGCAGTGCTATACGTGACATCGGAGGTGCGAGCATCAATAGGAGGTTGGAAAGGAGCAATAGAGTCGGAATAATATCCATGCCTGCTGCTACAACTTGGTATTCTAAGAACCACCGTAGCAAGGGCGAAAGTATCGGAAAAATCCCCATGCTTATAGTTACACTCGAGGGGGTTTCATCACTGCCTGAGGTACACTCAAACCATCGGTGGTGAGAGCGGACACACCCTACCCCTCCCATGAAGCCAAAGTGCAACCGAAGACATCAACGTGATTGGTGCCACACACAAAGTCTTGGCGATTCTAAGCGATGAGAATGGTTGTCGGAGGTGTGATGTTGTGGCTGTGTTGATAGTGAAGTCGAAGCGATTCAGCGGAGGCCAATGGCTTTGATGAAGCCACTCCTTCCTTCCTGATGATGATGCGAAGGGAAACTCGATTAATCGAACGCGTTGACGTTGTGTTTGAAGTTTGCTACCAATGGGGGATGACGGGAAGACCATTGATTGGGCTCCTGAGCTATGGTAAAGCTGACGTTGAAATAAAGTTTGGGTGCGTCTAGTAGCGTGGAGCTATTTTCATCTGACCACCACCTCGTATTGACGGCTTTTTCTTACGCAGCGAGCCGATTTGCTCTATTATATCATTATCTTCCGGTGGGTTGAAGGTGCTCTCTTTCATAATACGTTGTTTTTTTATCTCGCCATCACTTGTTCGAGAAAGTCAAAAAGTCCGATTGCAAGAGAAGACCAAGACTGACCTTCAAGCTAGAACGTCTTTCCCCATCACTTCGAATGTAGATATGTAGATATATCGATCCTCAAGATTATCTTCCTACTCTCAAATCCATCCAAAACTCCCGTCACTGTGACGTATGGAAATAGTCTCTGGATGGCAGATCTGTAGCAACCACTGCGGTGCCAAACTCCGGACACAGACAAAAGAAAATTTGCAGTGGAACGCGGGCCTATGAAGCAAACAACAGCATCGGGGCAAGATAGGCCCTAGACAGACACAGTTCGAAATGTCCGCTAGCGTTTCACTGGCGGGGGCATTTGCCTTCTTCATATAAAAGCCAGTAAGCTACTTAGTATGGGCTTCTATTCAGTTGGTGCTAGAATTAATGCAAATACCTATCGAAGCACGCCAGCAGTATCCAACTCGTAGAAGCCATCATTTCTGCAGTGCGCCTTGCAGTACGTGATAAAACCAATGGAAATTATGAAGTGGGAATGTCACACAATCCGCAATCCATGAGGCTTATTCCTTAAGAAGCTATTTTACGCCTAACCAACCCCGCGGAAATAATTTAGAATCTTTGATTGTATCCTTGCAAAGTGAAAAGACCTATGGAATACAACAGGGGTCAGATTCAGTAGAATAGCGCGTTTCCTGGCAGCGTCGCCGGTGTTGCTATCTATGGGTTCCCGGCTCCAACAACTGGAGGTCCTGAGAACTCAAAAGCACCAGATACTGCAATTGCAAGTGTCTTCCGTACATTTATCAGTGTTCTGTTCTTGGCTTTGACGCTGTTTGCGAACTAGGCTTATGTAAATCAATAAAGTTCACTGATACTGTCCAGATAGGCCAATTATCAATATATAACACCCTGTCCAATCGTTTTTCCATACCGATCACAGAACAACCCCATCTTTAATATATAAGCCTAAACATATACAGAGCAAGTTCCAAGAACCCAGCCACGGTTGACTTTGATATGACGGAGAAGCAGCTGCAGTGTAAAATCATAAATAATAACAAAAACAAATCCCACCAATTGAAATTCCATAATTAGAATAGCAAGTGGGCGTCTAAACCACAATGCACACAAGAAACCCGAATTCTTATCTATATGGTTTTCCATGGCAAAGAAACCATACTTATCAGGAGAAATTACTGACTTGCCTTGGAGCGGGAAACCTTGAGGGTGTCAAAATTTAGTTCGGATCTGATAGCGATCATAGTGTATATTCCGCTTCACTCAGCAACGCGCTCAATGCTTCTTCAGTTGTAATCCGGTTTTCTGGTTTCGCCCGGAGAAGTCCTTCCATTACGACTGCTAACGGTGTCCTGGTTCCCCGGAAAGACCAGGAAGGCATGGCACCCTTGTGATAGTATTGGCAAAGTTCATTATAGTCCGTAAACGGTGTTCTTGCCTCTCCCATCCAGTAGAGAACGCATCCTAGTGACCAAAGGTCAACGTTTGTGGTATATGGTTGTGTGCTGAGAAAGATCTCCGGAGCCTTGTACCACTCTGTCCCGACATTTGTTCGAAATTGTGTGTTATTTTCAGAAGAAGCAAGCTTGGAAACTCCGAAGTCGGCAATTTTGATCTCGATAGTGGGTTCCCAGGAACAAATCAAGATATTCTGGTCATACCCTAGCAGTTAGCACTGCAAGTAAATTTGGATGACAAATCCCTGGTAATTACACCACCTCATCTGGGGCCTACAAACATTGGGGTTCAAATCACGATGGGCGATGCCACAAGAATGCATAACTCTCAACCCTTTACACAATTGAATGGCTATATCTTGGACGGTTTCAGGGTGGAAGGGAGGAGGAGGATAGTGTTTACTCAGACTACCGAGTTTAACGTGTTCCATCACAATGTAGAGGTAATCGTCGTCTTCATGCCAGCCTTCGAAGTCCACAAACTCCGAAAACTAGAAACTATGTTAAAACTACAAAGCGCCAAGGGGATCACATGAACCACCGTACCTGTGACATCCAGGCGAAATTCTCCACTTCCCTAACAAATAACTCCACTTCCTTAATCCGGATGCCTCTGGGTTTTTTGTATATCCTCTTCACAGCAACAGTGCGGCTTCCCGTCTTGGGATCCGGGTAACGCTCCTCGAACACAAGACTGGACGAGCCTACCCCGAGTTGTTTTTGCAGTTCCCACTGCCTCCTTGAGATTTCTTTGCTCTCGATATTGGGGGGACCTTGATTAGAGGCATCTCGTTCCATTTGAGGTTCCGGCGTGAGCTGGGTATGTACATCCGGTTGTGTCGCCGAGATATACCCAATGTCTCCACGTTCTGTTTCATGAAACGATAAGACGTCTAAGCGGGCAATCCTATCTTAGGGCATACCTGGATCATAATCTGGATTGTGTATACCCTGCGACTGATTTCCCAGTGTCCTGATTGACCCAACATGCACCGAGCGCGCTCGCCCACCATGTCGATGACGTAGGCTTCGATCCTGTTGACTAAAGTCCCCGACATACTCTCTAGCTATAACGAGACGTTCTTCCCGATAGGGGCGGTCTCCTTGCCGGAGTGACGGGACCCCGCATAATACAGTGCCAGTTGCAGGCCGGGGTTGCTGGGTCGTTAGCGCTCTTTGCTGACGTCCAGGTTGGTCTTTGCAGTATTCGGAGTAGGCCAGTGGCCCCGTACGTGCGTTGGAATCATGGTTTGCGCGGTGAGGGTACATGATTGCCGCAATGGGTATGATCGCTGTTTGGTGGTTCTCCACCCTAGAAAAGCGGGGTTCTTAGGTCTTTCATGCCTATTAAGCATGCAGTAATCACGAAGCATTATCATTGGTTGGCCGATGATGTAGCTTAGGTGCCACAAAATCAGCCTGAACACCAAGTCCTAATTAAGCTCAATTAAGTCTCCGGTTTATTCCGATCATAGTGTATTCTATGTGTGAAATGTGTATAACTAGGCGTACATTTGCCTCCCAGCCTCTCATTTACGATGTCTGACTTTCATCGAGCGGCTGTGGAAAAGCGCGCATGTGCACCCAAGTAGCTATGGGAATTGGGAACACTGGGTTGAGGGGAAGAGTTAATGGAGATTGGATCCGGAACTCTAAGGTGCGGAGAGGAGGTTGTGAGAGATCGGATCGGAACCCCCTCTAACGGCCGATAGCCTTAAGCCTGTTCTCCGCTAGTCGAATATGAACCTTCTTTCTCAATTGGCCGTCAGCTCTCGGCCAGGCACCACACACACTTTAACCCAGTTTCAGCTCAGCCCAAATGAACCGTCGTCAGTCAACCCACATCCAGCTTCCACATACTACCTTGAGTCAATTCCCAGCAATTTCAATACATTGTCTTCAGTCGGCTTTTAGACCTTGTTGATACGCTAGGTATATAGAGCAATTCCCGGCCAATTCATGTGCCATCTCCAGCCAGCTTTCTCCACGCCCTGGGGCACCTGTCTAGGGTCCTGCAAGCTATCATATACATACTACCTCGAGCTGTACGGTCTCTATCCTGTACCGAAACACTATCTCTGTCCAGCAGAGTTGTTTCGGAACTACCACACGAGCTCGGAGTCAGTGCAAACTTAGATGCAGAGGCGGCGAAGCTACCTCCGGGTATAGTTTGTAGATAACCTACCTTTATACGTGATTTATCTTTGGTGATGGTCGTACATAGATTCTCACGGGTATATACTAAGTACACAGGAGTCCAAGATGGTCCTTCCTAAATGCAATAAAGTATCTTTATCTATCTCCAAATAACACAAAGCAAGGCAGGAATTTCCAATGACCATCTGCGAATAAAGATTTCCTGGACCACAAAATTATCCACAGTAAATTCCAAACGATTGGACATTCCTGAAAAATCCTGACTCCACCAACACCGTGAGAGAGAGTTTCGAAACCGTATCATAACTTCGGATTGCCAGAGAACCTTGGCGTTAAAGGTTGAGATATCAATTATCGTTTTAGGGGTATCGTAAGTGCCACTAGTGAGCGGATTAAATCTAACGGCGTGATTATCTATGTAAGTAATTCGTGAGTCACCCAGCCCTAATCCAGCCCAAACACGCACTAATATGAGAACATGGTCAGTTATTTCGCATTTCCTGGGGTGTGGTCATAGTCCATCACTCACCAACATGACTGCAGCACAACTTGGCCCTACCACTCATACCTCCTTTAATTGTGGAGAGATATGCCTACCCCCTTATTGGAATATCTCTAGCATTTACTCTTGGGGTTTGTACATGTTTGGCAGCGTCCGGCCTGACGTGGAGTGCTACCCCTCAAAGTGACCTCTCCCCCATATCCAAAGTAACCGTAGATAGCAGTCAATACTAGATGATTACAGTATATGAGGTAAGTGAGGTAAGACGACGAGCGGGACTTGATGCATTCTGGCCAAGGGTGGTGTGGTATCAGCCGCGCCCAGATGGGGTCCTCCTCCACCAACCCAGCCCTACAGTATCATAACTCTTCACTCTACGGCAAGTTTAACAGAAAGGGCAAAGCTGGTGTGCTTTGGCTTTGTTCTTAGCTCTACCCCCTGGCCAACAGTGACTCAACACCCTGTTCCCACAGCAAAATCCATTGCCAGAAATGAGGGTCCGATCTTCTACAGCCTGACCTGAGTACCAATTCTATGTACAAGGAAGGGTATCTAAAAATACAACGAATCATTTTGAATATTTGAAATGTATGGAATCCCAAGAAATATATTGTAGATGACCCAGAAAAAGATGCCCCTACCAAAACGCCGCCACAAAACAAGGTCTTATGATAATCCCAAAACCACAATGCACAGCAACAATTCCACTCATCATTTCACACTTCGACCTCTTCCTCTTGTGATTTACATCCTTAAAACTTTTCTCCCTTGTAGAGCACCTTCCTGATGATAACTGGAGAGCCACCCTTGGGAGGTGAAGCACCTTCCAGGTTCCCAAACTTGTCAAGGGCCTAAAGTCAATAGTTAGCACCTGAACCACCGAAACACTGGAGTGAGATAGCGTAAACTTACCACTTCACTCTTCTTCACAAGAAGGCTGCCGTCAACCTTCTTTCCCTTTGCCTGAGATGGGGAGTGTGTTTCAGGTTCGGAGCTGTAACCAGACTCCAGGGGCGCGCCCCATCGAACGCCCTTCTTGGGTGGAGTAAGCATCTTTGGTTCGAAGTCGGTGCTCTCTCCCGGCCCAAGCTCGATACCCGTTTCTAAGAAGTGCGCCTTTCGTTTCCGTCGGCCTTCAATTGCTTGCCTCGTCTGCATGGCGGCATTTGGAGACGGAGGTCGGGGGATCGACTTCCTCTCAATCTCTCGCTTATGTGGAGTCGGTACACAGTTGAGCTTGGTGTTTTTCTTCACCAATCCCTTCCGCTCTCTATCTAGCATAGTTTCCCATGCGAGTGGACCAGTAGGTCGATGAGTGACAGGCGCCAACGAGATGGTTGGTGGCCGGATGCCAGACCCAGACCGAGGGCTTTTCCGTACTCCACCAGTGGCTTTCCTCTTCTGAGGCGGGGGAGAAGGGGTATCTTCGGCCTTTCGTTTTAAGGACTGCTGAGAACTACTAGATACCGGTGATATAGAACTGGATGGGGAGGATGGAGATGGAGAATGTGAACTAGGAAACGCGGTGCCAAGCTTCGGTATCTATATATTTTGTTAGTCCAATAAGCGTATAGGGAGAAAAAAAAATACCCTGCTAACAGGCGCTATGTGAAACGGTAGTTCCCTTGGGACAAATTTTGCCTTTTCTTCGTGTTTGCGGATGAAACTGTCCAGAATTTCGAACGACTTAACCTCTTCCTCCTTCTGTAGTTCGTCTTCAGCGGTTGGTAGCCCCGGTTCGATGGTACCAATGCGTTTTCGAACCAGATAGCCCCGTGCTAAGACTTTGAGCTGTTCCATCAGGGGCTCATTGGCCATAGCGATGAGTTCTACGCTTGCTCTGCGCCCATATCTCCTACGAGATACCGAATCTGGAGCCACCTCGATGTTTTCCTTCAGTCGTTTGGCAGGAGGAGTAGATGGTCCTCCCTCCCCAGCTTGCGGGACTTCGATGTAACTTAACCTCCGCTTTGGCGATCTGCTAGGAGGGAGGTTGAAAGACCTGGTGACTTTAAGAGCCGACCCAGGTGTCCCGGGTGCCACGTTCTCCTGAAACGGGCTAGAAGAGCCCTCATTGATGTCTTTGTAGACTCTTTCGGGTGTCACTGGAGGTGAACTAGCAGGTAGTTCATAATTCCTGGCGAGGGCCTTGGTAGGTGTCGGGTTTGGTGGACGTTCTATGGGGTGCTTAAGAGGACTCAAACGCACTGGACTAAAGCTATCGTCCAACAGCGAATCAGATCCGGGGGACTCTTTCGAAGGTGCCTTCACTGAAGAGGCAGGCCTTGTCAGGTCTGGGGTCACAGCTCCAATTCTCAAAATTTCCGGCTCTTTGACTGCCGAGGCGAGCACCTTCGACTCCGGAGAGTTTGCTGTCGGAGGTAGATCCGTCGAGAAGACTGAGGCATCCGGGGGGTTGGGGGGGCCACGTGGTTCTGCCAAATCACCCGACGGGGCTGCTTCAAACCCGTTCTCAGTACTTTGATTATCGGCAACTATCAGCGGGTTTGGTTAGCTTAGGTCATGAGATTCGGATTTAGGAAACCTTACCATCATTGATATCACCGGGCAGCATTCTACCATATGCATTTATACCAGCAATAGGTGGGCTTGAAGGAATGCCTATTTCTGGCCTTAATGATTCGCCATCTGTCCTGAGAGGTTGCTTGACAGGGCTAGATTGAATCGTCATTCCATCCAGTCCAAATCTCGACGGCTTTTCCACAGATAATCCTCCAGAGTAGCCTGGCGTAGGTTTGGCAGACATTGGGATACTTGGCGACCCGTCTTCGGAAAACAACCCAGATGATTGTCTCACTGGGGTCGATCCAACAAAACCCGACTTTTGGCCTCTAGGAGTGGGCCCCGAAGATGGCTCAATCAATGAAAAATCCATAGAGTTTAGCTCTAGTCTTGAACCTTCGTCATTGGTGGGAGGAGCAGGCGATGAGGATTGATAGATTGGAGGTTGCTTGATCGGGCTGGATTGTAACAGTGGTGTATTCTGTAGCCCTAATTTCGTCGACCCTTTGCCAGCACTTGCTAGAACTGAAGCTGTCTTCTGCGGAGGCAAGCGTACAGGGCTCAAAGTACAGGCTGTATCGTCGAAAGAATCGAATCCCGCAGACCCAGCTTCCTCGGGAGAAAAACTAGAGGACCGGTATATTGGGCTTGACGGAAGCAACCGTTTTGAGGGGCTTGACTGTGGGGCCGTTTCGGGAACGGACACTGACAGCACTGTTGCTGGGCTAGACGGAATATTCATCTTATGTAGACCAAGTCTTGATGACTCGTCATCAGCGAGAACTGAAGCTATCTTCGGAGAATGTTTGACTGGGCTTGGATGAGTTTCCCTTCCGAACTCTGGGGCTTCATCAGTTTCGTCAAGCACCCTCTTTTGAGGGGTCACTCGCACGGGGCTCAAGCTGAAAGTCTCGTCAAAAAGGGAGTCATAGCCAGCGGGCCTAAGCATTTCCGCTTTCTCTGACGGTGACGGCTGGTCAGGAGAAGGAATACCTTGGTATGAGTTCGAAGGCTGCTTGGCTGGAGATGGCGTTGTCTTCGGCAATTCCTGGGCAGTCGGTGGTTCGTCTTCGAGTTGCGGCGTATGGATCTCATCAAGAAGTGTATTCTTTGGTGAAGACTCTTTGACAGGAGAAGCAACATCCGAAACTGGTCCCTGTGCCGCGCTGGATGGAGAAGTAACCAATGAAACTGGCTTTGGGGACAGTTGAATTAGAGATTCGGCTTCAGCAACATCCAGCAGCATTTGTCTCGGCGGAGATACTCGCACAGGAGTTAGACTATAGGTATCATCGAAGAGCGAGTCGTATCCGGCAGGTCTCTTAGATGGGGAGCGTTTTGTAGGAGAAGTAACATTCGACACAACAACGGGACCCAAAGCAGGTTTGAATAAGGTAGATTTCTCGTCAACTCCATCCAACACCGGTTCCTGCGAGGTGGTGACCTTTACCGGGTCTGCATTGATTGGAGGAGAAACATTTAGCAGTGGTTCGGGAGTTAGTTTGCGTGGGGAAGTGGCCCCGGACGGTTGGAGTGCCGCTGACTCATCAGCAATGTCCAGCATTCGTTTTTGCGGGGTGATCCGCACAGGACTAAGGCTATAAGTCTCATCGAACAGAGAATCGTAGCCGGCAGGTCTCTTGGAAGGCAAACGTCTTGTCGAAGATTCGCTATGAATGTCTTGTGATGCCATTTGCTTTGGCGGTGACATTTGTACGTTGGCCAGCGTACTCCCATTGTTGGTCGACTCTTTCACTGGAAATGAAACATCTTGCTTCGGGGACTTCGTTGTCGATGGTTCCTCAATGATCGCTTCCTGCTGAAGAATCTTCACTGGGCTCAGACTGTATGTATCATCGAAAAGGGAGTCATAGCCAACAGGCCTGGGCCTCTCGGCTTTGCTGGATGGCGTATTGTTTGGTGACAACGATGTCATTGGGGCTAATTCTTCGCCACCGTCGGATACTAACTTCTGTGGTGATACTCTAACAGGGCTCAGACTGAAAGTATCGTCAAAGAGAGAATCATAACCAGCAGGTCTGGATCCATCCGCTGTCGATGAATAATTGACTGGTGAATCTTTTTCCGAAGAGACTTTCGGGGATCGTTTCACAGGACTAGAAAGAACAGCCATTCCAAGAATTCCGATCCGCGAAGGTTCATCATCGTCGAACAAAGCAGATTGGCGAGTGCGCCTCACAGGGCTCGAGGTTACATTCATGCCAAGTTTCGACGCTTCGGTCTTACTTTCTAGAGGGGGCATTTTGTGCTTTTGTTTGAGAGGGCTAAAACCAGGCGACCCCGACTTTACAGCCGGGATAACCATCGGATTAAGTGATGGGCTGGGCAACTCTCTTTGACTGTCTAATAACGACTCATAAGACGTTCCGGTCGAGATGTCTAAGGTAGAAGGCACATCGTGATGAGAAGATGATGCCCGATCATGAGACCGCTTGAGGGGACTAGACGGTATTCCTACTCCATACAGGCCAAGCGGCGATGAATGAACACCAGCAGATGGACTTGATTGCGGGGGCTGCTTAACAGGACTTTTAGCACTGCCAGCCACTGTCCTGGATGTTGCTGGTGACAGCTGTGTAAATTGTTGGGCATCATCCATGATAGAAGACTTGGAGGGTGATGTTAAGACAGATTTGACGGACGTTGGTGTTGCTCCTGTCGCCGGGCTGAAAACCTTGATCGGTGTATTCGGCATGCGTGATGGTGACTTTACTGGAGATTGAGCACGACTTGATCCAACAGAAGACGGAAGGGCAGGTGAATTTGTGAAAGAGTCGCGTATCAATGGGCTTCCAAAACCAAAGCTAGGAGTGATCGGGGCGCCCAGAGGTGTGGATCCCATAACTGGAGTTCCCATGACTGGATCCCTAGCCAAAGCAGATCGTGTCCGTTGGGGAGTTCCAAGAATTCTTGACGAACCTCCTTGAAGAGTAGGGGGGATTCCATTGAGATCCAAGGCTAGTCCCACAGTTTCTTCAACATCAACCGATGCAGATTTCTCGCTCATGACAGAAGTCGCAGTAGAATCCTTACGGTTAGGTAGATCGGAAGATTTTTCATTATAGCCTAACGGCTTCTCAGGATCATTCGGTTGAACTCGCTCATTTATGTCACGTTCTGCGTTGGTGGGCTGAGTCTCGGAATCGCCTTCTACGGCGCCCGTTGATGGCTTCGCAATATCCGCGTCAAAGGACTGAGGTGGTGGCTGTGAGGGAGACATAACAATCTCATTCTCCATTGGCTCAGAAACGACAACCTCTGCAGAGACGTTACCATTATCCAAAGTACCTTCCTGTTGTATTACGGCATCAATGTCTTCAGCAGCTTGGTTGTCAGTAGTCGTTGGAGAAGAGGCCTTAGGAGAGTCTTGGAGTGCATATGTAAGATTATTTGAAGGTATTGGGGTGCTATGGTTAGTCTGATCATAATATCAGTACAATATTGTAATTCCCAATGGGATTCATGCGAGAGCTTACAGTAGAATGTCGGGCAAATGAGCTAGATATAGCCGTAGAAGGCTTAATGTCATTGTCTCTCACGGCAATTGTTCCTAATGGTTCAGAAGAACAGTGATCATCTAGTTCCATGGACTGCTCATTAGTTAGCATCGGCATTACACGGGTCACTTTTGCAAACTCACAATGCCGTTCTGGGCAACAGTGATGGATTCGTCGGCACTAGGTGGTGGAATCCTCATTCCGACAGGAGTTTTCACATGAACAGTGTCACCATTGTCGAGTTCCATTCCCTGTCAGAACTGTCAATATTTACATACATCAATTCTGACTCAGAGTAACTGACACGGAGATTCTTAGCAACGGATTTCGGGCCAACAGATTGGCGTGCTTTCCTGCCAGGTGTTTTCGGGGTTGAAGGTTGTGGAGCAGGCAGCACCGCAGTCTTGGCTGATGTTCTGCGGCCCTTTCTGACAGGGCGCCCGATCTGAGGTGGTACCATCTCCATGACAACCTTCTGAGTATCAACAGCCTTCTTCCCACGGGTTGGACGAGTTTGACGACCTTTGGTCTGAAGAGATGGCTTGTTTGGCTCCAATTCTGACTCTGTGGGTTGATTGACACGCTTGTTTCTGGTCTTTCTAGTTGGCTCTTGTCTCTGAACAGGTAGCTCAGCTTCTGCCTCCGCCATTTTACGTCCACGAGTGCCCCGAGAATTAGTTGGCTCCTGCCCCACAGAAACTACGTCAGGAGATACGATCGACTCCAGATTGGCCTCTGGTTCAACGCTTCTCTTTGCACGTGTCGAACGGGCCTTCTTGATCGGTTTCGGTTCCAGTTGCTGCTGAGGTTCTGGGTCGATGTTCTTCTTGCCCCTAGTTATACGGGCCTTGACAGGTTTCTGCTGTTCGGGTACTTCCTCATGAATCACAGGTAGCTCTAGCTGCTCCTGTGATTCTGACTCAACTGATTTCTTCTCACGGGTTGTGCGGGTTTTCTTGGCAGGCTCCTGTACTTTCTCCTGAGAAGCGTCTGTAACTTCCGGTTGCGGCTCCGACACAATTGCTTTCCTCCCGCGGTTCGCCCGGGACACCTTGGCTGGTTCTTCCTTATCTTGTGACACGTCCATGAGATCCAGCGGCAGTTCGGACTTAGTCGTCTTTTTGCCACGTGATGATCGAGTTTTCTTGACCGGCTCTTGCTTCTCTTGGGGCACTTCCTCAACTTGTGGTTGTGGGTCTGGATCGACTGCCTTCTTCCCGCGCGTGGTTCGTGCCTTTTTAGCTGGCTCCTGCTTCTGAGGCATCTCCTCTGAATATGTTTGCGTTGGATGTGATTCGATTTCAATGCTCTCCGCAGTGCGTGTTGCCCGAGATTTCTTAACCGGCTCTTCTTGAGCGGGTTCATATTCATCTTTGGAGGACGAAGAGCCCGATTGTCTACCCTTGCGAGTAGGTCGTCGATCTGATGGTGGCCTTGATATTGGTGACTTAGTAACACCTATTTTATTGGTTGCTTTCCTTCGCGTTTCCCGGAGAGCTCGTCCAATCGCTCTGGCATTATCTTCGGACATTTCTAGAACACTACCCTCACTGTTAATAGTAATTACGGGTGCAAGGGTGGCGCTCTTTGCCAAGCGTGTTGATCTTTTGGGTGTTTCTGCATTTCCTGTGATATTTCCAAACGGAGTAACAACAACTGTATCATCTATTGCCTCTTGCACAGCCGCTTTTCCACGGCCTCGGGTTGCACGTCCTTTGGTAGCAATGACTTTGGCGAGCTTGCCTGCAGACTTCGACTTTCCGACTGTCTTACTATCTTGCGCATTCACTTCAGCGTTGTCGGCATTGTCGGCGACTTCTTCATCGACAGGAGGAGTACCGCCTCTCCTTGAACGAGCTAATCTTGCAGATGACTTGGTAACCCGCTTCGGCGCGATTGGTGATTTGGCTACCGTTGTCGACTTGGAGGATCTTATTGCATCACGCGTTTTGGGGATTGCAGTAGATTCAGAACTTTCGGTGTTCTGGGCACGAGCGGAACGGCGCGTCCCGGTCATGATGATTGACTAGAGGCGACCCCCGCCCGGTGATGAGGTGTTGCTGTTTATTGTTTTGATTGAGGTTCGTACCCGCTTCCTTCAAAAGCACGTATGCTGTACGATAGGGTGTATACTCTAAAAGATGTTGAATTGATGGTTCGACGGATGGCGGACGTTTGAGCGGTAGTCGAATGTGGTGCTGACGATGATGTAGTTACATAGTTCGAAGAAAACGCGAGGAGGTCGCGTGTGAGATGTAAACATGCCAAGCCATTATTTCAAGACTCAAGATTGGTCAACCCAACGTCAACAGTTCACCAGTCACAGAGTAACAAGTCAACACAAGTAAACAAGCAGAGCTCATAATTCTATGATTATTCTATGATCCCAATATGTATGAGCCTCATTGTCCTCATCCTCGACAAAATGGAGCAGCTATCGTGTTAGGGGGGTCTGGAGGTTAGGGTTCAAACTTTTTATTAACCGAACGAACCGAAAGCCGTGAGTCAAAGCCCATGTACAACGTTCAACAAGCTTCGCCTGATAGCCCCAACCAGGCATTACATATGCCTATGTTGGGCAGTTTTATCGAAACTAAATTCCGCACTTACGGCGTTGCAACTTCGATGGATCTTTTCCTGCAGGAACAAATCTTTCCCGGTTGGATGCCAGCTGTCAAATACGCCGGAAGTTTTATGGTTATGAGGGTAATCGGAAAATACATACAAAGTACACTGGCGAGTACTTTGGGGACTTGACAAGTTTGAGAAGATCAAAATTGACGAATATATGGTAAGTCGACAGTATCATGTTCTGGTATAATATTGAGTCTCGCTACTATCGGGGAAGGGAATCATAGCCGGTATTGCAATACTGAGTGAAAACCTTTATAGGTTCCGGAATGAGGAGAAAACGCCGAATCTTCCGTCGGTATAGAGTACGCCAACTTAGTTCTCTGCATGACGGCATTGTCTCCGACCCATCCAGCCACAATTCCCCGCCTATATTTTCTTTTCCCAACCGAGAAAGCATGTGACCCCCGCAATAATTCGCAAAGAGCTAAGTCCACGGAGCTTTAGAATTAGAACCAAGTATATCATGAACCAGTAACTCTGGATAATCTCCACATCGAAAACTTCTCAGCCACTCAGCCACTCTGAAGTTTTGGTGCTTATTCTCTGCCCCGAGCACATCACTGCGGCACAAAGATTACAGACACATTTAACTACAGGTGTTTGGCCACCAGCAGCAAATGGAGGTCCGTACACAAATGACATGGGACCCTCACGATAACTAATCCTGCAAACGGGATGAAAACAGTCCATTCGTCAGCCAGTCCTAAGGACCCAATCTAGGGACTCATTCAGGATGGAAAGTGTCCAGACTTTCAACTCTTTGCCGCAGCCATGGAAGCCACCTACCAGAGTGTGCCATGGCGTTCAAGATAGGGGAAGGGTCAGACGACACCTAACACCGCCTCTTTTTGGGGTCCAATGTGGAGAGATCTAAAGCACCACGTACTCTACAACCCGCTGCAGCTCTTGTGGTAGTCCGGTACTCGATCATGATCCCATTACTCGACTTAATGCAGGTCCGCCTGGTTCTCATGCATGCACAATACGGAATTCCCGCAAAATCTAGATTTCTCTGCCCTATAATCGGTATTCCAGGATAAGGGAAGTCCCTGCCAGCAGAATAGAGTGCACGAGCGAGTAAATAATATTCACGAACCTCTCATTCGACTCAATTTGCTGTCATACCACAAAAGCGAGCGAACACCTCTACAACGCCCCACTACCGCGAACGAACAACCGACGAAACTTCTCCAAACTAATTATGCTGTGCGTAGCGGCGTTAAATTGTGTGCTGTAGGCGTTTTAAAAGGTTATTGTCCTTCGTGAAATCAATCAATTAGGTAGTCAACTTACTTTTGTAAATCGATTGTCTCGATAGTCGCTGCGGTCTCGGATACCTACACATCTACCTAACATACTTCTTAAGTATGGAGTTTCAGAAAAATTCTGATTGATGCAGTGACAACCACTTTATGATGGGTAAGTTGAGTTGGATATCTATATGCTCTCCGAAGAAACAGGGGTTGTGCATATATATCAACCCATGTCAACAATCTCAATTCATCCGAGTGAGGTTCTTTGTTGCTTAATTACTTTCTCACTTCATGGCATATACTTCGTTCGACAGATGCCAGTTTCATCACTGCATCAACCCGGGTGGCCGCTGCATTCGGCTTTTCGTGAACCATACTCTACAGAACTTTCCTTACATACGGAAGAATTGGCTTATGGATCCCACAATGGTCAGGGGAACTGTACCGGAAGAAACCACCGGAAACTTTTTTCTTGGACGGAGGTTTCCTTACCAACACGATTCTTAGAGTTGAGATGAGTTCGCTCGCCCGAATAATAGTAAGACTCGGTCGTAGTGGTAGACTAAAGATATGAAATAGGACTAATAGAGAGCGCGAATCGCGATCAATCATACCAAAGACCAGCGTAATCTTCAACGCTCGCAATTCTTTGTAGTTGCCGTTCTGGGTGAAGGAGGCGTCGTGTCTCTCAGGAAAAGCAAGCGGTGACATGGGGGGCAAATCGGCTCCGTTAAACCAATCCCGGCAAACAGCGCCACCAAATTTCAGTAAGAAACGGCAATGGCGCCTGATCGCAGATGGGTCTTTGCGCTAATTATCGAACAGGCAAGATCTGCGCTAGAACATTGATGTGACTTCATCGTTCTCTTCATGCGAAAGTATATGATACAATGCTAAGAAGTACAAGAAGAAGTAACTCCGAGGTGAAGATGGAGAATACCATTCTTAGCAAATAGAACTGCAGAGGATGTGCACCAGAAAAGTATCATATTGGAAATGCAACATGCATCATGATGTCCACAACCCCCGCCGAGCAAATAAATGCTCAGGTGTGTATGGTCGATAACCGAGTCCCGGACCGCACAAAGTTACATCCAGGTAGTTGTTTTATTTATATCATGCAGCTAGCCGCAACCTCATTATTTCGTTCATCGTACCTATGCGGTGCTGCCGATAACTGAGAAAAGAAATGCACAAGAAGCAATATTCACTGAGCTGGCAAATTCAACACAAACACGGGTCGCACTCTACTCTACATATCATAAGTCCAAGTACCTGGTGCAATTCAGTCAGTTTCAGATTCCGCTCAGCTGGAGAGGCGGTCCAAGTACTAGTACTTTGGTATGCGTAGACGATAATAACTACCGGTACTTAGAGTACTCTACTTTATAGTATCATTGGCGCCATGTACCACATTCCGGGGGCTACTTTGAGTACTCCAAGACAGTAGCAAGCTTTGAAGTCTAGTCGCTGATCATTGATGCAGTAAAGGGGTAGTAGATTCTTGCTTTAGCTGATATGATCGCTTTCCGTCATGTACCGGTACCTCGTATGAATATTCCTGTGCGCAGCCGGCGACAAGTGAGAAAAAGCAAGCGATCCAACACCTTTGCCAGAAGATTGTATGCAAAACCGAGTCCAGTACTTAATATCCTCTTCCCCAGAAGTCGGCTCCGGCCATCCATAGATATCCATTGCGCTAGTTTCATCCGCCAACCTCCTGCCCTTGCCACTCACGCTACACAGAACACCATACCTACCATTAACATCAATAGAGCGATTTACACAATTCATCAACAACTTCGTTAATTGAGGGGATTCATTCAGCACGACGTATTAAATCTCAATTATTATTTTCCTATCGTTCGGTCTAGCTCTGGGCTCGACCCTCCACGGATCAACTGGAAGTTTCGTGAGCCGGCCGCGAACCGATGACCTCGACGTCGGAATATTGGTAAATACAATTGGAGGTGAGGTATTTGGTCGTAGAGCATTGGCAGTTGCTCAGAAAAGCAGAAAAGTCCCATCAGCTAGCATTTTCGACTATGCTCTTCAACTCAAACTTTTCTTTCACCTCGAGCTCTCGACGCCAGGAGCGAGTAAACAGTCGGAATATTCAACATAATGGAGGAGGAATTGGGGTCAATCATGAGCTCGGATTATCTCCACACTCGACAATGGATGCTCTCCATGCTTCATGGGGACGTCGGCGGGGTAGTTCAAGCATCAAGCAGCAGGATGACCGCCTTTCAGTCATCTCAACATCCGCATCTTCAGCTATGTCCCGTGATTCCGATTCCACCATGTTTTCATCCCGGCGTTCATCGATCTCAGTAAATGAAGTCACTGAAAAAATGAAATTCTCCGTCAGACGGCGACAGAGCAATAATCTTCATGCAAGTAACCAAGTACCGGAGAATATTGGGTGCCCAGTCATTGCATCAGCACTCACCATGGATATCGCCTCTCTCAGACGTCAGCAGTCGAAGCCAAGAAAGATATCTGTTCCTGCCCGGAGTAGCAGTCTTTCAAGGACCTCGCGAACTCCAACTTCCCCAAAACCTGAGAAAGTCACGCGGCGACCCCCAGCATTGGAGCTGGAACCCCCATGTCCCAGATCCTCGGAGAGCTTGCATGAGGTTGATCACAGCCTTATCTCGCCATTTCAAGCCCGACCCCCCAATGCCGACACACACGTTGGAATTCAGATGCTCCTCAATACCCTTGATGGAGATTCGGATTCTGAGGAAGAAGACGAACTAGAGATGGATGAACAAAACTGCCAGACTGTGGTGAATCCACCTAATCCCGTACCTACATCAACCGCCCGTCCTCTTCGAATGGAGATCCCAATGCCACCAATTGACGAATCCGGCGAGACGTCTAGTGACTGTTCCAGTGATTCCGACAACTCCAACCGTAGACATTCAACAGTTTCAACAATTCCTACATCAGTTTCAGGGAGCTCGACTCCATCACTCAGTATTTCGAAAAATCGATGCTCCGTTGCATCTGCACGCAGCTATCAGGATCTGGGTTTAGGAATCACAGGGCTAGTGCATGAGGATCAGGTTGGGACGAACGCACACTCCTTATCCGAAATCACATCCCCATCATCCCGTCGCTCATCAGGCGCGACCGCTGCAACCTTCTTTTGTCGAGGCAATCGTAATTCGTTCCTTAGCAGTAGTAATCGATTTTCTATCGGGCTTGGTTCCATTGCGGGAAGTGACATTGACTTGGAAGCTGGATTGGAAGATAGCACACATTTTCCCGGCATAAACGAGCTGAAGAAGCAAATCTCATGGCTCTCACTTCGTGGATCCCAAATTTACGATTCTGACGATGATGCTGATGATGATTACGACGACGATGGCGACATTGAAGACTATCACCAGTACATGGCATCCATGGTGCCGCGAAAATACTCGGTTTCATCTTCATCTACGATATCACGGAAGTCTTTGCCAACAACAGCAACAAGTCTCACGCCAAAACCGCGTGTGGCCCCGCACCTATCGCCTTCAGGACCCGTGCTGCAGGCTCCTACCCGCCGACGGGCAAGACGGCGTACAGCTAGCTCCGAGTGTATTGTGCTCGAGGTGTTGCAAGAAATTCGGGCGAGCATTGAGTTGCTACAACCACCGAGCATGCCCTCAGTACAATTTTCCAAGGGCTTAGATTTCTGGGATGATTCGATCAGTGAAGACACAGAAGCCCGGGACCAAATTCTTCGTTCTAGTGTGCTAAGTTCCCGAATTTAGCATCTCCTATTTTGTTAATGCTGCTTTGTAGCTTAAGATTTCATTCTAAACTTTGAGAGTTGTAAAGAGCATTTTATCCCAAGCCTGTCATTCTCTCACAATACCACATCTAGTTGGTTTTCCTTTGTCTTTTTTTAGTCTCGAACGCTGGAAAGCATGTACGACATTCGCTCAGGGAGTACATTATCTTTTTCTTAACGTCTGATTTTACTAGGGTAATAGGGGACCCAGGTGGGATCCTCAAAATGGGATGGTGTTTAGGGGGGAGGGTTTTTTGATTTTATTTCATGTTACGGCGACTAGTTATGGGTGAGATTTTTTTAAATGGCTATTTCGGTTGTGTTTCTGGTTTTTAATAACTTTGAGTTATACGGCTGTCATTTGTATTGGACTGAGGGTGTATGTTGAGGATCAACTATATCTAAAAGCATTCGGATACAAGGAAAGTGCACTGGTAGTTGGAATAGGTACTCAGAGCAGGTTTGAATGTTCAATGCCTGCTCTGGGCAACGTAGAGAATGAATGCGTGGCGAGACAGCTTCAGACGGCCGAGTCCTGCCATGATCGACATCTCAGTATTCAAAGCGGCCATGTGCGTCTATTAGCCTATCATTATCCTAAATATTTAGCCCCGCTCTCCTCAGTTTGAAGGCGTCCAACTACTCAAATGTTTCACTTAGTAGGGTGACAAATCTGGTTGGAGGATTGAATAACACCCGCCATTCAAGTAGGGTCCAACACCACCCTAATTATTTACTAAATAGTGGAGTAGGAATCGGTGGTGATGTTCCACATGATGCCATACCCAACATGGCACCCTACATTCGCCACTGATTATAAAAGATCGTGGATCGCACGCTAGGGAGTCGGACGAGTTATGGGTCGTGATGACGACTATAACTATCCCCAACCCTGGCCCTTTCTCATTCTCTAATCTCGTAGATTCATACAGTCTTCGGAATATCATGAAGAGCAAGGTACCAGATGGCGCATTTCGGTGAATGCTGGGTGGCAAATGTTTACGTTTACCGTCATGTCCACAGATAAGGTGAACCCCGAAATTGTGATCGACAGAATTTAGAGGCAAGGGATATCGAAGTATTTTACTTGTTCCTTACGGCCGGATGTGACTGCATCTGTATTCTGCGTCCGCAAGTCTAAGATCGGCACCATTGGAGCTTGAGGTGGGGGACACATTTTATATTTTAGATGTACCGGACTGAAGTGCGGAGAACTCCTAAGATCGTTTCCAGTAATTTGTAAATTATAATTCTTGCGCGGCGAAGTCCACTTGGTCGAATTATATCCTGCAAAAACCATACCCACGGAGGAGGGAGTGTAAACCGGTAAAAACACATCCGTCACACGCTCCATCACTCGCGCAACAGCTCGCCAAGCTCTCAGGTAAGGGTTGCCAACTTTAACTCTACCTCTCCATAGCGCCTTTCGCCGCCCCACCCGCCCCACCACCTCCTTCACCAATACATCCCTATCACATCACACACACCATGGTACCCCCCTCCACCCCCCTCCCCTCACTCTACCTCCGCTAACCCTCACAAGCTTCCACTCTCCCTCCTGAACGCCGCCCAAGGCAGCCCAATGCTAGTCGAGCTAAAAAACGGCGAAACCCTGAACGGCCACCTGGTGTCGTGCGACACGTATATGAACCTAACTCTGCGCGAGGTGGTACAGACGAGTCCCGACGGCGACCGCTTCTATCGCCTTCCCGAGGCTTATGTTAGGGGTAATAACGTACGTACCTGCTTGCTTGGGAGGGTGGGGGAAGGAGGCTGATGGGTTGGGGGGACAGATTAAATATCTACGGCTTCCAGAGGAGATAATAGAGGTTGTGAAAGAGCAACAGGCGCAGCAGCAGGCGCAGGGACACCACGGTGGACGCGGGGGAGGGGATAGGGGAGGCCGGTACCGGGGTGGTGGACGCGGTAGGGGGTCGTCAAGAGGTGGACGGGGAGGTGGGAGGGGTAGAGGTTAGATGAGTGGAAGGTCGGAAACGAGTACTTGATTACCCAGCAATTTTTTTGATCTAAGGATGATAATGAGTAAAAGGCGGAAACTGAGATGAGGGGTTTGATCCTCGATGTTTTAGGGCTACATAGAAGGGCAGAAAGCAAAGTAAGCTTTTGGAGAGGAACATATCATACCAGGAGTACGCTACATTCCTATTCTATTTGTATTTCTCTGTTTTAGTCGTGAGCTTCAAGGGAAATCATGTAAACTATCGTTCCATCAACCACGGCATTAACCCCTTCGTTCTGATAGATATCCATTATCCATCCCAAAAGCGGAGGTGTCCACCCAGCGCCACCGAAGACATCCACCGCAAGCTCGGCGGCATCCGGGAAAACAGCATCAAAAACATCCCGAATGCCCTCATCTACCTCACTATCATTGGCCTTCGAGGTAGAATAATGTTTCGCCATAGTTTCAAACCATTTCCGCCATTTCGGTTCATCGCTGCAGAGATACTTCCAGCAGAGGAACAAGACAAACACGACATCTTCCTGTTCAGCCTCAACTAGCTCCTCAACATCCGAAGTCTCAAAACATTTTTCAACCGCCTCCTTAAAGGACTTTTCCGTTAGAGCGGTCTCGATGGTGAGAATCTCGCTCCCCTCGTACTTCTTGAATATACGTTTCAGCTCGCTCTCCGAATGCCCAATGGCAGACTGCAATATCGTCATATGCCCGTCCCGCAATGTCTTCGCCGCACGTTGCTTGTCGTTTTGCGGTTCACCGGGATCGGTATCGAAGCCGGCAAGTTTTCGGCTCATGGCAATGAAGAGCTGGAATTGCGTTGCCAGTTCATTCCGGATAGAGATGATGTCTGCGCTGGGGGACTTCTCGAGGAGAGGGATTTCGGAGGGCGCGGCAGTTAAGATGTGGAAGAGCGTCGTAAGCTCTTTTGGATAGAACGGATTGGCGTTTCGAGATACATGGTATATACCTGGGCGTGAAGGCTGCGGCTGTTTACTGCGGATGCGGGCTTGCGGCGGTGTCAGAGGTGCGGTGAAACGTAGCGTGATTGTGTCCGTGGGATTATCAGGGATGGCGAAGCCGTATCCAAGGAGCACTAGACTATTGTGAGCGGCAGGAAATGGCACGTTTGATTGTATAGACAGACATTCTTCGTTCGCTTTGGGACCATAATTGTTGAATACTTCAACTCCGGCCTCAATCCGATCGACAGATACGAGAGATAGAGCATTCGACCCAGGCTGCCACGTTATTTTTGCCTGTGGCCTATGGTTAAGACTATCAACAACTGGGAACAACGCTGGGTTATCGTCTTCGTAGGAATGTATAGCTTCGGGGTTTCCATCCCAGCGCATGAGATTATCCATAAACGATCGTGAAGTGAATACTGTTGCAGCCCACAAAAACAGATACCTCCAATAGCCGGGCACAAGTTCTCAGCGCCACCGGTCTCTCATGTATGAGGAGGGGGGGTTTATACCAGGTGTATCTGTCGACATCTTCACCAATACTCTTTAAAATATCCACCCCACTGGACCATTCGGTGTTCCACGTGGACCTCCTCCCTTCGATTGATTCATCATATCCCAGATTGCAGCCATTTAGGAACTTCTTATCGGTGGCGTCAAAGTAAAGCGGGGTATTGAACTCTTTTGGGAGGACACGCAGATACGGCCACCAAAATGACTTCTCCCCACAGATTCGCTCTTTACACAGGAAGAAGCATAGTGCTGCGTGCGGACATACTGACTCGACGAATGCTATGGGGAAAGCTGCAGCGGCCTTGTCATAGTCGAGGACTAAGGTGTGCGGGCATGCTAGAAGGGTGGTTTTATCTGGTATAGACGTTGTACTGAAACCACTAGCTCCAGTTTTTGAGGCTATATGATATCTTTAGTATGGAGAACGTTCATATATAAATCTCATCGCTAGTAATCCCAGATATAGGCGCCGATTGGGGTAACATTACTCGCAGGTGAGAAGGTCAGGGACTCGTGAATGAAGCCGCCGTTATCGGAGATCCATTTGGTGTACTGGTTCCAGGTTTCTTCGTCTGAACATTTCTGCGCCGACATCGTCTTTTGGTGGTTATCTGGATAGTTCTTGTGGGCATCCGTAACTCAGTTTTCTTAGCTCCATATTTACGGAAAGCTAATCTGGTCTAGGGGTGCTCTTTCAAAGAGGGGCACATCCGCTATTGTGAGCCTATGCGGGTCACAAACTCTCTGCTGAATCCAGAACCGCATAACACAAGCATATCAATGAGGTGCTCGAGAAGATATATAAGCTCATAGGCGAGCACTCATAGTGCAATGCCAAGCCGCCGATCGACGCTCTCTCGCTGTCACCTGTCAGCTTCGGTCAGACAAGATCAGTGGCAACTTCACGATGAGGTCAACCAATCCCTGCCACTCGTACTCTTCTACCCGCCGATGCACCCTGAGCTCAATTGCATTTCCATGTCGCTAAAACGGATCATTCACACAAATCCCATCTTTGCCTTGCCTTGCAACTTCCTTCACTACTCCACTCACCGAGCGGCGGCGCCACCAAAAGCTTCCTCCACCTCTGGAGCTAAAGACGATTCCACCCAGAACTCCACAGAAGAAGGATCCGCCCTCTCCCGGCGTTTTGAAGCGCTCGCCGAAGATGCGCTACTCTCCTCCCCCAGCAGGGCCAGCACACTCGCCCGCGAAGACACCAATTCCGCCGCAGTCTCCGACGACCTCAAGCGCACCCTCGCAGATTGCATAGCTAGCGCCGGGTTCAAGTATCAAAACGCACAGGCTATCTCCATTGCCAACATCCCCTCTTCCGCGTCTAAGCTCACCCGCGATCTCGCCTCCGCCCGGCCCTGGACCGGTACCGAGTTCCAAGAAGATGCAGTTCTCCGGATGCTGGTGGACGCTAATAAACCCCTTAAGATGAAGGCAACACCTCAAACCGTCGTCGACCTCCGCCCGCACAATACCTTTGGCCCAAAACCTGATCGTGCTACGAGAGTGGCGGGCGCAAGGGATAAGAGCTTGGAATATAGCATCTCCAAAGACGCCAATCTCACTGCGGATGACAAGGCGCAGGTGAGAGCTATGTTCCGAGACCGCTTCCAGCTAGGGGCTAGACCGGTCGCTACTGTTTCTGCACTTATGTCACTTGCCGATCAGCGGATTGAGGATGCAAGGGCGAGGGGACAGTTTAATGACATTCCCCGGGGAAAGCCAAGGGCTGAAGATCACAACGCGCGATCCCCGTTTCTAGATACGACGGAGTACTTTTTGAACAAGATCATCCAGAAGCAAGAGGTGTTGCCACCGTGGGTAGAGAAGCAACAGGAGCTTGTTAAAGCAGTCAGTCAGTTCCGTACAAGGATACGCCAGGATTGGAGGAGATTTGTTGCGCGTGGGATTGCTGCTAGGGGCGGGACGTTAGAGGAGCAGTGTCGGCGTGCCGAGGAATATGCCGCTGCAGAAGCGCGTCAGGTACGACTTGACAAAGCGGCCAAGCGGCTCCAGAACGGCGAAGACGTTCCGCCGGAGGATCTAGCAGACGTTGAAACAGGTCCGAGAGAAGTGTTTAGAGATGCAGAGTGGGAGAAGAAAGAACTAAAATACAATATATTAGCTATCGAGAACCTCAACGAGCTATGCAGGAACTACAACATGATGGCGCCCTCAGTCGCCCGAAAACCGATGTATGTCCTATCGCGAGAATTGGACCGGTGTTTTGCGGATGTGGCGCCGCAGGCTGCAGAGGAAATTAGAGAAAGGGCAAGGCAGCCGTTGGGACCAGGGACTTTGAGAATTACGACTAAGGCGAGGGGAAGTACGTTGGTGGAGAAACTTGGGGTCGGGGAGCATCATACTACAATTGTCCGTGATAGTGACAAACCAAATTATGGGTTCAAGGACTTCTGGAGAGATCTATTTGGGAGGAAAGAGGCTTCGGGATAGCGGTGATCATCTCTCCTGTGTATCTATTTGGCTGGACGATAGTGTAGGTAATCTATAAGTGGAAGCTGTTATCAGACAAAGCGAGAAATCGAATTCATCTTCAGAGCATATCACCCGATTGACAAAGCAGGCTTATCCATATAAACCAACCCTCATCTTACTACTAGCGTACAGTATAAAAGTGCCCTTTTCACAACAAAGTTCAATTCTGCAATTTCACCCAACGTCACAGTCAAGAGCTTGAAATCATGCTATTACGATTTTGTCTACAACAAATTGCAGAAAAGCTACAGAGCATGATGTCTAGCGGTTCTAGAAGTCTCTACCATCCCCTCCACTGATGCAGCGGAAAAGAAGAGGTATCTTCTGCGATTCAAGCTGTCTTCAATCCGTTCGTACACAGGAGAGAACGGCTGGAGAGGAAGGGGTAAAAGGTGAAGGCGGACGCCACGAGAGGAAGGCACTGCTCGAGAAGTTCCTTGGGTCTAATGTGGACTAGATGGTTATTTAGCTGGGGTGGACGGCTTCGCACGTCTGGGGGTTGTAATGAATGGTTATTTTATAGGTTACTGATATATATTTTATTAGGGACTTTGCTCGGCCCGCATTCTTTGTTGTGATGCGCACCGCATCCCAGAGCATTACTTGGTTGAATTTTTGGGCTGCACTTGCTGGGTTGGAACCTGACGCTCGTAGATGAATCTATGGTACCTGCATCCGTGGAGGGCGCTGTCCCAATCTGAAACTGGGCGTCTTTCACCCCCGAGCCATCATCTTGAAGAGTTACCCTTTCCCTCGGAATACACCAGAAATAGCCCCATCAGACTCGTCAATTCCCAATGCCCAATGCCCGCTGCGGTCAAAGGAATGTTCAAAGGAATGTTCGTGGCGATTATCGCAGAGATGAAAGAACAAAGAAAATTGGAAAACTCCTACCACCACCATCTATGGGATATATATAATATCCCTTACCACGCACCACTTCCTCCTTTCACTCTCATCCTCCCCCACACCTCCCGTCATTCTAGTAAACTTTGCTCGCATTAATGGAGCGTAAACTTCCACACGTCACAGCACCACCAGGTAGGCCAAGGCGCTTCATGCGTAGCCATTTCCCATTGGTCCTCCGGTTACGCAATCCGGCCTCCAGCAGAGAAGAATACAGCACAATCGGCACACACCCCTTGCCCGCGTCGTTCCAATTCATACTTTCCCGTTGCTTTGGCAGGAGCGGAGCGAGAAGACCTTTCCGGAAAAGAGAGCGCATCTCAAACAAGCTGAATTGGCGGGAAACCATCCGGACCTGTGTGGAACTTGTATTCAGGAGCAAGCGCGTCCAGGATATCGCATTCGAAGGTAGTATGTGGAGGTACTTATTCTGGTATTGTTGTAGGTGCATCCGGTTGGGGTTAGTCATGGCTTGCAAATACCTCTGGGTGCTGGTTTCAGAATACATCCTTCCGGTCCTGTTTTGTATCCAGGTACGGCTAGTAGTAGGTTTGACGCAGGTACTGCTTTCTTTGATGGTCTTGCTCTTAGTGAATTTGTTACAGTTTGCAGAACCGGATAAACTTTTGGTTCAGCCAGAGATTGCAGCGGCTGTGATGCGTCTGCGGGATCAGGATCCGCATCAAGGATGCTCCCGTGGAGTGCAGGAACCATCTACCATGGATTCCAGGGTTACACCCACCGGTGCGCGAGATAAAGACTTGGATTCCAGAGATCGTGCAGACGCAATTAATCCACGGGCCGAAGGAGATGAAAGGCGTAAAGTGATGAGGACTTGGTGGAGACACATTGTTGGTGGGAAGAGGGGGAAGATGGAGTTGTGACAATGCGATGGTGAATAATGTCAAGCTGATGATGACCAAGAACGAGGCAACCGACCGGGTGGGCCCCGTCATCTGGAAACGTCACCGCTGCCACTCGATCTTACAAAGTCTGACAATGATTGCCTCGGACTTCCTGAGCGTGACGCCGAGGGTCCATAAAGACCCTACCATTCCCATTCATACTCTTCCCCAGCACTCTAAGCCGATCATATCCGCGCCATCTCATCATTCCCTGCCACCAACCAGCAGCGATCCTTCCTTCAACTTTGACTTCAAGCTTTACGCTCTGTAACCTCCACAATGTCCTCGCCAAAATTTGACTCAATAGAAGACTCGATCGCCGCCTTCAAGAATGGCGACTTCATCGTAGTCCTCGACTCGACCGACCGTGAAAATGAAGGCGACCTGCTGATAGCAGCTCAAGATCTTACAACCGAAAAGATGGCGTTTATGGTTCGCTACACCAGGTACGAAATATCCTCCTTCTGTCCCTCCCCCGTTCCCCCACTTCCCCGTTCCCCCACTTCCCCGCCATCTGAGCGCGAATGCTGACTGCACTTTTTGTAGCGGTCTGATTTGCACCCCACTTTCCCCCACCCTCATCTCCAAATTTGCGCTCCCACAAATGGTCGTGAATAACCAGGAGCCCCACGCAACCGCCTTCACCATCTCTGTTGATGCACGCGACCCCACAGTCACCACCGGCATCTCCGCCTACGATCGCGCGCTGACGGCACGGAAACTGGCAGACCCCGAATCCACAGCAGACAGCTTCAGGAGTCCTGGGCACATGTTCCCGCTGCGCGCTGTGGACGGTGGAGTGAAGGTACGGAGGGGTCACACAGAGGCGGCGATAGAGTTTGCAAAGTTGTCGGAAAAGAACGAGGCTGTGGCGATATGTGAGCTTGTCAAGGAAGATGACGGGCTGATGATGAGGAGAGATGAGTGTTTGGCTTTTGGCGCAAAATGGGGATTAAAGGTATGCACTATTGAGGCGTTGGTGGACTATCTAGAGAAAGAGCAGAAATAGACGGGGGAGTACTTTTTGGATCTAGCAATTGGGGTGGGGGATGTGTTCGATACGTCGCGGCTGTAGTTTATGCGTAGAAGGAGTGGGTAATTGTCCCCTCCGCATCATGACTGGTCTGTAATTGTACAAGTACACTTCAATAGATCTTTTCTACTCTTGGTCCCAGCCGGCACGTCATCTGTGAACCGAAAGAATTGGATATTCCCGTAGGATCCTCTATGCTGTATACTTCATCAGTCTAGCCAGTTCATCGTCCTGGCGGATATCTTGTCGGCCGCGCACCTATAATACACATCCGCTTTTCCCCCAATTTCCCCTACCTACCGCCTCCGCTTGTGAGGCCCAATGAGGTTGGGGTAGAACCGCGATAGGTGGTAATTGATGGTACTCTTTTGTTGTTGGACGGGTTTCTGCAGATTCTCCGTTAGCCATCTCCATCGTGTCCGACCTTCCGTCCACTGGTGATGTCGCACCTTGTTGTCCATACACATCCTCAAAGCCTCCTCTAACTTTCCACAGCCCTCAATCGAGTAACCTGACGACGCCCAGCAACCCAAAAGCTGGCTCATCATAGGCGTGCACGGGTTCTGGCTCTCTTTGTTGGGTTTGCGGATTCGCAGCTTTGGGAGCGGAGGAAGACGGGCGATCTGCGTATGATTAGTAACCCAGCGCAGCTCACGAAAAGGGAATGACAGTGCGTAAGACGACAGGTTACCTTTTCTTTGACCATGGCTGCGGACTATGCGTGCTGTTCGTTTTCGCTAAGGTTGGAGCTGGTGTTGCGGTTCGGAGGAATCTTTGTGGTGGCTTGGCGCGGTGTGAGTAAGCGACATTCACGGGAAAGTCGCTTGAGCAGTTCTTTTTCCGGGGAGACATCGGACCTCCGACAAACGTTTTTTGGGCCTCTCACCGAACTTGCTGAACAATAAGAAGCTACATACTATGAAAATGCAGGTTCAAGCATCAACCTCCAAGTTGATATCTAAAGGAAAACGAAAGTTGACCTTTCAATGTGGATGTCTAGGGTTAGGGTTCTTCATAGTTCAAGACCATCTCGGGGCTTTCCATGTCGTCATCAACAACCAACAAAAATGTCTATAACTCCCCGCACTCTCCCGCGAATATGCAAGCTCCGTCCTCTCGTCCAATTCCGTAACCACACCACTACCTCCGTTGACCCAACCGAAGTCTCGCACTTCAATGCGCTCGCCACCGAGTGGTGGGACCCCCATGGCACTTCACGCCTCCTCCATCTCATGAACCCTCTGCGCCTACAATTCCTGCAGTCTTGTCTTCTCCGTGGCTCCTCAATATCCTCCACACCCTTAGCGCGTGTAGAGCCGGGCGCTGATCCTATCGCAACAGTGCAAGGGAAGGAGAATCCAAGAAAGCTCAGATTCCTGGATGTTGGATGTGGAGGGGGGATTTTGGCCGAGAGTCTTGCCCGCCTGAAGAGTACGGAGAGTGTGGTCGGGATCGACCCTACCCCCCAGGTGCTGGAGATTGCTATGGAACATATGAGGCAGGACCCGGCGCTGAAGGGGAAGCTGCGGTACCTGAATACCACCATTGATGGGTTGGAGGAGGCCATGGCGACTCGGATTCCGAATGCGGAGGATGATGTTGGGGCGCTGTGGGAAGCGAAGGAGAAGACGCAGAGGGGGAATGTGGGGTTGTTTGATGTGGTGAGTTCTCATATAATGGATGGGGCATGGCTGGCGTGACTGAATAATGCAGGTCACGACGATGGAGGTGGTTGAGCATGTTCCCAATCCGATGCTTTTTCTGCAGCAGTGTATGGCGCATGTTAAGCCCGGTGGTTGGGTTGTTGGGTCTACGATTGCGCGGACATGGACTAGCTATCTTACTACCAAGCTCATTGCAGAGAGTATTCTGAACATTGTCCCTAGGGGCACCCACGACTGGAATAAATACGTGAACATGGATGAATTAGAGTCTTTCTTCAAGGCGCAGACCGGCTGGGGAGGAAGAAACGGCGAGAATATCGTCTTTATGGGCTGCATTTATGTCCCTGGAGTTGGGTGGAAAGAGATCAGAGGTGGTGAGAAGGTAGGGAACTATTTCTTTGGAATTAGGAAAAACATAGAGAAATAGACAGTGGTTTCGATAATACTACGGGGTTTGTGTACGAATAGACAGCGTTGATTTCTTAGTATTTTCTTGTCCACGAATAGTTGGTGATTGGACTGTGGTTATGGTATTACTACAGAGACAAATGAGGACGATTGATAAAATTCAAACAAACCAAACTCCAATTTTCATAAAATACAGCAGCAGACAGACGCCCCCCTCTCTATAAGGCGCAGGAGCGTACTAGGTATTCATCTCATCCATCTGCCATCGTCACAAATTACCACCGATCTTCGTCCCTCCTCTATCCCAGACACAACCTATAACTCGCATACCGTCCACTAGTCTCACTCCTCCGAATAATTTTAACCACATTCCCCTTCTTCAGCCCGAAGTATCTTGCCACGGGATCATCCTTCTGAATTCTAGGTAGCTGAGATTCCTTGAGCCTATACCTCTCCAGTAGTTTCTTCTTCTCCAGCTTGCTCAACAGAACATGTTTTGGCACCAGTTCATGCTTCGTAATATTAACCAGCAAATTCTCTTCCAGAAATATCTCGACCGTAACCTCCTTCTCCACTGCCGCAAACGATTTGAGGGAGGCAGCAGTGGGCGCATTGATGCACACCATGATACCGGTATGGTAGTTTCCATCTTTAACACGGTGGACAAAGGCCTTGGCCTGTTTTACACCTATCGAGATCTCGGTCAAGAATTCGACCCAGATTGGGCCACAGTCAGGAGGGGCGCCGGGGCGTAGAGAGGCGTGGGTCTGCAGCATGGCTACGGAAGGGTTTGCAGAAAACGAGAGGGATTTTCGCTGCGGTCGGCCTTCGCTGTCGCAGAATCGCGATTGGAAGTCGGCCAGAGAGAGCGTATATTCTTCTTCCGAGATTTCGTAGCCCTGTAGGAGTTAGCGACATGCTGAGAGAGTATACAGCAACGGCGGTAGAGAAAACGTACACGATCGGCAACCATCTCGTGGACGGTCTTCCAGGCGCGCCAGACACGAGAAGCCTCGCGATCGGGATCAGACATGATGATATGCTTGTGAAACTTGTTTGCTGGGTGAAGATTTGTGGTGGAGTAGAGGCGATACGGCGTCAGTTGTTAATAGTGGTAGTGGTGTGGCAGTGGTGTTAGTGAGTAAGTGGTTTTTTGGTATTAAGAATGAAGATAGCTTTGATGTTACAGGCTTAGGAGGCTTGGCGCAACTAAAAAAAAGTTTAGTCGAGATTGCGCCGCAGCTCACCTTACAAATATCGTCTTTTCGAATATCAACAATGGCAGGGTCAATTTTAAAGAAGCGAAAGGCGCCCTCCTGGGAGATGCTCGCCGAAGACTCTGGATCAGAAGACGAAATCCAGTCTGGTCTCCTCAGCGGCGCGCTCGCCCATAGCGACAGTGAAGATGGTTCGGACGACTCAAGTTTTGAGGATGAGGAGGCCGATGAATTCCCCGAAGTTGGCAGCGACGAAGAGGAAATCGACAGCGACGAAGTTCCATCATCTGATGAGGAAGACGACGAAAAAGATGAGGAGGACGAAGAGGACGAGGAGACCGGTGAAGTGGACGAACACGGTCGCAAAACCATCCTTGACTCTGCCGGAAACCTGCGCTACATATACCCAGAGATTGACACGGGCTACGCTTCTGATGACTCGGACCGGGAGGAAGTGAATACAGTTGGAAATATCGACCTCTCGCTTTATGAGGAGTATCCACATGTTGGCTATGACATTAATGGAAAAAAGATTATGCGGCCGGCAAAGGGCGCGGCACTGGATGCACTATTGGATACGATTGAGGTGCCAAAGGGCTGGACTGGAATGATTGATAAGAACACTGGTGGTAATTTGAAGCTGAGTCGTGAGGAATTGGAGATCCTGAGGAAAATCCAGATGGACGAGGTGCCGGTGGACGGTTATGACCCGTATGCGGTGGGTTTTGCGCTCTCCCCACTCTAGTGCGTGTTGCGCTCTTTGCTGAACATTGAATAGCCTACGATTGAGTACTTTACGTCGAAACTGGAGGTTATGCCATTGAGTGCTGCGCCGGAGCCAAAACGACGATTCATTCCTTCGAAACATGAGGCAAAGCGAGTGATGAAGATTGTCAAGGCTATCCGCGAGGGTCGGATAGTACCTAACAAGCCTAAGGAACCTGAGAAATTTGCATACTATGACATCTGGGCGAATGAGGTTCCACGGGAAGACCATGTGATGAACATTCCCGCGCCAAAGCTACCCCCTCCAACACACGACGAGTCCTACAACCCACCAGAAGAATATCTGCCCACACCCGAGGAGAGGAAGAAATGGGAGGAGGAGGATCCTGAAGACAAGGAGAAGGATTACTTGCCCCGGAAACACAAGGCTCTCCGTCTGGTACCCGGTTATGATAGATTCATCAACGAGCGATTTGAGCGATGCTTGGATCTGTATTTGGCTCCTAGAGTACGCAGGAATAAGCTCAACATTGATCCTGAGAGCTTGCTGCCGAAGTTGCCTAGTCCGCAAGATTTGAGACCTTTCCCAACAACCACTGCCACAGTCTATCGGGGTCACGAGGGGCGGGTCAGGACGTTGAATGTAGACCCTACTGGAGTGTGGTTGGCCACTGGTGGAGATGATGGTACTGTGCGCATTTGGGAAATTTTGACTGGAAGGGAGGTGTGGAAAATCAACTTGGCCGACAAAGAGGCCGTTAATTGTGTGAAATGGAGACCCGTTAAAGAGACCTCTATTCTAGCAGCTGCGGTGTAAGTCTGGTTCCACTATTTTCCCCACCATTATATTCTGACATACCCAGTGGCGACGACTTGTATCTTATTGTACCCCCAATATTTGATCCCGAGAGAGAGGTCGAGAGCAGAAGAATACTAGAGCACGGTTACGGAACGGCAGCCAATGCCACCAAGGTCCCCACAAAGAAGGTGTCACCAGGGAAATGGACGAAACCAATGGACAAGCTCGCAAACCAGGGCGTTGAGGTTATGGTCACAGTCAAAATCACCATCAAGCATATTGCCTGGCACAGACGTGGTGACTACGTCGCAACCACTTCCCCTGAGGGTAGTTGATCTTTCATGTACCCTATCGAAGACATTTCAATTGACAAAGTCTAGGACAAAACCGCGCTGTCGCAATCCACCAGCTTTCACGCCATGCATCCCAGTCCCCCTTCCGCAAGTCCAAGGGTATCATCCAACGTGTCGAATTCCACCCCTTCCGTCCCATCCTTTTCGTCGCAACACAACGCTATATCCGCTCCTATGACCTTTCCAAGCAAGAGCTCATTAAGACGCTGCAACCTGGCGCACGCTGGATTTCGTCTTTTGATGTACACTCTGGTGGTGACAACATCATCGTCGGAGCATATGACAAGCGGTTACTCTGGCACGATCTGGAGCTTTCGATAAAACCCTATAGAACCCTCAGGTATCATGAGAAGGCTATTCGAGCTGTCAAATATCACCAGGGTGGTTACCCGTTGTTTGTGTCCGCCTCAGATGATGGAACGATCCAGGTCTTCCACGGCAAGGTGTTTGTGGATATGATGGAGAACCCGTTGATTGTACCATTGAAGATTCTGAAGGGCCATAAGGTTACGCAGGCCCTGGGCGTGTTGGATGTGGACTGGCATCCAAAGGAGTGCTGGCTGTTTTCGGCGGGTGCGGATGGAACAGCGAGGTTGTGGAATTAGTAGAATACCGGAGAGCTGTATTTGTAAAATATAAAAGTTAAGATTGAGGCATGGTTGATCGAGGATGATATTTAGGTTAGGGTTTTTGTGTTCATCGTGAAGATTTCCCTATACCGAACCCGAACCACTCTACTCCCTCTGTACTATACATAAGAGGATACCCATTTATCCTGGCTTCCCAGATGCGCCGAATGATGATCGCTGCTCCACACCGTCTTGGCGGTGTCGGTCCTTCAGCGCGGCTTAAAAGCTTATATGCAACTTCAACTTCGACCACATTCTCACTCACTTCAACTCATCAAATGGCGCCAATAACACATCCAGCATTCAGCATTCTAACCACAGCCGTCGCCGCCGGCATTGGTTACTACATCGGCAAAACTTCAGGGCTCCACAAATCGGAGGTCATCCAAGACCTGCAAGAAAAAGCCAAAACCTCTCCCGTCCCGCTCGATAATGAATTCCTTCCTCCAGCACCACCTCCACAATCATCATCCCCATCCGACAGCAAGTCCGCAACAGATGCAGAGTGGGAAGATTCCGAAGACGATGGAGAAGGTGTCAGCGCTTTCACGGAGGTGCCTGACGACTGCAAAATGGTCCCCCTCCCCCTCCCCCTCCTGCTCCCTAGCTAAACTGGTTGTAAAAGGTCCTTGTAGTCCGCACAGACCTCGGCATGACGAAGGGCAAGATCGCGGCGCAATGCGGCCATGCAACTCTCATGTGCTACAAGGCGGCATCACGGTATGCTCCGGGCCTGGTGCGGCGCTGGGAAACGTACGGACAGACCAAGGTGGCAGTGCAGGTGAAGGGCGGGGAGGAGGAGCTGTTGATGCTGCAGGCGCAGGCGCTGAGCTTGGGTATCGTGGCAAAAATCGTGCACGATGCTGGGCGAACGCAGATTGCGTCTGGGAGCGCGACGGTGCTCGGGTTGGGACCTGGTAGGTGGTTGTGGTTGCGTGGTGGGATGTGGAATGGAGGCTAATGTGCAGTGTAGCGCCCAGGAGTGTGGTGGACCAGATTTCTGGAGGGTTGAAGCTGCTTTAGGGGAGGTTATACGGATACGGATATGGACGATATGACGATATGACAGGGACGAACTTATAAACTACCTAGAATGATGGGGGGGCTGTGCGTTTTTGTACACGGCGTTTACTTTTCCTTTGATTCTAGATACTGAAATCTGAAATACCCAACCCTCCAATACAACACATATTTGGGGTCTCATAATGCACACTCATCTTTATTTCATCGTCTACATAATACTATACCAAGCGCTCACAAGAGGTTCAAGTCCTGCACTGGTACTGTTGTTTTGTACATTTGCTGTCGGCTAACATCTTCACGATGCGAAACTACCGCCGTGCTATTGGGAGATGCCATTTAACAGAAATACGGCAACCCTCTACCGTTCTGCGCCGATAATCACTGGATGCTGTGACGATTTACTTTTCAACAAGTTCGCGATGAAAGCAATGAATTGTTGCTGTGGATAGCAGTATCTCAGCCTGTGAGTGCTCCTGTTGTGATGCTGGGCTATTTACATGCGGTCTCCTGTAAACTAGTGCCAACTGCCGTCTACTCTCCGCAAATACGCCCCCGCCCCTTTCCCCGCTTCTAATAGACTTTATAACTCCCATACAGCTCATCAGGTACCGGATTGCTACCCTTCTTCCCCTTAAAGACCAACTCCTTACAATGATTGTCGCTGAACAACTCGAACGTATCAGCGAACGTGGACTCCTTAAAATACACGTTGTCGATGCCAGCACCGTGTTTCTTGAACTTAGTGCAGTGGCTGTTGGTATGCCCGTCGAACGTCATCTTCGTGTTGTCGTCGTACGAAACTTCCATCTTCCAGGCGCTCGCGATGGCGGCGGCGCTGGCGAGAAATAGGAGGGGGTATGTTGTGATATGCATGGGGAATGAATCTGATGATGCGAATGTTAGAGAATGGCTGGAGGGAGCGGGGAACAGGGACAGACGTGTTGTAGAGTGATGTGAGGTTGCTGGATAATGGGATGAGGGTGAGGATATTGCAGAGGTTTTATAGCCTGTGATGTGCTCTGTTCATCGGTTTCTCCGCTGAGGCTCGGAAGAGACATCCCCATCTAGAGGGAGGTGCTGTAATCGTGCCCCCAGCTCCGTGAGCCTGGGAGTTCCTATACTGACGGGTCTTACGTCATGAGGAATAAGATCTCCCAAAGCTGTGGTTGCAATGTGGCATTCAGGCATGGTTATGCATATCTCGGACGTGTCGTTTAATGGCCAGTGATGGAGGTATATGATCCGGGTGAGCAGGTATATTCAATGACGTTGCCTTCATTACATTATGTATTGAGGAGCTATTAGGCTCGTGCGGCTGTCTCATAGCTTTTGGCGGTGATGAGTGTGATTCTATGATTCTATGAAAATTCAATAGAGCTGACTATTGAGCAAGCTAGACGAGTTCCTGCTAGATACTACTAGGTTTGGATTCTGCGAGAATCTCGTGTGAAGAAGCGGCTTAGATAGTTTATCCAACAATTGATTAAAAAACAGTAGTACACCAAATATCATACGTAACAGGAAAAATGCACCCAGTTACCTCCAGAAGGTTGAGAAAGGGGCGTAGATAAGGGAGAAAGCATGTACAACGAAGAGGACGGGACTTCAGAGGGTATATGTACAAATATAACAGACTCCGGGGGGGAACCACACCGAAACGCCCCATTGCATCCAAAAAAAGCCAGAACAATCTATACACGCTAGACAAGATACCCGTTACGAAAAACTCCTAACCAAACGTCCCCGCCGAAGCCCTCAAACTTAAACGTCTTCTCCTGGTTATAGATTCCATCTCAATACTCTCTCCATCCCCTCCACCTCTCCGTATCACTGAAGATCCACCGGCACTGCTGCCTGACCGCCTTCCCCTCGGTGGGGTAATTATGGTAGTACCATTTGCAGCCCTTCTAATGCCCACTGGTACCGAAGAACTCCCTCTCGAATCGACTGGCGAAGGTGTGTATCTGCCCTCATATTCATATACATAATCTGCACTCGAAGCCGGACCGTAACCGTCAAATGCACCATCGGGACCACCACCTCCAAACTTTTGATCACTTGCCGATTCAACGCGTACAACAGAGCCTGTATACTCCTCATCTGCACTCCCCATATGCATATACTGCCATGGCCCAATGCCGGAGCGATGGCTTCTAGCAGCAGTTCCCATCCCCGCTAACAGGCCCTTTAGCGCCTTCATCAACCCACGAAACTCCCCCTCTTCAATCCCTTTCCCCCTCGTCCGGAACCGCGCGCGTTCATACATCGTTAGGAACACCTCTGCCTCGTCCCTTGGCGCGAGCTCCATGCCAACGAGGTTCTCCATCCATTGGCGTAGGGTCATATACGGTAGCCTCACCACCACGCCCGGATCCGATCCTCTCTGCATCACTATATCACCAGCCTCCCTTTCTAGTAGCCCGGGCAGCTCCAAGACGATGGAGCGGTACTCAACACCTTTCAACTCTCCGCCTGGGGGTGCCCACCCGGGGTGATTAATGACGCCCCAGACGGGCTCCCATTCCTTCCCTCCATTTGGACGACTGATGAGTGCGATATCAGCGCTTTTCGAAATACCCTTCGTCACCGCGGTGTGGGCCCTGCTCGGCAAATCTGACTTCCCGATAGGTACGCGCGATTTCGGGATGTCGGCGAGTAGTCGGCGGAACGTGTACATCCGCGACGTGTACAGCACGACGGCGATGATGGCGGTGAGCACATATGTCCCCGCAATGACGAAGACATTGTATATCTGTTTGTTCTGGTTGAGAGCTTGCGCGATGGCGTCCCCAGGTGGGACAAGGACTAGGGCGAGGGTGACGAGGGAGAGGAGGGTAAAGGTTGTCGAGTAGAAGAGGTGGAAGAAGGTGAGACGTGGCATCTAGTGGAGGGACAAGGCACCAGTTTCGACCTTGGTTGGGGTCATCGAGTGACGGAGCGACTGGTGGTGGTTGTGGGGTGGCGAGAGGAAGTGAGGTGAGGCGAGGTGAGGCATCACGGCAAAGTTGCTGAATGACGAAATCGGATACTTGGCGTGCAAGGATCACATTCACACGTAGCGTCGTATCTTTTAATGAAAATGGATCATACTTCATTCCTCTACCAGACCATCCCTACGTACTACGTACAGTAACCAAACTACACTACACTTGATGCCATTGTCATCAAAAAAGAACCTCCCACAAGATTGACAATATATATGCCAACGCGTAAACAAATGAATTAAGAGAGAAACATGCATAAGGTAGTGAAAGCGGGGCACATAAGAGAAAGGTAAGAAGGAAATAAAATAGGAGAAAGAAACAGTGCATCTGAAAACAAAAAAACAAAAAATTATTGCATCGCTCATCCCAGAATCCCACCTTTGCCATGCATGAAAATCTCAAAAACGTTGCCTTTTACTTTATTGCGCAACTACACCCTGCAGCTTTGTCTTGTAATATTCGAGACTCAAGTTGATAGTTTTCCTGAGGTATTGATCTTCGGTCAACGGTAATTCTAGAACTTTGCACTTGTCGCTCGCCTATGTTCCAGTTAATATCGATGAATGGATGATTGGGAAATAGAACTTACCATATCGCCTTGCTTAAGGACAAAGGACCCCACGATGCCAGCCATTTCTCGCACGGCAATATTCTGCAAAAAGGCTTTCCGCTCCATGTTCTTTAAGGTTCCAAGCAGCCTTCTCGCAACCTCGCGCCTCTCACTATGATGTTTCGGAGAGCTGGTCCGCTCAAGCTCTCGCAGGCGAATAAAATCCAGGTACACGTGGCCACCAAGACCCCAACCTTCCGGTTGGACTGTTTCACCGAACTTGCCCAATATTTTCCTAAGCTTGTCCAGATTTCCAGAAATGATAGCCTCAGGTGCAACTTGGGTCAGAATCGTCTTGTGAGCCTCGGTCCAAGCTGTGGCAGATATAAGGTATTCTGCTTCCTGAAGATGGTCGCCGGCGTGTCTCGCTTGGAGTGCCTTTGCTTCGTAGATCCAAGACCGAGGAATACGAAGGATTTTCTCCAAAAAGTCCAGCTTTCCACCATCTTCAATGACAACATGTCTACCGATAAGGTTCTTGATAGCGGCCCCACGAGCATCAGCATCCTGAATGTGCATAACCACAAACAGCGCCCATTCCCACAGACCAGCATTCTCAAGTCCTCCGGCAAAATCAGTGGTGGTCTGTTCCGCCTTGGTACCGGCGAAGTCCCTAACTCCGCGAGCAGCAAGGATAGTACGTAGTTGCCAGGAGAGTCTGTAGTCAATCTTGTTGGGACCAATACTGACAGGCTGGAGTACCTCTTCGAGTGGAAGATCTTCGTCGGCGTAGACTCTGAGAAGACCCCAAAGAATGTCCAAAACGTCTTCTCCATTGTCATGCACGTTGAGATACCATGGTTTAGGCCGAAACACCTGGTTTGGATGGCGGCTGAAGTCGTCTTCATAATTCTGTACCAAGTTTGTAATACCTTCCTCCTCAAAGCACCCATACCATAACTTCAATCCCAACACTCTCTTCCAATCAAGCCCAAAATGTTGTGCTATAAAGAAACTAGGGACAGCATCCTCAGCAGGGCCCTTGGTACCCTCGGAAAAGCAAGTTTCGCCCGCAATCAATTCATACAAGCTTCGCACGGGAATTGAGATTTCGGAGAGTACACCCTTATTCCTCCAATGCTCAAGCTGCTTGCCAATCCGCCGTCGAACAGACTTATCTCCGCCAAGCATGGGTAATAAAGTAGCTAGTCTGTAGTCGCCGCCTTCGAATAGTACCGCACATGCTTGTTCGATACGATGAGCACTGAGGTGTGCAAATGCAGCCTCTTCAATGGTGGAAGCAGACTGGGCATGTCGATCGGCATCCTTCTCAACAAGTTCCTCAAGAAGCTGAGATAATAGCTCCTTCCGACGCTTTTTCTGGACATACCTGTCCAATTCGCTTGATGAGTCTCCGTATGTTGGGACACTAGGCATCGGGTCCCATAGAACGCTCGCAAGCTTCCACACGCTCCTCTCATGCTGATCCTTGGGATCCTGCGACCACGATAGTTCCGTAAATGAATTGAAGGATACCTTCACATTGATTTCCGCGAATGGGATGCCAAACTCGTCAAGTCTGATGTCAGTGGCGCCAAGCTGAAGTTCCAAACATTTGGGAACGGCATGTAACTACAACATATGTCAGGAGATGCGATCAATAAATCAATATTAGGTTTACCTTTGTTCCAAAATTTACTTTCGCGACGCTTAAACTGCCTTCACTCTTTCGGACACGCATTGCCTCTAGTTGACCCATGTGAATGATAATCCCTCCAGGTCCCCATGCTGGTCTGACTGACTTCCGCCAGCCTTGATCGTTAGAATCTAGGCTATGGTAGTCAAACGACTCCCCTATTTGAAGAGTGGAAGATATCGGTTTCTTGGTGATTGGCCTTATTCCTTCAGCGCCAGATTTTGAACTGAGAGATGACTAAATGGACACACAAGCACATATTTCAGCAATTTTATTCCCGTTACAAATACAACGAACAGAAATACAGCACATAATCGTATATTGTGAAAAACAAGAACGAAGCACAACAGATTGACAGCACAAAAAAGCAGATGGGAATAAGTCAAACCTCGAACTGATCTCGTTTCCTCGTTTTGCCGGTATCCTTGCGTACACTGCCATTCAGTTTTGAGGGATTACCATAAAGATCGTTGGCTAAATCCAGTAATCCGTAATTAAGCGGTTCCATGGCAGTTTTTCGGGGGCTGCCCGATTTGTTCCCAACAGAAAAGAAGCTCTCGCCGCCGAAACGTCTCTTGACAGGACTAATCGTGTTATTCAGCTGCTCAGTCCAGTCCTTGCCCATCGGTAAAGCTTTTGGAGTTGCCGCGACCGTTTTCGTTGGTGAATCCTCCACGGGCATAATAAACTTCCTGGGTGTGTCGACAACAAAAGCGCTAGTCGTGTCCTCATCATCTTCAACAATCACAGTTAACTCATCCGCCACCATTTCATCATCCTCCGACAGGGGCTCCGCAGGCTCTTCATCCTCTTCAACACTGCCTACGGAGCCTTCCCCTAAAAAAGACTCCCCATCCATAGTAACATCACCCTCCTCTTCGTCATCAAACGATGCATCCTCATCATAGGAACCATCGGGCTCGTCGGGCTCGTCGGGCTCTAAAAAAGAACCTGGATACTGGTCCATCATAACGCCGCGTGTTGGAGGCCCTACGGCACTAGACCCAAGCCTCTTGAAATCGAAAGTGTCATCGAGGCCTGAAGTTGAATCCATACCGCTAATATCCGCATCCATGCTTGGGCCATCATCGTCAATGAGAAGCGATGCCGGCGTAATGATAGGCTGTCTAGGAGTTGGTGTTTCGTTAGTGGCGAAGTTCTCATTAGTGGCGAAGCTAGATTCATCGTAGGTCATCTCTTCCTCGTCCTCACTCTCAGTTAAGCCGTAGGTAGTAAAGTGACGGACTCTAAAAATCCATAGACCATTTTGGGGGGAATATTCGACGAATTCGGTATCCTTAATGTTTTTAAGGCGATGGATATGTGTAATATATCGGGGGTGTTCAGGGTCGACAATCTTGTCGCGCCGGTTTTTCGTGAGGGGGAAGCATTCTTCTAAAGAAATAGTTGCCGGAACATTAAGCCCTTTGCCAGGTGGAGGTTTATCCATTCCTTCGGGGTAAACAGTACAGACCCGCACATCAAAAATAACGACATTACCAGGAATATCCTCAATATCACAAGGCAAACCAGTGATATCCACGGGATTATCGAACCGAACTGAACCATAGCCACGGCGACCGATAGTGAGTCCAATGACCTTTTTCTGCTGCTCTCGAGTGAGGGACTTGAGCTTGGTAGCGTTGGGGACCATCCAATAGGTTCCATGGGACCGGTCCTCCTTTGGCTGTTGAACTAGAGCAACTTCGTTTCCGAGGACTGGTTCGTCTTCTGCCTGCCCAGAAACACTTCCCCTGGGTGGTTCGTCGATATCGGTGGCTCTCCTTCTCTCGGGAGTGCGGCGAATATATCCCAATTCTTCGGCCGTCGGTGCAGGTCCGCTAGTAGATCTTACCGGAACATCTGAACCACCAATGCCAAACAGATCTTCGTCATCTTTCTTATCAGAACCCATGTCAAAACTGACGGTCTTCTTTAAGATACCCTTAGTAGCCACGCTTCCCCGTCCAGTAACACTGTCTGTCCTTGCCCGTGGTTCGGAACCTTCGATGAACAAGTCCTGATCCTTGATCTTCTTATCAATGACCAATTTCTTCAAACTGGCCACCCTGTTGTTACCATTTGAAGAGAAGGCACCAACATTCAAGATCGAGTCATCGCTGTCGAACAGACTTAGCTTATTATTGGTCGAAAAGGACTTCCCAAGACTCCCTCCAGCCCCCAAAGGTGTATTGCCCGAGGAGGATGCTGCAAACGGGGATCCGCTTCGGGAGAAGCTACTGCCGATACGTGGAACAAGAGCAGGTTGCCTTGGCGCAATCTTGTGATGGGGAATCATTGCAGCTTTCTTGGTTTGAGAGGAGCCAAGTGGTGTAGCAATAGGGCCCAACGGAGAGTTCTGCTGGCCTGGCCCTAGCGAACCAAGAAGGGAATTACCATATGGCGAATCCGAAATGGATGTCGTAAACTGCTGTTGCTGTTGATTTTGCTGGGACGAACCAAAACCGCCGAACAAGCTGTTGCCCGGTTGTTGCTGCTGTTGCTGACCGCCAAACAAGGAATTACCGGCAGCAGGCTGACTAGCAGAATTATTACCAAATAATCCACTCTGGGTCTGTGGCGTACTTGTGAACAGACTGGGCTTATTCTGAGACTGGCCAAACAACCCGCTACCAGTATTGGTGGTGCTAGACTGACTAAATAATCCACCACCAGTAGTTGAAGCGGTTTGTGCGTTACCAAAAACACCACCAGTCTGTTGAGTTTGGTTGGAATTTCCAAACAACCCACCAGAAGGTGCAGTTGTGGCAGAAGCTCCAAACGCTGGCTTATTATTACCCCCGAAAAGTCCGCCGGTTTGCTGTTGCTGCTGCTGCTGGGCTTGTTGCTGGTTACCAAACAAGCCACCAGTACTAGGAGCAGATTGTGCGGTACCAAATCCAGTTCCAAAGGCAGGTTTCGGTTGTTGATTACCAAAGGCAGGGGTCGCCCCAAAGGGGGTTGTGGACTGCTGCTGTTGGGTATTGTTTGTTCCAAAAGCTCCGCTCGCAGCGCCGAATCCCGTGCCAGTAGTTTGTGCCCCGAATCCAGTT
>Ga0307512_10000573_pt1 | contig 54320 bp, 59 predicted proteins | sample 14_EM_MG_FD_200267 | JGI IMG/M metagenome (GOLD analysis project Ga0307512, IMG submission 200267) | Populus trichocarpa ectomycorrhiza microbial communities from riparian zone in the Pacific Northwest, United States - 14_EM | ecosystem: Host-associated > Plants > Roots > Unclassified | place...
GGCCTGCATAAGCCTTGGTCTGGTTGATGGATGGAATACGGCAATGGCAGGGCTACGATGATTGAGTTGGATATGGTTTATGTTTCGTACTTTGGAGACTTTCTTAGTAAAGGCAGCAGAGAATCTTCCGAATAAAATATTCTGTTTAGGCTTAGTCCGCCAAGAAAAGCCGCCAGGCCGGCCGGAAAAGCCGCCAGGCCCGGACCGGCCCTCATTTGAAAGCCGCCGCTAAGGCCGGCCTGGCCGCTCAGGAACACTGGCAGTATATATTGAGCCAGTCGCTAAAAGCGAATAACTTAGTTATCTCAGCCAGGTATGCTTGTTATTTTCATCTCTCCGTGGGCATAGGCGAAGTAGTGCGGATAGTGTGAATCACGGATTCTGAACGGGGTCGGGATCCCGTCCCGTCCCGTTATCAAAGATGGTATTTGTTTCCGTCGGCCAAAAGACGGGTTTCAAAACTTGAACATTCCGTTCCCAAGCCGTGATTCACACTAGCAGCGGAGAGCGAGTGTCTGCCAATGAGGGGCGGCTCAAACGCAGCTCTGGCCGTCCCAGCTTTTTGGCAGTGAAATTCTTCGTTAGCTGAACAATGTGTCAATCCCAACACCAATGTTCTGGCAATGGCCCAACAACAATACGGCACTCTCAATTGTACAGGATATGATAGCAATAGCGTCTGCAACAAATGGTATTATGATGCAGACTCTGACACTGTTACTTTGGATGCTTCTTAGACTTGTTGATTGACTGATCTCGAGGCCCTGAAGGTCCGTATATCTATACAGACTTGTCTCCCATATTCACAGCCATATTCGTCTCCCTATCTCTTATCCGTTTGCATATCCGTTTGCACTGATATGAGCCGCTCTCCTGAGGCATATCTTCATACACCAACTGCATATCAAACGTACCTGAGCCGTGAGGCTCACGATGCAGGTACACATGCAACAGACACAACCTATACCCTTGAGGACACCAGTAAGCAGAATTGTCACTAGTCATGCAGCGCAGTGCCAGCTAACAAGCCCCCAGACGATGGAGATCATCCTTACACCAGCCTCACCCAAAAAATATGGCAAAAAGGATTAGCCACGCCGAAAGATTTTTACAATGGGGACCCTAATTGTAATGGAAAAGATCCGTATGTCGACGATAATGGGAATCTACAATGCGCTGTATGCAATATTCTCGCAGCCCTAATTATGTCGTTTCGCTAAGTTTAAGGGCTAACCTTGGTGTTTCAGTTGAGTGTACCCAAATGCATAGCCGCAAAACCAGCCATTCAACAAGGATTTGAAAGATGGGAGGCCTGCGGAATTCACATATTGCCCTGACTCGAAGGACTAGATGGTACGCAGGGAGGCACGTATTACCTACTACCGCTGTGTGCCATGTTCTTATCTTGGACCCGAGCTCGGCACTGGTAATGTATTTGTCGGGTGTTTCAATTTGCATAGCTGTGATTAATTGTAGATACCCATGAGAGCGTCTATTAGGGCTAGAAGGGAAAAAGAGGCCTTTAGCTCTCCGTGCAGTAGGAGTGTTGTTGAGGAAGGTGTAACTTGGAATGGACCTCTGGGTGCAGAAGCGTCGGGGATGGGAATTTGACGTTCTGTACTTATGCCATGGCCGCTGGCGGCCGAATGAATCTTGATTATAACAAAAGCGTTTATTCTAAATCGTTTCGTCGCATAATATAACCTACCAAAGTGTGTTGTTTACACCTTAGCGGGAATCAAAACCTTACCTTTTGGGTGTGGCATTCCAGGGATGGAAACTCAAAAAAGTCTCGATTTGTGAAATTGAACCTGTTGGGGTCGGTAAACCCCAGTCACGTGATATATACATACCTCCTCATGCACTGACGTAACATCAATCATGAACTCCTTCACAGTTCAAACAACATTAAACTTCTGCAGATAAACCCATTCTATCTGCGAGAACCGGGATCGGTGTGGGAATATACATTTAACGCCTTCGGATACCTGACTAATGTGCTACTCGAGTCCCACCGAGGGTTTTGGAACAGGAGCTTCGCTCCCGTTCAGTTCTAGCCCGCAATTTTAGATTTTTTCGATTTATAATTTAGCCTGAGTCACATACAGTACTTATTTGCGGCTTATGTGAAATACGCAAATTCGACGCGACAATGTAGTCGGAGAAAGATTGGCGACTGATCGGTGAGCAGATAGATAAGTAGAGAGCGAAGAGGGAGAGGGAGAGGGAGAGGGATGGCCACCGAGAGGTTGTCTCTGCCACACTGAAGAAGAAGAGGCACAACGCGATGTGATGATGATTGACGAACTCGAATGACATAATCTCCACTTGACAAATCTCGAGCTACTTTGTTACATAATTTTTGCCAACCGTTCCAAAATGTCCTTACCCTCAATAAATTTCGGGCATTGACGGCTTTTATCGCGATGTTAATATACTAGGTCGCCTAATGGACATTGTAGTCTCGCGCACGTCTGCTGCGGTGCCGAGTATATCTAAATATTCCCTCATCCCCTTGTCCGGGTCGATCCCGGTTGTTATCCAAGTGCTGACGCTCCACAATGCTAATGCGCAATACTAATGCTGTCCGAGCTTCTACAATAAGACCCACGTGTTTCTCAACCCTACCCACCGCACCCCAATCCCAGACGAATCCATGTTCCTGTAGAGAAGAAATGATGATTTTATCGCTCCAATGGATGTTGTTGTCTAGCGCACGTCCGCTGGCTAGCCGAGAGAATCGCTGAGGTGTTCTCCAAGCACATTGCACATGTCTTGAGCAGAACCAACAATCACTGACGTAGCACATGTTGTCCTCCCAACTTATCAATAAAGTTATAGTTGCCTTGCTGTGGTGGGCGGATAATTTTTTGATGCTGCCGGTGTAAACGGGATGTTTGGCTCACCCCAGAATAAATTATGCATAAATTTTAATTCATGCATATATGAATTGAAACAAATTGTCGGGAACTCTGTGCTAGGTTGATACGATACCATACGATTTGAAGATAAGGTCTACGACTTTTGGTAATGAACTAGGGGAAATACCACGCTAGCACGAAGAGGACAGGTGGACATGATGCGGTATACCGGCTGTTAAACTCCTAGGTGGTGGTAAATGGGGTGTTCATGCTACAGCAAGGGAAACGCCGAGCAAAAAGGTCCTACCCGGGATTGCCGGAATCAGGATCCGAAGTGCTAACCACCAAACACCATCTCAACAAGCTTAGCTCTAAAACCACCGATATACCGCAAACTCTCAGCGACCAACTCCTAGATGGAATGTTGTCGCGAAAAGGAGCGCTCGAATTAAACGTTGTATCCAACAGGAAGAGTTCGAAAAGAAGATACAACCAGAGACTCCCAAAAGTAAGGGTACGGTGGTGAGCAAGCTCATGCACGACAGTTTGTTTTTTAGAAAGACGTTGGAACAGTTATTGTTGTCTATGTAACGTCAGAATGTTATCCCCTACAGGCTCAGATAAGTTGAAGCGCTCGGAAGGGAATAGTAAGCGCTTGGTTGTAAGGATTCTGATTGGTAGATCCCCTTCATGTATGAGTGTGAGACTGTGAGACTGTAAAGTGCATAGAGTGGCTTATGCGGACGATGCAGTGAACAGTTTTAAGGTCCATTATGCAGTACCGCCATAGGTATACATCGTGCTACTTATACCTCTAAATCAAAATGTCACCTAAGCGCAAGCTTCTTAGAGAGCTCAGCAAATATACCCGCTCCCGCTACCTACAGAAAGCGTCCGAAGATAAGCTAAGCAGCTACATCCAAGGCAACCACTGCAGTTTCAGCATTGGTATTGGCTACTGGTGATAAGAACAAGGACAACTTGAGTCAATACTCTATAAAACCATTTCCCATCCCTGCTCATGTCAGAAACACATACTACACCACGTCCACTCGTCACAATTTAAAAAAATGAATCTAGGGGGTTTCCGAATGCCTGCGTTTCCTGTTCTAATCCCCACGATCTCTTGCTCCTATTTCTGAGATTACCTCTTCCCCCTTCGTCTGTACGGCGTGTGAACAGCAGGAAACTGACGACAGGACTGCGTTGGGCACTCACTCAAATTACCGAGTGTAAGCGAATGTGAATGGGAATAAAGTAATGTTTTAAGGTGGCGAGCAGTTGATAATGTATCCGTCGGATGTGATTGGGCTCACCGTCTAGACATCAGTGGTTAAGGTCCAAATGATAGGTAGATGATAGAATGACTACCTGGATGCTCGGCCAATAGTTTCCGGACATGTAGTAGTCTGGCGTAATAGTCATTGATTATACACCCTCATATAACATCACTTGCAACCACTCTAGCAAGCATTGTTACATATCCAGTGGTGGCAAGTGACTCAGACTGGCGAGTGACTCAAGAGTGGCGAAGCATCAAAGTTTTCTCCGATGATCCTCTGTATATAAATTGAGTCTTTCTCCTTCTCTGCTTCTCTTCACTATATCATAGAATATACACCGGTTCTCCCCTATGTACTATAGCAACAAACATTGTTTGCGTCGGATGCATATTTGTAAAAATACCTACCCTATGTTGTGCATGGCCGTCTTTCAGGGGTTCTCACCGGTGATTATATATGAGGCTAAGACAGGGTTATAATTATCTATCTTCATGACAAGCACTGGTTTGGGCTTTACTTTACACTAAACCCATAGTGACTCATTACGGAACCAGCTTGATATTGACACTGTTTGTGTGTGCCGACATCAAGTGGCATGGCGGATGTCGATGAAGAATAGTAATGCCGCCTCCAATCGACAACGTGCACTAATCAAGGGTCATCCGGAGTGGGAGGGGGTCAGCAGGATCTATCATCTCAGATATTCAACTAGGGCAATGTTGCCGCAAGAATACTAGAAATTTGGGCCACCATGAAGACAAATATCGATTTAAGAGAGTGTGGTTCCGACAAATCTAATACGCTTTTCCACACAGCCGCGGGTACATCTTGGCTAAATCGGGGAGAAATCTCGAACGCGATTTTGGATCCATAGCCTGTATTGGAAGTTCCATAATATAAAACTCCTGACAAATACTGGAACTCATTCGGCCCGCGGTGGCTGATTCAGAGCGTCCACTCTGCGGAGCCCATTAAACCAAGACTTGCCATAATCTCCGATGCACAAGAAACAGTCACGCCCCGGGCAATAATATTCCCCTTCCGCTTTCGATTCTCGACATGTTCCTTTTGGCTCGTGAGAGAAACAGACTACTTTATAAATTATAATGTCTTCATGTTATCGCACCTCGCATTGTCCGTGCTTGAGAAGGGACCATTTCTGTACTCTCAACGCATATCTTCCCTAGATTACCTCCATTGGTCTCTGAGTCAAGTGACAAACTTTTTAACTTAAAACAGAAGAAGATTAATAAAGAAAAAAGGATCTCGGAGTCCCGTTGCAGGTGGATCGACATTTCCACAAGCTACAATCCATCACTCGGGCCAGAAACTTGTCCATAACATGGATCATTTTAATTCTCTCCTTAATGTAGGTCGCTAATTGATCTTTTATTGCAGACGCATGTTCATTGTTCATACGTGAGTGCAGTGGACGGGCGGAAGTTGCGCCCCGAGTGATCATCTGTGGCACCCCCCCAGGGGGACATAGCGTCCACTAGCCCCACAATTTTCAAGGCCTAGATTTGGGGTCTAAGAAGTTAGTCCATCCTTGTGTGTTGATTGCTAGTTACGGTCGTAGTCTCTTGGTTTGTTGATAAGCCGGCCAAAGTTAGAGAGAAAATTCAAGCCCCCTCGTGTGATAGCGGCGGGTGTCTCACCCCGATAACGTAATTACTATAAATGACCACTTCAGCCACTCTTGCTTGTGGCGTTGGTATAATCGTGAGTACATTATTCTCCCCACCCCTGGTAAAACGCACATAGTATGCCTGGGTGTCCATTGATTTTATAAACCAGGCTTCTATTTTCGCTTCGTAGCGAATCTTGTCACCTCTAAATACTCTCTGGAGCAAACTTTGTAAGATCAAAATTATGTTGTAGTTCGCCGCCTAATGTAGTGTGGAAGAGTTAAACTTAATAGTTGTCGCCATAGATCTCCAAGGCTTTCCCTAACGTTGCACTGAACCGTCAAATTAACGCCACTCCACCACGACGTATAACATAGTAAAAGCTGGTTTACCGGATCAACATGCACGACATCCATTAACCCAATGGAATTCTTCCAGAAAGACCGCACAAAAAACTTCTCATACAGGATACCCGAAGGTCACCCCGGTCACCCCGGTCACCCGCCCCGAACTCGCTACTTGCGACTGCTCTCCTATCTCCGCCTCTTCTACATCACAACGAACCGTAAAAACTAGAATAACCCTCATTGTTCCCCTTCACCTTCACTCCTAGGATTCACCCCTTCTCATCATCCCTTCGACTTATCTTGCTACCCCGCCCTTCTTCCGTCTAGTTCAGCCATCCCCCTTCACACTTTGATCGGAGTCCCCTCTCTGGCAATTGGTATACCCTATATTCTGCTTAACTCTGACAGCCCGTTGATGTTTTATTCAGGTACTTTAGGCACCCTGACACGACAACTTCGATAGATGTAGACGACAAGACATGTCACAATGGCCCCAGCTACAAGCGATGGGACGATGATAACTCCAAGGTTCTGTTGGGGTGTGTCGTTGGTACCGATGGTGCCTCCGTATCCGTAAGTAGTGCTACTTGCTGTCGGTACCGGGCAAAGAATGAATTTGATCCGGAAACACTCGTCGTCAGTGGTAGATAGCTTCCTCCTCCCGAAAACGGACCGCTCCTTGTTACCGTTGATGCTGTCCATGTTCTTGTCACGTAACCTGAGACGGAAAGGTTGATCAGACTACTGTAAACACTCACGCTGGTTTGAACGTTGCATGGGACAGGGCAATTTTGAGGACTACGGCTTCGGTGGATGTGAGGAGGCATGGCGGAGAGGCGATACTCGAACGTGAGGAGAGAAACTCGTTGATGAATCGCTCTGGTTCAGCCGTACCTAATGAGCTCTCCGTGATAAAAGTAACAACAGCTCAGCCGCACGAACAAGCAGAAATCGTACGTTGGTCAAGAAACTACTCTCAGTCACATGGCTGCGATGTATAAAGTACCTAAGTATGTACCTGCATGCATATCTCGGTAGCGCTGCCGGGCAACTAAACCAGCCCAATTCTGGGTGCAAACCAAGCGTTCCAGGAACCGAAAACAGCCACAACAGTCCATGTATCTTATAGCGCCCAGCCACGCTACCGAGATATCTAAGTAGTCAAATTTCGATAGAAGGCGGCTAAGCTACCATTGTACCTACCGTCTTCATACCTTCCACAATTGGGTTAGGGCTTCGCACAAATCTTTTCATCTCAAGATCGTTATATAGTACTCGAATTTGACGAACATGTACGTACATATGAGGTTTTCCTCAATTAGTTAAACCATCGAAAATCTTTTCTCAACAGATCCTGAATCGTACCCGGAAACCACCCAGCCGATAGTTGAAAGTTCGCCGAATACTGGTAACGCATCTGTCACCCGTGACACAAACGTGAGCGTTGCTCACCAACCTACGCTGTCGACAACAGTCATGTATACTCCCGAGGACTCCCTTTACCCCATCCTCTTGAAGAGGTTCTCTAGGCTATTCCTCGAAGCCAACCAGGATGACGCTTCCAATCCCAATCATTGTAGTCTACGCCACCCCACCACAAGCCTACGTAGTGTCGGCATGATAGCAGCGAGCTGTTATCGGTGGAGCCGCCGTGCCCGGATCCATTTTCACTACTAATAGTTGTAGGAGTAAGTGCTAGGTCTCATTCCATCCGGTGTAATTATTTCTCATTGGCAACCTGAAGATCTACGTCATTGGCGGCTATTGTTCAGCAGCCCAACAAACCTGGCCGGTAAGTGGCCAGAAGTCAAAATTCCAATACATGTTGCGTTGTGGGAAGAGCTTTAGGCACGCCTGCGTCGCTAGAAAATACGCCGCTCCATCAGCGGTCTTTCTACAACATCAGCAGCAAGAGTGTTAGTGTTCGTCCCAACATCCTTCCGCATGGCAGTTTTCCATTGTTGGGGTTTGATGGGGCTCGCGACATTGCTTTCATTTTTGTTATTGGAAGAAGCGGGGACGAAAAGTGTTAAATATGCCATAGCCGCAAGCGGCTGAATGCAATATGATTACAAACAAACATCCTGCAGCATACCCAACCCCTGGCCTATTACCAGTGACAGTCAATGATGGTTCAGGTTTCTTTTTTCTTCGAATGACCGCAGGCCCCGAAAACATACCTTCTATTACCGAACAAGCCACTGCAGGCTAAAACCACATTTTGAGACGGGAAATTTGCTACCTCTCGTATAGTGTGCACTCACTCAAAGACAGATATAATCCCCGATCAATCTACGGTCCAGTGTCCAGGTTTCAATAGCCAAGGGTGGGGCTGATTTAGTGTTAACGATCAGTGTACGTCAAACCAGAAGCCTTATTAGATAGTGCACTAGGGAAGGGAAGTTATTTATAGAAACACTCATAAGCTATCATATTTGATATAATACAGTGTGAAGAAGTCGGCCAGAGATTGATCCCACGTGATACTGCATGAGCGCCACACCCGCGGAGCACGTAACCCGAACTGCAATCTGGATTACCGGATCTACATACACACCATCAATCAACCCGTATTTCTTCCATCATCAACGCACTGAAACTTTCCTAGAAAGATATGCATAAGAAACTTTCTATACAATGACACCCAACAATCACCCCAGTTACCTAAACTGAATTCACCACTTGCGCTCACCTCCCTCTATCTCACCTACACTATAGCGAACCACCACAGCCAGAAAACCCTTCATTGTGCCCTTTAACCTTCACTTCTAGGATGCACTCCTCATCGCCCCTCGAGTTCGGCCGTTGTACGTCGCCACCCAGCCCTTCTCCCGTCAAGTTCAGCCATCTTCCCTTGCCCCTCGACCGTAGCCCCCTCCTCAGTAACAGACATATCCAATATACCGCCTAACTCTGACATCGCGTCGATGCCTTGTTCAGGTGCTTTAGGCGCCCCGAGTCCCTTGACACGACGCCTCCGATAGATGTAGCCGACAAGGCATGCCACAACGACTCCACCCGCAAGCGATGGGCCGATGATAACTCCAAGGTTCCCTTGGGGTGGGTCGTTGGTACCGATGGTGGGTCCGACAGTACTGTTACTTGTTGTTGGCAACGGGACGAGGAATGTACTTGATCCGGAAACACTCGCCGTCAGTGTTGGATAGGCTGCTCCTCCCGATGATGGTTTGCTCCCTGTTACTGTTGGTGCTGTCCATGTTGCTGTCACGTAACCTGATGAGACGGATGGGTTGATCAGGCTACTGTAAACACTCACGATAGTTTGAACGTTGGTGTCGACTCTTGTGGTGAGGAAGGTTGAGGTCCAGACTAGAGAGTTGCCATTGGCCGCATTCGGGTCCGTACCCTCCCCACACTGTGAACCCGAGACCGCGCAATATTGGTGAGATCCGCAGCAAAAGTTGGACCCGCATGGGACAGGACAGTTTTGAGGACTAGGACTTCGACGGATACGTGGAGGCATAGCGGAGAGGCGATACACGAACGTGAGGGGAGAACTAGTTAATGAATCGTTCTAGTTCAGCTTCACCAAATGAGCACTCAGGAGGTGCACACACACCTTCGACAACTCTCTCCGCCTAAGAATGCCAAGACTTCGTGCGTGGCACCAATCACGTCGATATCTACGGTTATACTTCTGCTTCACGAGTTTGGTAGTGTCTGCTCTCTATCTATGGAGTGTATCGACTTAGGATCTTTGGTTTCGCGACTCTACACCACACCCATCCTGAAACAATACATGAACAGATACACTCAAGCGATGCACGCATACAACTTCTACTTCCCGGGACTGATATAGCAAAACGGGCCTCTTCGATGTTAAGTTCAGCCGTACCAAAACACGTTCTCAGCTCTGAGGGCTGAGTGTAAAATAAGGTAGTTCAGCCCCAGGAACAAGCGTAACCAAGTAACCGAAATGTGTTATGTCATAGTAGGGTTACATGCTAAGCTGCATCTGTAACTGTTGGTGGAGGCAAGATACCGTAGAATCTGACGGTATTCGGTTTATTTGTAGCGTTGTAGGATGCTCGATCCATTGCTTTCATTTATCCATTCTCCCAGTCCAAATAACTCTTAGGGTGACTAAAGCGAATAAAGACCATCATCGGGATTACATATGCCTCTTGCGGCGCTGCAAATCAACCGGATACTGCCAGATTCACTGTACCTACAGAGGACCCGAAACACGAGTCAGCACATGTGGAGAATTATTTTCGGATTTGCTGAGCGCAAATCCTCCACTCGCGCAGACCCTGTGATATTAGGGTTGACGCTATGCATGTCCATGAGACACCTCCGGCTACGGAGACGAAACCAACAATACCCGTCTTTTCTCAACAGTGAAGATGCGCCACTCGGTTAGCGGTAGTCCTACCTAGTGCATTACACCAAATAAACCGGCTGAACATTTTCCAGGATTGCATAAGTAGCGAGGTGAAACTCTTATGGGACGAGATATGATTGGCTTTCGATAGGCGAGTGTTAATATATGAAGCAGGCCAGTGTACTACCTCATCATTCCGGCACCGCGTTAACGTGGTCCCAATAGTTGGCTGCTGAATATTCATGTACATTTAAGGAATATTAACACAAGATGGACTTTCCGAGCTCCATTTCTTTTGATTCGGGTTAATACTGTTGCATCCCATGTACAGAATCACCTCATAGGTATGTGGATGGTGTAGAATCTACAGACGGGGTTAGTGTTCCATGTTTCCAATAATTAACTGATACCGAATTCCTCCAACTATTTAACTATAAGGAAACTCTGGTCTCGGAGGAGCACTGTTCCCAACAGGTTAGTTCAGTAGGGCTTCAGTTTCTACTGGCCGAACTGCAACTTTGGGAGCAAGTGCTAGGCTGGACTGTGCCAATAGCAGCATCTGTGAGAAAGCCTGCGAGTACTTTAAATACATTCCGGCAATGTATACTTACTAGAAAGGGAACTCGCTTAGATTGAATTGCGCATGGTCACCAATTATAAATCAATCAAGCCTCATCACTTTGTGATGCCACTGTCATTTCTCCACTTCCTTCTATGGCCATCCTTCCCCTTCTTTATTCTCTTGTCTCCACTTTTGCGATGAGTTGGGTGTGTAGAGACATGGAGCACCGATCCTGTCTGTAGATTCCGCAGTTGAGGCCCCTATCTTTAGATAGAGTGATTCTATGTGTGGGATGCAACAGCACCTTCGGTACGTCCTTACTAAGACTGAGTTTAGATCTTCTCTACTGAGTACCAACAATCGACCATAGCATGGCAGAGAACATCAAGCCAGTGGGTAAAAACACCGTTTAAGCCGAAGGTGAAAGTGGACGGCGTGCGCATACTCATAGATGGAATCCCACAAGCATTTTTACCTGGTTATGTAGATTGTCGTGATGCTGGACGTGATGATAATACTAGCGGGTTGTGGCTTTTGTGGTAATGCAGTATTTAGTATGCAGTGATGTTTTAGCAGTGGTCGCGCGTTGCCTACTAGCTAGGTCCTATCTCTTCCGAGTCGGCTACTGCTGCGCCAAACCGCCATTGCGACGGTCGGGGAAGCCTACAGGTTGAAGCCATGTCTCCGTTGTGAGAGGACCACATGTCTGTAGCAACCGTCCCGAGGTTACATTAAACGTTCAATAATAAACTTACCAAGCCGAAGAAGCAGCAGAGGGCAAGGGTTGCTATGACTACAACCACTGTATTGAGGGCTCTAAAAGAAAAGCACACATAACAGGATATATTTTCCGAACTATAACACCCGAAAATCCAGACCCCACACACTCAATTCGTCGCTGGAAACAGCCATTCAGTAATCTAAATTCCCACTTCTCAAAATCTAACTAAGATTGAATATTTGAGTATCACACCCTTCATTTACTCGAGAACCACAAATCCAAATAGCCCACAGTATCCTTCTCCGTTCACATTCAATATACCTTCCCTCTAATCATCCCCAGAAACTCAGCCGCCCTCACCTCCTCCTGCCCCTCCTTTCCTCCAGCTCGTCTGACTTCTAGCCGCTCGATTGTCATTCCTCTCAATTCTGCCGTCCTCACTTGCCTCACTGCCATTCCCGTGTCCAGTTCAACATGCCTCCCCTATTTCCCCGCCATTCTCCTCTGCACCTAATACGGCAGCACATCGTGTTCTCGATCGAGTCCTTTAAGTGGCCGGTTCTTCCGATAGATGTAGAGGAGTCCGATGCAAGCAAAGAGTGTCACAACAACAGCAGCCGCAATTGCTAGTCCTTTGTAGACGTCATTGGCCCCCCCGGGGCTGTTACTGAAACCGCCTCCAGACCCGGAAACTGTAGTATTCGCTGTTGCCATCGGGATGAGGACTGTGTTCGGCCCGGAGACTTCGAAGCCGAACCGGTAGGCTGTGCAAGAAGATGAAGAGCTCTTCGCTATTACAGCTAGGACTTGGCACGTCGCGGTCCGGTAAAGAGTCAGATGAGCTGACTAGGCTGGTGTAAACGCTTATGGTGGTTTCTACGGTCTTGTTCGTGTCAATTCTCGTGGCGAACGAATGTTGATGTCCTATCTTCCAACTGGGGTCGGCCGAGGGTTTTATCTCGGCCGTAGGGTAATCAGATATCACTGGTTCGGCTCAAGGCGGCTCATCTCGCGCGCATTATGCAGAATGTTGCAAGCGAGGTGAACTGGCCATACGCGTCCCAGGATTGCAGACAAGAATAGGTTGAATTGTGGGGATGAGATATCAGGCACTTTCGCCGATATCTGCAGACTAGTGATATAATTATAATTTACACATCCATGTCCACATATGCAGTAATCACAAAGCGAACTGATGTTACGTACCCCACCTTGACACCTTTAGTATTCGAGTCCAATTAAGTCTACGGTTTTACTGCGATTGTAAAGTGTCATATGCATGAAGTCGGCGTAAAAATGGCTAAACTCAGCTCCTAGTCTGCGATTTGTGATAAATCTTAAATTCATCCAGAGGCTGCGCAAATCACCTCAAGCCGATACACGGTTAACACCCCCGAAAGCATGCGATAAGACTAGCGATACCACAGCTGCTAGAGGAGGCGAAGCCGCTAATATGAAGTAAGTGAGCTATAAAACCCCGCCATTCCAGCACAGTTTTAAGGGCGTGTAGCTATTGTTGATAAAACCATAATACCGACGAAAACGTATATTCGTGAATATCGCTACAACCATCTGCTCTCACCCCCAACCACCACAGAAAATGTTATAGCATACACTCAGAAGGTTTTATATACTAAGGTATAATGGTACCTAATATTACCGCTTATATTCAGGTTCCGGTGGGGCGATTGAGTGATACACGTACAAACCAGCATAGCAACAGCCACCACATGAAAAGTCAGCAACATTGCTCAATCACCAACCTCAATATTTACTTAAAACTCAGTAGAACAAAACAATATGGTGCTCACTACTGGCAAAAATTCTAGTATCATTTTGGCAGCAAAGAGTGGAGTAGCAGTTGATTGGATAGATGTATTGTATGGTTGTTTTATCAACCATAACTCGTTACGTAGCAGGGGATAGTGCTACTCTCACGTGCATCCCGAATTTATAGCTTTATGTAGAACTTCTAATAACAAGTCCTCTAAGCCGAAGAAGCAAAACAGGGCAATGGTTACCACAGCTCTATAATTGTACGAACCTCCCGCCGAAGTTTCTCACATGCAGATAGCATAAACGTTCCCGACCATTGGCCCCCACAATCAAGTCACAGCTAGGAACAGTTAACCGGGTAGACTAAATACCCACCACTTAAGAGCCCAGCAAATATTAAACACGCTGCTCCTATGCGCAAAAATCAGATATCCTGCAGTGTCTTAGGACACAACCCACTCATTGTCCCTCCAGTTCGGCTGCTGCCTCATGCCGATCGACTATCGTCCCATTCACCTCTGCAACCGGCGTTTTGCTTGTTCATCTAGTTCTGGCAGCATATCCGTTCGTTCACGAGTTGTTCCAGGCACCCTAGGATGACGTCGGCGATACCAGAAGTAGCCGATTGCGCCGCAGACAAGGAGTGTCGCAATAATCGCACCAGCAACCGATGCACCGATGATATTTCCAAGGCTATTGTTTTCGGGAGAGGTATTCACGCGGGCGATGCCGCCGGGACGATAAATGTACTTGAGCCAGAGATATCGTCCTGCTAGATTGGTTCTAGATGTACTAAATGCGGGAGCCGTTGTTGGAGCCCGCTGTATCGTAGTTTCAATGAATGTAGCGGTCAGACTTTGGAGTACGCTGCTGGAAACGCTTGTGACGGCTCTGGTCGTGACGAAAGTTGATGTCCAGGTTTGAACGCTGAAACTGTTTGGGTCCGAGGCTTCTGCACATAGTGACTCCGAGCGACAGAATTGATTGCCAATGCAGCAGATATCACCGCACGGGATGGCGCAGTCTTGAGGAGTCCGGCGGAGGGGAGAAAGCATGACTGGAGACAGTACCCGGAGTGTTGGAGGCGTGACTGTGGGTTGGGCAGGTTCTGTCAGTGAGGTAAAGGGATGTTGTAGTATCCGCATTTGTTCAGCCACATAAACGTGTAGTTTAAATTGCAGTTCGTGTACTTAAAGTGTAATTTCTCATCCAACCACCTGATTGTTGTGTCTTGTCGCCAATTGGATCATCGTCATTACTGTGGCTGGCGCTAAAAATCAGTGGGAATGCTTCTGCATCGCTTGTTCGCCGCCTCGATGTTGGTTGCTGAGGAAAGGGAACAACCTCGCATAATTTCGTGTCAGTGTAGCTGTGATCAACCACTCCCTCACCTTTGATCATGAGGTTGCATCCATACTTGGCGCTCACATGCGTGTTCTTCCGTCGCTGTTTGTTCCGGCTCGGGGCTGACTCTATTCTAAGTACCCGAATAAACCCGTTCCGGGACTACCGACGACACTTCAATAAAAGTTCCGAGCCGACGAGACCTAACATAACTATCATCAGGCGAGACTTCTAGGGCTGTTTTTAGGATCCTGTACCTCTCGACTTGTCGCTAACAGTAGTACTAGTCGGACTATTGCAAGAATACCCTACTAAACGCTATATACGGGAGTCCAATGTGGGCTTACTTACTACCCAATCCATCTGCGAAGCACAAACTCTCAATACGTGGTGCAGGATTTGAACAGCGGGGTGCGGGCGAGCTGGAACAGCGGGTTACATCGTCGACAGCCGCATCATTCGAGCTCTCAACTACCCACTACACTAGTAGAGACGAGATAACTACATATCACAGGAGCCGATCGAGGTAAATGGTACGTAGGGTTGTGATGTGGTCGGGGTGAGTGCGGGGCATGAGGCTGGGTACTTCAGTTATATGTACGTTGGCCGGTTGGGGATTGTTGCTTGAAGACAAATTGAAGATACTTATCTGTCTTGGCTCCCTGGTACATACTATCCTGGGGGTGTGTAAGTTGAAGTTGAAAATGGTGCGTTTGTAGGAGAAGAGGGTAGCGGAGGGGGCTCATAACTTTACTTTGTTTTCACTTTGTGTTTTCATTGGAGTGGGAAGGATTATTGGGAATATGTATGTCATAGCCGCAAGCGGCTGAATACAGAATGATTACAAACAAACATACTAGGCTAATCTACTGAATGGGGGTGTGGCAATACCCATTCACTGCGAGAACCGACGAATATACTTACATCGGCGGCGACGTCTACCTTGTTTCCCTTATCCTAGGCAAGTACTACCCACCACGCTCAAGCCGCATTTCACAACCACACAAAATAACTTGATAGTGCTCTCGCTGGCCTTTCGTGCTCCAAAATTATTGCGCGGTGGCGAAAGATGAGGGAGAGAAGCTGTGGGGTTGGCTGGGAATTGCGCTTTCGAATAACCACAGAATTGACGAGTATCTTAGAGGGCGCTAGAAGAAATGAAAAGACCGAGAATACGCTGAGACAGGCATTGTGTTGTCTTAAACAGGGAAAGCGTTCTTCAACATCCCAGTGGTGATCTCCCGCGGAGCCGCAAAACATGGATGAGGCTTAACTTCACCAGATGTCATTTAATAGCTTATGCAATATGATCCTCGATATTTATCAACTCGTCCACTTCCAAATGCTGCCTCTCTTCTAAACAAATTTGGGTCATATCCCTTCAACCAGTTATAGTTTCGCGCAAGTTTGTATGTGCGATATAGGTCTACTCGAAATGGCCATGTACGTGCACGATCGCCCGAACGGTGGCATGATGTCTGTAATATGCAAGACCGGAGCCAATAGGCTGAGATTACCTCTCTCGGTTGAATAAATTTACAAGCACTGAACGGTTCAATCACCAAAGTATTGTTCCGTTCCAATTCACACTTTAGAGAGATCTTGTATCGTATTTGTTAATTTTAACTACCCCACTATAGCTATCTCTATTTTAGCACAGTCGGAAGGTTAATTTTTGTTGTGGCTGCGGGTCGCAGTTTTGGCAGTTTTGACACCAATAGGCTGCCTCCGTTACAAGGTGTCGTTGAGTGATCCACTATGATACATTACCGAAGCGGGTCTCGGGAAATGTTCTAACAATAAATTTGCAGCCCGAGAGAGATGACAGTATTACACTCTCGGCGGTAAACCTCCGTCTCTTTGTAACATTATACAATACCTACATGAACGGAATGGAAATAGGCTTCGTTTGTAAATAGCAAATACCTAAAGTAAACCAAATATCTGACTTAAAGCCTGTGAAAGCAGTGACACAGCCACCGCCAGTAATAACTGTTAGGGTATGAAAGATAGGTTCGCTATAAAGTTAGAAGTTCTGAACTCATGCCCGGCTACCCATTCAACACCTCCTGAGTCACAGGTATCAGATCACTACCTCGTCGCTTATCGCCGCCCAAATCTAACACTGGGTCCGATTGACCTGCATCAACCGGACTTATATTTCCCTCTGCTGAAGAACACCCCCGTTGCCAATTCAAACCCTCGTTACTAACGGGTACCTTATCACTGCCTTTTCGATCATCCCCACCCCGAACTGACTCGGAACCTGATTGTCTTGCATCCATTGGGCATATATTACTTCCTCTCAAATCAAATCCTCCAGTCGAGAGCTCGCTCGAAACTGTCTGTGTCATTTCGTTGTCTTGTCGGTCATGATCGTCCGAAATTACCCCTGGGTCCGATTGGCCTGCACCAGTCTGGCCTCTATTCCTCTCAGTCAAAGAAGATCCCCCATTCTGCTGCCCATCTGAGGCCTTCTCAACAACCATCTTATCACTATTTTGTGGATCATTTTGGGCTTCTTCTTCCGACTTCCTGAAATACAAATAGACCGCCACTGCAACTACTGCCACTAATATTACCCCGGCTACAATACCACCGATTTCGCCTACCCTCAGCCTGCCATCAGAACTGGGGCCCTCTCCGTCTTCCGTGTCCGGATCTATAACCGTTTCAATGTCCTCCTGACCCTCCTTGACACCATCGATCCGTGCCGGTGCCATGCTAAAGGTACCACGCTTATAGTCAACCAATAGGTAATTCTGGCTGAGGTAAACGCCCCCGAGGACCGGTAGGATGTTGCCATCGCCCGCGTCTTTCTCGTCCGGTGCTGCTGCAACCATAATCCGGGACTCATTCAACACTGAGTATTTGCCCTCTTCATTCGTGCCCCGAAACTGAGAGACCAGTTCATAGTGTGGTATCACTGTTTCGTATCCATTGCTGAGGACAATAGTCAGATTCTCCATTAAGTGCTCCTTGCTTATGGGATATGTCTGGATATCGAAGGGAGGTTCTCCAGTAACATTGAATTCGTGTTCAGTAAGTTCCGAGAAGCGGTTCGACATTGCTTTCGTGAAAGTGAATTGGTTTTGAAGTGGATCGATGCATGCGGGAATCCGTGCAGCAGCATCTGTAAACAGAGAATGAGAAGTACCATTTGAAAATGTAATTCGCATGTCCTGAAGTAAAATTTGCAGTGGGCAAGGTGATGAACGGTATTCGGCGTTGATGGAGAAGTTCGTCCAGACCTTTTCGGCAACACGGGCTTTTGAATAGCCTCCGATGGTGAGCAAACCGTCCATTCCACGAATTTGTGATCGAGAGCCAAAAAATAAACCAAAAACATGGCTTGGAACTCTGCCTGTGTCCACCAGTTTCTGGATAAAGCTGCTTTTTGGTCCTAGTGCAAGTGCACTCTTGTTGGTAGCCTTCAGCTTGCTCCACACCTCGATGGGAAAATCAACAATCTCCGGGATGTTGTTGAATTTGGCCGTATCGTATCCTTGCGTTATGATTTCGGTAGAATCATGGGGATCAATGGCACCGACCTTCCATTCACCAGGCGGGACTTTCTGGTGTGTCCGTGAATTCTCCATATCGAAGGAACTCCCGGAAGCGCCATCACAGCCGGTAGCTGTGGTTTCATTGCCGTAGGCACAATCGCGAGCATTTCGAATTCTGGTATTAACGTAAAGAGTTGTAGCACGCAGTCCTAATGGTTGCCCGGGGTTACCGAGGAGGACATAGATGCCGCGATTGAATCCTATTCCGTCGTCAAGAGTGATGTTGTACCAGCGGAGGGAGAGGGGCGGAGCAGTGGTGTTGACGGCGAAGGCGGGATAACAAAACAGCAAAATCGAGAGAAAGAGTACAGGGATAACCATGATGGCAAAACGTAGATCACCATTTCACGTATTGTATATCAGAAAGATAGATGTGTATTCGAGCGATTATATAAAAAATAAGCAGGATTTGGGACGAGTGGTGCACTTACTATTCATTCAAACTACGATTGGCTTAGTTAGCGAGATGTCCAGGATCTCTGCCCCATTAATAGCAGGAATGTAGTATTGATAAAGCATGGAAGCCTTGCAATGTGCCTGAGCATGTGGCCAAGGTCGCAGCAAGCAACATGAGAGTAAAGTTTGTCCATGCATTGCCGGAATAAGACGTGAGATACCATAAGATTTGAGTTATACAACGCAACGAAATCTGTGCAGGTACCGGATGTGAATATCTCTAGAGCCAAACTTGTCAACGTCCGTCCAAAAGATTCTAGAACCCAGCAACGAAAATATCTGATGCGTGTGCCAGTACCGTTATAAGCCATATATTGCACATACTTCACTCAGTAACCGTTTCCCCCGCCCTACCCCGAGTATTGCTGCCTTACCTTCAAATCCAGAACGAAGAGGGTGGTTAACTTATCGCATTCTTATGTCGTGTAACATGAAAACACGCAGCTATTTGCACAGCCCTCGTACATCTTTCACGGCTTTAGCAACAGAAAAGTGCTTTTGAAGTGGAGTATGCATATCAGTACGTGAAGTGCTATATTTCCCTATAACCTACTGAGCACAAAACCAAGGTTTTAGTTGTGTTCGGCAGATAGAATCTAGAGGATGTGCAGTGCGTTTACCACGACCGGAGATACCTAGCGCAACTGTAACGTCTAACCCGTACGCGCAAGTTTCTGCGCACAATTTAAGGAAGGTCTGTAAAAAGTATCGGTGCCACCCTTTCATATGGGTTGACGGTGTTTCGTAAATGGGGGTATATAACTGTTGTGTCTAATGCAGGGCTGTAAACATCTCGGTTATACGGGGCGCCCGCTGATATGGATGTTAGTTTTCAGTCTTGTACTCTATATCTACTAGGATTATGTTACATTTCTACCGAAACGAACGAGCGTAGGTTGCAAGCGAGATGGTCCACGTGCCTATAGGAACAGTTGGTATTGGTGATACCTGACTGGTAAGGGTCTTGTTTGATCTCGCCTACCATCCCCTACGATTTGTTGTATTTTCGCCGAGCGAGGCGAAAAAGTCTGGGCACGAGAGCAGATCACGATCGATCGTAACATCGGCATTTCCGGCGCTCAAAACAGGTAACGTACATTCACGGACCCCTCTTTTCAGACCCCACTCCCAAGTTATGCCTTATCTCTGCCATTGCATCAACTACAGCATCTTGACCTCTTGACTTTCGCCCATGTCCGCAGTTTGGCAATAGCCACGTGCACTCTACTACATCGCCATAAGAATATGCTTGCACTCATGCAATGTGGTCAAAGTGTGCCTACCACTCAAGCACTTTAGAAACAAGACAGGCACGTGCGCACTCTTCGCCAGCGACATTACAAGAGACGGCTTTGTGTTGTACGAGCGGTAGTGTCGGATATCCATGATCAAATCACAACACCGTGGTCGGTGAGCATCTGTAATACCTGGGGAAGGGTGTGAGTGAATTCTGGCTATCAAGTTTAACGTTTGACTCGCCGGACCGATTGGAAGTACGAGTATCACGATGTGGTTAGTTAGCATTCTTAGTTATCGCTCGACCTTATGTCGACGCCGACACATCTTTGTACTTTCTTTAGATCATTGACACAGTTAATATACGCATCACCGATTTGGAACACACCTCCGACAACACACCACACCACCTTTTAGTTTTGCCAAGACCGATTTTATCCAATCAAGTTTGACATCGCGAGAAAATTTTTGCTTCGGTTTTCAGTTGAACGAGCTTCAACAGCTTAGAAGCTAGCAACGATGAGCCTCTCCGGAGCCAAAAAACAGCCAGAGACTCTCAAGGAGGTACTTAAGAGAGCGAAAGAAAATTACGAGAAAAAGATGGAGTCCCCATCTGAGGCTTCGGCCGTCTCAAGCAGCCATATCGGCAGATTACTCAACAAAGTTATGGGTCCGGTTTCGGACCAAGATCAGAAAAGTGTCACGGTTGACAGTGAGGCGGAGTTTCTAGAGAGACAGTATCACGGAACCCAGGAGTACGAAAGACTCAAGGCGGAAGATAAACAAGAAGAATACGAATGCGGACTCCGCGGGGCCCGCATCAAAGATGATTTGAGGAGGAGGGAGGATTCCCAGGCAACCTCCAGAGTTGAGACTGGACAGCTACCTAGCAATCTGGACGACATGAGAGCATACTCCGACCTGATGGGAAAAACTGGAGTTACGGGAATTACAAGATATGGAACTGATGAATCCTCGGATTTATCATCACCACAGGTTACCAGCTACGCAGGAAGTGAGATTTCATTCCGTCACAGACGCCACAACAATCAACTGAATACGAGGGAAGCATTGTTGGCTTTCCACCGAGCGCCGTACCCCTGGATCCGTTTACAACACCTATGGCCAGCAGAAAATCAATTTTGGCAAAAAGGTATCTTCAGTCGGAGGAAAATACCAGCATGCACGCAGCCATGGAGGAAGAGGAAAAAGAGGAGGGAGTGCCAGTGACCCTGAAAAGGAGCAGCACACCCACTTTCGAAAATAGCGATGAAGATGATGTGATGACTGACGTGGAATGGAGAGATGATGAGATCTACATGACACCTACGAAGAAGGGAAAAAAGCGCAATAAGGGGAAGGGAGTGAAGAGGCCGGTAACGCCCGAACGACCAATCCCAAATATGCCGCAGACACCTAGCAGGAAAAAGTTGGAGGCTGATTGAGCCAAACCTGCAGAGAAAGTGACCAATGAGAATAAGGAGGTCAATCTCGAAGCGTTTATTGGTGAGTATGTTAGGAACACTAATGGACTGAGGGATTTTATGATCAATAAGGCGAAATTTGATGATAGCTATTTGGAGTGGTGTGCTGAACAGGCGAGCCACATAGCTGCGAGGCAACATCATACGGACGCGGCAGTTGGGTCGATACGAAAAATCGCTCAGAACATACTTACCAAGGTGGAGTCAGAACGGGAGTATGCAGGAGAGAGGGCGGAAAAACTTGACGATAGGTTGGGTAAGATTGAAAAGAAATTGGTCAGAATTGCTCCAGTGAATATGGCTAAGACAATTGAAAATGCATTAAGTGGATGCATGGAGAAGATGATAGATCAGCTGATGGATAGGGTGGTGAAGAGGTTTGAGGATGCAGCTGAAGCAGACAGAAAAAAGGGAGAAATTCGAAGGGGGAAACAGGTGGAAGCCACCCCTGAGAATGACGGTATGAGCGATATTGAGTTTGAGCCGGGGGCAACCTTTTCAGGGGAGGAAAATGAGAAAGTCGTGATGGTACTTGAACGAATGGAGGTGGAGGAGCAGGAATGGGAGGCATCTAAACATGCACCGGTTATTCCACCCGGAGAGAAGAGGCAGGAGTTTCCGAGGTTCATCCCGAGTGGACATGTTACGATTGCGAAGAGACCGGTCATTGCGCCCGCAGTGCCGGAAAAAAAGGTGAAGGAGGCGAAAAAACCGGAGGTGTAGGAGACACCAAAGGGACCAAAGGCACGAGAGAAAAAGAAGCCAGAGGTTAAGAAGCCAACACAACGACGATCGGCAAAGAAGCCGGAAGAGAAGAAGAAGGAGACATGGGTGCAGAGGGCGGCCACGCCACCACCACCAAAGAAGCAACCCGAACAGCGACAACAACAACAACAATCAGGACAGCAGCAGAGGAAGAAGGGGGATGGCTTTGTTGAAGTAAAAAGACAGCAGAAGAAGGAGGAGATAAAGCCGGTCCCCCCAGAACAAAATTCGATGGAGAAGAGGAGAGTCACCTTCAAAAGGGATAATGGCCTCCCCCTTTCTCAGAAGAAGGATTTGGACATTTCGTCAGAAGTGAATAGAGCACTTTTTGAGGCAAAGGTCCCACATTTCGTTCGCATTCAGGGAGTTACGAGGAACACCCAAGGATGCAGGTCGATGATCGCGACCCCTGCAGCAACAGCTGAAATGTTGATTCGGTATAGGCAAATAGTGATGAAAGCAGCAAGAAACGTGGACGCAGGAAGTGTGGACATCGAAACAAATGAACTCTGGGAGAGAGTTAAAATGCACGGCGTCAATTTCGACAGGTATTTGGGAAAGAAGACCGGTGGAGTCAGAAGGCCGGCGGGAGGGATGAGTGCGGACCATGCTATCATTCAAGAGGGAAATAATTACCTGCCGGTTCTCCTGATAACCATCTGACCTTACCGATCAGTCCCAACCCATAGTCCAAGGTGTTCAGGCCACTTGACCAGTGGGGCGTGAGTCTGAGCCCTGCAGGGGGTACAGCCTATGGAATTTTGGGAAGGGTGGTAGGGACAGGACACCCCTCGGGCTTCACAGTGAAGCACTGTCTGAGTGCAGCCATGGTTAGTCGGCATTGGCTGATATGCTGGTGAAACATGGTTGCTGATAACCTCAGCGGCTGTGACTTAAGGCGATGCTTCGGCAAGCTGCGGTAAGGTGCTTGAAAAGACTGGTCTTCGGGCTGTCCCCCCATTTGTTCTGTTAGCGAGCATGATAGCTGGCTTGCCAGTGGCTCTGTGTCTGGCCCCTCAGGGGTTTTAGCTACTGAACAGGCACTATCCAGGTCTATTCAAGCTGGAGGATTGGAGCGGGAAGGGGATAGGAAATGATCCCTGAGCCGCGGCAGGATATGGGGGTAGTCCCTACTTGTTGAGTGAGCCACTGATTTATCCTGGTCCAAGAGGACGGATGCCCATGTTGGTCTCAAGCGGAAAAGAATTGCTGCCACTCGGTCTCGGTGCAGGATGAATAGCCTTAGGGGGGGATGAGTCTGTGGACTGCGTCATTGAGCGGTTCGATGCCGACACCTCTGACAGTTGCTCGCTCATCGCTGTATCTAATGCTAGTCACAACTTCACAGTACGGGACTCCGAGGCTTAAGGTGCAAACACATTGAAGTGTGGATGGTCTGGCAGCAGTTTATTTGACTATGGAGGGCTCCCCGATGTAAGATGGCTTAGTACGCAGTTTTTGCAGAACCTCACCTGGTGTGGGCCATTATCAGCCTGATCCTCTTTTGGGGCAGGTAGAGGGGGCAGAAGCAATAAATCTCTCCAAGGTAAGGCAAAATAGGTCAGTCCGTTATGACCCCGGTTTCTATCGCGAGCATGATAACCTCAGGCAGTCTTGAGGGGGCTCTGCGCCAACGAAAAAGCGAGGGAACCTATGTCATCCGGTAAACATATGCAAACACAGGAGGGCACAGTGTGTACTCACCCAAGTGTTGTACCAGCACAAGAGGGAGACTTCGGTCATTATACCTCTGGGGGGATACCGAAAGGTATCGTATGGTTGTAGGGTGAATTCCACAGCAAACATCCGTGGTTGGGTGTTTGGAGCAACCCCCCTAAACTCGGGACTTGAGAAATTGAGGCAAGAATTGCAGGCTGAGAATGAGGGGGTGGTGTTGCCCCTCGCTATCAACTGGATTGGAGGACTGAAAGATGTGCAGAAAAAGAAGGCGGAAGAAAAGAAAGCATCTTCGGTCGTGTTCGCGGTCAAGGGAAGTAAAATGGCAGAAAAAGTTTTGAAGGGAGGGTTGAGGGTGGCAGGAGTGAAGTATGATGTGGAGAAGTTCGTGAATGCCGGTCCAGACTCCTTTTGTGGTGTATGCAGCAGATGGGGACATGTGGAAGCGAAATGCGGATCTTTGACAATGCCGGCATGCATGTTGTGCACGGGGAGACATTTGACTAAAGATCATAAGTGCAACATGGTAGGTTGCAAAGCTAACGCAGGACAGAACTGCACCCATAATGTCGACAAGTGTGTCAACTGCAAGGGGAACCGTAATGCGAAGGCCAACTGTTGTGTAAAGAAACAGGCGGCAATTAAGACGGCGAGAGAAGAAAGACGGACCTGGAAGGAGAGGGGGAATGTTGAAATGTGACAACTGATCAACAGAAGGAGCCGGATCACACAGAGGATGGGGAACCATCGACTGCAGATGCGGAAAAGAAGGCTCAGAATGATGAGCAAATCGAAAAGAAGCCAGAAGTTCAAGTTCGAGTGACATAAGAAACTGAAGGACAATCTTCTAACGCAGCGACCCAACAAACCCCCGTGAAGTCATGGTGAAATGTGTAATGCATAACTGGGAGGGGGTATGAGGCGACTATGATGTCGTTGGAAACAGGAATTGTTTGGGGGGCTGATGTTGTGATGTTGCAAGAACCATATGTGGAGAGAGAAGGATACAACATCAGTCACCCAGGATATAGGCTGATCAGAGGAGGAAGAATGATGACAGCAATAAGAAGAGATACACACCTGGAGTTTTCGGAAGTGGATAAGGGGGGAGATGGAGACATACAGGTGTTTGATATAAGATACCCGACAGGTAGAAAGATGAGATTGGTGAATGTGTACGATCAGCTGAGATAAGAGGGGGGAGTGAGAAGTCAAGGCAGACCGGCACAGACAGCAAGATGGAGTGAAATCATGGAACAGGAAAAGATCCTCCTGGGAGGAGATTGGAATGCTCACAGTGATAGATGGGACCCTCAGTGCCCACCAAAACGAGATGGAAACTTTTTGGAAAATCCTATGGATGAGTAAGACTTGATTGACGTTACGGACGGGGAAGAAACCCATTTGAATACAAGAAACGGCGAAACTTCGGGATCGCTTATTGATTTCTTTATAACTACAGCCTCGATGGTGGATAGATTAGAGACTTCAACGGATTTGGCAACTACTTCGGATCAACCGATTGTGTGTGCCCAGTTAAGATGGGAAGAAGGGGAAGGAGCCACAGTGTCGCGAAAAATCACAGGATGGGATATTAATGGGCTCAAGTCGAAGGAGGAGGAAGAAAATTATAAAAAAGCACAAAAAGAATGGAAGGATAAGAGCTCAAAGAGACCCGTTCTGGATGAACGAAGCAGTGAGGATGAATTACAGAGGGAAGCTGAGTGGATGCAGCGAAACTTTGTTTATCATCTCAATAGGTGCTGCAAAAAGGTTAAGGTTTGCGCGAGATCAAAGAGGTGGTGGACGGCGGAGATCGCGGAAAACCGAAAGATTTTGGGATCGATAAAAAGAGCCCCAAAGAGAGGGGAACCGTCGCAGCAAGAAGTTATGAAGCAGCGAAGCAACCTGAGAAAAATGATCCGACAGTCGAAACAGAGATGTGGAGGAAGTTTCTAACTTCAGCCACAAGAGACCAGGTCTGGCAGGTGTTGAGATACACGAAACCAGGCGGACAGCAAACGACAAAGACTTTGAGATCTAGGACTGGGGAGGTGGCAGAGTGCTGGGAGGATAAGGCAGAGTTGATAAAAGAAGAAGCGTTTCCGAAACCTTTGAATGGTGTGGAGAGAAAGGCCCAAGAAGAGGGAGGAGAAATGTGGAAAAAGATCACCGACGAAGACATCCGAGAGGCTCTGTTTAGTCAGTCAATTCAAAAGGCACCCGGCCCGGACAGGTTGGGGTTTAAGGCGATGAGATCGTTGTGGGAATGGGATTCTCAGAGAATAATTAATATCGTTAAAGTGTCATTTAGGTTAGGAGTACACCCACGAGCTTGGAAAGAAGCAAAGGGGGTGGTTTTACCGAAACCAGATAAGCCAGATTATGGAGTTGCCAAGGCATATAGGGTGATAACGTTGTTAAATTGTCTGGGAAAAGTGGTCAAGAAGGTGGCAGCCAACGCAATAGCATAGGAGTGTGAGCGAAGGAGGTTACTTCACGACGGACAGTTTGGATACAGAAGAGCAGGTCAGCAGTTGACGCGGTTGGAAGGTTGATGAAGAGAGTTGAAGAAGCGTGGGGAAGGGGGAATACCGCGGCAGTGCTGTTAATGAATGTTAAGTGAGCCTTTCCACATGTGGCAAAGGGAAATTTAATAAAAAGAATGGAAGAGATGGAATTTGAAGCCGACCTGGTGAGGTGGGTGGAGAGTTTTGTGGAAAATAGAAAAGTGACAATGTCGATGGATGGAAAGGAGGGAGACAGTATGGATGTGGAAACGGGAGTTCGGCAGGGGTCGCCGGTGTCGCCGGTACTTTCGTCATATACATTTCGGGGTTGTTCGGCCAAGTTGAAATGAAAGATGAAGAGTGTGGAACCGAGGGTATATCTTTTGTCGATGATGTGGCATGGGTGGTGGAAGGTGAGGATGTGGGTGAATGCACACAACGACTGGAAAGATGCGCCGCGGAAACAACAATTTGGGCAAAGAAGAATGCCATTCAGTTCGACATCGAAAAAATGGAAGCGATGTTGTTTACTCGACGAAGATTGAATAAGGAACCGAAGATGAACGCCTGAGTAATGGTGGGAAATTATGAGGTTCCATACAATAAAGAAGCGACAAGATGTTTGGGGGTATGGCTGGATGATAGGCTTACCCTAAACGATCATACGAAAAAGACCTTTGCGAAAACATGGAAAGCGCAAAATAGAGTGAGATCCTTGATGACGAAGAAAGGATTAAGCTCAGAAGGATGCAAACGAATTCAGGTTGCGGCAGTTCAGGCAGTGGCGTTGTATGGGTCTGAATTGTGGTGGCATGGAGAAGAAAGTCGAGCTCGAGAGGTGCAAAAGTTGTTGAACGAACAGGGCACAAGGGTAACCGGATGCTTTAGGACAACACCTCAGGGAGCGTAGATGAACGGTGCAGGATTACGACCGGCAAAGGCTCTTCTTAATAACCGGGTACGACGGTATAAGTTGAGACAGATGATGATGCCCGATTTTCAAGGCAGAGGGAGAATGTTAGATATACCGAGGAATGTCTTACAAGAGGTGTAGGGGATTGATGAGTTGATCGCGGAGGATAAACCTTTCGAAAGGAGGAGATACGAGACGACGACATTACCGACGTACAAAAGATGCCTCAAGGGCAAAGTGATAATTCAGGACGACGAACAAGCGCTGAAAGAGGCAAAGTTAGAAAGAAATGGACTTGTTCTTTGGACGGATGGATCGAGAAAAGAAGATGAGTGGGTTGGGTGTGCAGTGGTATGGGAAGAAGGGGGAAGGTGGAATAAGAGGAGGACACACCTAGGCCGACAGAAAGAAGCGTTTGACGCGGAAATGTATCCGATGTCGGAAGCAATGAAGATTGCGGATGAGAAAGCAGAGAAAGAGAAGTTTTCCATGGTCACGGTTTTTACGGATTCCCAGGCAACTTTACAATGGATACAATCGGACGAGCCAGGACCAGGACAGGTGCTAGCGCTACGAACGATGAACTCGACCGATGCATTAGCCAGAAAAATATCCAGCTAGAGTACCGGTGGGTACCTGCCCATAAAGGGATAGAAGGCAATGAAGAAGCGGATCAACAGGCAACAAAGGTTGCGTATAAGCATTGCGGAAGTTATACCGAAACGCAAAATCCGCCTCAGTTATTAGATTATGTTTTTTTCTCCCATGTTAGCCGAAGGTTGACTGAGGTGAAGTGGGAAGAAAGTAAAGAAGAAATAATAAAGTGGGGGAAGAAGTCAAAGCACAGTTACCGGTATGAGTTGGTGAAGAGGGAGGGTAACAGTGCGATGATGGGAGCCAAAAAGATGATTGCGGCGAGGTTTTATCAGCCGAAGTCAGGACATGCACTGATAGTGAAATACCTATTGCGGATTGGAAAAAGAAGAGATATGAAATGCTGGTGGTCTGGGCATGAATATCAGACAAGAGACCACCTTTTTAAGTGGTGCAAAAGATGGAAACGAGAACAAAAACGGCTTTGGGTTGATGGGCAAGCGGGGCAGGATGGGTATGAGGGTGTCGAAAAGGTTTTGAAAAAGCCAAAGATTCCATTGCCAATGTCTCTCGCTTTTGCAGAAGAAAAATGTTCGCAGTCTATGCTGGATTTCTTATCTTGTACAGATGTCGGCAGAATTAGCAGAGTGGTGGAGGAGGCGGATAACTCAGATCACGAGGAGTCGAGTGATGCGGGGGTGTAAAAGTTGATGTTGTTTTTTGGCGGTTTTTCTTTTTTGTTGTTCGGGGAAGAGGACTCGCGACTTTGCTTTTGTTTCTTTATGTTACAGAAGATGCGGGGAGGAAATATGTATGGGATATGCCATGGCCGCCAGCGGCCGACTGCAATATGATTACAAACAAACAAATCTCCGAATTGAAAGGAGCAACCATAAGCCGCCATACGCTTCCTTACGCGCCTGGATTTGGTCCAATATGATTCCCCCCAGTACACAGTAGTCGGTAGGCTGAACAGCGGTACCCCCATGAATTTGATTAGTGTAACCAGTCAAAGTTGTAGGCTGTTTTTGAAATTCCGCACACGCACACTGGTGTATCTTTAGAAATATACATCAAAAACTGGTAGGTAGCAGTTTTGATCCCCGAGTCAACGGCTGTGAGGCTCCGTATGATTCAGCTGAGATGTGTAGGACTGAACCACAAAGTCCTGGCAGGGTGACCTAGATGGGATAAGCAATTGTCGAAGAAAATGGTATTCAACTCAAAACATCATTATTGATGTCCGTTCGAGGTGATACAATCCTTGATCCCCATCAGCCCGTCCTGACAACGGTCAATCTATCATTCTTGCTCATTTCTTAAAAAGTGCATTCTTATCGGAACTATAGCTTTCGCCGTTGCTTCGAGTACGACTCATTGCAGCAACTGCACTCAGTCAACTTCATTCACTAGTTTTATGGAAAATTTCATCGATGACAAGGGGAGGCTGTACAAGGGAACTATTATGGTGAAGGCAAGTCCCTTTTTACAGTTGAACTTTACGGGGATCTACATCAGCTTGCGCACATATACAAATGGGAGGTGGGTTTGGATGATTTTATGATATGGGGAAAACCGTGGGCATAGACTTAAGGTACAGAGAAGAGAGAAGGAGAAAGACTCGATATATACACAGGAGGCATCAGCCCCGCCAGCAGTTACCGTGTATCAGATCCGTGACATATCTCCGGCACATGTACATCTGTAACAGATGAATATCTTGTGTTTGTCAGTGATTTGGGGCATTCCCATGTGGTTATATCTGTTGACCCAATTACCGAATTGGTGGGGCTTGTTAGAAACGGTGCAGGTGGTATATTGTGCGAAAAACTGCGCCGGTGCATTCAAAAGTGTGATTGGCATTCATTCCGACGTGGAAGAGTACAAAAGCTGTGGTATAGTTGGTTTGAGCCGTGTTCTCAACTGTCCCGTCTGTCGAGTTTCACTCGGGATGCGGGACGGGACGGCGCTGCTGCCTAATGAGATCTGAGACGTTACAGACTTCATACAAACTCACTGTAACCGGGGCTGTTGGCACACAAGTCTTCTGTATAAATCTTGAGTCTTTCTCCTTTTCTTCTCTCTGTACCTTCAGTCTATTCACATAGTTCTCCCCTCCATATTCACAACAGTATTCGTAACAGGGCAATCTTTTTGAGGTAGGACGGGAACGGACAACTAAGATGGCCAGGGACACCACATTGCCATCCCTAGTCGTTCCCAGTTGTCCCTAGTAGTCGCCAGTTAGTATCCATTAATGATTAAATTCAGAGGTAGTAAAATGAGTTTGAATTCTATCAAGCCTCAAATTTACCCACACTATCAACTTCAAACCCTATCTGTTACTGTTAGTTAACTAATCATAATCACTAGCTATATAGAGCACCTAGATGATTAATGTAGACCAAAGACAGTAGATGTTAGTCAGTAACGGTATTTTTGCCGTCCCCAGCGTCCTATAGAAGTTTCAGACAGCTGAGAACACTAGTAGTGAGATAAGTCAAGTTGAATGTGGGGAGATTGTCGTGAGATGGTTGTAAGATTGTCGTGGGGGTCATGAGATAAATTGTTGTGAGACTAAACTGAAGTGAGATTAGTGTAGTATGATTGTCGTGTGAGGTCTTCCCAACGGTCCGTCTTGATTTCAGAAACCTAGCCGTCCCAGTGCCAGATGTCAATACAGCCATTGGCAAAAATAATCGGAAAATTCACAAGATGACAAGTTTGCATATCACATATGCATGTTCTATAATCTACACTACATGACCAAAAATACACACTTAGTATTGAAATCTTCTACCACTTTGTGTGCCCACCTTCTGCAGCCAAAATTGCTTGCACTTGCTGGGGCATGTTATCCACCACCCACCTTCTCTCATCTCTGGTGTTAGCATTCCATTCCTCCAAAATTGCAACTGTGACAGCAGCCATAGTTGTGGGGTGGGGATTCCACTTATGCAGTCGGGTTTTATGAAGATGCCAGATGTTCTTAATAGGGTTAAGGTCAGGAGTGTTAGGGGTTTTCCCTTAGCAGCAATAATGGTACTTGAATAACCATATTCGAATACGGGTTACGGAGTTACTCTCGGTCTAGTCACATGGCTTGCATAACACCTATTCGAAGGCATCTCAAGTGAGCCAGTCATGTGGTCTTTAGCGGGATTACACATGAGTCGCGTGTCGGTTGGATAAGCATCAGAGCTTAGCGGATTCACTTTTGATGATGTAGCTATGTCGCCATTACTGGGAAGATGGAGTCTCATCCAACTTCAGCAGTGTGCATAGTTTTCAACCACATTCATTATCTCTGATACTAGCGGGACATGTCTGATTGGACTGGAGATTACTCCGACTCACAGACACGGCAGTTGATAGTCAATATGCGAGTACGTGGAACTCTCGGCTTATCTCCACAGGAGATAAGGACACCCGAGGTACTTCCTGGCCAAAGAGAACAGTCTCGGCCTAAGCATGATGTGACTGAGGGAATTATGACGTTGGCTGTTGATAAGAGGCCTGAAGCAACCCTGCTCATTGGTTTGAGTTAGCATGCATTGCAACGTCAGTCTCGGTTCATAATACAAGATGACATGTCAAGTTCTATGTTGGCAGAGTTGTGGTTGGTCGCCATGTAATAAAGCAAACTACTCTGACGCAAGCCGCATAGCCTACGTGGTGAGGCAACATATAGCGGAACGCACTTCCACCTATGAGCGGTCGATGTTCCACCTACCGACCATATGGGATGCAAGATGTCCAAGTTGAAGTTGTAATCTGATGCATTATCTAATTACTATCGGATATGAGAATGGCCCGGAAAGTTCGGGAGAGTAACTCTTCAAAACCACTCATGTCTTGACACGATAACCAAAGGGATGTGTGGCCACACCGGGAAAAATGACCTTACGCGACGCGTAACTCATAGAGAAGCTGTTTCTGGGACGGTAATCCATAGCATATTTGACGCGTGGCACTATGAGGTCCTATAGACCTGCGCGTTGACTAGATTACTGATACACATGCGATTATGTGCGCTCGATACTATACATCATGCTGCATTCAACAAAACTGCCAAATGCACTTCATTGCACGCTCCCAAGTAAGCTCTCAAGACGCTCTCAAGCACACTCCCGACAACGCTCTCAAGTACACTCCCAATTGCACTCGATGACACTCCCAGCCTGCTTGACTATACGCTCCCAAGTAAGCTCTCAAGACGCTTCCAAGTACACTCCGAGTACGCTCCCAAGTACACCTCCGATTGCGTTCTCAAGTACACTCTCAAGCATGCTGTCAAGGACGCTCCCAATTGCACTCGATGGCACACTCCCAGTCTGCTTGACTATACGCTCCCAAGTAAGCTCTCAAGACACTCCCAAGTACACCTCCGAGTACGTTCTCAAGTACTCTCCCGAGCATGCTCTCAAGGACGCTCCTAATTGCACTCGATGACACACTCCCAGCCTGCTTGGCTGTACGCTCCCAAGTAAGCTCTCAAGACGCTCTCCAGCACACTCCCGACCACGCTCCCAAGTACACTCTCCAGAGGCAAGACATTCCCTATCTCACTTGACTATATGCTCCCATGTATGCTCCTGGGTGCTCGATCCAGAGACTTGCTGAGTTGCAGGCGCCAGGCACCGGGAGGCGGATGGCGGGGGGCGGGTGGCGGCGGCCGAAATCATGACGTCGGTCGATATCATAGTCTGAACCTTATTTTTAGCGCGGCCACCGCGACGAGATCTCACGATGCCTCATGGTCATGGTGTTGACAATTGCAGCCTTACATTCTGCAGGAAAGGTAGACAATTGGATCTTGTGGAGAGCAGATCTCTGACTCAGATTTTCCAGCGGAATCTGCTGCCCGCTTCCCACCGATTGTGGGCGTATGTGTGCGCATTCGGTCCGGGGCTGATGGTGATGATGGCCATGGTGATGATGGCCATGGTGATGATGGCGATGGTGATGGTGTCGGTGATGGTGATCATAGTACCAGAAGCACTTAGACAAGTAGGTTGGCTACGTCAACGTTAGCATCAAAGCTTCCACAGACTTAGAGCCTTCTATTAGCCAAAGCTTCCACAGACTTAAAGCCTTCTATTAGCCAAAGCTTCCACAAACTCAGAGTTTGCCATCGGCCAAAAGCTTCCCGTGGAAAACTCTACTCCTCTCGACGCGCGGCTCTCTCAAGCAGGCTATCAAGCAGGCTATCAAGCAGTCTTTCAAGCAGGCTCTAGAGCAGGCTTTCAATCGCCAGCAGGCTCTCATGCGGACTCGCAGCGATAGTGTGTATAGTACCGGTATAAAAGCGAAGACTGCGGGCAGTAAAGACAGGTATAGGTCCATCTCTGGCCGGTAGCCGTATATAGTTCCATAGGCCCACGCGCACATCTCTATGAATCAACTATATATGACTATAGACTGCGCGTCGCGCAGGGGTCCACGGGAAGCTTGCTATGAGCTGCGCGTGTGCGCGTGTGCGCATAGCGCAGCCTATAGTCGATTTGCACTTTTGCCGATGCGATAAACTGGCTAGTAATTAAGTATTGACGTCATAGTCGGAAGATAGTTCGGAAGGAGTCTCATCCTGAAGTCTTGGCTATAAAAGAGATCACATTCTTCCGGGAATGAGAAGAACAAGCTCTAGCAGCGAAACATTCAGAAACCTACCAGCAAAGAAGAACCAAAAATATTATTGCGTTTTTATGATACCTATACATACACATATTATTATTTATTAAAATACGATTAGCTTTTGTAGCGGTAGCCCCGTATGGATTGATGAGTATTACCTTTGAACACGAGGCAGACGTTTTGTTGTGGGTGTTTGGAAGGTTAATCAATATATTCCGTGAGAAGCAATATTTATTTGCAGCTCAGTGTGTTTGGTGGCTAGCAGCGTTAGTCAGGCTACAACCAGCATTAGCTTATTATTTTGATCATCAAGAGTTTCCATTGGAAATTCGCCAATCAGCAACTACACAATCAAGGACTATTCTTTCAGGGAATATTGTATCAACCCTGGAACTTCAGGAGAGGCGAGAAGTGTCATCGACTCTGAGAGATATACAACAAGAGTCTCGTTTGTTGGAGCCGGAGAATAGTCTCGATAATACATCAACATATATACCTGATCGGTTACGACGTACCAGGAAAGGACGAGTGAATCCTCGGCCAGAAACCAAGAAGCAATTGAAGGCCGCTCGAATAAAAAAGAGAAGAGAAGAGTTGCTTCATAGATTACAACAGGAATAGGATCTAGGGCTGTGTTAAGTATATATACTTACAGATATAACACCCCCCTAACAAGGAGAGGACAGTAGCCATACAAGCTTGGGCTTATAGTGTTCATCTTGCCATGCCTTTATTGCTCCAGCATGGTGTGCAAGTGAACTGTCTTTCATAACCCAGAGAGGTCTTCCATGCATATCTGGTTCAAAGCCACAGCTCTCCCAAAATCAAAATAGCCAGAGAGCCATCTGAAGGATATTGTCAATATAATTCTTAGTTGTATTCATTCCCCAATTGTTCTTCTCCCAATGTATTAATACTTTCATACCTGTTTTGTGAAGTATGCCACTTTATACAATATTTGAATTTTCTTTTTGGAATTTGGAAAGAAGGCACTTATCAAGCCATTCTTCTCCTACTCGATGAGTGGCAAACACTTTGCGTGGAGTTCTACCAAGCCAAATATAACCTTTATCGGTCCATATAACTCTATAGTAGCCTTACTATTAGTTATTATACTACTGACACCATAATCTCAGCACTCTTCATCAGCAAAATATAAATTGGTCTGGAAGCCAAACCCAAACCTCCCAGACACTCTGGTTGACCTCACCAGTGCTCCTAAGTAATTCCAGATGCTTCCAGGCCTCCCTGGATATCAGCAAAGTGCTTTCAGACTCTGCTAGTAGCGCACTTTCAGGTGCCCCTGAATGCACCTGCAGTTATTGAGGTGCAGTCAGGAAGCTATGATATTTGACTTACAGAATAGTTGTTCTAGTCCATTCACGGAGGCGGTTCCTCCGCGGAGTACCTAGTCAGTTCACGGAGGCCTACCTTCCGTAAACGAACCATCCATTCAAGGAGTCTGTACCCCACCTCCGTGAACTGACTAGTCCATTCGCGGAGTCAACAAAGACTTATTACTACATTATACATCATCATGATCCCTACAATTGGATGCGTCTTGGACGTCCTGATGCAACTACAATTACACTGTGCTCCATGTCATCATTCGAAACTGCCTCATTGTCCTCATTCTCCTCCACCACTTCCTCTTGCTCTTCCTCCCCAGTGACCTCTTCTTCCTTGAGAACATCCTCATCCTCAGTATCGAGCTCTGTCAAATCACTGCTCTCATCGGCAATATTCTCTGCAGATGTGGGATAGGTATGCGTGCAAGCATCTGCATGTGTATTCGTTTGTCAGTGTGTTTGATTGTGACTTGTCAATGATGCTGGTGGATCTGATCTTGCATTTCGTTCGAGATTGAAAGTACCTGTTGGAGCAGCAGAAGTACCAGTATTTGTGCATTGCGCATCACCATCTCGGCCATGGCAATGAATTGTGCACTCCGGTATTGCTTTGAAACAGTTGCAATGAACAGTAGTGCAGTCGCCCTTACACCGACAATGTACCTGGATGAACTCTGCAGGGGACTGAAGGCCAGCAGCATCCCACAGAGTAAGTTCTCGATGGCTACACTTCTCAAATGGAGGAATTCGATGTGGAATGGTAGATGTAAGGCGGTCCATATTTTTTGTATAGTAGAATCCGTGGAAAATACCATGTTCACACTGCAAAGCATATCGATTGCCGTGCTTGACCTCAATCACCCTGCAGAACATGCGCTTGTTATCTGTTGTACACCTATCCTCAACTGGGATCTTCAAATGCACAACGTCACCCTCCTCAAAAACTTCAACATTGTTGACTTTATTATATCTCTTCTCCATGGCAATCACCTTTCGCAGGATATTGGTAATCACCTCTTCATTGAGCAATTGAACAGCTTCCGACGGAATAAATGAGGTTGCGCTCTGTACCTTACAAGTCTGGCCAGAGTCAATCAGATGTGGATCGATGGATTGTGCAATTGATGATTCTGAATAGATATTGGGTGGTGTGATTACAAGACCCTGAATGTCATGCTGCTGTTCGACAACAGCTGCTGTTGATCGCTGAGAAGTAGATATGCGTGGACGATCAGGTATAACTTCCTTGAAGACAATCTCATATGGGCTCTTTCTAGTTATCGAGTGAACTTGTCGATTCATAGAGAGTAAAGACTCTGGTAGTGCTAGCCACCATTCAGTTGATACCATCTCCGTCATTCATGCTAGAATTTCAGACATTAATACTCCATTGGCCTGATCAATAAGACTAGTTGTCTGAGGTGTTCGCGGCTTGCTGTGTAAAACAGGTATACCATGGTGTGTTACAAGTTGATCGCAGGCTCCCTTGAACTCTGATCCATTGTCCCATTGCAGAATACCGGGGACACCAAAGATTCCAATGAAGCCTCCCAAGTGTATTGCCATACTCTAACTCTCTTTCGATTCCATGGGATAGGCTGCTGAGAATTTACTGAAGTGATCCCGTATATTCAAGCACCACTTGAATTTCTGGCCCAAGTGCCGAAAGTCAATCAGATCAATCTGAAATCGTGCCCAGAGTTCTTCCACAACTATAGCTTCCAGTGGAGCAGCAGTCTTTGCCAATTGTGTCGTTGCACAGGTAGCACAGTGCTCAAGTCAGAATGCGACATGTTTTTTGATAATGCCATAGTACTTGCGATCGATTTCAGCCCATGTCTTGTCCAGGCCGGCATGCATGAGTTCAGTGGCATGCTCATTGACAATCAAGTCAAACACTTCATGTTCTCGAGGTCAGTAGCATGGAGAATTGTATTTCTTGTCAGGTTGACGGTATAGTTGCCCTCTAATCACTTGATAATCCTGACCAGCCGTATATCTTGCACGTTGTTGCTCAAGTGTTTCCGCTGGATTCTTTGGATTACCCACATAGAGCTAAATTGTAGCGGGTATTAGACTGATTCATTTACATGAAGTTCATACAAGATATACTAACCTTGATTTGGAGCTGCTGGAATCCATCCAAGCGGAATCAATTTTTTTGCTGAGGGGCATTAATGTGCTGCAACAAGGCGTCTCGAGCTTCACTGCTGAAGGGCTGTTGGGATCTTGACAAAGGAGTGGCCTCGTGGAATGACAATGAAGGGGACATAGTGGTAATTGATTAGTTGAGAATGTTGAAAGATGTGATGCTAATAAGGAATTCTGATATGTTGAATGGTTTGTTGAAAGGTTCAAAGGCAGAATCAATGACTTATGTACAAACAGAAATAGTCTATATGACGATCATTTGAATCATCGCAGATATGGTATTCAGCTGCACCAAACATAAACAGTTGCGCTGCGCTGAATGTACTCAGTTGCGCTGCGCTGAATGTACTCAATTGTGCTGTGCTGAATGTACTCAGTTGCGCTCTGTTGAACGGACGCAATTAATGTATGTACTCAATGGTGCTGTGCTGAACGTACTCAGTTGTGCTGCGCTGAATCTACGCGGTTGATGAAGGTACTCAATTGCGCTGTGCTGAATGTACCCGGTTGCGCTGATTAAATTCAGCTGGACAGAGCCAGCTGAGTGTATGTACGTGCCAGTGCGCGCATATGCATGCATGCAGAACAGAGCATTTGAAATTTTTGACTGACTCCGTGAATGAACTAGTCAGTTCACGGAGGTGGGGTACAGACTCCGTGAATGGACGGTTCGTTCACGGAAGGTGGGCCTCCGTGAACTGACTAGGTACTCCGCGGAGGAACCGCCTCCGTGAATGGACTAGAACACTCCCATATCCATATCCACATTCGTCTCCATATCTATATCCGTTTGCATATCCGCTTGCACTGATATGAGCCGCTCTCCTGAGGCATATCCTCATACACCAACTACATATCAAACGGACCTGAGCAGTGAGGCTCACGATGCAGGTACACATGCAACAACATATACTTGAAACAGGTTTCCCCGCAGATCCTCTGTCATTCCATTCAACGATTAAGAGCCTTTACCACTGTATCAGTCACGCAGAAGCAGCCCCACACCGTACGTGGCATCCCGAAACGAGCATGGTGGCCTTAATGCCGACAGGAACTACGGTGTAGCATATAGTTGTTACTTCATGTGAATTTCAGATGAATAAGAGGCTCATGACAGCGAACTATCCGTTCAAGGTTCAACTCAAACCCTCGTCAAAAATTCGGGGTCGAGTAATTTACTCCACAATGTTAGGAATCACTGAGCTAAATGAGGATGGATGACCAGCAAATCGATTTCACAACTTGTGACATCATATCGGTCTTGGTGGTAGCAACCGCATTTGTATCACATTACCGATCAATCCGGGCAGCGAGAATATTGATTGGAAAATAGTATATAGGCACATGCACAGATGGCTATGCGGAACGACGATTGCAGTTCAGAATGGCTGAGGCAGGTACATTCTAGGGTATACGAGTATATTTAATCGAGGAAAGAGTTTAAAATCTGCTAAACTGCGAGTGATTTCATTTATGATTCATGAACGACAACGTGCTCCAATTCTAGGATATGGATGATGTTAGATCACTCCCGACAGCTCACAAGTCGATATGCTTGTATGGGCATGGTAAGTTGGTGGATATGAAGATGTTAAATACTATTTTGATTAGTATGTCTGCAATTCGAGCACTATCACTACAATTCGTGAGCAGCGAAGGTTTGTCTGCGCTGCCCTAAAGCACCAATTTCTCAGACTGTAAAATGTGGACTGTCGCCCTTAGCTTACTGCGAATGTCCATTTTTTGGGAACGGAGGAAGCACTAACTGCATTGAGACACTCTAGCTTCTAGTGCGTTTCATATTGCGAGCTAGTCTCAACATAGTTTACTCAATGAACAGTTTCTCTCTGACTGGTATGTACTTAAGTACTTATACCAACTTCTGTGTTTAGCACCCGAAACCCCCAAGACAAAGCAGTAATTCCAAGTATCAACCTTGGTCCGAATAACTTTAGTAGTCTCGATAACGGTGACGCCGGGGGTGAATACTGTCGGGTGCCCTTGTTGCCAGTTGTCGCTTTATATTGACTAGGTAAGACTGAGGGCTGGAATTTCCTTCGTTCTCGTGGTGATACAACGGCATCTCAGTCGCTGTGATATGTACCTTATCCGCGATATCCGGACTGTATTGCAGTCTTGCTATAGGCAGGAGCTACACAGATGCCAGGGTTACTAGAATCTTAAGATTTTCGACTGTTTAGAGCATATTAATGCGGTGGTTTAGTGTTTATTGTTTAGGCATAGTAGGATTGGTTAGTATGGTGGTGGCGGCGCGATGCCTACACAACGCCCTGGAGTAATGTAATTAGACCTGCAGCTGTGGTACGAAGGTAAGTTGCATAATATGTCTTCCGTGGCCCAGCAGCCGACCATTTAACCTTGCATTTGAATTCTCTCGAGGATGCAGTCAGAAATAAGGAGTAATCTGCAAATAGCTTATATTGAAACTAAAGTGTAACTCGCAACCTTTCTGCGTAACAAACAATACCTATATAAAATACTTTCTTCTTGCTTATCTGATTCCCAAATTCCACACCCATTTCTCAATAGGATTCAATTTTACTACGTCTCATCAAAATATTCCTGCTCCTCATATGCGTCGGGAATGTCGTCTTCATATGTGTCGGGAATGGATTCCTCCTCCCCATATGTGTCGGGAATGTACGTAGTAGCCCATTGCTCCACCATCAATTCATCAAACTCCAAGGTCGCATCCACTGACACCGTCTTTGGCTGACGATTTAACCTAACCACTACGCCTGGCAATTTTTTCATCATATCATGGTTTCCTTCCACCGCGGCCTTTACATACCTATCCCAGATCCGTGACTCCTCAAGTCCACACCACAGTTGTTGTAACCTCGAAACCTCATCATCATCTGGGTCAATAACGCTGGTACAGCGAAACCCCGCAACAGATCCAGGGTAAAGCATGGAGTTGGCGAGCAGGATGTATGCGTGGTAGTCGTCTGATTTCTCAGGGATATACGGCTTTGGGATATCGGCGAGAAGGCGAGGCGGGCAGCAAATAAAACTACCGAGGTATGCAACTTCGACGGGTTCGTGCGGAAGATGGATTGCAGCGCCAAAATCGACCAGGGTTGGGCGATGTGTGCTTTTGCCGTATACGATGTTGTCCCAGCAAATGTCACGGTGTAGGATGTTATGGTCATGGAGCCAGATGATTGCGGACAAGATATCTGACAGAACGTGCGGTGACTTGCGCTCGTTTTCGAGAAAGGTGGGATTTATGGGATTCCCAGACGGCGTCATCCCGAATTGAGTTTCGTTGGGGGCGTAGAAAAGAATGGTCGGGAGGTTTGGATGTCCACCCAAACTGGAGATTGCTTTGAGGAGATGGATCTCATTGCTAAGGATGATATGGTTGCTCCGCTTACGGGAGCATTTGACAGCTACTACCTTGATCAAGGGTGATGTTCTGTTTCCAACTGCGACCATGTCTGACGGAATGTCAAAAACTTTGAATTCTCCGACGGTGGAGTTATTGGTGACACCAAGCAGTCGTTCGATAGGGCATAGTTCTGGTGCGAACGGCAGATAAGTCTGACGACCAACACTTCTCCCCGAAACATGGCGACCAGTCCTTCCGAAAACTAGAATTGGGGACGGCAAGTTTTTTAGAGTATCCGCTTCCTTAGCGGCAGACTGCCACAACTCTTCACAATTCTGCGCATCTGCTCCAAATTAGCAGGTTCAATCGAAGAATGTGTGGAATCATGTCTGACGAACCAAGTCGTGATGCGGCTGTCATTTTCATTTGGAGAAGCTCCTGGCGCTGATGTTCAATCGTCTTTTCCATAAGGCGCAACCGAGGTTCGGAATTCTTCGCGGTTAAATTGGCAACTCTAAGCTCTCCTCGAACTTTTTCATACTCGAGTTTAGATTGCGATAATTCCTTCAGGTACTTCACCTTGTCTTCCGACAGGTGCTTCATGTACTCCACCTTGTCTTCCGACAATTGCTTCATGGACTTGGATTTGGATTGCGCCAATTGAATGTTCAACTCCTTCTCGAATGCTGACTTGTACAACCTCTGGATCTACACGGATATCAGTATCTGTCTCACAAATATGACATACGGTGGAATGGGCGGTAAACCTTACTCACGGTGTCACCGAAGGCAAGTTCCGGTGATTGCAGGTGCAAAGCTTTGAAAACTGACGTACATCAGAATATGGCGACAAGCGAACATTAGCAACATACTCTGTAGGAAACCCTGGGTTGTCTCTTCTGTAAGGATTTCATCGTACGTGATGATGGTACTGAGTCTGAGCGTTGCCATGGCATAGTTGTGCGGGGAAAGGGAGGTGGGGGCTCCGTATCGCGTTGCGACAGGTATATGAGATCAACAGTCACGTGTGCGTTCGCGCTAAAGCCACATCCTACACCGACTGGAGCCACGCACCAAGATTGCATACCTAAGCTGAAACACTGGATGTCAGAGGTATGGGTACTGCACATGTGCATAGTGTCAGTTATGCGCGACAGCGCTTCTACGATGAGCAAAGCGATGTACCGTACCAAGTTAGTCTGCGAATTGCAAGTGAGCGAATACTTACTCACGTAACTAGGGAATCACAATTTATCCTGTCGGGGTAGATTTTTGCCCTATTTATTGCGAGTATAAAGGGAAAGAAGTGTATTGAACTATCTAAGGGAGAATCTATGTCTTTATATACTTTACTAGCATCAGTGGCGGCTTTGCCGCCCCCAGCGTTCGAAACGTTGAGCATGGTGGACTTGTTACGATATCAGGCAGATCACCTAGACTTCTGCTGTGTATCCACCACTGTGTATGTTGATTTGGTGCTGCTGTGTATCTGCCGCTGGGTACCTGCCGCTGTGTATCTGCCGTTGTGTATCCGCCGCTGTGTATCTGCCACTGTGTCTACTATGTTATATATCCACTACTGTATCTGCTGCTGTTCATCTACCAGTGTGTATCTGCTGCTGTGTATCTGCCGCTGTGTATCCGCCGCTGTGTAAATCGTGCTGTGTATCTTGAACTACTTCTGTATATCCGCCGTTGTGAACATGTATCCTGACCTGGTACTGTATATCTGGCTGTATATCTGTCACTATATATATCTGCCATGGTGTATCTGCCACTGTGTCTGCTGTGTTGTATATCCACTGCTGTATCTGCCACTGTATATCCACCGCTGTATATTTACCTCTGTATATCCATCATTTTGTATCTGCCACAGTGTATTTGCTGCCGTGTATCTGCCTCTATGTTTGCTGTGTTGTATATCTGCCATTTTTTTTGCCGTTGTATACCTACCGCTGTGGTGAAACGGTGTAGCTAGATGGCAGAAAGCCTATCGTCAACACTCCGCCGCACCTCTCGCGGCATCCAAGGGGAATTCGTGAGAAAGAGCGGTTCTGGCTCAAGGAGCATAGAAAGAGGGTGAGAGGACATGATACGATACCCGGCCATGAGAAACCACGCAAATTGCGTGGATCTAGGAAATCTCGGAAAGAGTGAGTGAGACCAAGAGCTGGGAAAGATATAGTGTGTATTTCGATGTATGGTAAGATGATGTCTATCTACCCCGGGGTCTCTCAAATATATACTCCCCGTCGCTCAGTCCATCTCCGTTATCCCTCTATATCCATACGTCCCCCGCCGGCTTCCCCCTGCCAAACTGAGTGGTGGTGGTGAGAAACGGATTTCCCACCACACCGCTGTGTATCCGCCCCTGTGTATCCGCCCCTGTGAATATGTATTTTGATCCGGTACTGTATATCTGGCACTGTATCCGCCGCTGTATATCTGCCACGGTATATATATCTGCTACGGTATATCCTCCACTGTATCTGCCACTGTGTCTGCTGTATTGTTGAGAGTGATCGAGTACAAAGAGAGATTGAATTATCTGTTGTACACAAGTGATTGTCTACAGAACTATCTAATGGTAGAATCCATGCCTTTATATGCCTAAGAAATTTGAAGTTTGCTGGAGATGGTAGAGTGGCGCCAGTAGTGGCGAATGGCGGGTGGCGAGTGAAAATTTGTGAATGAGTCTACACAAATGACTCAGTGCATTAGCAAGCACTCTCCGATCATTTCTAGCAGCTTCGATGACATTCTAAAAACTTGTAGGTCTTCGGGATAAATCCTACGTCAACTTGCGGATATCCGCCACTGTACCCGCCACTGTATCTGCCACTGCCACACGCGCCATGTGGCAAGTTCTCCCAGCCAATGAGAATGCTTCGAGCAGACAAACCAAGTGTATAATTATTAGATTAGATAAACTAGAGAGCCTGGAGCTCGGTGGAAGTATATGGAAGCCCATGGATTGTATTGAACAAATAGATCTCAGCCGTCGTATGGTTAGAGATGATGCCTTGTATGGCCGGAGATTACAGTTGACTCTGATACAAGCTGATGGCATTCATCCGTATCTATTCATAGATGAGTACGTACGCTACACTTGTACGACCATATATATATGGCCTTGTGGCCTCTTAGATAGTACAATCAATCAAGCTTTTCTATCCCTATTTTTAACAGATTGGAAATACCAGTGGCGAGTAAAAACTTGTGTATGAGTCTACGAGTATGATTCCACAGCCTATGAGTCAATTCGGACACCTTACTGTATCAGCAACTTCCTTCCAGACAATATAGTACCATTTGGAATATGTACCGTTTTCTTCGAAGTTTGAGGGCTACACATTACGATATGGGGAGAACCGTGTGCATAGACAATAGTACAGAGAAGAGTGAAGGAGAAAGACTCGAGATATATACAGAAGGCACCTGCCCCTGCAGCAGTGACCGTGCATCAGATCTGTAACATGTCTCTAGCTCGTGTACATCTGTCACACTACAACACACTGAATTAACGAGTGTGTTACGAATGTGAAGCGGATGAAGTCTATTCTACTATCTAAGGAGAAGCTCGGTCTTTATATACATGAGAGCCTGGAACACCATGGAAGTCCATGGAAGCTCACGATTGCAAATACCAGGTGGTGGCGGTGGCGAGTGAAGACTCGTGGATGAGTCTACAACTATGAGTCCGTAGCCTGTGAGTCAACTCGGTGATCTCAGTGTAGCGGTGACTTCCTCTCAGGTCATATAGTAATAGAGTGATTACAACACGATGTGAGTGAGAAATTGTGACCGAGTGGTGGAATGGTGAAACGTCTACTGTTCCGACAAATGCACAATGAATGTGTGCCTGAGAGTGTTCAACTTTGCATTCGAACGAGCTCTAAATGGTGAACTCTACCTTGCAATCCAACTCGAACGACACAACAGACAAGCGGGCGGGCGAGTAATAATTGAGTTAAATGTCGGTTCTTCTCTCTACAGAATGCCGGTACATTAAGATTAATCTAGTATAATTGCATACACTAAGGTCTCATTTGAGAATATAAATAACTAGCACTATGATCTGGCTCTAGGCTATCTCACACTCGCACAACCTGGAGGATGACGTGCGCAACCTAGCCAGGAAATCCACCCGGTGAAGCATGCAGTCATCGGTGGAAGAGCGGTAAGTAGAAAAAGTAGAGGAAGATATGGTGGAAGATGGACAGGGAAAACGAGACTGAGAACTGAACATGTTAGGAGAACCAAGGGTTAGTTTATGTTCAGATCAGTGTGCGGTATTTTCTGCCACAAATGACGAAATGAACAAACCTTTATTAGCGAAATGTTACCAAATGACACTCTGCAAGCTATATACCAGCAAAGCGAGTAACCGATAACGTTCGTCAACCTGTCTGTACAGTAGTACACGTGTACACCTGCATTTTAAGTTAATGATTCTAGTTAGTGCTATTCAGCAATCCTAGGTCAAGATTCCTAGCTTCTGGGGAGTTTAGATTCACTTCGTGCAATAGCGGAGGAGTAATGTATATCTTAGCCCTTCTCATAAGTGCTCGGTTAAACTCAAGCGATATGTTTAATTGCCCCGGCTGTGCCGCTGTGCGTTGGGGCCGCATCAACAGAGCTGATGGGATTTGCGTGTCCTTATTTTTAGCCACCACCGAGCGAGCTTATTCAAGGGAAGGGAGAAGTGCAGTGATACAATGTTCTAGTCAGTTCGCGGAGAATGTCAGTCCGCGGAGTAACCGGTTAGTTCATGGAGCCCCACCTTCCGTGAATGAACCAGTCAGATCAGTGCTCCATGAACTGACTGGTGCTAATTGTGCTCAAACAAAAGTAACAATTACTCTGATTGCAAAGTGATGTATACATGAAATATGTGTAATTCATTGCTCGTTCACCTCCTGGTCTCCAATTTACCATATCTTTAATATTGATAGAATGGTTGTGAAAAAACACCGATTTTCAGCGATTTTGGCTATTTGTTTTAAAGGTGCTCAATGAATTTTAAAGATATTGTAAATCAAAGACAGGGAGGTGAAAGAGCAATGAATTATGCATATTTCATGTATATATCACTTTGTGATTGGACCAATACTTGCAGACTTAATTGGACAGACTTTTTGTCATTTTTGTCAGTGCAGCTGAACAGAGAAAAGACACTTTTTTTTCTTGATTTTCCCTACAATTGGCTGTATCGCTCAACGAACCGACTGGTCAGCTCATGGATCGTGTAGGCTCTGTGAGCTGACCGGTCAGTGCACGGAGCCCAGTTATTCCACGGTTTGACCGGTCACTCCACAGACTGACATACTCCGTGAATTGACTAGAACAGTCATCGCACATCGGATTCAGGAATAGTTACTTATGTAGTCAACAATATTAGAAGGTGAGTACCTAGATTGTGGTATGAATGGTTCATCTTCATTCGTAGTCGCTCAATATCTCGTTCCAGAAATTGCTGCTTTAGTATGAAGATAGTTAATTGTATTTAGTAAGAGAGCTCGTCTTAACTCCCGTGTATACTCTAGTACATGTCCGTGTGAGAAGCTATGACAAGATGTAGCAGTCACGCAGAGAGTAGGTCAGGGTATCTACATGCATATATGCAACAGTAATCCATGTACTGTATCATTACCTGATTGGGCAGTGTCACCCACTACATCCACCTGTTCGGTGTACAAAAACCAACTTAATTTTCCATTCAACTTATTCCTTTCGGACTCTGCTATAATTCTCCAACCCCGGATATCAAGCATTAAATAATTTTGCCCACCATGGTTAATAAAGCACGGGTACAAGTTCATACGCCAGAAATCCTGCGATTCAAATGTGCAAGCGACACAACCTCAACGCCTAGCGTATTGTACAATTGGTGCTGCGCATCGACACGCTCAAACAAGCTGGAGTGCGCCTGAGCACTTCTGTGCGTCACTCTAGGCCTCCAACCGACTGTTCCTCTCTGGAGCCTTGTCCCCCGATTTCCAGTGTTTGGTGATTGAACCCATCTAGAACAAGTCGAGGGAGCCATCATCACCAATTTTCGAGTTCATACAGCTGAGTTAACGATATCGCGTAAGTGTGTTGAGATCAATCGAGTACGAATAGAGATATTGAATTGACTATCGTACAAAAGTGATTGTCTAAAGAGCAAAGAGAGAGAGAAAGACAGGCAAATATATATGGGAAAGAAGAGGGCATACTCGGTGAAGCCGAGTATCATATCCGGAGACCGATGCCGGGCATCACTGCCGGGGCTGGACCTATTCCTGGGCATGGGGGATGGTGGCGGCCCATGGGGGCCGCAAGCCACCGGCCTCATGCCCGCAGCTTTAGGCCGAAAGCCACACAAGCCATCGGGCCAAATCCCGTGCCAACAAAGTGATATGATGTTCTGGTAGAAAATGAAGGAGCGGGGCTGACATGAATGAGGGGTAGGATTCAGTGACGAGTCGGTTGAAACGAGAGCCTTCGGAAACACGATAACGGTAACGGACACGAGAAACGACGGAGGCGTTGCAATAGCACTCAAAACACGAGATCGAGGAGAGTAATTTAGATTATCAGTTACGCTCGAGCATCAGCGAACTTCATCACAGGCGAGGGCCGGAGAGAAAGAGACTTTCACGGATGGTTCGGGGCCCGAGACGGATTTTGTCGATAGAGAGACTACACGACGACTGGGGATAAGGCAGGAGCTGTAAAAAATTCAGACGTAAATTTAGCGGCGAGGATATCGCTGCGACACGGAGGACTTGGGAGAGAGACATCAGCAAAGAGATCCATTATTTCTCGACTTGAGGAAAATTTGAAGAGAATATCAGTGGAGACGCAGCTTCGTCAGCACCGGAATCCAAATCACACCACAACTCGGGAAAGTGGAAAGTCACGTACCATCTTTCCCCTGATCTCCCTACGACGCCTCTTCCTCGCCTCACACCGATCATTTCCCCACCGTGGAGCACTGTCAGCTTCACGGTCGGCCTCGCTGGCCTTTCAGGCCTCTTTTCCGCCAACATCGACGTTCTAGATCGTTTATCCGCAGCTAAATCCTATGGCTCCGACTACCACTTATTCGTAACTAAGGTCGAAACCGAGCGTCTACGTCTCCTCCTCTGGGGACAAGCGGTGGGCCTTACCGACACCAGTGGGGCACCACGTGAAAGGCTGCAGGATGCGGTGGTGCAAAGGGAGGTTTGTGAACTTTTGAAGTAGGCGATTTGTTTTTTGAAGATTCAGAGAAAGTGAAGAAGCGGCACTGTCCACGCGACGTCGAAAGTCTAGCTCAGAGATTCACTGGCATCTCATTTATCCCAGGAGATATTGGGTCTCTGCCTACATTGAGTGCTGCCCGGAAAATATCGCTGGTGATTGGGACGGCTATCGATCAGCCACGAGGAAGGGCGGAAAAATCGCAGAAGGAGGCATCGACGTTGAGGAAAGTGAGATGGGCACTCTGTGGCAAGGCGAGGTCGGAGAGGTAGTTGCAGGAACTTGCTTGGTTTGTGGATAGGCTTCATGCAGTTGTTCCAATATTTGCAGTGCAGATGCATACACCAACGAACCCGCTGCCTGGAGGTGTTGGTAGAGTTCTCCGAGGGCCTCTTACAGACGGTATCGATGTGGGAGTTATTTTACATTTAACAAGCTCGTCTGGGAGGAATCGCATGGACCGCCGTAGATTAGAGTCGAGTATTCGACGGACGAGAGTGGAACATGCTCGCTCTGGGAGAGCCGCCGAAGTAGAACGCAAAATTCGAGCCGATGAGAGGTATTGCATGATAGGTCTCTGCCATCTTATGGCCGGAGATGACTCTCGTATGGCCGGAGGTGAGTCTCGTATGACCGGAGATTGCTGTCGGCCTGAACGGTCTATACATAGATGCGTACGCACGCATTCACGCTTGTACTCATATATATATGGCCTTGTGGCACTCTTAGATAATATACAATTAAGCTTCTCTAAGTATCACTATTTCAACAAGAGGTAACCTTTGCCTCACCAGAAATTTTCTTCACATTTTCTTCACAATATGCTAATGTGTGACGCAGGAAACAGTTGCAGCCCCAAGCTGCCTATTTTTATTAGTGTACCAGCCTTGGTGGTATATCCGGCTTATTGGATTTTTATTTGAGCCCTGATAATACTGGGCTGCATCTCAGTTTATATTAAAACTTTCTCGTGAAACTTTCCCGTGTTAAGCGAGATGTCATGATGTTAATCTATAATTAGAGTCAGTTGATCGCGGCTCTTCAGATTGTTTTTTTTAGTTTCTTTTCTTAAGTAGATTTACTTTTTAATCAACGAAGTCAAATTTTATCTCATTTGCTATTTACTCTCCCTATCTCAATTCTATAGCATTATATTCATTCCATGGCCGCTCGTGGGATTAGATACCTTGAACTTCTCAATACGAAATTCTCTAAGTATGGTGCAGGCAGTTTTAAACCTACAACTCGGAGGCTGCCGGTGTTGTGATATTATTGTGCAAGCTGTAGCAGGCGAAACAGAAAGAGTTGTAATTATTCGCTCTGAACCGTGATACAGTACTTGGGTCTCTACAATTGTACAGAGCAGTTTTTGTTCCAGGGGTCTGGTAGTGAAGCTGCGGTGGTATTTCATATATATGGACGAATGATGTTCAAGTAAAGTTTTGGCTTTCATGGTATGCCCGGTAGCTTGGAATTAATTCATGTCCCCCTCTTTTTACTCGCACTCAAAGGATTCTGGAGGCATATTCTAGTCATGCAATTTTCGGGGATGAAAATTACAAGAAGGTACGAGGTAGCATGCAGCTGGGCACGAGACAAGGTACTCAAGTATATAGAAGCCGCAAAAGAGCCCGAAATTGCTGGCTTTAATGATTTCGAGATTCAGACCTTTCCTAGTGCACGAAATGAACAATTCGCGTTAAAATAGGTTCCCCCATGGTATTCAGATTGAATACATTACGAGCGCAAGATAGTAACTATCTTTTTATAAGTACAATGGTTTGCTATAGAGTGAAGTTGGGACAACGGAAATATATTAACTACCCCGCAAATTACCCCACATAAGTAATCCCACCCGAGATGGGCTAGCAACATGCAGGGGTCTCCGTACCAAGCTCGTCTGATCCATCCCATTTCACTTTCCAAATGTCTTCTGCACTGATCAGTCAGTATTTTAGATACCGAGCCTAGAGAATATTATTCCATACGTTTCATTTACGCTGATCTTAACTGCTTGTTTATCTACCTCAGTAGTGTACAATGCAGATTTACAGCCACCCCAGCAGCAATAGTTCTTTCGCGCCGTGAATTTCTATGCCTTACCCAACTTCCGCAGCGTCGACGATTCCAGAACGACTACTGCTCACACACTGGCTCTAGTTTCAATAGGCTACCATTATCGCGTCGAGATAGGTATTCATCGGGCGGTATTATTACGCTGTGTATCGGCATAGGGTAGCTTTTAAATATCTAGTAGTTAGCGTTCCCAACGGTCCGGGGGGACTACAGTCATTCGGGGTCCGACATCGTCGTCCCGTCTGGTGCATGAGTTTCGGAGGACTTGCCCGTCCTGGGGAGAAAACTCCAAGACCAGGGCCCAGTACAGATGACCGTAGTCTTATCCAGGGTCGGATATAGTATATCCAGCTCGGTAGTGGGACAAAACAATCTACCCCGCATGAGTAAAGTAACCAAATCCCGGAACAAATCTTCAGCGGCGGTATCTTTGGGGGCCAATTAATGGACTGTAGGTTCCCACAGTCCTGTAGTCTTGTCATGAAGTGCCCTGGTCCGTCCAGTCCTAAAATTTTGAGCTCCGAAAATTGTCGTCCGGTTCCGGGCATGGCCTTGGACGGAAGGGATGAACTATTGGGATGCCTGCTAGTAGTATAACTGCTCAATGTCCCGCTAAGATAGGCAGGAGCTTGTGAAGTTTACTAACGAACGAAGTAAGCTGTTGTAATAATTTCTCCAACATCTTGTCCGAGAGAGCCCATCTGAACATGTTCAAAGCGGACTCTTCGTTTTGCAGCTTCCCTGCCATATCTCAGGGGTAACTAGTTGTACGCCTCTGCCGGTGGTCAGAGAGTGCTGATCATGAGCGAACTACTTCGTCCCAGTCGGCGTGTCATGAACTTGAGGGTAGGATCTCTTCCCAACATGAAGGAGATATATCCCCTCCTGGTTGATCCCCCAATGGTGGGAGAGCCATTGTTGCTCGGTTCTGAGTTCGTTAATTAACAGCTGGTAGTCGTCGCCAAACGTGTTGGTAGCAGGTAAGCGATCGAGAATGCTGAGAATCAACGTAAAGAGGCAGGCTATGGCGATTGTGAGTCTGATGGGTTCCCGAGTTACTGCCGTTGCGTTGTGTCGGAATAAAACCACGTTCTAGGCTACTGCTGTGCTAGCGGCTGCATCAGGCAAAGCAACCGAAGCGTGATTTGGAGAATCGAACAACTGTTCAATGACCCGTAGTGAAGCACCCCCTCGTGTGATTAGCTAGCTGACGCTGCGTATCCTTACTCAACCTTACCTCCTCCGTCCTTTCCATTGTGTGCTCTACTGATGACGTTTCCGGAGCATCTTATCCGAATGTCGATGAAGACAAACTATTCTGATCACCCATACGCATCATCACCGTTGAGAGGGTTCTCGTACTGTAACAGAGTCGTCTAAGTGCGATAGTCGGTGCATGGTGATGGGGAGTTGGAAAGCTAAGGCTCTAGGTATCTACTGATAGCACGTGCTTAGCCAAATGTATGCAAAATCCCACACTGTAAGTTCGCATGTTAGTGCACGAGCTGAACACTAATAAGAATAACCCTAGCACTAAGTTAGCACGTCATGCGGCAGTCGATTACCTTTATACGAAAACAAAGTTCAAGCGAGAGGCGACTCGCTAACTACACGCTAACGACTCGGCCCCATTGGCATCGAAACGGAGATTCACTGGGTTCCGGGACACTCCGGTATCCCCGGGAACGAAGAAGCAGACCGTCAGGCGAACGTAGCCCGAGATGCAAGCGGAAACACGGCGATAGAGCGGCCATACACCTCGGCCTTGAATATGGCCAGACGAATCTCCGAGTGAAGGGCAGCAGCCAAGGCAAGGTGGGAGGCCGACAAATGCAGCAAGCACTTCAGCTATAGGCTGAAGGGCAAGGCGGGGACCAAAAGACCTATTCCGATGACAAGCGTGAAGTCACTGGCTGCCAGGTTCTACCGACTAAAATCCGGGCATGCACCCACTGGAGTTTACCGAAAACGATTCGGTCACCGAGAGGACCACAAGTGCTGGTGGTGTAAAGGGACAGTGGCCCAGACGCGGGAGCAGCTCTTCCTCCACCGTAGCCAGTGGAGAGACCAGCAGAACGTGCTCTGGAAAGCGGTGGGGAAGGTGAAGGGCTGGAAAGCAGGCAGATGCCTCCATGTGCAGGTCTCTGAGCTGTTTTCCATGGACAAGTGCGATCAAGCGGTGGTGGACTTCCTGGCGGCTACTGAGGTCGGGAAGTTCCCGCCCAAATGAATGAATGGCGGTACGGAGGGGGCGCAGAGGCTCACGGCGGCGGCAACGGGTTTATATCGTTCTTTCTTTCTTTCTATCATTTATCTTTCATTGGTCAGCGGGGACGAAGGGTAGCGGGGGGGAGCTCCGCCATCTACCCGGCTCGCCCGGAGGCGGAGGGGATATCAGGTCCTGTCATACTCTAGTAAGAGTGAATACAGTATGAATAAACAACAACAACTCGGCCCCTATTCACACAATTTACCCTGCAACAACTTAGTGATTAAAATGTTTTATGACCGACAGCGCGAGGGAATCCCGTCTATTCTATTCGCACAAAGCATTGTATTAGCTGCAAAATCTCACTATCAACCGGAAAATACCCTCTCTCCCGTTGCACATCTGCTTTTCCCTAGCCCTTACTACATCGCTACCCACCTCCAGTCAACTCGGCAATGAATTCTCTTCTTCACATTGTTGACAATACTAATCGTACACCCCAAATGTCGTACCACTTCCAGTAAGCGAGATATCCGCTGCTGAACGTCCTATGCAAGGATTGGCTCACCAAGCAAGGTAAGCGGAGGTGATGGCAGCAAGCTTTAGGTTCCCGTGCTAACAAGTTGATACACACTACTCACCTCACAAAGAACCAAAACACACTCTGTTCATTCCGTATCACACTTCGTTTTCGCCAGGACACAAACTCCAATATAGTGACAATGATAGCGACGCATGCAACCAAACCCGCAGCAATAATTCCTCCCATTCTCGAGTCATTGCTAGTTTGCGTCGTTGTCTTCGCCGGACATAATACCAACTAAATACAGACATTGTGGAAGTATTCGGAGATACCGCTTTTCAGAGAATATCTTTGACACTCACAAGCTACCCACCAATTCGTATTCGCATATGATATATATTGTTATTAATACCTCCTAATTGATCACTCTTCGAGTACATTATTGTCAACTTAGTCCGCCAGGCAGGGCTCCGATGGTTGAGTTGGATATGGTGCATGTTGCGTATTTGGAGGCTTTCTTAGTGTACGCAGCAGAGTGTCTTTCAAACAAAATATGCTTTTATACTTTATTCCATTAAACCTACAAGTTGGCAAAGAAACCCGCCCGCCCGGCTCGGCCTTTTAAAAGCCACCGCAAACGCAGGTCCAGCCCGGCCTTGCTGCTTACGAACACTGCACAGCTCTATATATACATGCAACAACAATGAAACAATGAAATAAAGACTCTGACAAGAAGACCCGGTAAGACGCTGAAAGAGCAAGAAGCTGATGTGACCGTTCTATAAGAAACAAATTACACATCCAACAAAGTCAAGCTAATTAGGATATGTTTCACAATGAAAAGCCCCCACCCGTGATACAAAATAACTACCAAGCCGCTAATATTGATTGATACTCATGTGAATTTGAGAGTCGGATGTTGAACAATTATGTGATCTCCTACAACTTGTAAGTCTTTCTGGCTGAGTGTGGGTATAGATGTCTTAGTAGGAAAGTAAGAGGGCATAATCTCACAGTATATAAAGACTTATGGTGATTACGAAGGCAGAAAATGATAGGCCAATGTAGTCGGGTCTGGCCGCATTTGGAGATTGCGCGAATTGACCCTGGCGAAGAGTAGGTTGACTACGGCACCGTGACTGTTCTTAACTGCGTAGAAGAGCGGAGTCTGGCCGTTGTTGTCTTTGGAGTTTACATCGACGTCATGCCTGGTGAGGAGCAGCTTGACCACTGCATAATGCCCGTTCTCGGCTGCCCAGGAGAGCGGCGTCTGGCCGTTGTAGTCCTTAGAGTTGATATTCATGTCCCGGTCGAGGAGAAGCTTGACTACCGCGTCGTGCCCGTTCTTGGCTGCCCAGGAGAGCGGCGTCAGGCCGTTGTAGCCCTGAGAGTTGATGTTCATATCGTCCCTGTCGAGGAGAAGCATGACTACCGCGTCGTGCCCGTTCTTGGCTGCCCAGGAAAGTGGCGTCAGGCCGTCGTCGTCCTTGGAGTCACTATTCATGTTGTCCCTGTCGAGGAGAAGCATGACTACCGAGTCGTGCCCGTTCTTGGCTGCCAAGGAGAGCGGCGTCCGGCCGTCGTGCTTGCAGTCGATATTTATGTTGTCCCTGTCGAGGAGAAGCTTGACTACCTCGTCGTGCCCGTTCTCGGCTGCCAAGGAGAGCGGCGTCATGCCGTTGTAGCCCTGAGTGTTGATATTTATGTTGTCCCGGTGGAGGAAAAGCTTGA
>Ga0307512_10000574_pt1 | contig 54303 bp, 52 predicted proteins | sample 14_EM_MG_FD_200267 | JGI IMG/M metagenome (GOLD analysis project Ga0307512, IMG submission 200267) | Populus trichocarpa ectomycorrhiza microbial communities from riparian zone in the Pacific Northwest, United States - 14_EM | ecosystem: Host-associated > Plants > Roots > Unclassified | place...
TGTCTTACACCACGATACGATCTAGTGGCTATCCGATTGATAGCATCCGATTCGACAATACATATTTGTCCTTGTTGCGTATACGATCTATACAGACTACCAGTACCTTTTGTCCGGGAATACGCTTAAGGAATTTAATAGGGTCTACGGCCGTGTACCTAGTATCTACTTATAAGTATCTTCGGATATAAGTAAGTATAGTTACTTAGGTGATAAGCACCCCCGTAACATTAAACACATATTGGCTATCATCTGCCCGACACGTCAGTCGCATTCCTGCCATCGACGTGTCCAGTCCGACATAGCATAGATTAGTGAATGTGGTTGGAAATACCTGGCATCTTATACCCCTGAAAGATAACAGGCAAGGCCAAGGTTATTGCATCATCAAATCAGATCTACCGTAGTGTATGACCTTTCAATGAATCTGCTAGCAATGAGGCTCGCTATCCACTCGACATGAGGCATGTAATCACCCGCTAAAGATCATATGTATGGTAGCTTACTACTTCATTGTGAGATCGGTATTATGTACAGTACGGTATTATAAACCCATTATGTAGATCTCGAAGTAGACTAGTACCAATACCTCTATTAAGGGAGAACTTCCAACACTCACTCCTGAGGAGACTAGACCCTAAGTATTCACAAACACTTCTGTTGCATACTATCTGCTGGACATGGAATTCTGTTTAATTGCAACTTAGTCCTATAATATCCCACTAGTTAGGTATAGTAGATATAGCTGATAATAATCTACACCACTACCTCATAGCATTCCAGTCAAGGAAAATTACTTTTTCATCACATTTGAATTGACTAGTGTACTATGTAAGCTCTGCTAATCATGCAACATAGAACTTGAGTTTGATCTCAATATATACAACTCAACTTGATAACTAAGTCAGGAAAAGGTATTTTAGTTACTGGGAGTCTTTAAGAGTATGTGAGAGGAGGTGGAGTATAAACCTACAGGTGTCAAATTCAAGAAGGTATTTGACCCAAGATAGCACTATAGACAGTCTTCGAAATCACTTGGATATCAGATGACTAGTATTATTCCATCCTGGAAGTGATAATCTACAGTTTAGAAGCACTTCGGTATACTAGAGAGAATGTTGGAAGCAACTAGGACTATCACCCAACCAATGCAGGAATCTCAAACAATCTCAGAGAAATATGTAAATTCATATGGATATTCATTTAGAGGGCTGCAGCTGCTATCTGAGACATACCCGATCTACACAAACATAGATTACCCTCTACTGCAAATAAGATCCATGGACTGGTATTCATTATCTACTTCAAAATCATACTATACAAGCTAATATTGAGTTTAATATCATTTCTTTTGCATGACAACTTGGAGAAACTAAAGAAAAAGGTAACTGATTTATAAATAAAAAGTGGGTACACCAACACAGTAACCCAAATTAAAAGATTTAACTATGTCAATTAATCGTGGCGTCAATATGATTCACTATATCCGTAATTATATCACAGCTGAACAAAGCAGGAATGCACAATTCTTCAATGGCACAACGATGCACACAGTAATTCCTGTATTTTCGAATACTTTGCATCTGGTGAGTGGGTGAAATTGAATTTTAATGTCAGTTGGATTAATTTGCGATATCTAAGAAAGGTGTAATAAGATATTAGCTAGCTGCAAATCAAAATAAAGTGTGAAAGGCAATATGATATATTTGGGTAAAAAGGGGAGTGCCACCAGATAGAGAGGATTGCAAGATGAGGAGTCCTGTGTGGAAAAGAGATGTACAGAAGGTGATAAAGTAGTGTGAAATGAAATACAGAAGTGTGAATGGAGGCTAGGAAGCACCAAAAGGGATTGAGTAATCCCGATGCCAGTGAATGAATGTCCATCCTAGTGGAGGAGTGCCCATCCTAGAGAAGAAATGGCACAAGGAGGGTACACAGTACGAAATGACACATAGTGCAACCAAGGGTATTGTGGAGGACCTATAGAAGCAGAAGAGTGCTATTTATAGTGGCGGAGTACCAAAGGGGAAGTATAAAGCTGAAAACAATGTGTGATTAATGAGAGTCATGTCTTCCACAGCAAAATATATTACCTGGAAAGTGCAAAATTCACCTTGATATTCATCTTGAGAAAACATAAATGTAACCTTCTTTCCAGTGGCATATTCAGAGAATCCACTATGTATTGCAGTTGCTGCCAGTACATCAGCAAAATGTATTTTAGTCACTGGAAGCCTCCAGGAGTATCTGAGAGGATGTAGAGTGTAAACTTAGATGCGTCAATTTCAGGAGAGTATCAGACCCTAGGAGGGCATTCCTGCCGGCCTTCAGAGTATCTGGGATCTCTGATACCTTGTACAGGAGTACCATGGGAATGATTGTGATAGGTTTGGGAACACCTCGGAGCGCCAGAGGGAACTTTGGGTGCACCTCAGAGCACCGGCGACAAGTCTGTGAGCGCCCACGACAAACCTGGGAGTAGTGTTAGCAACGGGTCTAAATTCCCAGGTTGGTTCCGGGTCTGGTTCTAACCTGGAACCGCACCGTTGCAACGGGTTTCCACACAAACCCGCTCCTCAAAAGTCAACATTTCTTGCTCAAATTAAGTATTTGAGTTCTGATCGTATCACAACATGTTCAATCCGTAGATTGTGCAGTTTTAGTCGCTCTTTTACCTCCCGCTTTCAGATTTGCGATCCGACAAGTATTCGTTGAGTCGCGATCGAAAACCCGCCAATTTCGCTTAAATTCAGCCTTTATTTCACAGCCACTCAACGAATATCAGTCGGATCGCAAATCTGAAAGCGGGAGGTGAAAGATCGACTAATGCTGCACAATTTACATACTGATCATGTCATGATACGATCAGAACTCAAATACTTAATTGGAGCCAAAGTCGTAAGAACCATAAAATGGAACTGCGGTCCGGTTCGAACCCGTCCCCGCACCCGGCGGGTACCCCTGTTTTCCGGGTAACAATCCGGACTGGACCATCCGGTCCGGTTCCAAACCCGGACCGCAGCCGGGCAACCCGGAACTGTTGCTAACACTACCTGGGAGCACCTGGGAGCACCGGCAACAAGTCTGGGAGCACCTTGGATCACAGTAGTGCAGTTTGGGAAACACAACATCTTCTTTGGGAACGCTGCCGGTGCACCTGGAAATCATAGCTACTACTTATCATTCAACTATTATTAAAACTCAGGTATTCAGTTTGTATTCTCATCTATGTATCCATATAGCTGCCCAATCACACCCGGTCTACACACAGTATATCTGGACTGGTTGCAGGCGGTGCTTGGGAGCAATTCGAGGTGCACCGGAAAATACAGATCAAGTGAACTCAGAGTTACTACACTGCGAGGCTGTGATTGAGCCAGTTTGGAAATGCACTTCGAGGCGGTAATCGAGCTACTTTGGAGATACACTTGGATGCGGTGATCGAGTGAGTTTGGAGTTGCACATGGAGGCCATAAGCATGGGAACTTGGAGGCCGTAATCAAGCGAGTTTGGACCAGTGCTGAGAGGCAGTCGATGGACGGCACGCCAGCTGCTGAGACTCTTTTCATCAGTTAGTTAACTTCCAACCATGGGAATGTGACAAGGTGACTTCACCTTTGAGCTCTCATGGAGTGCTGGCTAATGGCGGTCAATGCATCAGCGAAAAGTGGAAAAGGTATTCAGAGCATTCTGAGCATTCTGAAGGTTTTTGAAAGTCAAGTTTACGTTTGGTCGATTTTGTCGGGTCCAGTAATACTAGTGATACTCAGTAATATTGCATCCCCAATTTCTCGGGATTTCCAAACTTGGTATTGTGTTCCAATATAGGTATAGCTTAGTTGTATACATTTCTTAATTGATTAATGTCAGGTACTTTTATTTTTGAAAAATGTAATGAACATAGAATACTTTGCTGAGTCATAACATGAAACTTGACATTACTATTTCGAAATGACAAATCAAAAACAAACTAACTCAAATAGGAAATATTATTAAAGATATTCAGTTATTTCTTGATTATAGCTGGAGGTATTCCAAATATGGTTAGTTTCATTATGATTGGTCATGAAGATATATAAACCAAAAGTTTCATAATATTACTAAGCAAGCAATAGTATGTTTATTACATATTTCATTTTTAAAAATAGACTAACTTTCGACTATAAAACAATGTAACAGACTAAGCTATACCCTTTTGGGAATACTATACCAAGTTTGAAAATCCCGCAAAGGTACGAAAACAATTTTACTGAGTATATTTCCAGCCAGAGTACACTGCATAATTGAGAAAAGGCGAACTTGAATTTCAAAATGCTAAGAATACTGAGAATGTCATTTCAGTTTTTGCTGATGTGGTGTAGGGAGGCACGCCGGAAGCTGAAGCTACGTTCATGAGTCAACTTGTAATCATGATATTGAAGGGAAGAGAAACGATCTTGGGTGAATACTGTACTTGGTGTATGCTGTACGCGGTGTTAAATCATGATCATGGCATGGAGAGATAGCGAGGGATGACTTGACTTTGTGTTCTGCAATGATGTTAGAGTTGTGGATGAGAAAGAGAGAGATGGGGGTTGAAAATGAGAACGATGTGGAGGATACGAGCGCATATGTGAAATCAGGAGTACAATATACCTGAGAGGGTTGGGAAGACCTCGTATCGGTGTTATTACATACCAGATTGGGACCTGTACCTACTCTGTCGGGGATGGTAAATTGACTTGCACCTGAAATTCTCTTAAGTCCCAGTGTTCAGGATGATTTCCACCACCTCCCCTCGTCTCTGTCTTTCTCGTCCTCAACTCTACCATTCCGAAGTTAAAAGATTGCTCTCTATCTCTCCATGCCATGATCAAGAGTAAACACCAAGTACAGCATACACCAAGTACAGCATACACCAAGTACAGCATACACTGAGTACTGCATACACTGTGTACTACATCATCCCAAGATCGACTGTCTCCCGCTCCCAGCCAGTCTCTCATCTCTCAGCAGACCATGTTGTACTCAATTCTCTACATTCTCAAAATTACGACTTAACCAATGGATAGAGTCTCAGCTCCTGTCAGGTCTCCCTCCCGAACTACCGCCTCCAGATTGAACGCCTGCAAGTACTTCTCCAATCCCGCTTGATCACGGTTTTGAAGTGCATCTCCAAACCCAGTCGATCACAGCCTCCTAGTGTATCTCCAAACTCGCACAATAATGGCCTCCAAGTTCGCATGATCACAGGCTCCAAGTGCATCTCCAAACTTGCTCGATCACAGCCTCGAAGTGAATCACCAAACTCGCACAATTTATGGCCTCCAAGTTCGCATGATCACAGCCTCCAAGTGCATCTCAAAACTCGCTCGATCAGAACCTCCAAGTAAATCTCGAAACTCCCACCATTTACGGCCTCCAGGTTTACATGATGAAGGCCTCCAAGTCCATCTCCAATCTCGCTCGATCACTGCATCCAAGTGTATCACTGAACTTGCACGATTATGGCCTCCAAGTTCGCATGATCACGGTTTCCAAGTGCATCTCCAAACTCGCACGATCATAGAGTCCAAGTGTATCTCCATCCTCACACGATTACATCCTCCAAATTCGCACGATCACGGCCTCTAAGTGCATCTCCAAACTGGCTCGATTACAGCCTCCAAGTGTATCTCTAAAGTCGAACAATTTATGGCCTCCAAGTTCGCATGATAACGGCCTCCAAGCTCATCTCCCAACCAACTTGATCACAGCCTCCATGTGCATCTCTAAACCAGCACGATTGTAGCCTCCAGGTTCGCACGATCACCGCCTCCAAGTGCATCTCCAAACTCGCTCAATAACAGCCTCCAAGTACATCTCTAACTAGCGATAGTGGGTGTACGGAGATATATGGGTAATAGAGGCGGACAGAGTGACAGCGAGTATATATTCCGCAGACCCTGGAGTAGATAGACATCATCTCATTTCCATCTCATCTTATCATACAATGAAAATAAAAACTCTATCTTTCCCAACTTTTGGTCTCACTCCATCGGCAAAATCTAAATCGGTCTGGAAGCCACACGCAAACCTCCCAGACACTCCGGCAGACCTCACTGGTGCTCCCAAGTAATTCCAGACGCTCCCAGGCCCCCCAGGAGCTAAGTAAAGTGCTCTCAGACTCTGCAAGAGCATTCTCAGGTGCTCCTGAAAGCACCTGCAGTTATGGAGGTGCATTCAAGATGCTACGAGATTTGACTTATAGAATAGTCAAATTTGGGTGTAGCTGAGACTTCGAGAGCAGCTTGAGACCTCTGCGCAGCTCTGCGGGAGACTTAGTGCCGTATTCTCACAGCAGTGGAAGTTCTTAGGGTTCCATAACCACAAGGCATTTTGTGCATCAGATTCGTCTTTGTTAGAGTCACAAGATTCGCTTCATCATAATATGGCATGTATTATCTATCAAAGTCTCTCTATATATATACATACGGCCAATCTGGCTGCAGACGGTACTGGAGCGTAATCACAGGAGCACGTTGTGACACTGATTGAGAGAACATAGAGATGCACTTGGAGGCCATGATGGTGTGAACTGGGAGATGAACTTGGAGGCTGAGATCGAGTGAGTTTGGAGATGCACTTGGAGGCTGAGATCGAGTTGAACTCAGAATTCACTTGGAGGCTGTGAACGAGCGGGTTTGGAGATCCATCTGGAGGCCGAGACCGACTAACCCGGAGATGCAGTTGGAGGCTGTCATCGAGCGGGTTTGGAGATGAACTTGGAGGCTGAGATCAAGTTGAACTCAGAGATGCACTTGGAGGCCGTAATTGAGAAAGTGTGGAAATGCACTTGGAGGCCGAGATCGAGTAACTCAAAGATGCACTTGGAGGCCGTGATAGAGCGAGTTTGGAGATGCACTTGGAGGCCGAGATGGTGTGACTCAGAGATGCACTTGGAGGCCGTGATCGAGCCAGTTTGGAGATGCATATGGAGGCCGAGATCGAGTAACTCAGAGATGCACTTGAAGGCGGAGATCAGGTTGAACTCAGAGATGCACTTGGAGGCTGTGATCAAACGAGTTTGGAGATGCACTTGGAGGCCGAGATCAAGTTGAACTCAGCGATGCACTTGGAGGCCGTGATCGAGCGAGTTTGGAGATGAATTTGGAGGCCGAGATCGAGTAACTTAGAGATGCACTTGGAGGCTGCGCTTGAGCGACTTTGGGAACGCACTTGGAGGCCATGATTGATCGGGATTGGAGGAGTACTTGGAGGTAGTCAATTTGGAGGCGGTGGATTGGGAGGGAGGTGCGACAGCAGCTGAGACTCTAGTCATTGGTTAACTCTTAATTGTGGGAATGTAGAGAGTTGAGTACAATGAGGTCCGCCGAGATGAGAGCTGGCTGGGAGCGGGACACAGTCAATCTCGGGATGATGCAGTACTCGGTGTATGCAGTCCTCGGTGTATGCTGTACTTGGCGTTAACAAATGATCATTGCATGGAGAGATAGATTGGGATGACTTCACTTCATGTTCTTAGGTGATGGTAGAGAAAGAGAGAGATGAGCGGAGATGGGCGAAATCATGATGAGAAACTGGGACTTAAGAGAATTCTGTGTGCGGGTCAATTTTCCATTACTGATACAGCAGGTACTACTTCCGATCCGGCGAGTAAAAACACCGATACAAGGTGTTCTAAACTGAATGAGGCAGGTCGTACCCCGGACTTCTCATATCCGCTCATATCCTCCATATCGTTCCCATCTTCATCCCCCATCTCTCTTTCTCTTCCATCATCGCAGAACACATAGTTAAGTCATCCCTCTCTATCTCTCCATGCCATGATCATGAGTTAACACTGAGTACAGCATATACCGAGTACCGCATACACTGATTATAGCATCCACCCAAGATTGTCTGTCTTCCCTTCATTCTCACAATTACAAGTTGACCCCTGAATGTAGCTTCAGCTTCCGGCATGCCTCCCTACAAGGTAGACCGCCACCAGCCAGCTCTCCATGAGAGCTGAAAGGTAAAGTCACCTCATCACATTCCCACGGTTGCGAGTCAACTAACCGATGGATAGAGTCTCAGCACCCGGCGTGTCTCCCTTTGATCGCCTCCCATTGACCGCCTCCAAGTACTTCTCCAATCTTGCACGATCATGGCCTCCAAGTGGATCCTGCAACTCGCTCGATCACGGCCTCCAAGTGCATCTCTGAGTGACACGATCGTGGCCTCCAAATGCATGTCCAAACTTGCTCGATCACAGCCTCCAAGTGCATCTCTGAGTTCAACTTGAGCTTGGCCTCCAAGTGCATCTCTGAGTTACCCAATCTCGGCCTCCAAATTCATCTCCAAAGTCGCGCAATCATGGCCTCCAAGTGCATCCCCAAACTCACTCGATTACGGCCTCCAAGTGCATCACTGAGTTCACTTGATCACGTCCTTCCAGTGTTTCTCCAAACTTGCTCAATCACGGCCTCCAAGTGGATCTCTGATTTCACTCAATCGTCATCTTTAGGCGCACCATGAATCGCTCTCAAGCACCGCCTGCAGCCAGTCCAGATATACCGTGTGTAGATGGGTAGCTATATAGATTCATTGATGAGAATATAAACTGAATACTTGAGTTTTAAAAATTGTTGAACGATAAGTTGCAGCTATGATTTCCAGGCGCACCAGTAGTGTTCCCAAAGAACATGTTGTTTCTCCCAGACTGCTCTACAGTGATTTGAGGTGCTCCCAGGCTAGTTGCCGGTGCTTGCAGATTTGTCATCGGTGCTCCCAGGTGCTCCCAAGCTTTTCGTTGGCGCTCCCAGTCTTGTCACCGGCGCTCCCAGGTGCTCCCAGGTGGACCTGAAAGCCACTGCGTCGGTCCAGTCAACTCTGGGATTTGACCACCCCAGGATTCTGGTCCGACAACTCTCAGACACTCCCAGAGGCTCCCAGTGATATAATTACATTTTGCTGATGTCACTCTGTCTGAGATTTCGTGGATCCCCGCAATTGCATGGATCCTCAACGCCTGGTAGAATCATATCTTCTCACCTGATTCCAACCCTCTTGGAGCCAGGACCGCTCTTTCAGATGAATTCTGTTTGGATGTCGCGAGAGGTGTGGCGGAGTGTTGATGGTGGGCTCTCTGTCTTCTAGCTCCATTGTTTCACCACAATGGGCTCCAAGTGGTGCATCTCGAAGTTCTCTCAATGGGCGTGTGCAGGTGCTCCTCCAATTATGCTCGACTACCATCGGCGGCCAGATTGACCGTATGTAGATATATACACAGACTCAAATACTGCATGCCATAGTATGATGTCATGAATCTCGTGACTGTAACAAAGACAAATATGATAAGGCGAAATGCCTTGTAGTTAAATAAGAACCACTGCTGTGAGAATACAGCACCAAGTCTCCCTCAGTGCTGCACAGTGATCTCGGCTGCTCTCGAAGTCTTCTGCAGAGCTGCGCAGTGTTCTTAGCTGTTCTTGAAGTTTCCCGTCAATCTGTGCAGAGGTCTCAGTAGCTCCAAAATTTGACCATCCTATAAGTCAAATCTCGTATCATCCTTAATGCACCCCCATAACTGCGGGAGCTTTCAGAAGTACCTGAGAATGCTCTTGCAGAGTCTGAGAGCACATTGCTTAGCTCCAGGGGGGTCTGGGGGCATCTAGAAGTACTTAGAAGCGCTGGTGAGGTCACCTGGAGTGTCTGGGAGGATTGCATGTTGCTTCCGGAATGATTTACATTTTGCTGATGTACTAATGTCTCTGGCATGAGAGATTAAAAGAACTGAAATGTGGTTGGCTGGTGTCCCAAGGTATTGGCAGTGAAGAACAATGGGTGGTATATTAAATCTGGTACTTCCATTCAGGTGAAATATAATGTTCTATCTTTAATGGTCTTTGAGAAACACATATTGTCAAACAGCAGCTGCATAACCTGGATCCAAAGCTCAGTTTCAGTGTCTAAAGCCGACTTGACACTACAGCTAACTGTTCAATGAGCTCTATCTGCCAATTGTCCTTCAATTATAATAATCTTCTGTTCTCAAGATGTATATTTTGAGGCATAGTTGATTTCATAAATCTGATAGAGGAGCATTGAACAGAATACAACACATACAGCTTTCTTTTTTCACTCATCTACTAAGAAATGGACCACCAGGTACTAGAAACACAGATGGGATTTCAACAAGAATACCTACTAATACACACTAACGATTCCTACTATAGATTGCAGTTTTCCAAGCTTCACCAACTATTGAGTAGATTTCAACTAATTTCATTGGCAAAGGAGTCATCATGAACATGATTGCCTCCATAAAACTTTGTGCTGGTTGAATAGTGGCCGTTTGGTGTTGGGGAATGTTGTGTTCAACACCAGCATTTGGATGGGCAATATTTTGGTCTCAACTAGACTTGGGTAGCAGGAGTGGCTGGGCAAGTGCATGGTCAAACTCAGGTAATTTGTTCAGAGATGACTTTCAGTATTTGAGTAATGGTGGTACCAGAACCCCAGCTGCTTTTGGGAAATTCGGAAACAGAGACTGTACTATGATAATATTGGCATGGCTCCAGTTCTTTGCAAGTGGTTCCTTTATAGTTTGTAATGTCTTGTCCCAGCATGCCTGCGCATTAGGTAAGTTCTTCTATTGGCAATCCGAATCATCTTCTTTGATGTCCAAAGACAACTCAGATCATCCGTATCAGCAAAATATATTTTAGTCACTGGGAGCCTCCAGGAGTGTCTGAGAGGATGTGGAGTGTAAACTTGGAAGCGTCAATTCCAGGAGAGTAACAGACCCTAGGAGGGCATTCTGGCCGGCCTTGGGAGTAACTGGAATCTCTGATGAGTAGTGTGGGAGTTCCATGAGAGTGAATGTGATACGTTTGGGAACATGTCGAAGTGCTGGAGAGCACTTTGGGTGAACCTGGGAGTGTCGCCAAACCAATGCGGGAATTACAAGTTAACTCTGAGAGATGCCTGGGTTCTTATCGATTTGCATTCTGAGGACTGTGAGCGTGATGTGAGACTCTGGGGAGGTACATGAGTAATCCATTTCCCTCAAAGTTGGATATCATGCATGGATTATTGTTCATTATCACTGCTGAATCATACTGGATATCATCTTCTTCAACATTGTATTTTTTGCCTCGCTATATTAAGGAACCAGAGAAAAAGGATAGTTGTTCAAACATAAATGCAGGTACACCAAAACAAAAACCCGACTAAGCAATTGTTCTGAGGGTTCTTAATCCCTGATACTGATACAATATTTATTGGATTAAGTACAACTGCCTATCTAAGAAACTCTTTCTTTCCTCATCTTATACTAAGGCTCAACGACTTGACTTTCTGCAAGAGCTACCGGATCAATATGTGTCCACATATTGATATTTTCTTGCAGCGTGAAGATCACACCTCTTCTGGAAATAAACACTCCCCAGAAAATGCTTCCAAGGGTAATAACCTTGTAGATAAATACTGATGTACTTCGTAGCCAATGCATTCAAAGTCCACATATAGTTCGATTCTGTGGGAGATGGGGATGAAACAATGCTCTTCCAAAGAGACAATCACATTTCAGAAGGGTTCGACTATCTTCTGGCGTGAATATTGCAATTGTGTGTGTGTGGTCCCAGACATATAAGGATAGGTTATGGGTGTGAAGTAGGGACGTAATTTTGAATACGTTGATAGATAGGATTCTTAATAATATTTTGAGATCGTCTTTGGTGTTTGTGACTGTTGACTGTGGATTGCTGCTTTAGCTTGTCTTCTCATTGCTGGAACAATGTGATCTCTTTATAGTTCTCTTCAAGGGCTTGTACACCCAGACTTCGACACAATGACTACATTTTTCATGATAGCATTATCACGGTCGCATCGTACAATCTCCCTATGCACCTGGTAATAACTGTCACCCATCCCAGTGGGTTTTTCTGTGCATGCAGTGTAGTTTCAAAGTGTTATGCCCCTGATAAGAATCAGGCCATCCACCGCATGATATCATGTCAGACAATGTAACTTATTGAACTTGAACTGAAACATCTCACATTCCATGTGTTATGGTACTTTGAACATCATCCAATCATAGTCGGAAGTGCTTCATTGCAAAATAATGCCTCACCACGCAGGCTATTTGGCTTGCATCACAGATTTAATTGGCGACTGACCGAAACTAGGCCAACATATACTATGATGCGTCGACAACCTCAGCTAGTGTTAGCAACGCGTCCAAATTCCTGGTTAGGTTCTGCGTCTGGTTCTGACCTGGAACCGGACTGTTGCAACGGGGTTCCACACAAAACCCGCTCCTCAAAAGTCGACATTTCTTGCTCCAATTAAGTATTGGAGTTCTCATCGTATCGCGACATAATCCATACGTGAAATATGCAGTTTGATGCCTTCTTTCATCACCCATTCTCCGATTTGCAATCGGATCAATAGTTGTTGAGTCCCGATGGAAACCCGGTCATTTTGGCGTGATATTCGGCTCAATTTCAAATCGACTCAACAAATATTGGTCCGATCGCAAATCCGAGAACTGGAGATGAAACAGGCCATCAATCTGCACATTTTACGTATAGATCATGTTGCAATACAATGAGAATTCAAATACTTAATTGGAGCCAGAGATGTAGGAACCGTAAAATGGAACCGCAGTCCGGTTCGAACCTGTCCCCGAACCTGCTGGGTACCTCTGGTTTCCGGGTAACCCTGAACCGTTGCTAACAGCAACCTCAGCCAAAGGTGAAATTAGTTTCCGAAAGCAGACCCCACCCTCTGCCATCAGCCAGGTTTCCCAAACTTATGAAATGAACTGCGACTGCATTTTCTTAAATCAAGGTTTTGAAAGCTTTATTAGATCGGTGCGATGACCAATCGAAACACATTATATGTGAAATCTCACTGCCAATTGCACATTGCTGATTTTGTTATCAGAGATGATTCCTAGTAACCTTGAACCCCAGTAACCTTATTTCATCTGCTCGATCTGTATTTCCAGCCTGATCACCATCACCATCAGTATCCCCATCGTCATCCGAATCCCCATCACCCTGACAACCATTTCGAACCCTGAAGTCTGATTTCACTGCCTCCATCCTTTATTTGAATCATCGCCATCACCCAGGCCATCACCATTTACTAAGTTGCTACTTAAAGCCTCATTGCAACCTTCTTCTCTTCTGCTGACCGTCTTGCAGTTCAAAAATGTGCAAATCACCCATGATTGATTCACAGGCAGGCCCAATTGATTCGCCTCATCAAGTACAGCAACACGGTGGAAGAGTACAGGAGTAGGTCCATTATTGGCACTGCATGTGCTGCTCTACTCCACCTTCTGGGCTGATCCCATTTGAACTTTTGCAGATCAACTCCGATTTAGTCACTGGTAGGCTTATTGTATTTGTGTCGTCGAGTACATCAAGCATGTGCAAGGAGACTGGGATACATAGATTATAAGCTCTTGATTCCCTGCTCTACTGCTCCTCCACATCAGCAACAACCCTAGTTTCTGTGTAATGGTATGGTCATGTATGGGTGGTCAGGGTTGTCGGGCGGTCACGTGAGGTGTCCAGCGCTGGGGAACCGCCAACTTGATATGGACATCGCGACGGAGACTCAGCTCTGTACTGAATATCTTACCACTTACTTCTACACTTGATCTCACTCACACCCATCTGCAACCTTATACCTTATATCATATCCTTATACTGCCGAGCACTGGCATACATGCCCTTACACTATATTCAGTATTGCAATAATCTGCTATGTTTCACTCACGGGATCATGCGAATTCACCCCCTTTGATTGACGCGTCGCGACAGACATGAAATCAAACAATTACAGTCAATTACCCACCATGCCACCAAAGAGAATACAGAGAGGCCAATTGGGTATGCCTAAGATGCGTGCAAGCATGGAATCCGTTGGAGCATCGCTCGGGCAATTCACGCCTATTCGTATGGGCCACATTTTGGTATTCCCACCCGAAGAAATCAATGTTGAAGATCCCAATGAAACTCATAATCAAGAGGAAACCCGTGATCTCGACGATAAAGACGAAGACAAAGCAGAAGAAGACTCAGCCCTCCCAGAAATCGAGGATAATCACCGCGGAGAGGACATCTTGTCAAAGCTCACCGAGGACGACCAAAAGGAGACACCTGAGCAGAATCGGATGCTGCTTAAACTCCTATTTGAACGAGAAGCCGACTGGAACGAGCAGAGAACCTGAATGCTTTCCGAACTCGACCGCTGCCGAACCACCTACAAACTGGAGCATCCGAGCAATCTGTCCAAAATCTTCAAGATGGTTGATCCCTTAAGGACCTGCGGCAGAGCGAAAGAGCTGGATAAGTTTCTCGAAACATTGCCGTCAAACTTTCCTTGTCATAAGCACTGAATCTTAGTGTTATCAACGCGTCCGGGTAACCTGCCAGCGGTCGGGGTTTGGATCACAAAAATGGTTCAGTTCGCTTCCAGACCCGTCCAAAAACCCCAGCTGCTTCTTCTTGGTGAGCCAAACTCAGACCCATACCCATCAACCCTCGGGTATCGCCGGGTGTGGTTAGACCCATCGGTTCCAAACTCTGGTTCTGGTATTCGGGTTGTTCTATTTACGGTTTCATTCAGATATCCTACTGATAATTGCAAAATATTCACTTCAGTACATCATTGTCTTTGTTTGATGTATTGGCTGCCTTTATAATCAAAAACAAGAAAGACACGCTCCCTGCACCATCCTGAAAATGAGCTTCCATGGAGCATCCACGATCTTGAGTCTAGCAGCATGGGTCAGATGAGAAGTACTGGACAGCTGCATTGAATGTTCCAGCAGTCATTAAGCCACCAATGCATATGTTCGTATCTGCTCCTGCACCGACAACATTTGGAGTGCTTATGTAGACACTTCATTTCATCCCTGGAAAATTGCAAATGCTGCAAGGGACTTCTTGGTAAGGAAGTAGTTATATGATGCTAGGTTCCGGGAAACCACACTCTCACATACACATAGAATCACTCCAGCCCGACGCGGTACCGGATTTGTCACAGAATCCGAAATCAAAACCTGTTAAACCCGTAAGCTTTTACCCCTGCATATAGCCTCCCTGGCTGATCACAATACAAGAATCCGATTCAGACGAAGAAATTGAAACGGCTCTTTGATCGTCAGCAGATATGTTGCCCAAATTGCGAAATTTGACAACATATCGCCATGAAACGCAATTGGTGTACCTATTTTGCTATGTGTCTGCTATTACTTGGTTTCAGTGACCAAATTGTGAGACATGATAGTTCATCAGTGCATGTGCAAGGGTCATATGGGTCATACAATAGTTATAGACTCCAAAGCGAGTTGATTGAGGATCGAACAGCTTGATATCATATTGCCTGTTACAGTTAAGCGAGAACGCAACAACTAGATTAGAGACAGAATTTACCAACAAAATTTGAGTCACTGATGTCATACGAGTCATAGAAGGAGCGGTCAAAGCGTAATATGAATCTGTATGAATGACCACTGTCATGCTGCACTCATCCATACATTCAACTGCATAACTCTGCGCTCAGACTGGGTGCACATGGTCAAGATTTTGAAAATTTCATATGGTAGGTCCTGGAAATCAAGGAGAAGATGCTGGATAAGGAAAGGTGAAGAAGTTGGGGTGTATTAATCAAGAATTAGTGGATGGATTTACATGTGGTAAATTGCCAGCCAAAAGTGCTGGAATGTGACAGCCCTATGTCATCCATCGCTCAGATAATGTTTGTAGAGGTGGATCAGAAACTGAGAGGCCACAAAGCTTTTGGATGCAACTGAGTATGCGTAGAAATAATACATTGGCTGCCAATAATGGCTTTATGATTATTTGTATACAATTATTGACCAGACAACGACTGTTAGGTTGTGTTGATGGTGAGTGTCAACTGAGTGGCAATGTTTTTCTGTCTCACACATTAGGCAATCAAAGGGCTACATTGTCATATCCTTCCAAAGTGGAAGTATTGGTCGTCTGAATAGGTAAAAAGGAAAGTGACACACTCGTTACCCTGTTGTAGAAATGAGCGTCAAAGGAGCGTCAACGATTTTTGGTCATGTAAGTAAAGTAATTTACCAGGGATTTGCTCGCTGTTATACATAACCAACAAATTGGCAGCCTTTATAGGCAAATGGGAAAGCGATACAGTCACTGCCACGTACTGAAGATGAGTGTCAACAGAGCATCAACAATTTATGGTCTTCTGTCTTGCATAATGCAAGGGCTGTACAACAACATTAACCCTCAATTGAAGTATTGGCCGCCTGTATTGGCAATATAGTTAGTGACGATGTCACTACCACCTATAATGAGCGTCAACAGAGCGTCAAAGATTTTTGGTTTTAAATCTTGCATAATCCATGGGCTGTGCAACAGGAGTGACCCATAATCGAAGTATTGGCTGCCATGATTGGCAATATTGCAAGTGACGATCCCGCTACCGCCTAAAATGATGGTCGATGGACAGTCAATGATTTCTGGTCTTTTAAGTAAGGTAATAGGGTAGTGATTTGCTCACTGTTATGCATAACCAACTTATTGGCAGCCTTTACATGCAAAGGAGAAAGTGACACAGTCACTGCCACGTTCTGAAACTGAGCGTCAATGGAGCATCAATGATTTATGGTCTTGCATCTTGTATAATCCAATGGCTGTGCAACAACATTAACCCATAATCGAACTATTGGCAGCCTTTATAGGCAAAAGAGAATGCGACACAGTGACTGCCACATTGTCAAAATGAGTGTCAACGGAGCGTCAATGATTTATGATCTTGCACCTTGCATAATCCAAGGGCTGTGCAACAACATTAACCCATAATCGAAGTATTGGCAGTCATTATTGGCAATATTGTTAGTGACGATGCCACTACAACCTAAAATGAGCGTCAACGGAGTGTCAACGATTTTTGGTCTTGAACCTTGCATAATCCAAGGGCTGTGCAACAACGTCAACCTATAATCAAAGTATTGGTAGCCTTTTTAGGCAAAAGAGAAACCCACACAGTCACTGCCGAGCTCTGAAAATGAGCATCAACTGAGCATCAACAATTTTTTGTCTGGTAAGTACAGTAATTGAATAGTGATTTGGTCACTGTTATGCATAACCGACGCATTGGCAGCTTTTCTAGGCAATAGAGACAGCAACACCGTCACTGCCCCATTCTGAGAATGAGTGTCCATGCAACGTCAACAATTTTCAGCTTTGCATCTTGGGTAATCTAAGTTCCGATTGGTTGCAGAAATCCATTAATGAGATATTGGCAACCTTCAGGGGCAAATACAACAGCGACAGGCTCCCTGCCACATTCATAAAATGATTGTTTACGGAGCATCAACAATTTTTTGTCTTGCATATTTGCAAATCAAGGTATCGCACGGATATTCGAGTACATAACAAAACTATTGACTGCCTCCATAGAGAAAAATACAATACATCAAAGGAATAACACAGATTCCAAATCAATCGATATCGCAAACTGCAAAATATGCAAAAGCAAATCATTGGCTGATGAATACATGATTTTGATAAGATACTATTATCAAACTGCAACAACAAGAGCCTGATATGAATCAATACATGGACCCACAGGGTGACCCGCTAACAACCCGCCTAATTCAGACAGGTTGGGAGATTTCCATCGAACTGTACCCGAGTTGACGGTTCAAGTGTATTGACAACCTGGACCACCAATTTGGCAAAGGTTCCGTTTGGACCCGGACCTGGACCTGAAGTGACGGCCCGGAACCGTTGCTAATACTACCTCTTCCCCAGAGTCAACCCTGATGAAGTCAAGTATGCAGTCTCTTCTCTCGACACCTGGAATAACCACCTAGACATCACCCAGTGGCAGACGGAAAATACGGACCCAGCCGAGTGGGCTAGCGACCTACGAAAGGCCAAGGACACGTGTTTAAAAAATTTTGAACTCTTCGCGAATGATATTCAAAAGATGTACGGAGATCAAGATTGGCGTCTCAATCCAGCAACAAAAGCCATGCAGGAGTACCAGCAACTACCAAATGAATCAGTCCGAGTTTATGCCAACTGCTTGAACGCACATTGGAGGAGAGCTGGCTGGAGCCTTATAACGCATGAAGTCGTCCTATCTGACAAGGCATGGGCCCGCCTGTAGCATCCACTTAAGACGAAAGTCAGACCTTGGATCTCCAGTGGCAAACACAGGTTTGATACACTTGACTAACTCTTCGACTGCGTGGCGGCCTCGGAGTTCAAACCGGAAGACAAGAAGCCTGGGGGATACCAACACCAAAAGGAAACAGGGGATGCTCAGAATGGCAGCGATAAGAAACGTGATTTCCGACCATCCATCTCCAAATCTGCAGCAAACACTTCCGGCAATTCCAATAATTCCAACAATACCAGTAATTCAAAATTGGGCAAGTCCAATAAGCCCAGTGGAGGCAGCCATGCCAACTTATCACCAGCGCCGTGGCTTTCAAAGGATGCCTACCAAGGCTGCAAGGCAAACCGGCAATGCACTCGCTGCTTCATCGGAGACCACAAAACCCACCTTTGTACCAAATATGGCAAGTCGAACCCACCTTACCAGAACTGCAGCAATAACAGCAGTCATGATGGCAACCAAATTCAGCACGAAAAGTCATTCGACATGCAGCAGCAAAAAAACAAGTCTACCTATCTCGATATCTAAGTCAACGGGAGAGGCTAGACGACATAGAGTTAGGATTGTAAAACTTGGGAAACTGAGCCATATTTGCAACTTTGAATGAAATACAACCGCACAGAATCACCTTAAAACCATGAGTCATGCTGGAAGGTCAGGCTCAGATGTCAAGCCAATACCTATGCGGCACGGAGAGACCGGATTCAGCGCACATCATCCATGAAGTCCGTGTATGAAATATATGTGGCAACATGCAGCGAGTGAAAGCACTAATCGACCGTGGTGCAATGAGCATCGTTAAATCACCGAGGCTACTCAGGAAACGTGAACTGCCACACAAACCAGCATTTACCTCCTCCCAGGGTCTCAATGGCCAGGTGATTATGGCTGCAAAGGAGAGCCGAAAGGCAAGTCTCTTGGTCCAGTATTTTGGACACCTTAAACCAGTTGACAAATCCGAGGTTTTAGTCGTCCCAATGAAGGCATAAGACCTAGTCTTGGGCTTGCCATGGCTTAAGGCGAGGAACCCAGAAATCGACTGCAGCAAAGGTTGATTGACAGCCCTACGAATGCCAAATGGATCGCAAGGGGCGAACATTCCAGAAGCAGATGGTGCAAGCCCTCCGCTCGAACGCGGGGAGGAAAACACAAATGATGAGCTTTCCCTGGATATATAACTACTTGGGGCTGCTGCATTCGGTCACATCCTAGCTATCGAGGAAGTGGTCGAGGCAATCGCCATACAACTGGGAGAATGTCAAGGGTTGCCGGGAGCATCACTGGAAGGCATCACCGAAGGTGAGAGACACCCCAGGATGCTGAATGCGCGAGCAGGTGCAGTGGCGGTAGTTGCGGCAGAAGAGTGACACAGTCACTTGAATGACTGCTACTGGCTTGGTGAGACAGGAAGGGAGAAACTGGACAACTGGGGTGGTCTATTATGACGATCCGTCTGATTCAGCTATCCTGGGACCCCTACTCAACTCCACTCTGCCAAAGCACGCTACAATGCGAACAAGGCTAATGAGAATAGGAACAGACATAGATAATGTGGAGATGGTAACAACAGATGATGGGGGTCGCATCCCAGCAAAATATCACGAATTCTTGGAGGTCTTCAGCAAGGAAAAGGCTGGGACACTGCCACCGCACAGGCCAATTGACCATGCGATTGATCTGGAATCCGACTACAAACCACCAAAGGGGTGGATCACCAACCTCTCAGAGTTCGAATTGAAGACGGTTAAGGCCTACATCGAAAGGAACCTGGCAAACGGCTTCATTCAACAGTCATCATCCTCAGGTGCAGCGCCGATACTGTTTGGAAAGAAAAAAGACGGAGGACTACAGTTGTGTGTCGACTATCGAGCTCTCAACCTAGGCACTGTAAAGAATTGATACCCCCTTCTCCCGATCCCTGAACTACTCTTTCTGGTGCGCGAAGCCCAGATCTTCACTGAACCAGACCTTCGGAACGCCAACCACCTCATCCGAATCAAACAAGGCGACAAGTTCAACGCAGCATTCCAAACCTGCTATGGTCAGTTCCTATACAGAGCTAGGCCCTTCGGGTGGACATATGCACTAGCGACGTTTCAGGCCTACATTGACCATTGTATACAGCCTGAAATTGATGACTTTGCTGTGTGTTACGTCGAAGATATACTCAGCCACTCAACCAATGAGAATCAGCACGAAGACCACATCCGAAAAGTGCTACAACGCCTACAAGAATTTGGGCTCCATTGCAACGCCGAAAAATCCCAATTCGGGGTTTCAGATGTTGGCTTGTTAGGATTTGTCGTCAAAGAGGATGGAATCGACATGGAGTCAGATTGCATATCCCCGATCGAAGACTTGCCGACTCGGGAATTAGTTCGGGATGTGCAAGCGCCCCTTGGTTTCCCAAACTTCTACCGGAGATTCATTCAGAAATATGCAAAGGTGATGGCTCCCATATGAAACTTGTGAAAGACACAACGATCGGGGAGGTGGGAATGGACTTGGGATGCCGAACCGGCATTTTGAATGCTGAATTAGGCCTTCACTGAAGCACCGATGCTCTAGCACTTCAACTCGCAAAAACTGATCATTCTGCAGACTGATGCAAGCAGCTTCGCAATCACCAGCATCATTAGCCAGTACGGCAGATTAGGGATGGTTCACCCAGTCAATTTCTACTCTCGAACATCCTTTCACGCCAAAAAGAACTAGGAGATGTATGATTTGGAGCTTTTGGCAATTGTGGAAACAATGAAACAATGGAGACACTAAATCAACGGTGCCAATCACATGGTTCTGATCCAGTGCAACCACAAGAATCACGAGTACTTCCAAACCTCCAAAGTGCTCTCCCAAAGACAGGCCAGGTGAGCGGAAAGCCTATCCTCTTATGACTTTGTCATCAAACACTTGGAAGGAAAAATGAACCCAGCAGATAGACAATAAAGAAGACCCGACTACGGGATAGGCTATGACAGACCAACTGCGTGACTACTGGCAACCTCGGCAACTACCACCATTGAACCGTACAATGACCTCCTTCAAGGAATCAAAACAGCCCAGGCTATCGACATGTTGGCTGCCGATGTGAAACACAGGATCGTCGGCACTCCAATTGTCGATACACCTGACCTGCAAAGAAAAGACGTACTAGAGGCAGACTCAAGTAATGAATGGAAAGTCCCCGCTGGAGTTGTCACCTCTAATGGAAGGATATATGTACCGAAGGATGACCTACTTCCCAACAACGTCATGAGACTTTTCCACGACAACCCAGAAGCTGGCCACGTCGGAGCCCTCACACCTGCCGAGTTTGTATCCCGGGATTTCAACTGGCCCACAATGGATGCCACAGTAGGAAAGTACATCGCCGGATGTGAACTATGTCACAAAATCAAGGCACCACAGCACGCCCATCATGGCATGCCCATCACGGCACGCCCATCATGGCACGACCATCACAGCACCAACATGCGGCTACCACCACCACCGTCACGACCTCTCGATGGAGTTACCATGGACTTCCTCACAGACCTCCCTGAGTCAACCGCCTCCCGGTTTATGGGAATCTTGGTAATCGTCGATCAATTGACAAAAATGGTAATCCACCTCCCCACAGGAAGAATACTGACTCACCGGAGCTGGCAGGAATGTTTTTCAAACACGTGATCTGCAAACATGGCGTGCAAAACAATATAGTTACCAATCGCTGAAAGGAGTTTACCAGCCGATTCAAGAATCGAGTTTGCTCTCACCTAAGTATTAATCACAGGCTGTCGACCGCCTTCCATCCAGAGACTGATGGTCAGACGGAACGGCAAATCAGACCATGGAGCAGTATCCCCGGGCCTTCACCAACTAAAAGCAAGATTTCTGGGTAGAACTGCTACCTGTAGCAGAGTGTGTTTAGAACAATTCTGTTCATCACTCAATGCGGATGACGCCATTCTGGGCCAACTACCACTACCACCCGCCGTTGCAGTCCAATCCACCAAACGCCGCATCAACTATGTGGTCGGAAATACTGGCGGATGCAATGCTATTGGGAATGGAAGAGACTAACTGGCTTCTCCCGGAGAACTTGTTGCAAGCCCAGGTACGGCAATCAAAATACGCTGGTGGAAATGATGTGACCTTCGAAGTCAGGAACAAAGTGTGGCTCTTGACCCGACACTTCCGAACGACTAGACCGTCAAAGAAGCTCGACTTCAAGCGCACTGGACCATATACTGTAAGTAAGATCAACAATAAGAATCCTTACAAACAGGAGCTGCCGAGAACAAGGCGGAATCACAACGTCGTCCAAGTGTCGCAGCTCAATCACTACACGCTGCCAGTCGTAGGACAGCCATCCTCGGAGCAACATCCAGTGATAGTCGCTGATTGGGAGGGATGGGAGGTTGAACAAATTCTTGACTCTAAGCAGTGTTAACCGGAAGCTACACTACCTTATTCAGTGGGCTGGGTAGAACCACATACTCACAAACTGGGAGCCACTGGGAACTCTCGAGAATGGTCGTGAACAAATAACAAGTTGCCCTGGGACCGCCCAAACAAGCCACAGAGATGAAGGAAGTCGGATCTTGGGAATGGAGGAATTGGTGGGAATCGACATATGGAGGTTTAGGTCAATTGGGCATTTCCTTCTTTCTATTTCATTTGTTGGGACCCGGTCCAGTACAAATGGCGTCGGAATGGGAATTTGCCACCTCCGGAATCCAGCCAATTAGAGGTGGAGTTTCCCCATTCACCGGAAGGTCACCCTGGATGGAACTGATTAGTCGTGGAACCTGTGAGATTGTATGAGTGTGTATGGGGGTTGTTTCTTTTGTTCTACTTGTACTTAGCAGCCCAGGAGTTATGCCCTAAAAGAGGGAGTTGATGTAACGGCGTTGACATGTATGCTTGGTTAGGGTCACGTGAGGTGTTCAGCGCCAGGTAACAACCAGCCTTATATGGACATCGCGACGGAAACTTAGCTCCGAACTGGATATCTTCCCAATAACTTTGACACTTGATCTCATTCACGCCCGTGTGCAACTGTATACCTTATACCATATCCTTATACTGCTGAGCGCCGGCATATGCGCCCTTACATTCCATCAGAAACAACTGTGTGTTCCTGACGGCTCTGACAGCTCTGATGGAACCTCGTACGGTCTGCGGGAGAATTCCGTGCTTCCCATCCCCCAGGCGACGGGCCGCATTGCGTACTTATCTCTGGTACTTTGCGCCCGAAATGTGGTGACGTATACGCACCATCTGAATGACACGTGTGTTGCACTGTTCGCAGGGGCAGCAGTTATGCTGTAGCCGTGTACACAATGCCTGGCGATGTTTATGCCATTCTCCGGCTGAGTGCCACATTTTGCGTCTCCGCTATTGCTATATATCGGATGCCGCCCTTTCCCCATATATGTTTAGCTTGGAGCTATCGGAACTTATGACAAAACAGTGTTCACTTCGGATACATTGCTTGCCGTTGCATTTGTTTCGCCATTATTGTATTTTACAGGTCTGAAATATACTGTTCAATCCTCACACTTTCTAGTACAATGCCCTCAGTCCTCCACATTCTGTGTTGATCCATCATCAGCTTGCAATGCTTCTTCCTTCTCATCTACATCCGCTTCGTCCCCATCATCGCCGTCATACCCGTCGACATCGCTGGTTCCCAGGTCAAACTTCTAGAGTTCAGTCGCAGCCCATCGTTGCCGGATGGCGGTTGAGATGGCATCCCGCTCGTCGCTTTTATCACCTTCATCTTCATAATCCCCTCTGCCCTCTGGCATCCCGAAATGCAGTTTGTCATCCATGCAATTGTTGTTTATCGGGATGTTTGGGTCAGTGCTTCTGATCTCAGGCTCCTCAAGTGCCACTTCAGAGGTCAAATAGTCCAAAAGAATAGCATTGTCAACACAAGCTGCTTCCACACTGATGACCATGGCAGGCGTTGGGTTCTTCGCCTGTTGGATCTGATGCTTGACTGTAGCAAGAGTGTTTTTATACACCCTCTGTTGGTAGCTCTCCGGTATTGTGTTCCAAGTATTCATCAAGAATGTATCCGTGCCTGGAATGCCAGCTTAGGTTAACAACTCGCGACCTGTTGCCGCACAGCAGGATGTGTTCTTACCACCATCATCATTGTAGTTGAAGTAGTTCGAGCGATCAGGTCTGTCCGCATTCAGCTTTGACTTGGAAGCTTTAGGATGAACACCTTTCTTCTTTTGCCACTCCAGGAGGGCATGGCGCAACGCGGTGCAGGTAAACATGATCAGTGGTGAGGGTATATGACCGTCCTTGTCACCAGTCATGGAATTATAAAATCTATCAGCATACTTACCATGGGTATTTGCCTGATGATAAAACTTGATGTAGATGAACCACGGGATTGCATCCGCCAGGAAGTCAAGTGGACACTGGCCATTCGTTCGCAGCTTTTGACTCTCTCTGCATTGGATTTGGACTGTGTACACCACTTTGCACACACTCTGCTACAGGAAAAAGATACTTATTGTCTGCAAGAAGGGAATCAATGAATTCCAAATGCTCTGCGTCGGATTCAAAGCGGTGGAGATCATAATGCTCCGCTCTGTTGTCCCTTGCTGATTGAATATAATGTGATTAAATCTTATCCACTTGTGCTGAAACCTGGCACTAGTTTGAGCATGTAATATCCAATATGGGCCGTTGCTTCAGCATACCTCTTTGAAGATCTCCTTTGTGTGTGCCTCACATGCTACGGAGCAAATGTTGTTTTGCTCCATAGCGGTGTTCCAGTAGTTCTCTATTATCTGCAAGTGTGGGGCTTCGGCTAATACTATCGCAATGTGTCGCGTTGCATACCTTACCATCTCCAAGTTGCTTGCACTCATAAATGGTCATCTGTTCCACATGTAGAGCTCCAGGAGACTGCCTGTTGCAAATACAAGACACATCATGTCTGAGTGACCAAATTGACAAAAGTTGAGACTGCCAGAGACCACTGAGCAATGTGTAGACACCACCTGCGGTTGCAAATCCCACTGCCTCTGTCTCTGATTCCTGTGTGTAACTGGCGTTCACAGTGGATTTGTAATGATCGTGTGAGCTTCTGGATTACGGATGGGGGTAGGCATGTCTTCAGGACCAAGGAGAGGAGTGGGAGTGATAGCAATGGTGGATGTGGGGCTGGATACAATGCGACGGGTTGAATCTGTCCGTGAGGTTGTGCCAGGTGCGGCTGGGCTACAACTGTTTGTACCCGGCATGATGGTTGAAGTATTTATTGACTGTTGCTGGGTAGCAGATGGGGTGGGAGTCACCCATTGAGTGATATCTGCAATGCGAGAATTGATCAGTGAAGATGAGGGGGTGGAGTTCTGACCTTGGATTGTAGAGGCTACAGAACTCCCTCCTTGAGAGGAATCCCTCTTGCCAGCCAGTACGGAAATGCATCTCTCAGCAGTGGCATGTTGTCAATTCCGCATGGCGCACCCTTTTGTAGATTCTGACGATTAGCAAGAGTTCAAACATTTCTTACGACCGGAGTCATGTCAGGGTGTGGGCAATGGGAAGGCATTGGCCGATATAGATGTTCGACGTTAAGAATGTAGGACTAATGTTTTCTGAATGCATAAGCACTGGCAGGCAGAGTAGACTCCTATTGGAGCGACCAGGGAGGGATTCGACACAAAAGGGAGGCGCAGTGCACACCGTGCTAGACTCTAAACCATGACAATACTAGGTCACAAGATCCCTTGAAAAGCATTCAAATATGGGGTTAACTGCCATCAGATTGAACTCAGATTAAACTCAGCATTGATATTCACTGTTACAGCAATGTCTGATGGTCTATTTGCACCGCTTGATGGGTGTTTATGCCTTCTCAGTGCGGTTATCATAGTATTGCACTGGTTCTTGGCACATTACTTCGAACCATCAACTGTGTATATCTTCAGCTTCCCGGTGGGAATCCCCCTTTGGCAGAGCTAAAAGCATCACAAAGCGATCAATGACATATTCTCTATTCTATGACATCAGTTGCATGTGGTTTGTCCACTGCTAGGCGTGTTGGTAGCCGTGTTGGATGGTTGCACAGTTGGGACAACCTGAGAACTACTAAGTTTGCTCCGAGATGCACGAGGTCTGAGTGGTAAAAGTGGCGTGAGATGCAAAAGCAACACCCAGTGTCTTAAACTATGCACACCATGAGTACTAAATCTCGTCTCAAGACTTCTCATCCATGAGGTCTCTGGTGATTGTGCAAGATGAAGGCCGGGCCGTTTTGTGTTCATTAACAAACAAACCACAGGATATGAATCAAACTGATCAGATCTCACAAGTTGAACAAAGAAATCACCAGGAACTCGAGTATATATATCCCTTCTTCCCGCCTACTCCTCCATTCTCTTTTCCTCCTGTATTGAACACACCCCCAGCATCCTGAACTATCTTGACATCATGTGACTTGTACAAAACAACTCCTCTCTTTCCCAAACACACCCGATAACCTACACCACTCTGTATGTTCCCTCTGCGCTTCTTTCTGCTTCATGCAACTGTATCATAATGCTGCTTCCTCGGATGTAGATTCATTTTCAACTCACAGTGATGGCATCAAAGGGCAGCCGCAAGGGAATGGGGAATGCAACTGCTGGGACCAAAAGGCCATCATCGGTTAAAAAACCGACACCAGTTATTGAGTGAGGAGCGTATAAAGGGATTGGACTAGGAACACATCTGTGGACTCAAACGGATATACAATGTCCGTGGTGTCAAGGATGAGAGGGCATGGGACCTCTGTTATGATATAATCTTTCTTGATCCAGTCACAACTCGCCACTTTTCACTATTCCAGCTGATGTAGCCACACCACACGAACAGGAGTTCGCCTTTTCGGGAGTGGTGGGCAGCCTTCCGCTCAGGTATGGGTCAAATGTGTGTCAAAGCCCACCACCAAATGAACCATCGGATGCAGGACAACCCCTGTGCCTGCGAGGATCTAGTTTATTGCTTCTATCCGTGGACAACCAGCTGAGGGAAGATTCAACCCACCGGCGTGCATTGCTCTTGGTATGGTAGCGACGATATCCGGGCAAGGATTGAGCTGCCAAGCTGCTGGCAGTACAAGCTACGCGACTTCCTGGCCGTTAGACCACTGAATTGGGGTGAGATGATCGATTAGGAAGATAATGATGAGTACTGGGCACATCCCAGAGCACCGAGCGGTGGAAGGAGCCTGCCTGGTGAAGGCAATGACATTGACAATGGCGACGGTGATGAGGACATGCAGGGCAGTGAGAGAGGGACCGGGAACGGGAGGGGAACCAAGGAGAGGAGGGGGAATGGGAAGGCGACTGAGGACGGGAAGGGAAAAGGGAAGGGGAAGGGGAAGGCAATGGAGGAAAGGAAGGGGAAGGGGAAGGGATATGGTAAAGGGAATGGTATTGTTAAACAAATGCCAGGGGGAGATGACATCTCTCGTGCTGTTGCATTGCAGTTGCAGACGGAAATGTATCAGGCAGACTTGGACACAGAGGGATAACTAGAGTGGGTATATTTAGTGCTGGAAGGATCGCCTCCCGTGTAAATTTCGTCAGAGTATGATCCCGACTGTACCAAGGAGTCGGATGGCGAATATGACTTAGACCATGATTCTCATATGGACATGGGCATGGGGGATGATGTGGACGCACCGTGTGGCATTGATTTCGATGGCGATGTGGATATGGAATGGGAAGGTGATGATGATGAGGAGGAAGATGAAGCGGAGGAAGATGATGAGGATACGGATGAGGATGAGGAGGAGGATGAGAATGAGGATGATGGCAAAGGACCTTGGATGATTGGCCAGGGAGAGATCGTTACTACCTCGGCTGATGATGTAGATACCATGCTAGCAGATCGGCCAATCGTGCTACATGAGCAAGGCCAGGAGATGGGCAAGTATACCCCATGGCCACAACCTCCGGCGCCTGCCCCACGGCCAAACACCCTGGAGCCTCGCTCACAATAACAAACTCTGGAGACTCATCCCTTCCGTGGCCTGGAGGTTCTGGGGCTTGTGAAGCAGCAAAATCCTCGCCCGGCGGTGCCAACTGTGCGAGAAGCTGAGATAGCCAGAAATACCTCGGATGTGGAGGTGTATGAGCAGCTGCTCGGCGAATCAGTAGGTGGCGAAAGCCTCCCAGATGTCACTCTCCCCAATGTCACTCTCCCTGATGTCCATCTCCTTGAGGTGGACCCGGACGGCCTGGTAGGTGAGGAGTGAACCATTCCTTGTGTTGCAGAGGAGGCGATGGTTGTTGTGTTCAGGTTAGGGTCGGGTGCTTGTCTTGTTCATTTCCTTTGTTCGAATCTATTTTTCTGAGGCATTGATTATTACGCTTGTTGCGAGGTTTTTGAATCACTCAGGGTTCATTTTATTTATGGGTTTTGTATTGGTTTTATTTTATTCATAGTATTATGGGACATCACACATGCTGCGTTTTTGCAACTCCTGGCATGTATGGAACCTCCTTGTGATGGTGTTGAGGCTCAATAAATCTCTCAAGTTGGCTGAAAGTATCATGAGCTTACACCCACACCAGGCTGCTCAGGCCCAGCACCAACTTTCGTCCTTTTCTACAGTGTATACTCCACTCCTCGTGTATTGTCGACAATGACAGGCAAGACCCCTATCTGTTGCTCCGAATTTTCATACCAAAAGAAGTTCACCTCAGACAGCTGGCGACTTTACCATATCAAACTACACCATCCTGAACACCTTCAAGTAGCACACCAAAACAATACAACTATTTGAAGCGGACCGAACACGTGGATCGCGTTTAGGGTTGTGAATTGAACGCTAATAAAGATTCAGTCGAAAACTTGGATGCATTTCCCTAGATCGAACACGTTGAAAACATCACAGACTCGGAGTCTCAACCACCGCCACCTCCTCTGCCGCAGACGGAAACATACCCTGGCCCTGGCGCTCTGCAGAGGGATTACATTGCTGAGCCATGGGAACCCGACGCTCATGGTTGCCTTGAGACGAACCTACATCACAATCCCTACTACCTGTTTGCGACGCGTGAAGAGTACAAATATATCCAGTGTGGGATCAAGAAGAAGGGCATCAAGACGTACTATGACAACATGCTGAAGGAAGAAAGAACCGCTCTGCGATTCCCAACTGCCAAAAGCAGGGATGGCGTCCAGAAGAGCGTCACTAGCATGACAGATGATGAGGTTCTCGGGGAGTGGGAACTACACACTCTCGAGGATATGAGATGGAATGACAATGACCAATGTCCTATCAAATACTGGAGTCGAGACATCATCAAAAGCATGAGATGGTTGCTGCAGCAGCCAGCCTACGCTGAGCATCTCATTTACGCCCCTTGGCATTGCTTTGTTATCGATACCGCACTGAATTGCCTATATACCGAAATGCACACTGCGGACTGGTGGTGGGAGTGTTAGCAATGGGCCCGGGTAACCCGCCAACGGTCCGGGTTTGGACCGCAAAAACGGGTCTGTTCCGTTCCAGACCCGTCCAAAAATGCAAACCGCTGACTATTGGCGGGCCTAATCCGGACCCGTACCCATCAACCCGCGGGTTTCGCTGGGTTTGGCTACACCCATCGGTTCCAATCTCCGGTTCTGCGTTTCGGGTTTCACATTTATGGTCGCATTCAGATATGCTACTGTTAATCGTAAAATATTGACATTGGTACGTCACGGTTCATTTTCGATGTAATAGCCGCCTTGATGTTCAAAACAAGTATACTCACGCGCCCAACCACATCCTGAAAATGAGCGTCAACAGAGCGTCAACAGAGCGTCAACAGAGCGTCAACAGAGCGTCAACAGAGCGTCAACAGAGCGTCAACAGAGCGTCAACGATATTTGGTCTTGCAATCTGTTTTGCCTATAAAGGCAGCCAATGATTCCTCTATGACTGACTACAACCTATCAGAGGTGTGATTTCCCAGGACGCATAACCAAAAATTGTTGACGCTCCGTTGACGCTCATTTTCATGCTGGGGCAGGGAGGGTATTGCAATCTGTGTTGCCTATAAAGACAGCCAATAATTCCTTTATGACTGACTATAATCTATCGGAGGTGTGATTTCCCAGGACGCATGACCAAAAATCGTTGACGCTCCGTTGACGCTCATTTTCATGATGGGGCAGGGAGGGTATTGCAATCTGTTTTGCCTATAAAGACAGCCAATAATTCCTTTATGACTGACTACAACCTATCGGAGGCGTGATTTCCCAGGATGCATGACCAAAAATTGTTGACGCTCTGTTGACACTCATATTCATGATGGGGCAGGGAGGGTATTGCAATCTGTTTTGCTTATAAAGGCAGCCAATAATTCCTTTATGACTGACTACAACCTATCGGAGGTGTGATTTCCCAGGACGCATGACCAAAAATCGTTGACACTCATTTTCATGATGGGGCAGGGAGGGTATTGCAATCTGTTTTGCCTATGAAGGCTGCCAATAATTCCTCTATGACTGAGTACAACCTATCGGAGGTGTGATTTCCCAGGACGCATGACCAAAAATCGTTGATGCTCCATTGACGCTCATTTTGCCATGGCTGTATCCGCAATATGCAATCATCTAATTTGGCACAGTCCATCATTCACATTGTTTTTGGCTGCCTTTCTGGTGTTTTTGTTTACTTTCTTCTTGATCACTACGTTGTTCTTTAATAATACATAGATATATTTAATAATAATCTCCAAAATCCGGTGTCTTTTGCTCAATGCTCGTCATTAGTTGAAGGATCGCTCAATCCGCTGCTGTTTTCTTCGAAATGATTGTTCGCTGCATCACCACACCACAGAGAGTGTACTAACCTTCATCAGTCAGCATATCTGGATCAAAATCGGTATCGTGCTTGGTATCCTCATCATCGAAAAATTCCATACAGGGATGAGGTGCATTCGAATACGTATATCTGGCAGGCAGATTAACGATTTGAGAAGGTTGAACTCCGGAAGTGTTACCGGTTGGGGCGGGTGGCGTTCCGGGCAGTGGTGGAGTCAGCTTTGGAGTCCGCTCTCTGCGTCGGTCAGGTGGAGGTGCACCTGTTCCTTCATGTCTCCAGCGTGTCTGCGGATTGTTTGAGTTGCCATTTTGGCAATGAAGGCAGCCGGACGTTTAGTTTTGATGAAGCATTGCCGGGTGTCTTTGTATCGCAGCCTTCACCTTTTTGTGCCAAGGAAACTCAACACCCCGCTTCTTCTCTTCTTGGACCTTGGCGCATGGTTTCTTAATAAGATATTTCGTTTCCTCGATTGCGGCGCGTGAAAAGCCTTCTTTGGCCATTTTGGCCATATTCAACGCCAGGCGCATGTCGGACTGTCCCAGCTGTACCCGACCTCCTTGCCTTGCCATAGTTGCAGACATGTTGAAAACCTACAAGACATTAGTTGCTGTTTCTAACAATGAAATTTGGCTGTTACCTCTACCATATATGCTTCCGTGGCCTCCACTAAGGTGATTACTGCCTGCTTCGTCCACTCAGGGGATGCTTATCAAGAAATTGATCTGCGAAAATCCCAGAGCTGACAACATCATGAGGTTCGATTTCGCGGACTGTGCAGACAAATGCCTATGTCGACCATGGAGGTTTTCCGTTACGGACAGCGATGAATTCGTTATGTAGCTCTCTACGGACACCTGCTGTACGTTATACAGTCAATTGACCACCCTTTACCTCGATATGGATATACTCACATCCCACTACATGCTACTTCCTATTTTTCCTGCTTCCAGTCTTGCGGACGATTTTTAAATGGGCATCCTGGGTCATATGTTTGGTGGCTGCATTGGCAGCGTCGCGGTGAACCAACTTGTGTCTGCGCTCTTGTTGTGTGCCAAAAATGTCCGTATTTGTTGTACCGCCTGCCAATCGGCCGGTATTTGATCCGCTCTCACCTGGCGGAGGTGGTTGTGTATCCATGATGTGCTGGTGAGGAATAGGAGAGGAAGATGATAATGAGAGGAAGTGGGAAGCCCTGAGGACTATATAGTTAGCTTCTTGTCAGAATGGAATAAATAGCAGCCAAAATGATCGTTATGCTCAAGATGAATCCTGCTGAGTATGGCTGCAAGTTACAGGGGTTTCCCACTGCCCCGCAATTTGCAAAAAGTCAGCCTGATGTTGTGTGTTTGGTCACAGGGACAAACTGCGGTGTACGACCGCCGGAATCGCCTAATCGCAATATATTAATAGGATGTTGTTCGAGGGAAAGGACGTCTGGTGATGTTTGTCTCAAATAATTCCCAGGATAGTGCATGAAAATGACGCTAACAATCATGTCATGTTGTACGGTTAGCATCACAATTCCTGATTTATTGACAGTCAAGAGGGAGATTTTGCTTTGTTCAAGATGAGTAAACGTACCAACGTTGACATGAAAGACGCAGCATGCCTCCATATTGTCCATAACTTGCAACATCCAACATCTCGCCCAACAACAAATTCCACGCAAACTACAATGGTCAATGCTCCGAAAAGAACTTTTCACCACTTCCGGCTGGCAGATACCGCGAATCGAAAAAGCGGTCGACCCAACGACGTCATCATGCGAATGAACGCAAGAGCGGCTTGGAAGCGGAGAGAGTCCGAGCACTTGGGGCATAGCGCAGCTTGAGATCCAAAAAGAAGCTTGCGGCGGAGAAACAACGAGAAACGCACTTCTTAAGCAATCAAGAGAAAGAGAACTGGATTGAGGATTATGTTGAAAGAGGAACTGCTGTGGCAAGAAAGCGAGTTGAAGACGCAGAGGCAGCGGTTCAGCAAGAGCAGGACAATCTGAAGCATGCTGAAATCGCGGGATTGACATACAGAGAGCCCGAAAAGACGTTTGAGGAGATGCTGGTTGCCATCGGAGACGGTCTGAGTGATCTTGCAAGTTCCAACGATGGGGAGGATGGGGAAGATGAGGATGATGAAGAGACTGAGCAGGGCATGCTGAGCCAAGATGACGAACCCGGCTGGGTGATGGGCACAATCACCAAAACGGTACAGCAGCGCATGGAGAGGTTTCGGCAGAAGCAGATGAAGCTCGACGAACTGACTCAACCGGGATGGGAGGATGTAGCGGACAACTTCCGTGAACGAGATAAGAAGTACAGCACATTCGACTTGAGAGTTCCGGCAGTTGTTCAGCCGCAAACAAATGATGACCCTCCGGCACCTCCACCGACAACATTTGGAGAGCTTATGGAGAGTGTTGACATTGTCCCTGGAATATCGCAAAGGCCGCAAGGGACTTCTCGACCAGGAAGTGGTCATATCAGGCTAGGTTCAGTGAACCGGCAGTCCAAATCAAGCATACCTAGCGGTGAACCAGCTGCAGAGCCTGATTCGTCAATGTTGCTGAAAGCGAAGCCAGTTGAACCAGTAAGCTCTGTTGAACCAGTAAGCTTGTACCCTTGCAGATAGCCTCCAGCTAATTACCATATAGATATCGGATTCCGACGAAGAGATGGTGACGGCCCCTGCGTCGGCGGAAGAATAGGTATGCAAACTGTAATTCTTGACGTCCGATTGGGGTGAAAAGCAAGTTGTTTACCAAATGCGCTACGTGTCAGCTTTTTCTCGATTTCAATGACAAACTTGTGAGAGATGATAATTCGTCTCTGCATGTGCAAGGGTCGAACGCACCATGTGAAAGTTCTAGAATCCAAATCAAACTGTAAGACGGCCAAAACGTGCAGTTTCTTTCTGCAAGTGACTGTTAACTGACAATGCAAAAGCAATATTAGTGACGAAATGTGCTAACAAAATTTAAGTGAGTGATGTCATATGTGTCATAGAAAGAGCGGTCAGTGCGCATGATGAATCAATCTGAACGACAACCGTCATGCTAAATTCATCCATGTATCCAACTGCATAACTCTCCGCACAGACCTGATGCACATGGTTGAGATATTTGAAATTGCTTGTGGTACGTCATGGAAATCGAGGAGAAGGAGCAGGAGAAGGAATGGTGAGGAAGTCGAGCTATATTTACCAAAAACTAGTGAAATGAACCACATGCCGTCAATTGCCGGCCGAAAGCGCGGGAATGTTATAGGGCCACGTCATTCCTCACTCAGATAGCGTAGATAGCAGTTGATCAGAAATTGAGTGGTAACAAAACTCCTGGATGCAGACGATAATACATACAAACGCAACACTGGAGGTCAATACAGAGTATATGATTGGTTGCATACAATTATTGAGTGTACAAAGGCTGTTTCGATGTGATTAATGTGAGCGTCAACAGAGTGTCAACGATTTTGAGTCTTACACATTCAGCAATCAATGGGCTGCATTGTCACATCCTTCCAAAGCGGATGTAGAGGTCGGCGTTATTGCGAAAAAACTAAATGTCACGCTCGTTGCCACATCCTGAAAATGAGCATCAATGGAGCATCAACGATTTTTGGCATTGCGTCATGAAACATCCAGTAGGCTGCGCAGTTACAGTACGTCATAATCAAAATATCGGCCGCCTTTCTATGGACCAATGGTGGTGGCAGCATTTCAACTATGTTTTAAAAGTGAGCGTCAACAGAGCGTCAACGACTTTTGGCCTTGCATCTTGGAAAATGCATGAGCTGTGCGGCGACGTTACCCCATAATCGCCCTATCGGCCGCCTTTCTAGGCAAAACCTCTTGCAACAACATCGCTACTAGGTCCTAAAAATGAGCGTCAACGGAGCGTCAACGACTTGTGGCCTTGTATCATGTAATATCCTAGGGCTGTGCGGCTACATTGAGCCATACTCAGATTATCGGCTGCCTTTCTAGGCAAAAATGGTTACTACGACATCGCGACTATGTCCTAAAAATGAGCGTCAACGGAGCGTCAATGAATTTTGGCCATACATCTTGGAAAATCCGAGGGCGGTGCGGCGACATTAAGACATAATCGAATTATCGGCCATCTTTCTAGGCAAAAATGCTTTCGACGACATTGTAACTATGCCCTACAATCGAGCGTCAACGGAGCGTCAACGACTTTTGGCCATGCATTTTGGAAAATCCAAGGGCAGTGCAGCGACATTGACACATAGTCGAACTATCGGCCGTCTTTCTATGCAAAAATGCTTTCGACGACATCGTCAGTATGCCCTGAAAATGAGCGTCAACGGAGCGTCAACGATTTTAGGCCTTCCATCTTGGAAAATCAAAGAGCTATGCGACCACAAAGATCTACAATCGAACTATTAGCCGCCTTTCTAGGGAAATATGCTTACGACAAGATCTTAACCATGTCCGAAAATGAGCGTCAACGGAGCTTCAACGATTTGTGCGCTGGCATCTTAGATAATCTAACCGGAATGGAACGCAGATAACCCAATATGATTCTATCGACAGCCTTTATTGGCAAAATTGCAAGTGACAATATCGCGTCCGCCTCCTACAATTCAGCGCCCATGGTGCGTCAAGGCTCCTAACGCTACACAGCAATAAACTGCATTATGCCGTTCCCAAATGCAGTTTTACGCAGTCAGTCGTTTCAATCTGTCCTTGTATTCAACTTCACAAATATGCATGCAATGTCTTACTGATCTGATTATTTTCCTTGTAGCTGTGGAGTCAATATTTAAGAACCCGCGGTCGGCTTTACTGTATCGTTATTTCCGACAGTCTCTCGAGTCGGAATACCCAGTATTCTAATTTCTACCGCCATGTCCGGTACAAAATCTTTGAACACCTCATCGTTTGAGGTTAGGATCCCTTTCAAAAATGAACATGTCTTTATTCACGATTTGAGCGACCATATCTTGCAAATCATCTTCGATGCTTGGTGGGCTTCAATGAATGAAGGGTCGACGCGGCCTATTGCTTGGAACAATGCTAGACATGCGCCCTTGTGGCGATTCAATTTACACTGCGGAATTGAGGAGACCGGCAGCCCTGGCATCATCTGTATCGTTTGTCATCAAGTTCTTCGCCATCCATCAGAACATGGGACCAGCTCAATGGGGAAACACTTGCTGGCAAAAGCTCACATCGCAAAGTTAAACGAATTAACAGAGTCAGAGGTTACTGAATTGACTAGTTCGACGGTGGATGAAACAGCTTTGACCATCCTGAAGAGGCAAGGAAGTCGAGGAATCACAATAGTAAGTGTGCAGAGGAAAATCAGATTTGATCCTCAGTTAAATTCATATTAATCGAAATGACAGACAAAACATTCCAAACTGGCACCTAAGGACTTTGAAACTTCCGAATTTCACCAAGACACGTGGAATCGCTACCTCATGTTAGGATTTGTTTCGGCACCCATTCCATGGAACGCTATATCAAATCTTGAGCTACGACGGTCATATAAGCCATTATGCGACAACCTAGTCCTATGGTCGGCTACGACCCTTAGTAACATTTGCCGGAGGGAATATGCACTGACTGTCGATCCAATTAAAACGCAATTGCTGTTACAAAATAAAGTTAGTTTAGCTTTGGACGGATGGACATCAACAAACAAACTAGCCATAACATCGGTCATTGCTTACTATATGGATCGAAATTGGGCATTGCGTCAAGTTCAACTCACTTTCGATGAGGTTCATCGCCTGTTATGTTCCCGTTTCGAAAGCTAATTAAGGATGATAGGTCAATGGCCAACATACTGGAGCAAGGCTAGCTGTACATTTGAAGGACGTGCTGGATCGTTTTGAGCTTACCGACGGCTGTTTACTCAGTATTACAACAGATAATGCTTCCTCAAACTACTCGATGACACGCGAGCTACAATCAACACTTGAGGCCTCTGGAATCGAGTGGCCGGCATTGAGGAACCACATACTATGCATGGCGCACGTCATACAGCTGGCTTTAGGTGCATTCTTGAGCAGTCTCGGTGTGAAAGGGCGCACCAAGTCTTGGGAAGCCCATGAGCGCGATCAGCAATTTGGAGGGAATGCAAGCATGGACATTGGGAAGAGTCAGAGACTTCGAAACGAGAGCAATGCTAGAATCAACAAGGTGTCGGCCATGAAACCAGGTTTAGTGAAGATAATTGAGAAAGTACATATTTCATGATATTTTGAAAGTCCTGAAGCTGACCTTCATATAGCAAAGAATGCTTGCTGTATTGATTACGCTAACACCTGGCTGCCGAAACGAGTTCATTGACTGTCAAAAAGCTAAAGTCCGCATTGCAGTACTTCCAATTATGGATGTGAAGACTCGTTGGAACTCTACACTGCGGTTGCTCAAGCGCGCCTACCGATTACAGGAATTCACACGCGAGTGGCTTCAAAATCCAAAATACAGTGGATACCGGCCACTGTTCACAACTCAGGATGAGCGGACAATTGTCAAGTATGTCATGGAAGTATTGAGGCCATTTCGATATTGGACCCTTTGGATGTCGAAGAGGCATACAGTCACATCACATCACATCGTCACAGTGTACAATGAGATGTTCGATCACATGGATGGCGTAATGCGAGCTTTGGCTAAGAAGAAGACTCAGTGGAAAGAAGACTTGTTCCTTGCTGTGAAGTTAGCTGGACAGAAGCTTTCCAAATACTACGCTGAAGTGACTTCAATGACAGGCATTCTTCTTGTATCCGCACACATCCTCGATCCTTTCCGGAAGTTGCGATCGTTTAGGAAGTGGGACAAGGGAATGGATATTAATCCTGAGGACGAGACATCCTACACTACACAATACCAAGAGGGCTTTCTGAAGTATGTGGAGAATGAATACTGTACCAAACATCGACGTGTGCCTGTCAATCAACTCGAAACCGTACCGAGCAACAATCTCCTCCCCTCTGCAACGGCGTCAGGGCCCTATCAATGATCCTTTGATCAATATGATTTGTCCAGCGATGATGAGGAATAGTTAACGCCTAACAATGTGGCTGAGACGACACCCGGACGAAGCGATCGCACAGCTCGCGTATTGACCGCCGCTAGGCTCTATTTGAATTCGCCGCCTGAAGCACCAACGAACTGGGGACAAATTAATCCAAATCTCAATGATTACCACTCCGACCCAATGGAGATTAGTAGTACATTTTGGATACTGGACTTAACCGATTGTTGGCGCCAACAGGAAGAAATGCACTCAAAGTATGCCGATCTCTCCAAACTGGCACACGACCAATTCTCTATCATACCACACGGTGTTGGAGTGGAGGCCAGTTTTTCCCTTGGCCGAGATGTTATTGGATGGAGGCAGTCAAAAACCACAGGCGAGACCCTTCGCGAAAAGGTCATTGCAAGGCAGTTTGCTCGAGCCAATAACGGTCTTTTGGCAGGCACTGGCACAGAATTGGATACCATGAACACAGAAAACGACTCGGAAATGGAGAAAGAGGCGGAGGAAAGGAAATTGCACAGAATGGCCAAGGTTCACGACTTTTTGGAGATGTGGCAGGGCAGCCAAAACCTACATGCTACCCAGAAGGAATCTCACGCTCAAAACAAGCAGATGACCGCCGTAAGATACATTTCGGACACGGAAGAGACCATCAAAGCATTCTGGTCACTCTTTCAACATGATGGTGCGGCTGCATTTAAATTGTCAGAAATATCACCTTTGCCACCACCTTTGTCTGCAAAGGACCTCCCTGGAGGACGAACTCAAATCCTATATGTCCGCCGAATCCGCAGAATCAACTGTCATCCAGTCGAAAGCAACGAGGATAGCGCACCTGAAAGCATTCCAGACACCGATGATTGGCTAAACTGGAATGGCGACTTGGATAATCCAATTGACAGCGAAGAGGATTGCGCAGCGGACGATGAATCCGATATAGAGCAGAATAATGGCATCGAGGATACGGAATGCCCAGAGCAGCAGGATGTGAGCGCCGCGCCAAATGTGCCCGGATTGGTTTGGCCAACACGGAAGTCAAAGAGTCAGGCCGAAAAGTTGTTGGTGACGGTCAATGCTGCAGAAACGCGGAGACATAATGGAGGGAGGAAAAAGTAGGACAGAATGCGTCAATCGTTCACCAGCTTTACGTAGCATGACCGAGAGTTTCAGTTAGAGATATATTATGGGCGAAATGTAAGAAGTAGCGTGTGAATATCGGTTCATAAATAGATGTATAGCAGGCGCAATGAATCTTTTGGCATGATACATCATTTTTAGTCGTGTGAGAGTGAACAGTGCAAGATTATTATTCCGCTCGGCTTTGCCACAGGGCCGAGTCTTAATCATGCGGAAACACAACCGATACTTTCAAATCAGGATGAAAACAAATATCGACGGCAGCAGATGATGAGTGGACAATACATTAAAATGAGCATCAACGGAGCGTCAACGATTTGTGGTATTGTAAGTACCGTAATTCACCAGTGACTTGGTTGTTGTTATGCATAACGGACGTATTGGCAGCTTTTATTGGCAAAAGAGATAGCAACACTGTCACCGCCCCATTCTTAGCATGAGCGTCAACGGAGGGTCAACAATTTTTAGCTTTGCATCTTGGGTAGGTTATGTTCTGATTGGTTGCAAACATCCATTTATTAAATATTGGCAGCCTTTACTGGCAAAAACAACAGCGACATGCTCTCTGCGGCATCCTGAAAATGAGCGTCAACGGAGTGTCAACGATTTTTAGCTTTGCATCCTGGGTAAGTCATGTTCCGATTGGTTGCAGACATCCATTTATCAAATATTGGCAGCGTTTACTGGCAAAAACAACAGAGACACACACCCTGCGGCATCCTGAAAATGAGCGTCAACGGAGCGTCATAGATTTTTAGCTTTGCATCTTGGGTAAGTTATGTTCCGATTGGTTGCAGACATCCATTTATGAGATATTGGCAGACTTTACTGGCAAACACAACAGCGACATGCTCCCTGTGGCATCCTGAAAATGAGCGTCAACAGAGCGTCAACAGTTTTGGGACTTACATATTTCGTAATCAACGCATCGCGCAGATCTTCGCGTGCCTAACTGTATTTTTGAACGCCTTGCTAGGCAAAAATACCATATATCGAAGATGAAACACAGATACTAAATTAATTGATATTGCAAACTGCTCAACAAGCAAAAACACATTACTGGTTGCTGAAAACGCGATTCTGATAGGATACTATTAACACACTGCAAATACAAGAGCCTTATATGAATCTACAGATGGATCTGCTGGGCGACCCGCTTACTACCCGCCCGATTCAGACGGGTTGGGAGTTTACCATGGAACCGTACCCGAGTGGGCAGTTCAGTTTTATTGACGACCCGGACCGCCAATTTGGCAACGGTTTGGTTTGGACCCGGACCTGGACCCGAAGTGCGGTCCGGAACCGTTGCTAACACTAGGTGGTGGGAATCGCAGTTATGTAGAGATAGTTGAGTATAATAACGTGCTGATCGACATTCAGCCATCGCTCAGAGTGGGCGATACCCTGGTTCCCATGATCCTCATGTTCGACGGAACACATCTCTTGATTTTTGCTGGCGACAAGAAAGGGTGGCCTGTATATACGACAATTGGCAATCTATCTTCGAAGATCCGCCAGATGCCCTCAACCCACAGCATTGTCATGGTCGCTCACCTGCCGATTCCAAACAGGAACTGCAATATTCCATAGGAGCGGCTGTCTAAGCAGCGGCAAACTAACCGAGAAGTGCTGAAAGATGTACTCAGGCGGGTACTCAAGCCTCTCACCTTAGAAAGATCCCTGCGCCGAGAACGGGTATTATAAGGTTCTCTGTGCAGATGGCAACTTCATGCGTTGCAAACCGGTTTTAGCTGCATCTCTTGCAGATTGCCCAGAGTATAGCGACCTACATCATCTCAAGCGGCATGTCTGATTTTGGTGCGAGTGTGCAAAGAACACACTTGGAGATTATGTCCCTCCTGACAAGCAACACCCATGGCGGGATCACAACCTATATAGAACACTCAGCCATGACAACATGGAGGCATCCAATGCTGAACTCTTGTCGCACTATGTTCACGAAGAATTCAACGTGTTTTGACATATTCCATGTATCATGAGCAACCTCCCAAAGCCTGACCTCCTCCATACAATGCCAATCGGCAGGCTTGACCACCTCCTGAAGTGGATTTTCCACTTCATGAAGACCCACAAACGGCTCGAAAAGTACAATGCAATCTGGTTATCGGTGCTTGCTTACCATGACCTCACACCAAAGACTAAGTCATATGAGGAAGTTTCTCAATGGAATGTTAAAGAGATGAAGAAAATGAGCCAGTACCTGCTGGGAGTTGTAACCCAGTCTCTCCAAGGCGGAAGCCCCGCTCAGCATCCCATATTCAATCACACAATTGAGTACACAGAGGCATTGTTAGAATTTTATATGTATGCTCGATATAAATCTCACAATGATGCAACCTTGAGCTACATGCAGGATGCCTTGCATTGTTTTCACACGTTCAAAGATGTTTTATTACTCGGGCGAGTTGGCCAAATGCCGAAGGCTTAAGCAAATGCCCTAAGAACTGTACTCGGGAAGAAGCAAGAGGTTGATGGGGAAACAAATGCTGAAACTTGGACGCCATCGAAGAAGCGGTGCATAATGAACACCTGGCGGAATTATCTCAATCATGAGATAGATGATTCCAAGGAGTTAGAAGCTGACTTCAACTGTACAAAGATCCACTTGATGTCTGATTGGGTCAAACAGATTTGTCGATACGGAGCCTTGCAACAGTATTCTGCTGAGAGACATGAACAAGCAAATAAAACGAAATTCAAGGCTGGTTGGAACACCTCCAATCACAATCTCAACTACCTGCTGCAAGTAGTCACCTTTCAGTGTCAGAATCTCTCCTTTGAAATCAGAGAGCTCTATCTCCAAGCCCTCGCTCAGCATCGGGATTACCATGCTGCCATATGCAATGCCCTTCCTCCCGGTGATTATCTCGCTGCCGCCCTGAGCTCCCAGTCATATGCGATGCCCGACTTCATGGGACCCCAAAACTGGCCTGATGGAAAGCATTGTGACGCTATGACCAAAGACATCTAAGCATTACTCGACAATATGAAAGACGCAATGCACCAGGTGGCAATATGCTGCCGCACGTGGGAGTTTATCACGCATAAAAGACGTAACAAGATGTATATATCGGATGAACCACTGCATTCAAATGAGCTCAGTATTTACCATTGTATTAATGTTCAAGTTGAGGGTTTAGAAGGTGAACTCATATCTGCGATGTGTCGATGCACAGGAAGCCAGAGCTGGCGAAGAGAGGATCGACGGAACAACTGGGTGTTGGTAAAGTAACACCCGTTGAGGTGTTATGCCGCGCTAAATGGGTGTCTCCCATGGCAACTGCAACAACTATTCAAAATCAAGCTCCTGAACGAGGATGGAGTATTCATTGAGTACTAGTTAGCACTGGCGCTCAACACATTACCTGAATACTCGGGTAACTTGGATCCAATCTCGAAATTTGTACAGGTGAGAAAAGCACCGGCAGCCGTTGCGTTTCAAGTTTTCAGCGTGGGAAACTTCGTCGGCTGTGCGCACGTTATTCCAGGGATAGCAACTAGAGGTAAGACAGGAGACGGATGGAATGAGCGATGGATTGTCAATTGCCACATAGATCTGGCAACTTGGAATGATGTTTATAATCAGTAAAGAGAGAATTGTGCTTTGCGCGCAGGTAGAAGGAACGCAAGGAGAGATTTTCTCAGCGTCACCCATTGCAGTGCAATTCTGATGCAACTGCATACCCAATGAACTCATTCCGACGTATGGTCACTGTTGGCCACAACGCCAGAGTGTTTTTTTGAAATAGGAGACCGACTGAGCGAGAAGAAATGGTGAAACTGGGATTGAAGTGCGATATGCAACGCAACCTGTGGTATTGACGCCAGGTGCAGACTATTTTGCCACCAGGGTGTCTCTGCCATTGCTGACAGACCGTGTCCGCACTGACAGAGCCACCGAGCTTGGACGAAATTGATTTTTGCCCATGTACTTGAATTGTTACGAGTGATAGCAACAGTTCCGGACCGTCACTTCCGGTCCGGGTCCGGATCAGAACCAAACTGTTGGCAAATTGATGGTCTGGCTTGTCAATACAGCTGAAACATCAATTCGGGTCCGGTTCGATGCAAACCTCCCAACCTGTCTGAACTGGGCGGGTTGTCAGCAGGTCGCCCAGCGGGTTCGTCTGTAGATTTACATAATGTTCTGGTTTTTGCAGTTGGATAAGTGTATATTATCAAAATTAGGTATTCGACAGCCAATGATCTCTTTTTGCATGTTTTGCAATCTGCAACATTGATTATTTTGGAATACGTGTTTTTCCTTTTATACGTTGCATTTTTGGCTATAGAGGCAGTCAATAGTTCAGTTATGAGCTCCTTTATCCGCACAAAGCCTTGATTACTCAATATGCAAGACCAAATATTGTTGACGCTCGGTTGACGCTCAGTTGCATGATGAGGTAACGTATGTGTCTTGCACTGTTTCAAATGAAAAGGCTGCAATGACATCGTCTATGAATTATTACCACATTGCGACACTTAGATTACCCAAGATTCAACACCAATAATGGTTGACACTCCATTGAAGCTCATTTTCAGGATGGGACAGGAAGCGTGTCGGTAATATTTTTAACTTGAAAGGCAGCCAATACCTCGTTTCTGAATGGCTGCAACTAATCGCCACTTAGGTTACACAAGATGCACAACCAAAAAATCATTGACGCTCCATTGACACTCATTTTCAGAATGGGGCAGTGATAGTGTCCTATACTGTTTTGCCAAGGAAGGCTGCCATTAAGTCGGTTATAGATAGCAGCTACCACGTCACATTTCAATTACCGTACTTACAAGACTAAAAATCGTTGACACTCCGTTGACGCTCATTTTCAGAATGGAGCAGTGCTCGTGTCGTTTACTCTTTTGCCAAGAAAGGCTGCCAGTATAATGGCTATGGATAGCACCGACCACGTCACATTACAATTACCGTACTTACAAAACTAAAAATCGTTGATGTTCCGTTGACGCTCATTTTAATGTACCGTGTAGTCAAGATCTACTGCCCGTAATAGTTGCAATCTTAAATATTTGAACTTTGTGGATGCCTTTGAGGGTGTCCAGGACTTGGCTCTATGGCATAGCCGAGCCGAGTAATATCCCAGCACTAGTCACTCTCATCTGGTTGAAATTTATATGTCTTGCCATATAAAGCATACCACCCGCTATAGCTTTGTTTATTGACCAATATTCTCACACGACTGGTCAATATTCATCCATAATATATCTCTGAATAAAATACTTGGTCAAATTACATAATGAACGTGGTGAGAATACATTGACGCATTCTGTCCTACTTTTTCTTGATCACCTTATTCCTCCTCGTTTCCATTATATTGACCGTCATCAATGCCTTTTCAACCTTCTTCATTGATCATCATATAGGCCGAATCAATCCAGGAACATTCGGTGCGGCACTCACATTGCGCTACTCCAGCGTTTCTGAATCCTCACTGCCGTTGTCCAGTTCCATATCAGATTCATCATCTGCCTCCCAGTCATCTTCACTGTCGTTTGGATTATCCAAGTCGCCATTCCAGTTAAGCCAATTTTCGGTGTCTGAAATGCTTTCAGGTGAGCTATCCTCATCACTTTCGGCAGGATGGCGGTCGATTGGTTTGATATGGCAGACATTCAATACGTGCGTTCATCCTCCAGGGAGGTCCTTTGCAGACAAAGCTGGTGGCACAGGTGATTTTTCCGACCATTTAAATGCAGCCGCACCATCAGGTTGAAAGAGTGAACAGGATGCTTTGATGATCTTCTCAGTATCTGAAATGTATCCTACGGCTGTCATTTGTTTATTTTGAGCGCAAGATTCCTTCTGTGTAGCTCGTAGATTTTGGCTACCCTGCCACATCTCCAAAATGTCGTGGACCTTGGCCATTCGATGCAACTTCTTTTCCTCCACCTCTCTCTTCATCTCTATGTCGTTATCAGTGCTGCTGGAATCCGATTCTGGGTCATCACCAGCCAGTAGTCCATCATTGGCTTGAGCGAACTCCCTTACAACAACTTTTTTGCGAAGAGTCTCGCCTGTCGTTTTCGACTGCCTCCACCCTATCACATTTCACCCAAGCGAAACACTGGCCTCCACTCCGACACAGTGAGGTATGATACAGAATATCTCAGAAGCCACATTGGAGAGATTGGCGTACTTTAAGTGCGTTGCGTCATGCTGCCGCCACCAGTCGGTGATCTCCGGTAACCGAAATGTTCTACTAATCTCCATCGGGTTGGGGTGGTAATCATTAAGATTCGGATTAATTTGCCCCCAGTTCTGTGGTAACTCAGGAGGTGAATTCAATTAGAGCCTTGCAGCTGTCAATAAGCATGCTGCACGATCGCTTCATCCAGGTGTCGTTTCGGCCACATTGTTAGGCATTAGGTATTCTTCATCATCGCTGGACAAATCATATGGATTATAAGATGATTGACCAGATCGAGAAGCCATTGCGGAGTAGCTGAGATTGTTGTTGGGCATGTTTTCGGATTTAGTGACCGGCAAATGTCTGAGTTTAGCGCAGTATTCGTTCTCCACATACTTCAGAAAGGCCTCCTGGTAATGGGTAGTATAAGAAGTCTCATCTTCAGGATTAATATCCATTCTCTTGTCCCACTTCCTAAATGATCGCAGCTTCCAGAAAAAATAAACGATGTGTGCCGATATGAGGAGCATACCAGTCGTTGGAGTCACTTCGGTATAATACTTGGACAGCTTTTGCAGTGCAAACTTCACAGCAAAGAATAAGTCTTCCTTCCATGGTGTCTTCTTCTTGGCCAAAGCTCGCACCACGCCATCCATGTGATCAATCATGTCATTTTAGACAGCAATAACGTGATGCAGAGTAACGGTATGCCATTTCAACATCAACAGGGTCCAGTACCAGAATGGCCGTAAAATCTCCATGACATACTTGACACTAGTCCATTCATCCTGTGTTGTGAAGAGTGGCCGGTAATTGCTGGAATTTGGGCTTTTAAGCCACTTGCATGTGAATTCACGTAATCAGTAGGTGCGTTCGAGCAACTCCAGTGTCAAGTTCTAACGTGTCTTCACATCCATCCTGGGTAGTACTGGGATCCGGACTTTAGCTCATGGACAGTCAATGAACTCGTTTCGACGACCCAGTGTCAGCATAATCAATTCAGCAAGCATTCTCTGCTATATGAAGGTCAGTTTCAGGACTTTCAAAATATGTTGAAATACGTACTTTTTCAATTATCTTGGCTAAACCTGGTCTCATGGCCAATACCTTGTTGATTCTAGCATTGCCCTCTTTTCGAAGTCCTTGACTCTTCCCAATGTCTGTGCTTTCATTCTGTTCAAATTGCTGATCGCGCTCATGGGCTTCCGATAACTTGGTGTGGCCTTTTACACCTAGAGTGCTCATGAATGCACCTGAAGCAAGCTGAATGACGTGCGCCCTGCATGGTATGTGGTTTCTGAATGCGGGCCACTGGATTCTGGGGGCCTCAAAGGTAGTGTGTAGTTCGCAAATCATCGAGTAATTGGAGGAAGCGTTATCGGTTGTAATTCCAAGTAAACAGGCATCCCTCAGGTGAAAACAGTCCACGATTTGGTTCAAATGGCCAGCTAGCCGTGCTCCCGTATGCTGACCCTTGACCTGTAATCCTTGATGAGCTTTCGAAATTGGAAAAGAATGGGCTATCAACCTCATCGAATGCCAGTTGTACTTCTCCCAAAGCCCAATTTCCATCCATATAATAGGCAATGACCGACGTCATCGCAAATTTGTTTGTCGATGTCCATCAGTCTAAAGCTAAACTGTCTTTGTTTCTTGATGGCAGTCGCTTCATAATTTCGTCTACTGTCAGTGTGTATTCCCTCCGGCAAATATTACTCAGGGTGCTGGCTGACAGTAACACCAATTCGCTTCGTAATGCATTGTATGACCATCGTAGCTCGAGGTTAGATATCGCGTTCCAAGGAATATGAGCCGAAACACAAATTATCATGAGGTAGCGATTCCAGGTGTCTTTGTGAAATTCAGCAGTTTGAAAGTCCTTTTCTGCCAGTTTAGAGCGTTTTGTCTGTCAATTCAGTAAGTATACTTAAAACCTCAATGGTAAATTTGAGTTTGCTTTGCGAACTTACAATCAGAATACCTCGATTTCCTTTCCGCTTGAGTATGGCCAAATCTGTTTCATCGACCATTGAACTAGTCAATTTGGTTACTTCTGACACTGTTAATTCATTTAACTTTGCGATATGTGCTTTTGCCAGGGTGTGTTTACCCATTCAGCTGGTCCCAAGTTCTGATGGATGACGAAGAACTTGATGACAGACCATACATATGATGCCGGGGCTGCCAGTCTCCACAATTCCTCAATGTAAATAGAATCCCCACGAAGGAGCATGTCTAGAGTTATTCCAAGCAATAGGCCGCCTCGAGTCTACATTCATTGATGCCCACCAAGCATCGAAGATCATGTGCAAAGTAAGGTCACTCAAATCACCAATAAAGACACATTCATTTTTTGAAGATATCATGCCCTCTAACAGCAAGGTATTTAGAGATTTTGTATCTGACATGGCGGTAGGAAATTGCACTCTATGTAATTCGATCTGGGTAACTGTCAAAAGATACGTTATAGTCACGTAGAATGCTAGTTCTTAAATATTGACCTTAGAGCTACAAGCAACAGAAAAGTCAGACCTGTGAGACATTGCATGCATATTTGTGAAGTTGAATACAAGGACATACAAAGACGAGATGGTTGCGATATCATCATTAGCATTTTTGCCCATAAAGGCAGGCAATAGTACGATTATGGGTCAACGCCGTTCGATTACTGTCTGCTCATCCAAGATGCAAGGCCAAAAAGTGTTGACCCTCCGTTGACGCTCATTTTTAGGAGGTGGTAGCGATATCGGCACTAGCATTTTTGCCTAGAAAGGTGGCCAATATTATGATTATGGGAGTATGCCGTTGCACGGCCCTTGAATTATCCATGATGTGAGACCAAAAATTGTTGACGCTCCATTGACGCTCATTTTTGGAGGTGGTAGCAATATCCTCACTAGCAGTTTTGACTAGAATGGTGCCCAATATTGGCATTATGGGTGTATGCCGTTACACAGCCCTCGAATTATCCATGATGCGAGACCAAAAATCGTTGACGCTCCGTTGACGCTCATTGTTAGGAGGTGGTAGCGATATTGCCACTAGCATTTTAACCTAGAATGGCGGCCAATATTCTGAGTATGCGAGTATGCCATTGCACAGCCCTTGAATTATCCATGACGGGAGACCAATAATCGTTGACACTTAATTTTATGACGAGGTAGCGATATTGTCACTAGCCTTTTTGCCTAGAAAGGCGGCCAATATTATGATTATGGGTGAATGCCATTGCACAGGCCTCAAATTCTCCATGATGCGAAACCAAAAATTGTTGACGCTCCATTGACGCTCATTTTAAGGAGGTGGTAGGGATATGATCATTGGCCTTTGTGCCCATAAAGGCGGCCAACATTGTCATTATGGCTTAAAGCTGTCGCACAGCCAAGTCATTATCCAAGTTGCAAGACCAGAGATTGGTGACGCTCCGTTGACGCTCATTTCTAGGATGGGACAACAAGCATGTCGCTTGCCTTTTTGCATCTAAAGCCGGCCAATAATCCCTCTTTGGATTGATGTGACTATGCAACCCTTTGATTGCCGAACAGATCAAACTGAAATCATTGACGCTCCATTGATGCTCATCTTAGAGACATACCACCAGTCATTTGGTGCACACTCAGTTTTCTTGAAAATTATACTGTCATTATTGACAGCCGTTATACCGTTTCTAGGTACAATCATTTGTATCCAAAAGCATCGAAGCCTCTCAGTATCTGAGCCACCACTATTCATGTCATCAGTCCGATAAATGACGTAGCTCCTTCGTGTTTTTGCGCTTTCAGCCGGTATACGAGGGCATATTGATCGATCAACTAATTCTAGACTTAAAGAGCCTGACTTCTGGACATTTCTTTTTCCAGCTTGTTTTCCTCGATTTCAATGACGTACCATAAGCAATTGTCAAATTCTGGACCATGTGGAGCAGGTCTGAGCGGCAAGTTATGCAGTTAGCTGCATGAACCAATGCTGCATAACAGCTGCAATTGCTCAGGGTTCAGACTGCGCACTGACCGCTCGTCCGATGACTCATATGACATCGCTGAGTTAAATTTTGTTAGTTAATTTTGTCTCTATTTCAGGTTTTGCTTTCTAATGTAACTGTAATAGGCAAGTTGATATGAAATTTGCTGGCCGTCTATCAACTAGATTTGGAGTCTAGAACATTCGCATGGCCCGTACGACCCTTGCACACAGACTGATGAATTATCATGTCTCACAATATGGTCACTGAAATCAGGAAAAAGCTGACACGTAGCAAAGTAGGTACACAAATTGCTTTCCCAAGAGATAGGTCATCAAAACTAACTATGTGGCGATCTATACCTCCAGAGACGTGGGTGCCATCACCATATCTTCGTCCGTATCCAATTTCTATATGGTATTTAACTAGGGATGCTTCATGCAGGTGGAAAAGCTTATGGGTTCAACATGCTTTGCATCCTGAATCGGCATCGAATCGGACGCCGCGTTAGGCGGAAAAACAGCTGTGAATTTTTGTGACTGTGGTTTTCCCGAACCCAGCCTCATTTCACTACTTCCTGGTCGAGAAGTCACTGCCGTCATTGCCGATTGTCCTCGGACGATATCAAGAGTCTGCATATGCTCTCCAAATGTTGTCAGCAATGGGGTGGCTGCAGTCGTCTCTATTTGGGGCTAAACAACCGGCGGCACCCTACATTCGGTAGTCCCGTACTTCATATCCCTCTCACAAGAGTAGTTGCCCGCATCCCCCCAACCTGGTTGGGTCAATTCGTGAAGCTTCATTGGCTTCTGCCGAAAACTCTCCATGCGGTGCTGTACTGTTTTGGAGATTGTGCCCATCACCCAGCCAAGTTGATCATTGTCACTCAGCTTGCCGAGCTCTGTATCTTCTGCATCATATTCCTCATCTTCCCCATCCCGCTCTTCATCGGAACTTACAAGATCACTCAGACTGTCTCCAATAGCATTCAACATCTCGTCAACCGTTTTTTCGGGCTTTTCAGTTGTTGTCCCAACCTTTTCAACAGTAGTCATATCGTTCAGCTGTTGCATAATTGCTGTCTCTGCATCTTGAACTCGCTTTCTTGCCACAGCGGTCTCTCTCTCCACATAATCTTGATCCATTTCTCTTTCTTGTCGATGTTTGAAAAGTGCGTTTCGTGTCTTTTCTCCGCCGAAAGCTTCTTTTTGGATCGCAAACTGCGCAATGCTCACAGCACTCGGACCCTTTCTGCCTCAAAGCCGCACTTGCCTTCATTCGCACGATGATGTCGACGTGTGGACTTCTTTGTTGATTTGCTGTATTTGCCTGCCGGAAGTGGAGAAAAGTTCATTTTCGGAGCATTGACCATTGTATCGTGTGTTGACCTTGTTGTTGGGCAAGATGTTGGAAGTTGCAAGATATGGACCACATGGGGGCAAGCTGAGTCTTTTATGTCAAGGTTCGTACATTTGATCAACTCAAACAAAGCAAAATCTTCGTTTTGACTGACATTTCAGTTGGAATAGTGACGCTAATCGTACATTATGACATGATAGTTAGCCTCTGTTTCATGTAAGATCCCAGCTATGTGTTGAGACAAACATCACCAGACAACCTTTCCGTCGTACAATTTCCTTTTTATGTCTATCAAACATGAGACATCAGCTGTCGTTCATTTCAATGTATCTCTGCAAACAAATAAACAAACATCATCGGACCGACTTACTGCAAATCGCGGGACCATTTGAATCACCTGCAACTTGCAGCGATAGGCAGCAAGATATACGTTGAGTAGAATGTGCAAGTCGACAGTCATTCATTCCCTTGTGACCTGTAGCTTACTATATATTCCTCAGGACTTTCCACTTTTCATTATCATCTTCCTCACCTGTTCCACGACAGCAAGTCATGCCTCCACAAACACCTCAGCCCGGTGTGATACAATCCGAATTGAGCCGAACGACGGGCGCTTCATCCAATGCACCCCTGGCTGAGACACAGCAGCAACGCAGACACCAGTTTGTCCACCGCGACGCTGCAATTGCAGCCACCGAAAATATGGCCCAGAACGCACATTTGAAAATAGTATGTAAGACCGGATGCAGCAATAATAGGCAGCATCATGCAATCAGATGTGAGTAGCTCCATATCAATATAGAAGGCGGTCAACTAACAATATAAGGTACAGCTGGTGTACGTAGAGAGCTCCGCGACCAATTTTTCGCTGCCCGCTATGGTAAATGTCTCCGGTCGACGAAGGCATTTGTCCGCACAGTCAGCGAAATCGAACATCATGATGTTGTCAGCTCTGGGATTTCCGTGGAAGAATTTCATAATAAAGGTCCCCAGGAGTGGACTAAACAGGCTTTAAAGACTCTAGAGGAGGCTACGGAGTCGTATATGGTTGAGGTAATAGCCGAATCTTCCTTTTAGAAGCAGCAACTAATGCCTTTTAGGTTTTCAACATGTCTGCTACTATGGCGAGGCAAGGAGGTCAGGTACAGCTAGAACAGTCCGACATGCGCCTCGCCTTGAATATGGCGAAAATGGCCAAAGAAAGGTTTTTGCACGCCGCGATAGAGGAAACGCAACAACTAATTCAGAAACCGTGTGCCGAAGTCCAAGAAGAGAAGTAGTGAGGAGTTGAGTTTCCTGGGCACAAGAAGGTGAAGGCTGCGACAGAAAGACACCCGGCAATGGTTTATAAAAATCACATGGCCGGCTGCCTTCCATTCCAAAATGGTACAGCTAAGAATCCCCAGACACGCTGGAGGCACTAAGGAACTGCCGCACCTCTACCAGAACTGGTAGCACCTCCGCCCGAACGGTCACCTCTGCCTGGAACGCCACCTGCACCACCGGGTGACACTGACGGAAACGAAAGTTATGAAATCGAAGGTATGCCATCCCAATGTGTGTATTTACATTCTCCACTTCCAAACAATCATTTTTTCAATCATAATGCATATGCCAAGGATAGCAGGCGTGATGAAGATTTTATTCCAGATGTGCTGAGTACACCATCTGCTGCGTGGGAATACTGCTGACATTGATTTTGAAGATGATGACAGCCATTTGAGCGAATCTGAGGGTGAAGACGACCATTGATTGAAAGGAACAGGATTTTTGAGAATTATCATTATCTACAATTAGCGGACACTTTACAGCATATTTTAAAGGATATATTTATATGCACAATTAAAGAACAATGTAGTGATAAAGGAAAACATACATGAAGAGGATAGAACGACTGCCAAAACACAATAATTGATGTTCTGTGCCAAAGTAAGTGGTTGTGAAATGCGGAAACGCCTGTGGCAAAGTGAGCGTCAATGGAGTGTCAACGATTTTTCGTCCGGTAGGTCAGGTTAATATAATGTGAATTAATAGTTGTTATGTATAATCATTGCATCCGCCGCCTTTTTAGGCAAAAGAGAAAGTAACTCGCTCCCTGCCCCATTATGAAAATGAGCGTCAACGCAGCGCCAACGGATCGCAGACATCTACAAACAAGGTTTTGGCAGCGTTTATAGGCTAATAAGCAAGAGGTGGTCACGCGACAACCTCCTGCACAATCACAACCTAATTTGTTTTCAATGCTGCAACACAGTGATCCTGAACATTTTAGCCTATACAACCGGTCAAAACTCCATATATAGCCATTAGCGGCCATCTCGCGCTGTCATTAACCATCATGCAAGGCCAAAAATTGTTGACCCTCCTTTGACGCTCATTTTCAAGATCGGGCAGGGAGCATATCGCTTTCTCTTTGGCCTTTAAACGTGGCCAATACATCAATTATGCATTACAACGGACAAGTCACTTTTCAATTACCTGACTTACAAGACTCAAAATCGTTGACGCTCAGTTGATGCTCATTTTCAGAATGGGGCAGGGAGCATGTGACTATCTCTTTTGCTTTGGAATACGGCCAATACCTCATTTATGATCGTTTGCATCCAATCACCACCTAGATTACTCATGAATCAAAACCACAAATCATTGACGCACCGATGACTATCATGTCCAGGATGGGGCATTGAGCATGTGTCTCTTGTTGTTACTTTTAAAGGCGGTCAATTCATCTGAAAAGGACAATCGCGTGCGAAAGTTAATATTTTGTGATCAGCAGTTGGGTATCTAAATGCAACCATGAATGGAAACCCCCGAAACACAGAACCGGAGATTGGAACCGACGGGTCAAGCCAAGCCCAGCAAAACCCGCGGGTTGACGGGTACGGGTCCGGGTTTGGCCTGCCAAGATGCTGCGGGTGGAGTTTTTGGACAGTTCCGGAATCAAACCGAACGGTTTTTCCTGTCCAAACCCGGACCGCTGGTGGGATTCCCAGACCCGCTGCTAACACTACTCATCAACACATGAGATATCTGGACAGACTGCAGACGGTGGTTGAGAGCAATGCCAGGTGCGCCTGAGGATGATGATGGAGCGAACTCAGAGATGCACTTGGAAGCCGTGGTTGAGTGAGTTGACAGATGAACTTGGGAGGCCACAATTGTGTGAAGTTGGAGGCGATACTTGAGCGAGTTCGGTGATACACTTGGAGGCCATGATCGAGTAAACTTTGAGATGCACCCTGAGGCCATGATCAAGTGACTTTGGGGATGCACTTGGAGGCTATGATCACGCGAATTTGGAGGACGTAATTAGGGGTGTTCCAATATCCACTTCATTAGCAAAATGTGAAATTGGTTTCTGAAAATGGACCCCACACACCGATCTGTCTCCACATTCTCCACAAATCATCCGAGTAACTTATTTGCAATCTTCCAGCATGCTTCGAAGTGTTCAATGATGTGATTGCATCGTCACGACGTCTCAAAAATGTGTCTAGGCATTCAAGCTAATTTATTGCACTAGTTTCTTTCACTTTGGTCCTATAGATTTTAATCGTTTCAACAGTTTTTTGAACTGTTCCATTGATATCAAGAATTTTCTTAACTATTTAATCCCTTGAGACATCGATTATACACAAGCTTGCACAACTCCCATTACAAAAATTAAGACATCTAGAGTAAATATTCATCA
>Ga0307512_10000575_pt1 | contig 54261 bp, 42 predicted proteins | sample 14_EM_MG_FD_200267 | JGI IMG/M metagenome (GOLD analysis project Ga0307512, IMG submission 200267) | Populus trichocarpa ectomycorrhiza microbial communities from riparian zone in the Pacific Northwest, United States - 14_EM | ecosystem: Host-associated > Plants > Roots > Unclassified | place...
TGAATGGTGGTGGTGTTGAGAGACAGATTTTCACCCCACAATGGCCTTCAACTGCATCTCTAAGTTCTCCCAATTGGCATCTCCAGGTACTCCCACAATTCTGCTTGAGTACCTGCTGCAGCCAAATCGATGCAATGTATGTATATGGAGAGACCTAGATAATACAGGCCATATTATGATTTAGCAAATCTTGTGACTGTAACAAAGATGACAATGATAGTCAAAATTCCTTGAGTTTATGGAACTCTAAGAACAACTGCTGTCAGAATCCGGCGGCAAGTTTCCTGCAGAGCTGTGCAGTCGTCTCAGCTGCTCGTGAAGTCTCCTGCAGACCTGCACAGAGGTCTCAGCTGCTCTAACATTTGACCATCCTATAAGTCAAATCTTGTAGCATCTTGAATGCACCTTTATTACTGCAGGTGCTTTCAGGAGCACACCAGAATGCTCTTGCAGAGTCTGAGAGCACTTTGCTTAGCTCCAGCAGGGCCTGGCAGCACCTGGAAACATATAGGAGCACCAGTGTGGTCGACCAGAGTGTGTGGAAGATCTCTGTGTGGCTCCCAGACCGATTTACATTTTGCTGATGGAGTGGTGAACTAGAAAGAATAATGAGGAATGAAGTTGGGAATAATATAGCAAATTTTGAGGGGACATGGGAAACCATCTGTCAAATATGTCCGGTTGAGTTTAGAAAACCTTGTATTAGTAAACCTACCAGCCTGATCTGGTATTGAATCTGCCATTTAAGGAATAGTACATTCACTGAATCATTATATTAATTTAAGTTGCAGGTTCACATGATCACTTGCCCCATTTACCGCCATTGCTCTCATTCGTCTGTTCAATCTAAGCATTCACTGGTAACACACTCTGTAGGTGTCCCTCATTATCTGTCCATACCCTGATTATGAGGCAACCTAGACTACAGCATTCACTAAAGCTCAACTGTCTCCCACTCCCAGCCAGTCTCTTATATGTCATAACTCTTCTCTCATCTCTCATCTTTCATCACTCATATCTCATATCTCATCTCTCATTTCTTATCTCTCATCTCCCATCTCTGATTTTTTATCTCATGTAACTGGTTGTTGTACTCTAATTACCACATTCCCACAACTATGGATTATATGATGAAATGTCTCTCATTTCCTGTAGCAGCTCCCTTCTAAACTATCACAACCAGCTCAACCACATGGAAGTATTCCTATACATATATTCAATCACTACATTGAAGTGCATCAGTTAAATCACATAGTTGCAGCTTTCAATGTCATCGAACTGAAGTCTCCAATTGTGTCTCCAAACTGACTTGATCATGGCTTCCAAGAGCATCTCTAAGTTTTATTCATCTCAGAGTCAAAGTACATCTTCCAACTTGCATGATGATGACTTTCAATTTTGAATTATGACGGTCTCCAAGTGTATCTCTGAGTTCGCTCGATGTTGGCCAGCAAGTTTGCAAATCATGACCTCCAAGCGTATCTCTACGCTTGATGGATTATGGCCTCCAAGTGCATCTCTGAGATTATTTAATCTCGACCTCAAAGTGTATCTCTGAATACCCCTGATTCCGGCCTCCCAGTTGCATCTCTAAGGTTATCTATCAATGGCCTACAGGTACTTTCAGAGTACACCCAATTTCTGCTGCCAAGTGCATCTCTCAGTTGACACCATAAGGGCCACTAATTGCATTTCCAAGCTATCTCAATTACAGCCTCCAAATGTATCTAGAAGGGAACTCAATCAGTCTCTCTAGATGCTCTAGAGATTGCATCCAAATACAATCTGCTGCCAGCATGACCATGTGTCAATATATAGATAGACAGATACAGATAATACATATCGAATGATGATATTGCAAATGTTGTTGTGATTGTGAAACACCACTGTGTAATGAACAGAAATATGATAGATAAGATGGCTTCTGGATATGGAACTCTAAAAATGACTACAGTGAGAACACTGCACCATGATTAATATCTTCTGCAGACCAGTATGGAGGTCTCAGCTGCTCTCATGGTCGCCTGCAGCCCTGAGTAGAGATTGTTATCGGGATATTTAGGCCCAGTAATCGATACAACATTGATTGAACTACATAAAGCCGCCTATCTAAATTAATTGCCCCTATCAATTTCCTCATCTTTCCCAAAACTCAACCTCTTATCTAGTTCCACTAGTAAGAGCTCACCACTCGGCCTCGTCTGTCCAGAGTCGCTCTTTGCTGAACTCTTCCAAGGATAATAACATTGAAGTGATTTTCCGGTGAACCTCGTATCCAATACCTAGTGTAGTCACATAGTAAGAAAGATCTCGGGCGATCGGGGTTGAATGCCGCTTGTTGAAGCATGGAAGTGAATCTCCGATAGTTGCGACGACCTGTTGTTGTGCATATCGAGACGGTGTCAATTTGAATGAACACATATAGCGAATATTCACGTAAGTGAAATAGGGAAGTAATGGTGATGTATTTTAGATAGAAATCTTAATCATATTTTAAGGTGTGCTTTGCTTGTAATGTCTGACTGTGGATTGCTGCGACAGCTTGGCTCTTCACATTGACCGGGACAATGTGAGTTCATTTAGAGTCGGAACCTCAGGTTCAGCTTTCCTTTGGTTTACCGCCATGACACATGGTTTGCTTGATAGCTTATTGCCGAGATCAACTTAAGTGACTCATTGATAGTGCCACAAATTCCCTCAAGGTTATCGTGTTCATGCATGAGTGGTTTCAAGGTATTACGCCCCCACTATGGGCCATCCCCATGATATGATATCAAACACACTGATATGACAACTGATAACTTCGACTTGGACATCTCGCATCCCATTTGTTCAGTAGTTGGAACATCTGACGACTCATAGTCTTATCAGTGCATATCGCAATATATTTTTCATAGCATTTCATTATTCAGTGCCTCGCTTTAATTTGGCTATTCGGCATTGCGTCAGAGATCTCATCGGCGACCAACCAATACTCTGCTAATGTTGATTAAGACACATGTATGGCATTGCAATGCATACTAACTCAAACCAATGAGCAGGGTTTGCTTCTGGCCTCATATCTTCAGCCAATGTGTACAATCCCTCAGACACCGCATTTTGAGGGCTCGGCCTTCTGTAGACCGGGGAGAGCCACAAGTTGTACTTGCCACTTGGCGCATAAGCTTGCAGATCCGACTTACTAGAATAATGTGTTATCATCTACTGCACACGTAACTCTGCGTAAACGCAACCTAACTGTGTGTTGTCCTGCTAGATAAGATATAGTAGGGGTGGTTAATAATTATGCACTCTGCTGATGGTTTTTCACATCCCAGTAATGGTGACATAATTGCAGCATCAAACTTGACTTCCCTAGTGCAAACAAGTTTGTCACTAAATGATCAACATGCGGCCCAAGTGTAATCCCGCTAAAGATCACTCGGCTCATAACCATGATGATGTTCCACAAGTAGGTGTTTTGCATATGACTTCACATTTAACATGATTGGTCACATGTACTTGCTGCAATCCATTCATGTATCATTACCGCTGTTCAGAGAGAACCCCTAACAGAGATTTCAGCTGCTCCAACATTTATGTATTCTAAAAGTCAAAACTTGTATTATCTTGCGTGTACTTCCACAACTGCAGGTGTATTCAAGATCACCTCAAAATGCTGTTGCATTATCTAGCAATGTGCTTAGCTCCAGGGGGGCCTGGGAATATATGGAATTACTAGAGAGTACCAGTGAAGTCAAACTGAGAGCAAAAAAGGTTTCCATATGGAATCTGGAACAGTATACGCTTTAGTACGGCGGATAGCAATCACTTAGATGGAGTTGACTACACTGTAGTTAACTGAAACTTCCTATAAGTGTGTTTCTGCCATTACAGCATCTTATACTGAATTGACAGTAATAGCAAAATCACATCAATCTCTGATTTTGTCAATACTTGAATAAGATTTGGAGGACTAAGCTACATATATCCACAGCATTCCATTCCCAGTACAACAGACTAGGCCAGAAGGCAAATTGCATTGTAAAATGATATCTCCAGATCTTTGTAGCCAACAATACAAATACCTGAATAAAGCAGCTCTCATAAGCTGAATGTATCTACAATGTCAATAGATTTGGATCCAAGGAACATTTCTTTTCAAAGCTGACAGCAAATACATCACAGAAATGCAATTAGACACCATGGTTGCAATGATAATTGCAATGTCGTAGATGTACCACAGCATAATCTGCAGCTTAACAGACAATCAGATTTCGCATTACACTGCTATGTATTCCTGAAGAGCTGCAGCACAGATGCACAATACCTGAGAATATCCATATAATAAAAGCATATACCCAATGGCAATCATACTGCTACATATTAGGTGACCACAACATGGTGAATATGTGCAATTTTATTTCATATATTTCTTAACTTCTTATCAATAAACATTGCTATTCAGCATCCCTTTGTATAGTATTTACTAATATACATGTACCATAAATTTTACATCAATGTTATACATGTTCATCTCTACCTACCAGATATATAAGTTAATATTTTATGAAGTCTTCAGACAGTCTCAATTATATATCTCCACACAATCTTCTGTCCAATTCTGACTATATTTTCCATATCAACTGCAGCTGATATTGTTCTACCCCAAGTTGAATATTGTCTTAGTACCTTTTTATCAATTTTCATAAACACTTATATTAAATTTCACTTTCTCTGATATATTCCGTTTGCTGAAACTTTCCATGGTATACTGGTCTACAGAATAGCAGCTTCTTTCAGTCCTGATACCGTCTGTTCAGAGGTATTATGCATTGCTACTGGTCGGTAACTGCTATATACACTTTGTTCAAACTATAAACTATTAAAGTTTCTAAAGTATTATTCTACAACTATACAACATTCCAAAGATTACTGAATAAAGGGACAATTTCTGCAGTGTCATAAGTGTTTATATGAAAATATTATTTGATAGGAAATAAAATCCTGCAATATTCAAACATTCTTTCCATATTTACAATATTCAATTTCATAACAAATTGACTTCTACAAAACATTTTACAATGTGTATTTCCATATGTTATATTTTATACCACTCTAATAATTCTTCTTAGTATGACCAGATTACAATTTGTGACAAATACTGTATAGTATAACAGATTATATTACTCTATAATTTCAGATTCTTCATAATTCTATACAACTATGAATTTCTTTAGGGAAACATTTCCTTCTTGCGGAAGATTATAGTACTATTGTAGATATTAATATTCAAATACCGCATAATATCTATAATACTATTACACAATATAAATTACATTTTACAAACATGGTTTATAATGTTGACCAGTCCTGCATACAAGGTCTCATGGTAACTATTTTGAACATGCCAGATATTGGAAAATATCATTGGAGACATTAATCCATCACTTGAATGCTATATATACTCCTAGTACTATTCCTGGAAAGTGCAATATAGTTTTCCCAATAGGTAAATTGCTGATAATGGTATAAGTATATCTAGTAGATTATAGTATATCCAATTATAGCCACTGGTTGGAATTGATTATATTGGATAGATAGAAGCTTGTCAAGTGTAGAATTAATAATAGAGCTTTGTGTGATTATTTCTATTTTTATAGAGGTATGTTGTTGTCATGTGTAGATATAATAAAATGATTGTATTATAATACATTATGACTCAAAATTTCACACACCAAGATACTGTAAAGATATCGCTCATGTAACATTGAAGCTGCATAGCAGTTTCTGATTCTATACTAGAATATATTTTATTCTAGTCTTCAGAATACAGGCACCTGTACTTTTCTATTTCTATGCTTCAATGGATTTCAATTCAGAGATAATAATGAATATTCTATACTATTCAGTTAAAGATATTAATATTAAGTTTTTGCACATTGTTGATCATCTGGGCTATCTCAGTAAACTATATACTTGGGTCAGTATTTAAAACACACAGATTTATTAAAAGCTTTGTCATTTTGTTTCTGTAGTTTGTTGCTGGAAATTATAAATGGGAAAGCCACTTCAAAGTATTTATATACATATATACTCTGGTTTGGATGAAGTAAATGAAGACAGCAGTGAATAATTCCGCTTAACTTGTATGTACAAATCAAAGTATACTTATTAGGTTTAATTTCAGTCTGAGCTGAGACAATTGTTATTGTAAATCTTCACATGTATATCTGAATTACAATCTGACAAAATAATCACTCAGAGTCTGCAGTGTTAACCCATCATGTTGGGTTATATTTTTCCTTTGAGGTAGTATGTTATTGTGATTGTATATTGAAACAAAGTTAGTAATCAAATAATAGGTCAAATATGACAGTTCAGGTATTATAGTTTTCTGTATCAGCCATATTAATGGATAATAGAATTTAGACTACAGCTATTGTATATATTGCAGATAACAAATATATACTACACTAGAAGCTTATGATAGTTTTTCTGACATTGTGATTTACTTGGGTATACTGACAAAGTGCTTTCCAGTTGTTAGCAAGAGTAATTGTATATCACATTGTGGAATCAAGTATACCAGATCGGCATTATGGCAGATAGAGGTATGTTGTTCAATTGTACTATCTTGTCACAATGTAAAGTCAGCTGTCAGAGTCATTGCCCTGCACTTATGTGAGACTCCATATGCTGCTGCTCTGGATTTGGTTAAATTCATGATGAAATAGCAGAATCTTCATATATAGTCACTATGCTTTCGCCAGAGGCGTCTCATGCTATTACTCTGGTTGTGACTGCATGTATAGATCAATATCAGAGTCTATTTATAGTGTTTGTGAGTTGCTATCCAAATAGTAATTTCGGAACTATTTTCATCTAAGAGTAAATTTATTCAGTTTTTCATCCATTATATTCCAATAATATTCCATTAATCTTAATGTGTAATACATTAGTTACTAGCTTAACATTCACATTGTCAATTACCATTGCTGGAACCCACAGTACAGCAGCAGGTGCTTTTCAATCTCTGCAATTGATTGTATTATTTCTATCTATATGCAACTTAAGGATCTTTTGTTACATCCCTAGTAGAATTCATTTCCCTGATTTGAATAGATTGCCATATATATTAATTAAATCTCAGATATGTGTGTTCAAAACAGTGCCATGCATACCGTTGTTTATATTTGCTTTATGTACCACACCAAGGAAACTGCCTCCATCCCAATTGTTAAAGGAATTCTGTACTATAGTTGAAGCAAGTCGCAAACACTGTGATGTCTCCATATTGGCCAAATGAAACCTATACAGACATTTAATAAAGTAATACTGTGAGTTTTTATAAAAGATTTTTGCTATTACATCAGATAGCAGATGTTGCAAAAACATCTCATTTAGTTTCTATACTGATTGGTACCATATTCGTAGAAACTATGGGATAAAGTCTCATTTGCCACTTGCAGTCTGAATGATGATACCAGCATGTGACAGGAGCGATTAGCTCTGTGAATTGCATTTTGCAGTCATCATTCCAAACAATTTGAAGGCAGGTAGTAGATGGATTGGGTGTAAACATAGAAGCATATAGCATGAAATATACATGGGAAGCAGATTGGTTTTCTGAGAGAATAGTTGTGAGTACTTCTGTAAACTATTTGAAATAAATAAATACTGACCATATTAATAGCTACTTCAGAGTCATCAAACATTGAAACTTTGTTGTTTAGAAGTTTGTACACTTCTGTGTAGCTTGCCTTAGACAATGCTTTGATTTCAACTCCACAGCAATCCAGATTAAATATTGAGCAAAAACTGTATCACACTCAATGTATAATTAATCTTTTTGCATTCTGCAGTGACCTGTCTTGCACAATTGCCACTGGCTACTATTGTATGGGAACCCATTCAGATTGTACATCTTGGTATTATCTTTGTCAGAGAGGTTGCTCAAAGTTAAAGACAATCGGGACATATTGCTCTTAACTGCACTGTATAGGGCATCCAGTTCTCTGGAGGAGTGTTAAAGCAATTGTAAAGTTGAAGTAATATTACCTAGAGAGTTGAATATTGGATGTGGGTGTGGTTATTACCCCCCAGGATACTGGGAGGAAGAGTGGACAATTGTATCTAGGTATTGTCAGTCAGTTAATGTGGAACTGGATAGTTTGCATCTACTTCTCCACTGCTAGGTGTCGGATTAACTAGATATTCTCAGCTACCAATAGCCAAAACAGAATGCAGACACACTAATTTCTGCTCCTACGTATTTGTCACTGGTTTCTGGAAGAACTAGCTGTTCATCCATAGACATTGTCTTACCTAGAATTCAATGTCAAGCTGGATATATCATTATAACTCCTTGGTTGTTCAAATTAAAAGAAAAACTTATGCGATATACTTTACAGGATATTTGATGCAGAAATCACTGTTGTACATCATTACCACTGTAATCAACAATCGGTTGTCCATTTCAGTTCTGGTTACTGCTGTTACCTAATCAAGATTAGTGCTGTTGTTGGTAATTTGTCATGCACTGAGTTCTGTAGCTACTGCCACCAGCACTGTTATTATTGTGGCTGCTGCTGCTGCTCTCTGGGAATCTACCACTGCTGATGAAATAATTGCAGCTCCTGCTGCGTCTGAGTATTCGAAGATGCTCGGTGGTACTGCTCACCAAACTGGTTCTTTTGCCCATTGTGGATGTATTGGATGTTAATGTTTAGATTTGCATTGGATGTATCTGTGTATTGGCTTCACATGTACATGCCATTCACAGCTCTTTACATTGTATTATTGAGTACATTTATTTCCCCAGTCACTTAGAATATCCTTGTTAGAGTTGAAAATTGAACCAATTATTTTGGTTCCTGTATTCATGTTATGGTGCATGTACAAGTCAGAGTTATACTCAAAACATCAGATTATGCTTGATTATTACAGTTGAAAATGTACCATATACATTGAATTCTCAGTATCAGAGTTATAATAAATAGTATATAGGCTGAGCTTCATTCTGTGTCAGAGTAGGGTAGTTGCTAGTTATGGTGATTGTCAGAGGTAGGGTTATTGTCAGAGTTAGGGTATTTGTTAGAGTGAGGGTAATTGTTAGTGTTAGAGCAAATGTCAGTGTTAGAGTAATAGTCAGATATAGTTCAATTTGCAGATTCAATGTTATATAATATATATAGTATTACTGAAGTCAGAGTCAAACTAATTCCGTGTTCTAGATGAGGTTGTCTTTTACACTAGAGTAAGGTAGCTGTTAGAGTCCAGTCATTGCCAGAGTTACAGATGTCTTCACAGTTAAGATAATGGTATTAGTAGATTTTACAACTTGTACATTAGATCACCAATGTTAGAGATCAAGTGACACTACGCCTTACCATATTCAGAGTCAGTTATAGATTCCATAGGTTAGAATTGATATTATACTACTGTGTTATATTTCAGTAATCAGCTACTCTTCAAGACCAAATAATCACCCACAATCAGCTATGCTAGGTGACTTAATAACACTATTTTCATCTGATTACTGTGGAATTCTGCACTGCGGATCTCACAGTCAAGGTATATCTCAACAACACACAGCAAAGCCCGCACCAATTATGCAATTGAATTAGCACTAATAGTGGTAAATGATATGCTTCTTTTGATTCAGCGAAACCACTCCATGATTGCTCTGTATGCAACATCCGTGGACTAAACATAATAGAAAATGAACTGGAATTATGATAATCTGAGTATTGCACTGCAAATATGACTGTATCATGAAACCCCCCATAGTTGGTGGTAGATTGGATTTGTGGTGTTGGTTTGCAATATACAGGACTAAATATCTAAGAACTAGCAGCAGATAATGTATCAGAATGAGTGTTGAATGTTATTTTTCTCTTCAGGAAGTGGTTTGGATTGGTTAAACTGGATATGAGTTGATAGACAATTATGTTTCAACAAGGGTAACTGAAAAGAGTTTGGTTGGCCTCTTCAAACAGGTCCTATCTATAGCTAACTGTCTATGCAGTAATATTTCTACAGCTGAGATTTCTTGACATCAAGGTATGAACAGATGTTCGGTGACAAAACATTAGTTATGTGGTAAGGCATAGTGTATTTGTGTAAGAGAATGTTGTTGTTGTTGTTATGTGTGAGAATTTTGCCATAATTTGCAACATACAGTGGCAGACAGATGATATCAACTAGCTATACTGAATGGTATTAATATACAATTTGTTGTATGTTGACCAGGATTTGTAACTACTAGTATTCCTGGATTCAAAGTACAGCAAGTAGTTAACATTGGCCATATGTAACGGCCTCCATGCTTCTTGGTGTAGGATGAAGTGGTTAGAGCAATCTGTCTGACACACCTGTGACGGTGAACTGTAGAAGTAACACTGTCCAATCAATCGTGTCAGAGTAAGCTGTTTGAGTGATCAATCGGTAGTATCAATCTACGCAGCCTGAGAGTACAACCTTGCAAAAGCTAGTGTATTCTTGATTGGGATATTTTGCTTATAACTGGACTATGTACGGAAATGTAATTAATGGGAAAGTACGACAAAACAATTGGAGTTTACTGCACAACCCAGGGATTGGGTGTTACATGTGCTGATCTTTGCAATTGTATATTGGGAGTATATAGTGTATATATAGATGATTGAGTACAATGGTACCACCATTACAGGTACTAGAATTGGTATTCTCATACAGTTTAAATTTCCATTCCTTATCCACAATACTAACAATTTGACTCCTGTTTAGAGCCTGCTCTCACTGGCTAGTAGTCACAAAGCCTCAAATGTTACCAGTCTGATTACACTATATGAGTTAATGTAACCATGAAAGGGGCAAGTACGCTACATATCCAGTCTACTGCCAAGCCCATCAAATGAATCAGTAGTTAAATGCCAATTGAGCACTATTAATTTAATGCAGGTGGGTTATGTTAATGTCTTTCATATTTTTGAAGTGAATACACATTAACACTAAGATTGAGCTTACAACTACCTAGTACAAATACCACAGTGGATAGACTGATCATGATTAAGGGCTGTATGTAGATTTTGTTCATTTCTCTCAGTCTCCGGGGGAGAGTTATGGCTGTCATTTCCTACAAGGAGTTCTCATTGAGTTTCACATGACAGTGTCTCTCCAATATTCTGGTTGCACTTACCTAAAGTATCAATCATTATCACTTTAACTGTAAAGTAGTTGAAATGAACAACAGTTGAACAGCTATATATGTGACCCAGATTATACATGGTTAAATGATGAGTATATTTCGTTAACTAAGTATGGTTACAGACACTGTTTCCAGTGCTGCAGTCAGAGTAGCTGTCACAGTTGATGTCAGATATTATGTTTTAGAGCTGTTATTGGAGGCAACCTCTGAAAGTAGCTGCTGTCTGACTGGTTGTGGTCAGAGTAACTGTTGTCAGAGTTGTTGCTGCTATAGTGGCTGCTATTAGAGTAGTTCTGTTGGAGTAGCTGCTGGCAGAGCAGCTGCTGCCACAGGGGCTGCTGTTAGAGTGGCAGCTGTCAGAGTTGCAGTGAGGCAATTCGGCAGTTAAAGTCTGCCACAAAACTACACCATCTATTAGTACTAGTTATCTATGTTAGGCTCAAATCATCTAACAAGACAATACTATGAGATAACCCAAAAGCAATCTGAAATCCAGCTGAGCAAACCTTGAACTCGAAATAAATCTTAGAACTAAAGACCGCAAACCTAGTAAGCTCAATTAGCTGAGAAATGTAACCAGAGTTATTTCAAATTGAAACATGGCAACTATTACATTTAACCTGGAACGGAGCCCTCACCTGTCAGAATTAGGCTCAAAGGAACAACAGTACTGAGAGAATATTATATAGTATGAATTCCCTCCAGCTTAATGAAAATTTCTTACATTAATATATTAATCAATTACATATGACCTGAACAACTGGGGGAATTTCTTTCCACATAAAGTATCATATACCATATCTGCATCAAAATTAACATTCCCATTAGTAGTATTCTGGAGAACTTGTAGTAAATATTGCAATGGTGGTTAATTTATACACAACATGTGTTCAAATAACCAATGAATTGGAATATAGTAAATGAACTGCATTCTGTCTGGCATTCGCAGCCAAGCAGGCCACTAAAGAAGTGAATGTACCTTTATATTCAATGGTGATTTGTACATCATGGTCTCTCTAATGGAACATTGGCAAATGTAATGCAGAAGTAAGTCATTACTGCTTGCTAGATACGAAATGACAATAACGCTCAGCTGCCCATGTCTGATAAATAACTGCCTCAATCAGGCACCTGCAATGGCACTCATTGAACTATAAATAGCAAACAGTTGTAGCCTATGAGGCTGCATTGCTGTGCATGGTTAGTATCAGTCTCATACAAACAGTTAATGTCAAAGTTACTTATTAGTGTTAAATATCGGAGTTGATATTATTTCCAGAAAGTTGGTATCTGAAATGAGTGTTAACCAGTTTGATAAGCTTCTGGGTAAGTGGCCAATATACCCATGGAGTTACATGGTCTTCTTTGTCTTTTGCTGTCGAGGCGTTTCAGAGATATTCCTTACAGCCAAGTAAGCTTTGGGTTTCCAAATAGCAATGAAGTCTCAATCAATCTGAATATCATACTGTTGACTTTTTCAGTGGGAGGTATACTTTCCATATCTTCTGGGAAAGTCCGCGCAACCACCACAATAACTATTCTGAGAATTATTTGGTTCGGACTGTCCTTGTCAGCAATCTCCGAGAGTCGTGTTGTATTATATTCCCATACAGATAATTCCAGATCAGTTGAAGCTGGGCAAAGAATTAGTGTTATGGAAAACACATGAGTAAATTGCCAGCAAGGGCAACAAGGCTTCCTGTTACCCAAAGTTGTAGCCTGGATTGAGGTAACCACTGAAATTATCACACCAAGCACCCTCCAGCTGTCATCAACCGATTCAATGTAGTTCAGTCCAGCCCAGGAGAACTTTCTGATTTCAACATACATGGTTGTAACATGTAGTGGCCAGATGTCCATCATATGTAGAGGGATGTTGAATTGAGACAGACTTACTAGTACTTATTGGAGCATAAGTGTACATCCAACCACAATTGTGTACAGGATAATGGTTTCTTAGTAGAGGTGCAGTTTGATAACTACATCTAATATATGAGTGGCTCGTAATATTTTCCCCATTTCACTGATTAGCAGCAACATATAAGCATCCCATATAATTGTTGTAAAGTGAACAACTGATCCAAATTCAAGTTAATAATGGTCAAAATTAGCAACTGACATGAACCTGGCACCTAGTTCCATACCAAACACATTACTTCTGTCTCTAACATTCAAGGTGTCACAGTTGACTGAATAGTGCATATAACCGTGAGGATGGTAAAATTTATCCGGCGGCAGCTGTAGTGTAAGTCAGGATGAACTCTGCTGACAATACAGCATTCTGTACAAATCTTCAATGCCATTTCCCAACATGGTTGCAATTATCAACCATGGGTTTTGGAACTCCAGACTAAGTATTTAGAATGCCATATACACATTGTATTTGTGGGTGTCCATCTAACCTAAGCTACTACTAGTATTCAAAAATTACTAATTGTGGTTCCACTGATTCATACACTGTTGGCCTCATTCACATTTACCTTATGAAATTTGCTAGATCTCCAAAATTTAAAGATATCAGATAACTTTGGATTGGACTGCTGGTGGAATATATCAATGGTTCATATCATGACAATTCTCTGTGGGTTACTATGCAATGAACCCCAAGGGAATACTTGACTCCAGGAAGATGTGGTGTATTGGAGTTGTTGAGTCAATCCAGTAAGCTTAGGGACAGCAGCTTCCCATTCTGACAATATTAGTTTAGAACTATTTCAATGTCAGTTTGAAGTCAATATAGTGGTGATTTAAGTTATACCATATAATAAATTATTGGAGGGGAACTTTTCCAAACAGCTTTTGTGGCACCCTTTTAACCTTCTTACCTGGTTCAACTTGTTGATTAGTGGTGATTTATATTAATCTTCTATTTGTTGAACCAAGTAGGTAAATTCTTGATTTTTTGCTTTTAGACATTAAAATGGTGACATAATAATGGCACTGCTGTCAGTATCTGATGATATTGTGTGTGGTGAATAGCATATCTCATAAGCACAATAGGATCTAATGTCGCTAGTTACTGAGTCCACTGCCAGTACACCATTTGTTGCCAAGCTATTCTTGTACTCTGCCATCCAACTTACAGTGAAACTCGGTGCAATTTGGACTGTACGGGCTTGTGGAATAGCTTGAGTATTCTGATCATCATGATGTTACCTAATGGGGCTATTATCTTCTTGAAGTGTACTCTCTGATAGTTCATTTTTCCATAAGTTCTGTCAACCAGCGAGTAAAATCAACTCACAGCTAATAATCTGTCAGCAGTACTGACAGCATCTGAGCTCTGACAACAGCTGTGGCAGCAGCTCTGACACAGGCTGAGCTCGGACGAAAGATGCCACTGCACCACTTACAATGATGTAGCTCTGGCAGTAGCTCTATGGCTCTAACAGCAACACTGTTACATGGTCAGTAACTAACAAGTCAACATCTGCATGATTTCTCTGATCTTGCTTCTGTACTTGTGGACCATACTGGCTGGCTCACCCTAGTTCTATCTTGTTAATATTGATTTCAGTGTCTATCAGATGAAATTTTTAGTGTTTTAAATCTCAAACCCTTGGTCCTCTGGTTTGAGATTTCAAATGTGAAAATCTCTTTATGCTTTGTTGATTGTAATTAGCATGACCCCCAGTTTGGAATTGTCCTGAATCTCCAGCCTCTCCAGTAGCTTTGTCTTCTCTTCTCTTTTCTTCTCCTACTTCTTCTCCTCCTTCTCTTTCCCTTGTTTACTTTCTAAATAGTTCTTAGCAATGTTGTTTTCCTCACTTTGTAATATGTTAATATGAAATAGTAAGCTATCATCCTCCTCTACTTTCACTGGAAAGGTTGATATTTGTTACAGATTGAGGTTGTTGGACTTGAAACAATCTATTTTATTGTCAGTATTGCCCACCATGACAATGATGTTGAGCATAAACCATGTTACTATGTGAATATCATGAAATATAGTAAAGGTTAGTTAGTGGTATGAGAGTATTTGATCCAATGGACTGTTCATCAGCACAAATCTGGATCATGAACTATGTAAATATGTGGATGTTGCACTCACCAAAGATGTTTCCACTATCTGAAACCATATTGCCACATTATATTGCCAAGTTATGCAGGCAGCACCTTGGTTATAATACATGGGTACATTGAAATTCATCTCAAAGTTTCTCAGAACAGCCGGTTTTTTCAACTTTTCTGCAATATCTACCAGGCAGTTATATCCATCCACATATTTAAAAGATAAATATTGTCTTCTTGAATGCATTTTGTATCTGTTTCCAGTCAAGGTGTCAACAATAGAAGGGGAAGGTGGTAAGTTGGATGTACCACAATTGAAATTTCAACTACTGGAATTGAGGTGGTCCGGTTACAAGAGATGTTATATAATATTGTGTCCACAAATAGGTTACCTGAGTGCTCAACCAGTTTTATAATCTGAAAAGAATTGAATCCAAATGAGTATATATTCCTTGAAATTGCCAAAACAGCCTAAATGGTAAAAGATAATACTGTGCATGATACCACCAGCTGTATACACCCTCTAAATGTGATAGTCTTACCCCATAGTATCAAAAATCCCTTTTGCAATAGTCTTATTGAGCTAGAGGTTGTAAACATAGCTCATACAATGTAAAGATCTTTAGTGCAATTGAGCGATATAGCAGAATGGACCAGAATACAGTTTCTCCAAGATGCTGATATAGTCTTCAATGTGGTACAGAGCTGGATGGGGTTGTTGGCATTGCAGTGTGGTTGATTGTAGTTGTTGTCTTTCAGGTAGAGATTGGTAGAACTTTCTTCAGCATCCTGGTGGCCCTGCAGTTGACAATTCAATACAGAATATAAGTATGTAACTAGTTGTTGGATTACATGAATATTAATATCATTTAGCATCGCATCTGATACAAGTCTCAGGAGATCTGGTGAGATTTCAGTAGCTATCCAACAGATATTGGTAAACTCCCATATGTTTGATCAATGACACACAATATTACAGAGTCAATGTGATTGACTTAATGTCAAACACTCAATGTCAGAGTCATGATGTTTGAGACTCAATGTGAGAGTCAGAATTACTGGTTTGGCCACACATTATTGTCAAATGATAGAGAGTAATATACTATCTAATATTTATATAAGCAGGGATAGTGGATTTGTTGTACTTTGTTTTCCATTTCTAGAGAGCTGCAAGGTCCTAAGTGAATATCAACTGGCTACTCACAGCATGTAAATTCTGGGTCATTATCTTCAGAACATAGATATAGATTTCTGTATTTTCTGTTCAAAGTGCTGGTATGCCATCTATATGGCACTTACAGTTAGACTATTATGGTATTAATTCACTGTATATAAGAGTTGCTGGGTGGACATGGGAATCACTGAGTGGAATTCATAGTGTTCAAGTTAACAGATATTGATCTCTGTGGATTGGTGAGGATTGTACTTGTTATTTTTGAAGTCATTGCTGTGCTCTAACCCACACTCAATGTAGTGACTATATCGGTATATATCATTATCACAACACTCATATGCAACTCAATCCTATTGAATCCCCCCTACAGATCCAAGTGTGGATGGTGTGAACAGACAACAGCCTGGCTAGTTGAGACAGATTGATCAAGTAAACCACAAGATATCGATGGTTTTTCAGTGAGCCAAATATAATAAGGTGCAGAATATAGTCTGGTGATAGTTGTATTGAAACTCTAATAAATTTACAGCTGGAACGTTGATTGAGACTGTTCTATTTACGCATCTGAAAATGGTGCATGAATGTGCAAATTTCCAGCAATCCACAGGAGAAAACAAGGGGACCATCACGGATGAGGAGGCAGATGATGACACAGATGAGGAAACAGCCATCAATATCACCAATTTACACGCTACAGAATGGACAATCATACCAGCAAAGCATGCAGATAGTGAAAGCATGCTGCATATGACCTAGACAATGGAGATAAAAACACCTCCAAGAATGACAAACAGACTTGCTACAACTTTAGTCGCCCAGGACACTCCAAATCTAATCGTGTCGACTTCAACTGTGCACAAGATCAATTAACCAAACTTGCAAGAAACACAGCATCAATGACATGTGCGACAGGAGGAAATCATGACCAACCTCGAGCAGCTGACATTGGAACAGCACTCCCCACAAGGTCTGATCCAGCATCAGGAGTCATCGTTTCCAGAGCATTTCACCATATGTGCAATGTCCACACCAGACTCAACTCAATAAAAAAACATTGTGAGCTAATAGTTAATGAGCTAAAAGATGACAATGATGTGTCAGTATGCCGTAATGGACTGATTCACATATCACAGGACTACAATGTCGAGGTCCTCTGCACTCCTACATTTGGGCTCTCACTTCTCTCCATTAATCAATCAATATCAGCTGGATACACATCCGCATTTGGACCAGGTAAGTGCTCCACATTATCTGCATCAATGACCATCATAGGCAATTGGGTGAAAGATCTTGACATGACCACTGCCCCAACTGCAGTCACTTCAGCAGTTCCAAGTGTGTCTATAAAATCCACTTCAAGAAGAGGCATGAGAAAGTAAGAAAGAATATAATCAAGCCCCAATATCACCATATCTCAAAGTGCATCTGCCACGGTGTTTCCAAAGCCCACTCAGAAGCCTCTAACACTCTTTGAATCAATTTTGTGGCATCGCCCTCTGTGCACATTTGTCCTACCGCCCTGCAATTCCTCATTGATGGGTATACAAAAGACGACTCAATGTGCACCGCATCCAACCAGGGCTAGGACAAGCAGAATATCATTGAAGTCAAGACCAAATGCACTACAAAGCCATTTGAACTTGTACATTCGAATGTGTGTGGACCATTCTCCAAGTCCAGCCCTGCTGGGCATCACCACTGCATCCTATTTATCGACGATTACTTACGCCACACCTCTGATTGGGTTCTCTCCAATGAGAAGTCAAAAACATGCTCTTTTGTGTATCAATCATTGCAGGCCCAAGTAGATTCCAAGGGATATAAAGTGAAACGATTTCGGTGCAATAATAGGCTGGGAGAGTAGAACAACAACACCTTCCAGCTGATGCTCACTGCCTGTGGTACAACCAATGCACACTGCTCTTCCTATTCAGACCATCAGAATGGGGTTGCTGGATACAGGATCCGAACCCTCAGTGAGAATGCATGTTCGATGATTATTAACTCCCAGCTGCAACTAGTTTCTCAGGGAGAAGTAGTCAACATCGCAGTCTTCCTCCACTAGCAAACTCCAAATGAAGGCCCAATAAAATGAGATGCTCCTGACAGGTATCAGGCATCATATTTGGGAACTTATGGGATGCTGCATTCAATTGGCAATTCTACTGATGACAATGATAGTTACGAGATATTGTACACAGCCAACTGCACAGGGGGCAGGACCAAGCAGTCATGCCAACTGTCACCGCGACACATGAATTGCATCACAACCAGTCAGGCATTAAACTCCATGAATGCAGTAATTATTATTGCCAAGGCTCTTGGATCTACAACCATCAATAGCCATCCACTAACATACATGGAAGCAATGGTCTGTCCACAACATGACCACTGGAAACGAGCAATGGATGTGGTGTGCACATCAATCCTGGTCAATGAAACAATCATCCCTATCATCTCCCGGGAAGCAATACAGTTGTGACTCATTCCAAGTGGGTCGAAATGTGTCGGCATGATGAAACACACACCTGATAGCAACACCCAATGCAAAGCGCACCTACTAATTGCAGGCTACAAACAAATGGATTTTGGAGAAACTTAAATGCCTGTCAGAAAGCTCACCACTGTTCATTATCCCATCTCCTGTGTTGGACAACACAGCTTGAAAATCAACAATTTGGATGGAACTTTGGCATTTCCCAATCCTGGAGTTGATGATGCTGATATCTATATGACCCTCACCTAGAGCTAGCTGGAAGGCCTCGATGCACCTGCAATCATCTTTTGACAAAACAAAGCACTTTACAGCCTCAAACAAGCCCTGCAACATTGGTACAATGTTATCAATATCTTCCTTTGCTACCATGTGTTCACAAAGTTCCTGGCTGACCCTAAGCACTATCTCCACACCAATTGTATTCTGATGATTCTGTACATTGACTGCAACTTGATGTTGTACCCGAAAGACACTACCAAAGCTGCAATTGAAGTTCAGGCCTCGCTCACAGGCCCATTCAAGATCACTGATCTTGATTACGCAAAACCATTCCTCAGGATCGAAATCGGCCAACGGAACACAATTCCAGCATTACCCACCCTTGGCTAGAATGCCTTCATCACAACAATTCTCACATCATTCAATATGCTGCGAATGTACCTTGTATCAACTCTGATGGATTATAATGTGAAGTTCAATCTGGCCCAGGATTGGTGGGAGACAGAAGTATAAGATGTCAATGGCTACCAGGTAATTGTCAGCTCAGTGATATAATTGGCACTTGAACCTACGCCCAATATCTTATTCACAGTCAGTGCCCTTTGCTGATACACTTCCCATCCATTCATCTGTCATCTCACCAACCCCAAAAGTGATCTCTAGTATCTCCAATTCGCCGCTGAGTTCCATGTGCACTTCTCCAGGAATGGGAGCCATGATCAACATGCTGCATACACAGACTGCAATTGGGCCAATGACAGTGCCAACGACAAATCTCAAGGTAGTTATGTCTTCGATTTCAGCGTCGCAGCTGTCTGATTACAGTCATGAATAGATGATTTCATCATCATGGCAACCCTTGAAGGGAAACATCGCTACATCAAAAAACTCTTGTGATGCGAACTAGATGCTCCAGCTCCACCAGTATATCTACTGCCATGATGTATCTCCACTCCTGATGAATTCTAAATATCAGGGTATACTTTGCAGTGTCACAACTGGAATCATACAGGCTCGCATGAAGTGTTTTGACGTTTGGTATTGCCACAGTCAAGATCTCCCTGTCCGGATGATGCTTGACCCCTCCAACATGCATACAAACAAGAATGTGGCCGATATCATAGCCAAGCATATAACGAATAATACACCTGAGAAATCTGCAAAAGCAATGTGGCTATGGTAATAGAGGTCTATTGATAGTTACATTTCAGTTTGTTTCACTTGGGTATGAAGATTGGTTTCTTTCTCTATGAATGTCCATCATCCAGCTACAGTAGTACCCAATCCCTGCCCACTTTCAAAGTGTTGTAACGACGCTATTATTGGAATCTCTTTATTTCATCTTTTTTATGTGTTTCTTGCTCTATGGTCTATACCAAGATGGGGAGTATTTCATGATAGGACTCTGCCATCATATGGCCACAGATCACTCTGATATGGTGGTAGGTGAGTATCCTATGGCTGGAGGTGATTGTGATATTACCAGACATACCTGTCCGGCTGATGGCATGTAGCCCAATCTATTCATAGATCTGTATGTATGCTTTTACACTTGTATGCCATGTACATCTGGCCTTGGGGCCCTGGTAGGTAATTTACAATAAAGCTTCTCAATCATCACTATTTCAACAAGTATCTTTTGTACAATATTCTGAACATACTAAGAAGATATTGTTGCAGCCATGGCCCCCAATGCAGAGTCTAAATGGATTACTTTAGCAGTCTATGCTGGGATAATTGGTGGGTTGCAGTTGCTATTCACATGAATGTGGTGCTCAGACAGAATACACCTTAAGACACTACCAAGATATCAATTATTAACATTGCTGATCACAGTGAACTTTCCAATTCAAGCCTGCTAATTATACATAACATCATTGGATATTACTCTCAATCAATTTCTGACTGTTTACCTGTTGTATCTAGTCAGGAAATTATTCATTTGCTATATACTATCCCATAACATGCACCAAGGAAAGTGTTAATTTCACTTATATTATCCATAAAATAACAGAAAACTTACATAAATTTAACTAGTTATATCATATATTGTTAGAAGATACTTTGCCTACAACCACAATCTGGCAGTCTTGTTCGCTGGAGAGGTATATGATGGCATTGTTTCTTCGTCTGAATCCCAAGATTACAAGTTGATTGGTTGTAGCACCAACTCCCAATAGTATAAGACTTTCGAATTACATAGTCAGAAATATCAACTGTGTTGTTAATTGAAATATGTTGGCATCTGGTACGGTTGACATCTGACTCTGGTTGCCCCACCCTAACAATCTACCAGTGAACTAAATTGCAGGGATTAGTGTGGATAATAGAAGTCTATCAAGTGCTTCCACAAATGTGGCCAAAGTTACAGCTGGACTAGACAATGTCATTATTCTAGAAGTACTAACTCACAGAACCTTTAATTGAGCCAAGTTAGATCACATTTAACAAGTTCCAAAGTCTCTTGCTGAATGATCTCAGCTGGACATTGCTGATTCCTGGTAATTACCGATTGTAAATGAAAGACACAGTAACAACATCCATACTGATTCCATGATTGTGCGAATCTCTCAGCTACGATTGTAGTGATCACCAAACTGCTGACGTATCTTGTTGTTTTTATCCTTCTGCTTATCATTGTCCTCTATCTGTGAAGTATCAACATACATTACATTTTGTCAAATAATATTCCCAATCTTGTTATATTTTGTTGTAATATTCCATCCACTTTTCCCTCCATTTTAACATTTTACTCTTTCTGTCTTTCTGTATTCACATAGGCACATTGCTGTCCTGCTGTTGCAGTTTCCCAGTCTATGAAAGTTTTCAATCCAGATTGTCAACTTTAACCTAGTTATGAAATTTGTTTCTGACTGATGTATTTCTGCATATTTCTTTTTGAAATGTATCCTCTATTATACTTCAACTGTTGAAACTGTTTTAGCTTCAAACATAGCTTTGCCTTGATTTACTTCATAATGTCATTGGCTGGACTGGTATACTGATTCACCATATTTAATCACCAGAAGTGGCAAAAAGATTAACAGAGTTTGGACTGTTGTATCATGATATGGAATATCATGTGAGATATAGGGTATCAGGCCACACTATTTAAATCAGATTCTGTATGCCGAATGCTGTTGTGTTCAGAAACATTGTGCAAGACTATATATAATTCACACGAGTGAGTGGATTTGAAATAAGTCGGCTTACTGTTCAATATCAATTGAGACTTAGTCAGAGTTTTGATTAAGGTACTGGTAATCTGAAATACAGATAGCCTAGCAACAGCTGCTATTTGATAATCTCACCTGCAAATCAAAATTCATACTGTCTTGCATCATATAGTTTTTCTGCCTTTGGCATATCTCATTCCTGTTTACCAACAATTCACATACATTCCTGTTGGTAAACATAATTTGATATTTCAAGCAATTGATTGTAGAGGATAGTATAAAATATGTTTCCGCTCGAGTATTAAAGCTGACAGCTGATAATTCAACTTGGTTAAACTTGAACATTTAGACCCCTCAGGCTCACTCACTTCTGTTTGCTATCATTGTTTAATCACACTCTTCAATAGTTATCATTGCATCAAACCTACCAGTTTTCAGCACGGGCTGATATATTATTTTGTCTATTCTCTCAGTCAGTATAACAAGTAATGTCATGCAACTTGAGCTTGCAGGGATGGATTTGGGTGCTGCATTCACCTCGATTGGTTTGGAGTGGCGCATGTCAGTTCGACATGCAGTGTAGTTCTTTTCTACATTGCAATTACACTAAGACAGAGAGTCAGAAAGTTAATGTCAATAGAGTGATGCAGGACAGCATACATGATACAACAGGTTCTGAGCCCACCCACTCTGCTGATGGGATGAACTTGACTCAGATTTAGGGCATTATGAACATGGTTTCAGAGGAGTACAGAGTGACTAGATATGTAACATATTTGGCTCAATCGACATCAATCTCAATTGAGTGGTTTGTTTGTTCAGACTCCCGGAGCTGGAGTTTAGAAAGTCCAATACTCTTGGAAGAGAAGCAGGTTCTCGGCATTTTCAACAGTGCAGTGAAAGCACTGGATATGTTGGATACAACCAAGGGTAATGCTTGGATGGAGCTGAATGGAATGGCTTGGTGGACAATTCTACTCAGGATACAGTGGAATTTGCAGTGGCAGCATGGTATTCGTAATGATCTGAACGCACTATGGGATCAACTGAAGCAAGACTACATGGTAAGAAGACGTATAATATTTTCGTATTGTGAGATTAAATGTCAGCGGCAGAATGAGGCATCACGACAATATGCAGGATTTTGCATAGAAGATTTGGAAGCATGGGAACAACTGTAACCTCTGTGTGGAGAGTTCTACAGGTACAATGATAATGAGTGAGTACAGCTTCAATATGATGCAGAGCATACCTATGGATAATAATTGGAGGTCTTTCAGTCAGTTGATTTACTACAAGATCTACACCTTGGCTGACAAATAGAAAGAGGTTGTGACAAAGATGAAAACCCACAAAACATGATTTGAGGAGGAGCAGGTGTCAGAGATGGCAGCCATATTGTCAATGTTTGAGGCAAACAGCAGGAAGCAGAATCTGAAGCAGAGAAAGAAGTCACGGATGATTTCTGATAGAGGCAGTGAGAGTGAGAGTAGTTATCCAGATGATGAGAAGAAACATCACTGCACAAATTGGATGGCTACTTAGGAATCCCATAGCTGCCACAATGTGGAGAACATTGCACAGTATTGTCCAAGAATTGCACTGGTCGAGAATACAGCACAGCCAGAGAGTCTCTCTGTCGAGGCAATGACAACATCATCAACTTAGAAATAATCGATGACAGTGATGAGTGGAGAGTGCCCATCGAAAGTTCACCAGTATATTGATTGTGCCACCACTGTTCATATGTATGGTGATTGGGAAATGTTTGAAAGGAACTTGGAGTATACCTAGCAAGAAGAGTGGGAGTTCCATGACTATACTGGAAGAGTAGCAGCAAAGCCATTGGGCATGGAGTGTGCAGTTGAGGCTTTGGTTATGGGGAGGTCTTAGGAATAATGCGGTTGGGAGTAACATTCTGTATGTCAAAGGAGCATGGAACTCACTATGACAATGTTGGGTTAGGGATTGGGGATGGTGAATTGTCCCAGTGGATGGCGATGTATTCACGATATATGACAAATTGGGTGAAGAGGGCACTGCCTATTGCCCACTTTGAGGAAGTCCTCTGCACATGGAACACCTTATTCCAGAGTGATTCCAGCTTGGTGTAAATACTCCAGCAATGAGGTATCAAGTGAAAGGATAATTGTTTCAGAGAAGTACTTGGCATGGTTGGTTATATGGGAGGAGCATAATGCCAGCTCCATCTTTGTTTTCTGACAAGTGTAGCATTGATGGTTGTCATAACAGAGTAGGGGAGTGTGAGGATGGATTTGTTGGGGTTCATCACTTGGGTTGAATTAGCATCGAGTGAAGTGGTGCCACTTGTACTTTAGTTCTTGTGTATGTATCAATCAGATTTACACAGAGAGTTAGTGAGTTTAAGACAATAGATAGATACAGCAGTGGTCACAGTATGACAGAAGTTGAATCCCCCAATTCTTTCAAAACTGCTGCTGGTACTGCCATCCAATATGTGCCTGAGTAAATACAATTACAGTTAGCCATTACTGAAGAGATATATTAACTAAGCAAGATTTTTGGATATGATATAAGTGTTCAAATGGGTGTTATTACCTGCCAATTAATTTGTGTTAATAAAGCTGCAACTTAGATGAAGCTGTAGGAGTAGTTTGGACAGAGCCAATGGGGAAACCCTTCCTGATTAACTCAATCTTTCATCTTGACAGTTATCAACAATGAACACCTCAACCTCATAAGTTCACATAGATTTCCAGATTAATATCAGGCTACTTTGCAGCAAAAATGTATGTGATAAGCATAAAATATATGAAAGATAGCCATTATTGAGGATATTATTTCTGTAACATCTGATATTCAGTTCATGTATCTACCAATATCAAAAAGATCTTTGACCTGTCTGCAATAATAGCTAGATTAAGTGGATATTTCAACTCAAGCTATCAATAATACCTATCAGTTTGAATATGGTTGGTATAGTCAAAAGTTATACACCAAGTGCTGATAATATGTAAAACACATCTTTGTCAAGCAGCTCAATATGACACTATGGGAACAAACAGGATGCAGCGTTAAGAGGTATGGTCATAATATCGAAATAGCTGTGGAGGGCAAACATTGGAGTATAATATTTACAGAGTAAATCGAAGATAGATTTTGATCCAAAAATGTAATGTTTAGCATCTTGCAACTCACTGAGTCTACTGTAACAAAGTTGAGTACCACATGACTCCACTATCAGCAGTTAGGTTATACGAGATAGAAATGATACCATAACTTATAATTACTACCACTTTGTAAAATTCTCACAAGAAGTTTTAAAAAGAGTGCACTATTACCCCAATGTACAAAAATAACATAATGGCTAATGAGCAGCATTGAATTAAAGTAAAGGAGGATGACAATGTAAAAATTAATCAGTAAAACCTGAGGGGGAGATTATTATTACACAAAATAACATAAGTTTGTACTTCTAACTGTTTCTTTATATATCTCGAACTTCTATTGTTTGCTACAATCTTGCTAAATTCAAATCATTAGTCATGTGAATGGAGTGGTCAGACAATCATATTGGAGATACTATTTTATACACTCTGAATGTATTAAGAAATATTCTTGTTGTTCTATCTTGCTGGATTGGAAATTTTGAGTCAAATAGTGCATAAAATATCTATGCTGATAATATCTGTGGAATTCATTTCTGAATAACACGACAGAGTATCGAGTTCATTTGATTTGCTTGGCAGCTACTTGTCAATAATCAGTTTGATATTTGTATTCAGAGTCTATTAACCATTTTTTATACCTGATCTTGATCCCTAGTGAGATTATTCAGTTGCAACTCATTGTATATATTGTATAGCTTCCACTTATAGTACACTTGGTAAAGTGCAACTACAATTGCATGGATTGAGGTAAATATCAATCAAGTGTCGACAATTGTATACACATGGATTTTATCTATAGTGAGATAACTTCACTTATCTGGGATTCTTGTTACATACTACTAAGATTTATATCCAACTCAGTTGGAATAAGTGACCATACATTGAATATGAGTAAAAGTCAGTACTAGCCCTGCTTCGAATTGTAATTTCATTCATAATTTGGTCACTGCAATTAACAGCATACATTGTATATTGTCCTTCTTAATTGCCGAATAAGTATATCACAATAATCATACGGTATATCAATCTAAGTATCAATACAGAAGTACCTGCAGCCAAAGGGACAATTTGAATTATATCCTACACCTCACTCTGTATCATACCATGAACTATTGTATTCTGATCTGTATCAGAAATTCACATTATTCATTCTTTTTATGGTAACATTTTATTCAATTGATCATGGAGATTTAGTCTATACAATGTCCACAATACATGAGAAGATTAATAAAATAAGTAATGAGGAAATTATTTGCTTACATTATTATAGTTTGCTACGGTTAGTGTATTCAGTTTATACAGATCTTTCTATACTCTAGGGTATATCACATTCAATGAAACGTTTATTTCGGCTATAGAAGTATATCTTGACAGATTGCTTTCTATGTAAGTGGCTGGATGTTACCCCCAATTCAAGGTTATGGCAGTTTCAAGACCAAAACAGACTATTGCAAGACCTTTTGAATTAGATCGCAACCAGAACATTCTCAACAGCTATGAATATGAGTTGCTAGATAGAGGCAATATGTTCACTTGGAATTCAATTACTATTACTGTATCTGAATATATAGAAAAACAATTTCATTCTGTATTTTCATGTAATACGAGAGCTACAATCCGAATCATGAATAAGTCGAAATAACATCATAGCCACTATTGTTAGAGCTGAGCACATAGTGAATATAAGTGTTCTAACCTGTGTGCATGGAATAAATTTTTGTCATGTCAGATATTGTATATAGTGAATTTTATTGTTATCCTTGGTATTTAGAATTGATAAATTGACTTTTGCAAATTACATCCTTTACATTGTAAGGTAAAAACAAATACACATAAGTAGCAAGATTAATTGCCTGAAATTCAACTGCTGTATCAACCAAGGAATTTAGTTTTCTATTGTATCCTGTTAAATGCCTGAACAAAAGATACCGGTATTTACTCATATATTCACCCATTGCTCGCTATAGTATGTGGTGATGTCAATATCAAGGTATAAGCTGCATTGAATGTCACTCATGTTTGATTTCGATAAATCTATTGATTGCGCAATATTGTACCTCAAATAGCTTACTGTCATCAAGCAGTATACCAATTCCAGACAACTATACTACAATATTACTGTAATCTCTATTGACTACAAAATTGAAACTAGAGATAGGTAGCGGGATAAGCAGATCACATCAAAATGTGTATAGAATTGACATATTGAATACAATTATTTATAATTATAGAGAGTATATTTTTAATTAGTAATACACTGTTACTTGTTAGTATTTTGTTCAACTTAATGTATTTTGCCATAATTACCACTAAGAGAAGGCAATTGCCGATGTATATGGGTATTCGAATCTAGCCCTAGGTCTAAAGAAAAAATATACAATTCTTTGTATGTTTTTTCTCTTTCAGTACAAGCTTGTTACATGAAGCTACAAATATCAATTTCCAATGATGAAATACCAAGTATAAGCATAACATAATGGCTTAGACAAATTCAGCAGCAGCATCTAAGGTAGTTCTTACTATATGATTCAAATTATAATTTCTTTACACTCTGTGCTAATTGTTACTGCAGATACTGTTGCAGAATAAGTGTACTACATATTGCCAATAACACAAGTATTATATTCTTTACAATATTGAAAATGGAATATACTACAGATAAAATTGTCCCCAGTAAGGAATGGATATAATATCATACCCGGATAGGTGATGTACTATCTAAGCCTGCAGCATGTACTGTGTGCTACAAATGTTGATTTCACACTTAGGTAATGCAGAGTGAAAGTTCCATGATCTGAACTCTGATTTGAATAGTTTGAGATAGCTAGCTTGTATCACAAATAATTTTTGTTACCCTGATCTACTACACTGTATACTATTGGAATTACTAAAGTACTATCTATAACAACTGTACAATTTTCTTATACAGTAACAGCAACTCATAATATTTAACAGTATTTAACCGTCAGTATCTACATATATTGATGAGAACTCAATAAAATCAATCCATAATGAGGTTGCATATCACAATGATGGCAGAATTGAAACACTTATCTGCTTTTTGTGATATTCAATAATATACTATGCAATAACCTTACACAACTCAGTATAGGGTTGATGGTCAAATAGGGTGCATCTGCTCTCTCACCATGTTCTATATCTCGTATAATTATAGTTTTAATAACACCAGTTCTTGAAATTTAAAAAATGATATCGTACTTTATATTGAAAATTTATCTTGTGTACTCAAGTAATTTAGAAATACTATGGATACAGCTGAAATGTAGAAAAGGAGACAAATAGATTTGTATACATGGAGATACATTGAATTGAAGGAAAATATTCAGAAATCTATTATCTTTGAATAGTATGTAACTGATTATTGCATGCTATGTATCAACTATATAATGTCAAAATGATTTTACAATAACAACAATTGCCACTACACTAAGCTTGATCAGAAACAATATTTCAGAGATAACTTTCAATAGTATAGATTACTTAAATATAAGTCTGCTGAAATTATGAAAGCTTCTGTATGGTGTAATTCCATGATGTATTTAATCTATCTGACTGTTATGTATTATATTGAATTATTTGACTTTTATCTTCAAAACAATGCTTTCATTATGATATTAACCAATCTTAATATCTATGAGAATAACAAGCTGTAATGGTTTTAATAATAATAATACTTATAAGTCACCACCAGAGAACTTCATCTTCCCCCAGTAGCCCAAAAGAAAACAGAAGATTTGAACCTTTGAAGACTTTAGAAGAACATTCTGAATAATACTATCTAAATGGTGGTATATAATTTCAACTATCACATGCTATTCTTCAAAACTATTAATGTCAATGCCTATAGACTGCTGCAAAATGTATCTGCCTGTAACAACTGATTGAATGTTGAAATCAACAATATACATAGTGGTAATATTTTATTGAGACTCAAATACACCAGGTATAAATTTTTTCATTCCAAACCTATATGTTCACAGTAGATGTAGCTGTAGACTTTGCAATTGAAAGAGATCCAGAAACTTCCCTAACATGGTCTGCATGATTTTGTTATAGTATACTGATTTAATTAAGGCTGAAAGATATTAACTCATGCTAAGAAAATACATTCTAGTAACTATACTTTGAAATATCACAGTTTACCTAACATGGTATTCAAAGAGAGTTGATAACAACTGCTCATTTTAATGCAATTGACTTCAGTGAAATCACATGCATTATACAGTACTGGAATTATACTGGAAGTCATTGACTGAGTATCAGTAAAGGGTAATTAGGCAATGTTTTAAACTAACAACTTAGTCATTGATGGATATGTGGAATTTACAACACACAAAAATGTATACTATATGCTGAATAATTAGTTAAATACTGTCGTCAAAAGGTGCATATGGCTTTACACATCTGGTATAGTTTGCAATACACGTATAACAATAATAAGCTCATGTAAGAATCAAGAATTTGTGGAACATATATATAGTTTGAAGTTTAGTAATTACTTTGCTCAGTAAGCTACTTATCCAATGGAAATATAGTGAATATACTTGAAATAACTTTGCAAGACACAGCTGGTGCCGAAACATATAACTTAATTGGTGTTGCAGTATACCTGTTGAGATATTCCGGAAGCAATATCATATAGATGTGATACGAATACTGCCAGCAGTCATAGAAATACTCTCTTTAAAGATAAACATGTCTTTCGATATTATAAACGCATCCAAAGCACTACTTGCCTTCTAACTTATGCAATCTACCCAGCTACACAAGTTATTTTAAAATCAACAATATAGTCAATAAACTTGAGAATAAGCATTTGTATTACTGTCAATGATTTAAGTACTCTACTTCAGTTACGTATTAGAATGTTGAATGCAAGGTATAATATACGAATGCCAACCAAGCCACCCTATGTAATGTACACAAATTCTGCATTTGAGATATATAAAGTACAGTGAATAACCACAATCGTACCTTGCAATGATTATATATTTCTCTTCTCATATTTCACAATTACTCTACTACACCAAGTCCAATCATCAATGTTTAAAAGAACCTGCCAGATAAAAAACACAATATTTATATTGTGGAAGAAACTTAATAGAACCCATTGATGAGTATTATTTCCTTACACCCACAATTATGGAGGGTTGATGTAAATAGTATGCAATGTTTGGTGCGGGTTACCTGAAAAGGTGAATAGTATTAGGCCGATTGTAATACAGTCCTGTACGATACAAATTCAATGAAGTGAACTGATGTTTGTATACAAATATCTGTTATCTGATGATGAAGTATCTGACATGCTTCAAAATGTATTGTTAGAGAGTATTCATATTGATTTAGTTTTATACTAGATTGTATATTGTTAGGAATATGTTAATCAGAAATACAAATATTGGAACATTGATTGGATGTTCATATGTTATTTTGGTATTACAATATTATTCTTGAATAATATTCTTCAGGCTTGGAAGTATTCTAGACTGGTTTATGAATAGTAGAAACCCCAGCTGCTCAGATGTATTATTAATTTCTAGACTTGAATTTGTTATATCAAATATATCACTTTTGACTCTTGAGAATTCTGTGGTATTGTGCTACACTAGTAAATCAATATGTACTATCTGAGAGTGTTATTGATGTACTTCAAAGGACTGTACAATATATTCAGTGTATATGGAAGTGTCTGGAAGTATCAGCAGGGACCAGTTGAGCTAACTACAGCTGCAGTGTTGTTGCATTATAGCAGTCAAAGCACTGCATATAGTTTTGCTATAATATTGTACATTCAAGCAGTCATGATATTGTACAATGCTATACCATGTTAACATTTTTGCATTTATCCTTGAATTCCCATATTTCATCCACTCCCAGCCATTGTGAAGTACTTCATACTGTCTACAATGGTATTCTAAAATAAGTAATTATTGTCAGTAATTGGGATCAGTACAGTAAATTTGAAATTATTTCCAATAGATTACAGTTCATTGGAATTCCCATATTGAAACTGAAAGCATACGACGATATTGTTTGTAGCATTGATTTCAACACTCACCTTCACCACTGATACTAAATAGTCATAATTAGAATAAACAGCTGTATAAAAAGTACTTCTTTGCACTGTATAAGTTGATACGATTGACTAATAGTGGTAGTAATTAGACATGTTGGTAGAAGTGGTGAAGTTGATAATATTTAGTACAGTAGATGCCAAAAAGGTATAATGTGATTGAATTAGAGTGGAGGAGGGATTGCTTAAGATTATTATTGAATTGTTAACTCAGTCATTCATCAGTTTGCACGGTAATCCATGCAGTAGGCAAAAGCATTCATGATGTCCTGATATGTAATCAGTTTTTCTACCACCCTAGAGTGAAGATCTATTATCACCCAATACAGTGCAGGAAATTTTGTCTCCTAGCACCCACAAGCCAATTTCAATTGTGTGAAGTACCATAGAACCACAGTTACATATAGTCACATTCTGACTTGCTAATCTTGATATCATAACCTGAGTAGGAACTGTGCTGCCAAAACAAATACCTAAACTATGTTACTACTGGAGATCCATCAACAAGCTGTTGAGTTCTGTATGATGCTTTACATGCATAGCTGCAGATGTTGTTGAGACATGATTGAATCATTGTTGGAGGGTAGATTTTAAGCCAAAATCATTCAATTTCAATTTCCAACTTGGCAATTCCTTGGCATTGTGAGGCTTTCAGCAACTCCTTTATGCTTAAATTAGGCATAAACATTCTAAAACAGTAGGAATTAACAATTTTATACAGCAACTCGATCCAACAAAATTCTATGTTAACTATAATTAGTGAAGAGATAGTTGAACAGTGCTGAAGTTGTAGGTTTTTAATGTTTTTGGACTAATCATGAATACTTTGATTCAGGGACTAGTCTTATGTTTTGGTCACATGTATATACTGGAGAATAAAATGCATCTCATGAGTACTCTCCATTAAGGCTATGATTTTAACCATATGTCTATGGTATTTCAGTGAGACTTGTTAAATCTTCTATTACAGTATCTCTAGTCCCACATATATTGAATACAAAAAATTTCAATTTCTTCCAGACTACCAAGCTGTATATAAACAATTCCTTATACCTTGATTTCTCTTGTTATTGTATATTTTCGAAATTTCGCTTGACTTTGTTTACACCATCCTATACATCGAATAACTAAATGTAGTCATATACATCAAAACCAAGCACTGTGGGAGCAGTACAATTTCTTATATTGTGATAATGAATCATTGGTGCTGTGTAATATTCCAGTCAGAATTCATTTGACTTATTTACAATGTTAAGTTTGCTGTAAACTCCCAAAGATTCTGCCTGTAGTACTTTAAAGGCATTACACACTGTGGGATACTCTGCTACAAATCTTGAAAAAGGTGTAGAGTAAACAACACAGTGCAAACAAAATATATCAAATGACAAAATCGTACTTATATAGTGACAATGACTCAATGGCAATACTACAGTGGCGATGTAGACAGTACATCTACTACATTGTCAAAACTGCATTGAAGTATATGCGCAGTGACGATAATCTATGTTGAATGTTATAACAATAATCATATAACTAAACCAAACAGAATCACCATTAGCCAGTATACCACTAACTTAGTGTTAGAAACAGTTCCGGACTGTCACTTCGGGTCCGGGTCCGGGTTCAAACCAAACCGTTGCCAAATTGGCGGTCTGGGTTGTCAATAAACCCGAACCGTCAACTCGCGGACGGTTCAAACGTAACCTCCCAACCCGTCTGAATTCGGCAGGTTGTCAGCAGGTCGCCCAGCGGGTCCATCTATAGATTCAAATAAGGCTCTTGTTTTTGGAGTTTGTTAATTGTATCTTATAAAAATGGCGTTTTCAACAACCAATGATGTGATTTTGTATGCTTTGCAGCTTGCAATATAGATTAATTTGGAATCGGTATTGTACGTTTGGTATATTGTATTTTTGCCAATGATTGCAGTCAATAATTCCGTTATGAACGCGAAGATTCGCGCAATGACTTGATTACCAGATATGCAACAACTAAAACTGTTGACACTCCGTTGACGCTCATTTTCAGGATGCGGCAGGGAGAATTGTGCTGTGGTTTTTGCTAGTAAAGGCTGCCAATATTTGATAAATGGATGTATGCAACCAATTGGAACATAAATTAACCAAGAAGCGAAGCTAAAAATCGTGGATGCTCCGTTGACGCTTATTCTCAGAATAGGGTGATGACCGTGTTGCTGTCTCTTCGGCCAATAAAAGCTGCCAATACCTCGATTATGCCTAACAGCGACCAAAGCACTGTTCAATTACCGTACTTACATAACCACAAATTGTTGACGCTCCGTTGACGCTCATTCTCAGAATGGGGCGATGACCGTGTTGCTGTCTCTTTTGCCAATAAAAGCTACCAATACATCGATTATGCCTAACAGCGACCAAAGAACTGTTTAATTACTTTACTTACATAACCACAAATTGTTGACGCTCCGTTGACGCTCATTCTCAGAATGGCGCGATGACCCTGTTGCGGTCTCTTTTCCCAATAAAAGCTGCCAATACATCGGTTATGCCGAACGGCGACCAAAGCACTATTTAATTACCGTACTTACATGACCACAAATTGTTGACGCTCTGTTGCTGCTCATTTTCCTGTATTGTCCATTCAACATCTGCTGCCATCGACAGTAGTTTGCATCATGATTTGAACCTATGGGAAGTCTTTCTGCCAGATTAAGACTTGGCCCTGGGGCAAAGCAGAGTGCAGTAACATTCTTGCACTGTTCGCTCACACATGACTAAAATTTATGTTTCTTGCCAAAAGCTTCATTGCACCTACTATACATCTGTTTATCAACCGATATTTACAAGCTTCTGCTCACCATTCGCCCATAATATATCTCTAACTAAAACACTCAGTCAAGATACATAAAGAAGCTGGTGAAACATTGACGCATTCTGTCCTACTTTTTCTTCACTCCCTTGTTCCTTCTTGTTTCGATTGCATTGACTTCCGGATCTTCGATGCTATTGTCTTGGTCCATATCGGATTCAACGTCCGCCGCACAATCATCTTCACTGTCATTTGAATTATCTAAGTCCCCATTCCAGTTAAGCCAATCTTCAATGTCCGAAATGCTATCTGGTGCGCTATCATCATCACTTTCGACTGGATGTTGGTTGATTCTCCGGATTTGGCGGACATTTAAGATTTGAGTTCATCCTCCAGGGAGGTCCTTTGCAGACAAAGGTGGTGGCAAAGTTGATATTTCTGACAATTTGAATGCAGCCGCACCATCATGTTGAAAGAGTGACCAGAATGCTTTGACGATCTCTTCGGTGTCCGAAATGTATCCCACGGCAGTCATCAGTTTGTTTTGAGTGCGAGATTCCTTCTGTGTAGCACGTAGGTTTTGGCTGCCTTGCCACATCTCCAAAAAGTCGTGAACCTTGGCCATTCTGTGCAGGCTCCTTTCCTCCGCCTCTTTCTTCGTTTCTGAGTCGCTTTCTGTGTTCGCGTTATCCAATTCTGCATCAGTGCCTGCCAAAATCCCGTTATTGGCTCGAGCGAACTGCCTTACAACGACTTTTTCACGAAGGGTCTTGCCTGTGGTTTTAGACAGCCTCCAGCCGATGACATCTCGGCCAGGGGAAAAACTGGCCTCCACTCCGACAGCATGTGGTATGATGAAGAATATGTCGCGTGCGAAGTTGGAGAGATCGGCGTACTTTGAGTGTGTTTCCTCCTGTTGACGCCACCAGTCGGTTATGTCCAGTATCCAGAATGTACTGCTAAACTCCATTGGGTCGGAGTGGTAATCATTGAGATTTGGATTAATTTGCCCCCAGTTCTTTGGTGCTTCAGGCGGCGAATTCGATTAGAGCCTGCCGGCGGTCAATAACCGTGCAGTGCAATCACATCGTCCTGGTGTCGTCTCAGCCACATTGTTTGGCGTTAAGTATTCTTCATCATTGCTGGAGAAATCATATGGATCAAAGGATGATTGACCGGATCGTGAAGCCGTTGTGAAGGAGATGTGATCACTGCTTGGTAAGCTTTGGTATGTATTCACGGGCACACGTCGATGTTTGGCGCAGTATTCATTCTCCACATACTTCAGAAGGGCCTCTTGGTATTGAGTAGTATAGAATGTCTCGTCCTGCAAATTGATATCCATTCCCCTGTCCCACTTTCTGAACGATCACAACTTCCGGAAAGGATCGAGGATATGAGCAGGAAGTATAAGCATGCCCGTTGTTGGAGTCAGTTCGGCGTAGTATTTGGACAGCTTCTATCGAGCTATCTTCACCGCGAAAAACAAGTCTTCTTTCCATGGAGTGTTCTTCTTAGATAAACCTCGCATCACGCCATCCATGTGATCAAATATGTCATTTTACACTGTGATAACATGATGCAATGTGACTGTATGCCTCTTCGACATCTAAAGGGTCCAATATCTGAATGGCCTCAATACTTCCATGACATACTTCACAATCGTCCATTCATCATGAGTTGTGAATAGTGGCCGGTATTTGGTGTATTTTGGATTTTGAAGCCATTCACGTGTGAATTCCTGTAATCGGTAGGCCTGCTCGAGTAACTCCAGTGTAGACTTCCAACGTGTCCTCACATCCACAATTGGAAGTACTGCAATGCGGACTTTGGCTTTTTGACACTCAATGAACTCGGTTCGAAGACCAGGTGTCAGCGTAATCAAAACAGCAAGCATTCTCTGCTTTATGAAGGTCAGTTTCAGGACTTTCAAAATATCATGAAATACGTACTTTCTCAATTATCTTTGCCAAACCAGGTCTCATGGCCGACACATTGTTGATTCTAGCATTGCCATCTTTTCGAAGTCTTTGAGTCTTCCCAATGTCTATACTTTCATTCTCTCCAAATTGCTGATCGCGCTCATGGGCTTCCCAAGACTTGGCGTGGCGTTTTACACCGAGACTGCTCATGAATGCACCTGAAGCCAGGTGTATGACGTGCGCCATGCACGGTATGTGGTTCCTCAATGCAGGCCACTCGATTCCAGAGCCCACAAGTGTTGATTGCAGCTCGCGTGTCATCGAGTAATTTGAGGAAGCATTATCCGTCGTAATACAGAGCAAACGGCCGTCGGTGAGCTCAAAACGTTCCAACACATCCTTCAAATGTACAGCAAGCCTTGCTCCCATATGTTGGCCCTTAATGTAACATCCTTAAATAGCTTTCGAAACGGGAGAAGAATAGGCGATCGACCTCATCGAACGTGAGTTGAACTTGACGGAATGCCCAATTTCGATCCATATAGGAAGCAATGACCGACATTATGGCCAATTTGTGTCTTGATGTCCATCCGTCCAAACCTAAACTAACTTTGTTTCGTGAGGGCAATTGCTTCTTAATTGCATCCACTGTCAGTGCATATTCCCTACCGCAAATGTTGCTCAGGGTTGTAGCGGACGGCAGCACAAGGCCATCGCGTAATGTTTTATATGACCGCCGTACCTCGAAATTTGATATTGTGTTCCATGGAATACGAGCTGAAACAAATCCTAACATGAGGTATTGACTCCACGTGTCTTGGTGAAATTCGGAAATGTCAAAGTCTTTATCAGCCAATTTCGAACGTTTTGTCTGCCATTTCAATCAATATGGATTAAACTGGATGTCAAATCTGATTTTCCTCTGCATACTTACTATTGTGATTCCTCGACTTCCTTGCTTCTTCATGATGGCCAAAGCTGTTACATCAACTGTTGTACTAGTCAATTCGGTAACTTCTGTGTCAGTAAATTCGTTTAACATTGTGATGTGAGCTTTTGCAAGCAAGTGTTTCCCCATTGAGCTGGTCCCATGTTCTGCTGGATGGCGAAGAACTTGAGGACAAACGATACATATCATGCCAGGGCTGCCGGTCTCTTCAATTCTGCAGTGTAAATAGAATCGCCATGACGGCGCATCTCTAGAATTATCCCAAATAAATGGCCGCTTCGAGCCTTCACTCATTGATTCCCACCACGCATCAAAAATGATTTGCAATGTAAGGTCACTCAAATCACGAATAAAGACTCGTTGATTTTTGGAAGAGATCTTAACCTGGAGTAAAGAGGTGTTCAAAGATTCGGAATCTGACATGGCGGTAAGAATTAGAATCCTGGTTGATCCGACTTGAAAGACTGGTGTAACTGACGATACAGTAAAGCAGCCTGCGACTTCTTAAATATTGTCTCTACAACTACAAGCAAAAAAATCAGATCTGTAAGACATTGCATGCATGGTTATGAAGTTGTATACAAGGATAGATTGCGAAGACTGACCGCGTAAAACTCGATTTAGGAACCGCACAATGCAGTACATTGCTGTGTTGCGATCTGAGCATCCACCAAAACTGTTGATGCTGTGTGGGCGCTCAATTATAGGAGGCGGACGCGATATCATCACTTACATTGTTGGCATTGAAGGCTGCCTATGAGTTCATCATGAGTTATCTGCGTTCCATTGCCGTTAGATTATCCAACATGCAAGATCAAAAATCGTTGACACTCCGTTGACGCTCATTTGGTGACAAGGTTACGATCGTACCGGAAGCATTTTTGCCTAGAAAGGCGGCCGATAGTTCGATTATGAGTCAATGTCGCAGCACAACCCTTGCCTTTTCCCAGGTGCAAGGCCAGAAGTCGTTGACACTCCGTTGACGCTGATTTTTAGGACATAGTAGCGATGCTGTCTCAACCATTTTCGCTTAGAAAGGCGGCCGATAGTTCGATGATAGTTCAATGTCACCACGCAGCCCTTGCATTTTCCATGATGCAAAGCCAAAAGCCCTTGACACTCTGTTGACGCTCATATTTAGGACATAGTACCGATGTTGTTGCAACCATGTTTTGCCTAGAAAGGCGGGCAATAGTGCGATTATGAGTCAAGGATGCAGCGGAACCCTCTGAATTTTCAATGATGCAATGCCGAAAATTGTTGACGCTCCATTGTCGCTCATTTTTAGGAGGTTGTAGCGATATCGCCTGTTGCGTTTTTACCTATAAAGGCAGCCAAAATTATGATTATGGCTAAATGCCGTTGCACAGCCCAGCAATTATCCAGAATGTAAGACGAGAATTTGTTGATGCTCCGGTGACACTCATTTTCATGACAGGGTAATGTGCGTGTGGCTTGCCATTTTCCCTACTAAGCCGGCCAATACTTCTTCTTTGGATGGATGCGACTATGCAGGCGGGTGATTGCTGGAGAGATATGACTATAAATTGTTGACGCTCCGTTGACGCTCCATTGACGCTCACCTTTGAGCTTACCTTAGAGACCTACTGACAGTCATTGGGTGCACAACAATTGTACAAAACATGCATACAGCCTCTATTGGCAGCCAGTATACGATGTCTATGTAATATCATTCGAATCCACAATCTTCGACAAATCTTAGTTGCTGAGCCACCACTATACACGTTACTTACAGGATTAATGAGGTAGGTCCATCGCGTTTCAATGCTTTCGGCCGGCAATTTACGGCATAACACTTCATGCACTAGTTTAAGATATTTATAGCCTGACTTCCTCACCATTCCTTATCTAGCTTATTCTCCTCGATTTCCATGATGTACCATAAGCAGTTTTCAATTTCTCGACCATGTGCAGGAGGTCTGCGCGAAGAGATATATAGTTGGCTGCATGGATTGATGCAGCCTGTCGGCTGTCATGTGTCCGAGTTTTGCATGTGGTTAGACCGCTCCTTCTATGAGTCGTATGACATCACTGACCTACACTCTGTTAGTAAATTTCGTCTCAAATGTAGGTTTTGCTTTATCATGTATCCGTAACAGGCAAAATCATATAAAGATCGTCGTTCGTCACTACGCCTGATTTGGAGTTTAGAACATTCGGATGGCCCATACGACCCTTGTACACACACTGACAAATAATCCTGTCTCACAATTTGGTTACTGAAATCCAGAAAAAGCTGACACGTAATAAAACAGGTTCGCAAAATGCTTTTACATGAGATACATCGTCAAAAATACCGATTTGGCTATCTACACTTCTGGTGACGCAGGAGCCGTCACCATGTCTTGGTCCGAATCCGATATCTATATGGTAATTAGCTAGGGACGCTATATGGAGGAGTAAAAGCTTACGGGTTGAACTGGTTTCGCAATCTCTAGCTGCGACGAATCGGGCACCGCGGCGAGCATCGGCGGTACTGTGTGATCGTCTGCCTAAGGTTTCTCCGAACCCAGCCTCATTTGACTACTTCCCTGTCAAGACGTCACTTGCGGCATTTGTGATTGTCCGGGGACGATATCAAGAGCCTGCATATGCTCTCCGAATGTTGTTGGTGATGGTGTGGCTACAGTCGAGTCTGTTTGGGGCTTCCCCACAGCCGGAACCTTCAATTCAGTCGTCCCATACTTCATATCTCTTTCACGGAAGTAGTCGGCCGCGTTCTCCCATCCCGGTTGCGTCAGTTCGTCAACCCTCATCTGCTTCTGCCGAAAGCTCTCCATGCGGTGCTGTACCATTTTGGAGATTGTGCCCATCACCCAGCCAGGTTCGTCATCCTCGCTCAGTTTGCCATGCCATGTATCTTCTTCATCATCATCCTCGTCTTCCCTATCCTCCTCATCTTTGGAACTCGCAAGATCACTCAGACTGTCTCCGATAGCATTCAACATCTCCTCAAATGTTATTTCAGGCTTTGTGGTTGTCGATCGTCCATTTTCAACATTACCCATATGTTCCTGCTCTTGCATTATCGCTGTCTCTGCATCTTGAACTCGCTGTCTTGCCACTGCAGTCTCTCACTCCACATAATCCTCGATCCATTTCTCTCTCTCTTCGTTGCATAAAAAGTGTGTTTCCTGTCATTTCTCCGCTGCAAGCTTCTTTTTGGATCGTAAGCCGCGCAATGCTCCCAACGCTAGGACCCTTTCTGCCTCCAAGCCACTGTTGCCTTTATTCTACTGATGACGTCGTCGGGTGGAATGCTTTGTTGATTTGCCATATTTGCCCGCTGGAAGTGGCGAAAGGTTCTTTTTCAGAGCGTTGACCATTGTATCTTGTGTTGACCTTGTTGTTGGGCAAGATGTTGGATGTTGCAAGAAATGGACCACATGGAGGCAAGCTGCGTCTTTTATGTCAAGGTTGGTAGGTTTGATCAATTTGAACAAAGCAAAATCAGCGTTTTGACCGTCACTTCATTGGCAATAGTCATGCTAATAGTACATTATGACTTGATAGTTAGCGTGTGATGCATGTAGGATCCCGGCAATGTCTTGAGACAAACATCACCAGACGTCCTTTCAGTCGAAGAATGACCTTTTTATATCTATCAAACATGGGATATCAGCCGTCATTCAGCTCGATGTATCCCTGTAAACCAACAAACAACGTCGGACCGACTGACTGCAATCGCCCGACCGTTGGAATCCCCTGCAGCTATACGCAGCAGGATTCAGCTTCAATTGAACGTGTAAGTTGGCTGTCACTCATTCCAGTTTGACTTGTAGCTCACTATATAATCTTCAGCACTTCCCACTTCTTTCCGTGGTCATGTTCCTCACGTTTCAACAACAGCAATCCATGGCTCCCGAAACACTTCCTCCAGGTGCTATTGGAGCCGAATCAAGCCGAACGACAGGCGCTTCACACAATGAACCACTTGGCGAGACACAGCAGCAACACAAACACCAGTTAGTTCACCGCGACGCAGCAATTGTCGCCTCCGAAAATATGACCCAGGACTCACATTTGATAAAGGTACGCAAAACCGGAAGCAAGAAGAATAAGCAGCAACACGCGATCGGATGTGAGTCAATCCATATCTGTGTAGACAACGGTCAACTAGGAATATAACGCACTGCTGGCGTACGTAGAGAGCTCCGTGACCAATTCATCGCTTCCCGTAACAGCAAATCTCCATGGTCGACCAAGGCATTTGTCCGCACAGTCCGCGAAATTGGAAATCACGAGGTTGTGAGTTCTGAGATTTTCGCAGACGAATATCGTGATAAACGTCCCCGGGAATGGATGAAGCAGGCTCAAAAGACCTCAGAGGAGGCTATGGAGTCGTATATGGTTCAGGTAATCCCTGGATCTCACTGCAGAAGCAGCAACTAATTTCCTGGAGGTTTTCAACATGTCAGCTACTATGGCAAGACAAGGAGGTCGGGTACAGCTTGAACAGTCAGACATGCGTCTTGCCTTGAATATGGCCAACATTGCCAAAGGAGGGTTTTCACGCGCTGCTATAGAGGAAATGCAACAACTAATCAAGAAACCTCGCGCCGAAGTCCGAGAAGAGAAGAAGCGGAGTGTCGAGTTTCCCGGGCACAACAATGTGAAGGCTGCGATCGAAAGACACCCGGCAATGGTTCGCGAAAATCAAACGGACGGCTGCATTCCTTGCCAAAATGGCACCGCAAAAATCCACAGACACGCTGGAGGCGCAAAGGCAAGGGTGCACCACAACCCAGACCGGCGCCACCTCGGCCCGAATCGCCACCTGTGCCATCTGATGACGAAGAGAGCTCCGAAACAGAACGTATGCCACCCGCATATATGTATATACATACTCCGCTTCCCAACGCTCGATTTTTGCCAAGGACCGCATGTGCAATACAGATTTCATTCCACATTCACTGACTCATAATGGTCCATTCACAGGTTGGTACACTATCAGCTGCGTGGTAATGCAGCTGTCAGCCATTTTGATGACGAGGGCAGCCATTTGAGTGAATCTAACGGCGAACACGAGAGTTGACTGAAGGGAACGGGAATTTTGACTATTGTCATTATCTACAATTAGCGGACACTTTAAAGTATATTTAAAGGGTATATTTATATGCATCATTAAAGAACGATGTAGTAATAAAGGAGAATGTACATCAATAGCACAGAACAGCTGCCAAAAGACCATTATTGATATTCTATGCCAAAGTGAATGGTTCTATATTGCGGATATGCCCGTGTCAAAATGAGCGTCAACGGAGCGTCAACAATGTTTGGCTCAGCATCATGGTTACTCTGCATGGCGATTGGTCGCAGTGATGCATAAATGACGTACAGGCTGCCTTTATAGGCAAAAGAGAAATGGATACGCTCCCTGCCCGATACTGAAACTGAGCGTCAACAGAGCGTCAACGACTTTTGCTCTTGTAAGTCAGGTAAATAATCAGAGACTTGGCCATCTTGATGCATACTGAGAGTATTGGCCTCCTGTATAGGCCAAAAGGAAAGCAACACGCTCCCTGCCCGATCATGAAAACCAGCGTCCATGGAGCGTGAACAATTTTTGGCCTTGCATTATGGTTAATCAAAGCGCCATGTGGCCGTTAATGGCTATATACAAAGTTGTGACCGGTTTTGTAGGCTAAAACGCTTTGTATCACTGGGTTGCAGCTTTGAAAATGGACTGAATTTTGGTTGTCCAGGAGGCTGTCGCGGGAAGGTTGCTAGTTATCTGCCTATAAAGGCTGCCAATTCCTGGTATATAGATGTCTGCGATCATTCGCCAATTAGATTACCCAAGATGCAAGACCAAAAATCGTTGACACTCCGTTGACGCTCATTGTCCGAACAGGGCAGGCAGTGTGTCACTTTTTCTTTTGCGTATAAAGGCAGCCGATACGTCATTTATGAACGTCTACATCCAACTGCCACTCAGATTTCCCAAGGTGCAAGAACAAAAATCATCGACTCGCCGTTGAGTGTCATTTTCAGGATGGGGCAGGGAGCAGTTCTCGCTTGTTTTTGATGATAGAGGCGGCCAATACATCAGAAAACGACAACGATATACCAATGTCAATATTTTGCGATTAACAATAGGATATCTGAATGCGACCATAAATAGATATACCCGAATACCGGAACCAGAGATTGGATCCGACAGGTCTAGCCAAACCCCGCAAAACCCGCGGGTTGACACATATGGGTCCGGGTTTGGCCCGCCAAGATGCAGCGGGCCAGGTTTGTGGACGGGTTGGGAACAGAACAGAACCATTTTAGCAGTCCGACCCCGGACCGCTGGTGGGTTACCCGGACCCTTTGCTAACAGTACCACTAACTTCAAATACAATCTAGTTAATCGAAGTTGCATATATTGGCCTACAAAACGGCATTGAATATTGATATACAATGTAGATGACAGGTCAATGATACAAAGTGGATAGTACTTATCTGGAGTTTTTATTAATTGATGGACATGAGTTGTACCATTAGAAATTGAATAATAGCATATTTTTCTCAATGATATACAATTGGCAGCAGATGGGATTGGTATTCAATCCAGTAACCAAGGCATGTATATATATGTCTGTCAAAAGCAATATACAATGTAAGTAATATTGCAATACCAGTTACTTTGATCAATCTTACAAGTACTCTAAGGTTTTTCTTTTAGCTTGCAGGTCTTACCCAAGCTGTGTCAAATTGGGTAAACAAATTCCAAGAGTACTTTCAGCTGCTTCTCAAAGTTTCAACAGGTTTGAAATGAGATCAATGTTTTGACCAAATATGTCGAATTAGTTGCTCCATTTTAAATGCTAATGGAACCTTTGCTCAGATAGTCTAGAGATTTCTTCACTTGAATATATGTGAGCCTACTACTTGAAAGTGTCTTGTTAGAACCAGATATTTAATTTATTACATTTTGCCAATTTAGATTTTTGTGTTTTACAATTACAATAATATATTCTCCCTGAAAATACAGTAAGTAATCACTATTTATTTGTGATATATATATATACTCACAATCAGACAGCAGATTATCCTGAAGTATATTCAAAGCTGTATACCAGAATAGTGTACAAGCCTCAAAAGTTCTATACAAGTCGCTGTCTATTGGTCTGCGTGACCAATAGAAGATGATACTCCTGACTGCAGTTGCAGATTAAAATCAAGCAATCTAAGAAATGTACTTGCCACTTACAGTACAGAAAACTTCACTGCAGTAATTATGTAAATACTGGCAGATACTTGGAAAGACATTAATCAGTTAATCTTCCAGGTGAAATTGTGGATTATACAACCAATTTTACTTTATTGGTAATTGAGTCAAGTTAGAAAAGATACCAAGTTGATGATGCATTGAGGGTTGGCAGCTGGACAACCTTTGAAATATGCTGAGAGGCAATTAAGTAAAAAGACAATAGTCAATATAAACAGCCTATGGATGATCAATCTATAATCTAGGTTAATTAATGCTGAAAGTCTATTTACAAAATAATTTATATTTATGGAAACAAAGAGATACACAAAAGGGTTTTCTGAGCTGGTTGGAAACTGATCATCTCTGTAGTGAATATTAACTAAATATAATAGCCGGTGGAAATAGAGAAAGATAATACGAATTTATAGTATTAGATAATATATGAGTTTAAATAAAAGAAGGAGATATATAGATTGAAGACAAAAGAAGAGAAGAGGGGAATAATGATGTAAAAGTCAATCTGCCAAATTGTATTCAGCAGAACAGATTACAAATTTGATCAGTATAATCAAAAATTCCAAAGTACTTATGCCTAATTAGGCAGATAACACTACTTATTTTGTCTTTCTCCAAACTGTTCTTATATTATTCCACATTTCTATCTGTTATCTCACTTACTAGTGTCAACTATTTAGCCATCATCTCAAATTGCAATGTTGATTTCTTTATTACATTTCCTAATCCAATACTCGTAAAGACACACCAAGTGTGTAAGTAACATATTTCCAGAAATTAGACTATTCTCAGTCTCTCTGCATTCTCTTCATAACTAAACTCCATGCTCCAGATACACCCTCAGGTCTCTCAAAGCCGTCCAGAAGAATAATTCTCTTCAATAAGCTTTTTATAAGTTTTATTGGTCAACTACCCTCACTCTACAATGTTATAATCACAAGTTACAAATTACATGAGTTATAGCACCCAGTGTACTACTATCTAGCTTCATAATTAGAAGCTGAGAAAGACTAATTCTTGTAATTTACATTTTCTGCATCTGATTTTATATTTGTATCTGGTTATAACCTCTGCTTTTAAAAGTACAGAATCACAGCCTTTCAGTATATGTCTATATTTACTCAACGTCGATTCCCATATACAACTAACACCGTCTGCAAGTAATATCTCATATTTACGACAATTCAATTTCCAAGTATATCACTCAGTTTGCTATATTGATATTTCAAAGTTTGGTTAATTACTGCATTACAGCGCAGTCAGAGCTGTGTGCTGATGTACATTTTGGTCTGTCTCCATATATTGATTCCTATTTGTTGAAGTGCTATTCTGGAGGTAAACTTCTATATTTACAAAAGATTCAATTCCAATCAGCCAATATTTGCATTGCATATATCATTAAGTTGACACTTCAAATGATACATGTAAATACAAGCCAACATCCTGAGTACCAAACCATCTCACTATGGAAAGGTATGATAATATCTATCCAAATACTTGTTCAATACATCCATACATTTCGTAATCATTCTACATTTGGCCTCCTGGACAATTACATGGATGGTTTACATGTTTCCAATGCAGTTATACAGTTATTCATAATTCTTTTTTTTGACCCCTTAACTGTTCAGTAACTTTCTATTCGCATTGTATACACTATTTTGTATAGTCACATTCTTGCCTATAGGGGTAGATTCTTCCTGGTGTTTCCAGCAGTTAAGTCAGAAGTTGAATTAGTTCTGCAATGTATTCATTCAATAATTAGGTACCACCCACTTCAGGATCCTTCAGAAGACTTGAAGAGATGAGATTCAATTTTGCTGATGAAGTGTAGCAAAACAATCTGGCTGACAATATTCAGTCAACAAATTAAAATTATATCATACAATATTCTCAGTACAAGTCTTGATGTTATATAGACCTACCTCCATGCATGTGTTTGTTGCTTTGAGGATATGTATTATCTGGTAGTGGCTTCAATATAGAGCTGTGGTTGTTGGGTAAAGAATTTGATCTTGAAGGTTAATAGTTAGCAATATTTAGTTAAACAAAAATACTGTTTATTAGTGACATTGAGAACTTGTTGTTGTATAATACAGAGGGTAAATGGATATATCAAATATCAGTACCACAAGTCAAATCATTATTGAAGTCTTGATAGGCAAATGCAGTACTAACACCTTCCTACTGATTGTATCGTATAGTTCGAATGTATTTTCTGTCAGCACTTTAGCAATGAGAGATATAGGCCTGATAGTTATTAGTGTAAAGTATATTAGAACGAGTAATTGCAAAGTTATATAGTTGTCAAGTCAATACTACTTGTTTATGAGCTAGTACTACTATAATTGATTAAGCTTTGACTTGTATAACTACATGCAGATAAGAATATCTACAATTGGATGCTTGCAAACAACAATATCCAGATTTCAGAACAAACTATTATAAACATTAATTACATTTTGATTAAGAAGACAATATACTGTGGTACAAATACAGGTACATGTTTGGAGGTACAGAGTACTGCAGAAGCTGTTGGGACAAATGGGTTGTGACATTTTATTGAGTCTAAGTTTAAGATAATATATAGATAATGTAGTAGCTGGCAGCCCAAACCTCAAGTCACATAACAACATACTCTAAAAAACCTTGGTCTAATACTCCACTTGGGTGTTATCACATCAGTTTGAATACTCATCTCTTGACCAAACAACCAGAAAACTAACAGACGACAGTAGCCAAACTATGCCATGCTCTAAGGTTCTTCCAAATAACCATTCTGTTGCTTATGCTGTTGAAGCCATCAATTATAGTCCCATGTCTCAACTTTGTAGTCAATTGTACTATCAATATCCACTGTGTTGAGTTTCAGTCCACCGCTCATGTGGGAGAGATACACAGTCTTGTGGTCTCAATGGATGATATCTATATACTTGTACTAAGTCCAGTATAGAATGTTGAAGGTACTACTCCAACCAGCTTCAGAGTTGTTGATTTCAATTTGAAGCCTTTCAGTCTGAAGCATCAGTTGTGCTGTAGAAGTTATAGAACAGATGGATGGACACTATGGCAGAATGCATTTTGCACGTCAGTTATCATACTCTCATTGGACTCTATGTGATATACCAAGAGCTGCTGTTATAAGTAGAGTAAGATGAAATGGGTTGTTTGGCTTGTAGAGAGGTATCTCTGTGAGAATATTTGCTTCCGCTTGGCAAATACAGTGGAACTATTGATCATTTCCTACTCTGTATACTCATGGACTGGTGAATGGTTATGGAAGTGCTGATGCTCAGGTAGTGAAGTATGTGACAATGTCAGGGTTGAAATTGAAGATACTTCTCCCCAGCTGTATTATGAATTAGAGACTCTTCTGCGGGGTCAGATGCCCATCTTGGCATAGTCTTGGAAACTCATATCGATCGATTGTAGACACTTAAATGAAGCTTGTTGGGTGTTGGAATGGAGTCATTATGCCTTAAGGTTAAGAATTGAAACTGCATACTATTGAGCTCCAAATAATGCTTCATCATTCTAACAGTGGAGGAGTCAACGAACCTCAAAGATGCATTGCTACACTAACCACTGCTAGTAACTCGGGTTGCCAAATCAAATACCTAGCACAGTCTGGCCATCCATTTGCCCCAATCTCTAGGGGTATTGATTTACTGACATCTTGCAGACATCTGCAGTCCAGTATCTACACACATCTCTTCAACAATCAAAATACGTTCCTTTAGGTTGATCTGTTTGGCTGGCAACCGGTTGACCTGTATATGAAATCGCTTCAAATATCATCCGTTGTTGGGCTGTACCGTTACTGCACTGCAGCTAACTCCTCCTCATTTTGGTCATGAACATGTTCTATTACAGTGTCCTTTGGTTTCCATCATCATGTATATCAGGCGAACTCCACACCGCTGCCATTGCTGCAATCTCACCCACTTCCACCATCACATCAACAGCTCCCAGGAATGCATTTTGGGGTGTGATAATACTTAGGGGAACTATTGCCTGCGTTTTATAATCATTACTTTTGGTCAGTAAATTGTAATGATTCTGGATGCAGTCACAATCCTTACTGAATGATGTGCCCTCGCTTGTATGGAAATCAGCAAAGTGCATAATTATCTTCCAGCAATATGGAAACCTCCTAGACAGTCCGTTCGATTTCACCAGAGCTTATATGTTATTCCAACCACTTGCAGACCCCCCTGAAGCTAACCAAAGTCCTCTCAGATGCTGCAAAAGCATTCTCAGATGCTCCTCAACGCACCAGCTATAATCCAGGTGAATTCAAGATGCAATGTAATTTGACTGTTGCGATAGTTAGATTTTAGAACTGGTGAAACCTCTGTGTTGGTCTATAGCTGATTTTCAGGGCAGCTGAGACATCTGTGCAGATCTGCAGAAGATCTTAAACATTGTGCTGTATTTGCACCGCAAATGTTATTAGGGTTCCAGGTTCCATAACCAGAAGCAATTTTGTCTTTCATATTTGTCCTCATTGGGCATTTGTGTTTTACAATGGCAAAAAGATCTGCTGCAGCATAATAAGGCATCAATTATCAATGAAAGTCTAAGAATGCATACACCTATGGTTGATCTGGATGGAGAACATCCTCAAGCTCATGTGGCCAAGTATCTGCAGAGACTAATTGGGGAAAACTTGAAACATATCTGAAGATTGTGACTTAGTGAGTTTGCAGATTCCCTTGTAGGCTCGCTTCAAGTGATTTTGGAGATGCACTTGGTGGCTACTATCCAGTGATCATAGAGATGCACTCTGATGCCATCATATAGTGAAATTGGATAAGCACTTATGGTGATTATCAAGTGGGCTTGGAGACGCATGTAAGGCCGTATATCTGTATATGGCTGTGTATGAGCGTATATTGCAAGATACGGTTGCACAGGCGGATATGATAATATAATAGAGGAGTAGGTAGGTAGAATTATCGGTGGCGATCTCAGAGTAATTGCAAGTTGTCTATATAAGGTTGTGGTTACTGGCCCTGGACACATCTTGTGCCATTGGCGAGAACCTAATCATGACTGCCATTACATCATCCCCTGCTTTCGGAGCAGACCCCTTTGGCTGCCACATAAGTGTTCAAACAAGAGAAAACCCATAAGAAAACAAAACCCAAGATGCGTACACCTCTATTCGACATTGATAAGTCCCACAACCAATCAGCGCCTCATGAGTAACCTCACTGTGGATTCGGAGGATGGGGAAACTCCGCCTCCAGCGGTGGGTGGTTAGAACCTGGGCCAACGCCGTGTATTCTGGTCCGAGATCATTATGAAAGTAAAACAAGGTACAACCACATGGACAACATGCAGTCCCAGTTCTCCATGTCCAGTGATCGTCAGGGATTCCTTATATCCTCTCGGTGAACCTCATCAACCGCTTCATGCACATTCCTGGGATCCTCGCCAGGTTCACACCGAGTACGTACCTAACTGTAACGTGGTCATTGTACAAGTTAATGGAGCTTCCGGCATGATCACATATAGTGGAGGATCCTGTCGACATGTCACTCGCCAGAGTCATCGATGACTGTAGGCTGCGGTTCAGAGGCCGGTTGGCCGACAGTGGGTGGTGCATAGCGGTCGAGCCAAGAGACATGGGAAACATTATGCTTGCAGATCGTATTTGGAAGGTCTATTTTGTAAGCATTCTGATCGATGACCTTTGATACCGTGTATGGTCCTGTCCATTTGTAATACAATATCTGTGACGGTGATGTCATTCAGATATGCCGTGTTGAACGACGGTTCTTTTCTCCAACCTTGAAACCAACCTCTTTCCCGCCGGCGTATCTCATCTGACAAGCTGGAGTCTCCTGCAAGTTATTTGGCAGAGTTTGGTGAGTCTCCTCCCAGCCAGATGCGAAAGTGTCTGCTTATATTTATGATTGCAGGCTAGATGGTGGCTTCGGGGCCTGAAACTTCATCACCGAATCGTAGTGGTAAGTAGCACACAATGTTGTTATCCTCTTAGACCTGTGTATTGCGTTATTGTAAGCGAATTCAGCTAGTGGTTAGAGTCCAACCCAATTGTCCTGCTCATAGTTGCAGAAAGCCCAAGAATACTGCTCCATCATCTGGTTCTGACCCTCTCTCTGTGCGTCTGTCTGTGGATGTCATGCTGTCGAGACCCGATGGTCAGTACTCAACTGAGAACATACCTGGGTCCAGAAGTGGCTTGTAAACTGGGTGCCACAATCTGTAACTAAGTTGTTCCGAACACTGCGCTTGCAAATAACATGTTCAACAAAGAGCCAGGCCCATTCCGGGGAGTCAACATCTTTCCGGCACAGATGGTAGATTGCCATTTGTCTCAGTTGGTCGATGATATTGAGGATGTCAATGTAGCCTGATGGTGTTGACTCTGGCAAGTCAGTTACAAAGTCTCTGGTGACACCTTCCCAGGCCTGTAATCATGTTTCCAAGGGCATGTTGATCCCGTGCCCGGGGTGCCAATGGGCTTTGATCCGGTGGCATACTTCCCAGCCACTGACATACTTATGTAAGTGCGAGTCCATTGCTGGCCAGTAGAAATCGCTAGATACCAGCTCAGTAGTCTGAAGAGCTCCTGAATGACCAGGTTCAGGGTTGTCATTCAATAGACTGATCACTTGTCCATGTAGGGAGTCGACTGCAGGAATCTATATTGTCCCTTCATGAGTCAGAGCTGCTGTGACGACTTCCCAATGGCTCTCCGTTCCGGCGGTATCTGTGCTGTATGCAGCTCGTCCGTCGACTAGGAATGCGGAGACATCATGCACCAAGCAATCAGAAGACTGAGCTGTGGGTATTCCTGGCATGAGGTCATCGTACATTTCTACAAAGATGGTTGCCACTAAGTGTGCCACAGGCCTTTCCTAGGTGATCTCGTAGTTGGGCTGTCTGGATGGACCATAGGCCAGGGTCTTGCTGCATTCCAGGAGAGCAATGACAAGGTCATGAGCCGAAAGAGTTTCCAACCACCTGGCTTGTCTTCTGGAGAGCACTTTGGATGTCTGGAAGTATTGCAGATTCCTGTGGTCGCACCAAATGAAAACCTTGTGATTAGCTCCCTCAAGGTAGTGTTGCCACTGTTTCAGTGTGTGCATGATGGCCAACAGCTCCCAACGATAAGTGTCATAATTCTCTTCGGCTGAAGAGCACGTCTGGAAGTAGAAATTGACCAGCATGAGAACCCCGAAACCTTCATACTGCTTGAGAATGCCCGCGATTGTGAATCCACTTGCGTCTGTTTGGATAATGATCAGCTTAGTCAGATCAAAATGCTGGAGGTTCAGTGCCTTGGTGACAGTCCTGTTCAGTTTCCAGAACGCCATTTCGGCTTCCCGCGTCCATTCCCATTTGGCTGCATGTGGCCATTTCTTGGCTCTCAGGCTTACCTCTGTGTTCTTTAGTAATTCCATCAGTAGAAGGGTTACCTTGGAATAATTCCGGAAAAATCTTCGTTCAAAGTGCGTGAATCCATGAATCACCATTACATTTCCAACTGACTTCGGTTTCGTTCAGTCCATGATTGAGGAGATCTGGTCCGCCTCCATGCCAACTCCATCGGTAGTGATCACACACCCCAGGAAGCCGACTTTTGAAACCCCGAACTGACACTTCTGGGCTTTGCAATAGAGGTTGAATTCCCTGAGTCGCTATAGCACATGACGCACATGATCCTCATGCTCCTCCTCGTTTGTCAAATGAATGAGTACGTCATGATGGTAGCATACTGCGAAGCTGTCAATGTATGGCCATAGGCAATCATGGATCTAAAACTGGAAGGTAGCCAGTGCATGTGTTAGACCAATTGGCTTGACCTGCTATTTGAATTGGCTGTAACACATTTGAAAACCCATCTTGTATTTGTTGCCTTTGTTGATCAGGATGAGGTTATAAGCCCTGCAGAGGTGCAGCATCATGAAGATCTTGGCCTTGCACATGAGGTCAAGTATCACTGAGATCAGCGGAAGGGGATACCCATTCTTCACCATCGCTAGATTCAGTGAGCGGTAATCAACACACAGTCTGGAACCTCCATTCTTCTTCATTGCAAAGATTATTGACACTGCCACCACCCATGATGATTGCTGATTACACCCATTGGCTAGGTTTGCCTCGATGTAAGCATTTCATGTCCTGGATTAGAACTCTAGTCGATTGCAAATCTGCCCATATGGTACAGTATAGCCAGGCGCCAAGTCAATTGCATAGTTGGTGGACCGATGTGGGGGCAGGGTGGCCGCCTTTGCTTGCTGAAATCCTCCATGAAATCTCCATATATTGCCGGGATACGTGCTCCATTGTCTAGGCACCTTCTTTGTTGTTGTGCTGGCTCCAACTGCAAACGATAGTTCTCAATTTGTACTAGATATTGAGTGGTATGAAGGAATACCATGGAGCCCCAATTCAAAACAGTTCGTCTAAATAGGGCCAAGCACCACCATCCAGTACTCCCTTTGTGTCTTGGGGAGCTGGTATCAGTTGTTCATGGTCCTCATTGTTGGTACACTCTTCTGCCGCAGCTACTGCTGCAGCTCCCTGCTTGCCCATCCAGCACCTGTGGCCAATCTCACTCACATCAGCAAAATAGATTTTAGTCACTGGGAGCCTCCAGGAGTGTGTGAGAGGAGGCGGAGTGTAAAGTTAGAAGCGTCAATTTCAGGAGAGGATCAGACCCTAGGAGGGCATTCCGGCCAGCCTTCAGAGTAACTGGGATCGCTGATGACTGGTACGGGAGCACCATGGGAGCGGTTGTGATACGTTTGGGAGCACCTGGGACTGTCGCCTAACCAATGCAGGAATCCCATATTAACACTGAGAGATGCGTGGGTTCTTGGGGATATTCATTCGAAGGACTGAAGGCGTTATCGGCGATTCTCCCGATGTACACAAGCAATAAGAATACCCTCCAGGTATGATGCATAGATTATTATTCATTATCGACTTCTAAATCATACTATAGTACCCAGCATCTCATTCAACATTCTACTGTTTGCATAGCTACATTAAGGAGAACCAAAGAAAATGGCAAGCGATTCAAGAATGAAAGCAGGTAAACCAGAAACAATACCGTGGCGAAGCGATCGAATGATATCAATCGACCATGGTCTCAATGTCATCCACTAAATCTCCCATCTGATCAGGGCCGACGAACACAGGATCACACAATTCATCAACGGTGGAAAGAAGATGGAGGCGTTCCTGATATTTCCGAATAATTTGGGCCTGGCGAGTGGGCAAAATACAATTCCAATGTTGTTTGGCTCGATTTGTGATATCTAAATGGTTGGAATTGAGAGGTTAGCTCGCGATGAATCAAAATGGAGTTTGAAAGGCAATATGATGAATTCGTGGGGAAAACAAGTGCGCCACCAGGACAGGAGGAGTGCCTGATGTGGAGTGCAGGGTGGGCATGGGGAGAGATGATGGTGATGGAGGAGTGCGGAATGAAATTGTGGGGCGCAAATCCAGGCCAAGGAGCGCCAATCCAGCGGAGCAGCCCATCAATGCTGAGCATAACCGAAAGGGAGGGAGGTGAAGATTCTGGACTGAAATAGAGGTGCTCCTGATCGAGGTCGAGGAGGGGATTGAGGAGCGCCCAATCTAGGGGAGGTGCGCTGACCGAAATGCAGTATGAAGCGCTGAATGAAATATCAAAGCGCCAATCCAGACAGAGGAGCGCCGACGGGGATTGAGCAGCGCCTATTATAGCGGAGGAGAACCATGGGGGGGGGGGGGGTATAAAGCAGCACAGGATGTGTAATTGATGAGTGCAGTGGCTTCTGCAGTAATACAATCCATCACCGTGGAAGGGCAAATTTACCTCGATATTCATCATGAGAAAACATAACT
>Ga0307512_10000576_pt1 | contig 54248 bp, 51 predicted proteins | sample 14_EM_MG_FD_200267 | JGI IMG/M metagenome (GOLD analysis project Ga0307512, IMG submission 200267) | Populus trichocarpa ectomycorrhiza microbial communities from riparian zone in the Pacific Northwest, United States - 14_EM | ecosystem: Host-associated > Plants > Roots > Unclassified | place...
CCACCCTCTCGCCGCTTCCTCCGCGTCTTCCAACGTCTCCGCCTTTCCGTAACACAATTCCTTCGACACCACCCGAAATCACCCTCCATTATTCCTAAGTATTCTCATGCCTATCTGCGCCGTGACAACTTGGTGGAAAGTCAACGATGCTTCCCTCGTATTGTGTGTGTTGTGTTTATCATACTGTATTCATTCTAATTAGAATATGACAGATTTTAACTGATTTTCCCCAATACTCCGCGGTGTGACCCCGACGTGTCCGCCAAGCCCTCCTCTCGGTCAAATGTACCATCCCTGTCTCCTTCCCCCCATTTATCTGCCACCTCACCGCCCCTCCTACTCTCCCTCTCTCCATGCAGGGTCTCATTGATTAAAATCGCAGTGGAATACCCCAACCGGCCAATCCCATCGTAGTCGTGGATGACTAACCAGCATGTTTGGATCGAAAGCGCAGAAGGCGTGTTGCGGTTGTTTGTGGGGCAGGTGCCGGGATTCGAACCCGTAACATAGTAGCATAGTGGCACAGCTTCATTTACAATCATCAGCACGTTAACCACTGCACTACGGGGACCCGCCCCGCTTCCCTCGTATTCTGTCGATTGTCGAAGCATCTGAGACGGAAACGAAATCGCACTTCCTCCATAGCTTGTAGTCGGTGGTGGTGATAATTCCGAAGAATCATTGCTTCCATGTCGTGTAATTCCTGTAACTCCAGTTTTTCCTGTCAGGTCGGAGTGCGCTCTCATATCGTCAAGGTCGCTAGGTAGCTGTCCGGACTCAACTCTAGAAGTCGCCTGGCTATTTTCGTGTCTTCTCAAATCATCTTCGATCTGAGCTTTGTGTAGCCCATACTCAAATTCATCTTTTTCTTCTTCGGCCTTAAGTCTCTCGTACTCTGCCGTTCCGAAAAAATATCTTTCCTCCCGAGTAACCTCAGGAGTGCTGTCCGTTCCAACCGAATCCGTAAGTGGTCCGGTGATCTTATCGAGTAGGCCACCGATGTGGCTGCTGGAAGTAGTGGTGTCTGCCGAACCGCTCGACATTCTTTCCTTAAAATTCTCCCTGGCTCTCTTAAGGATATCCTTAAGGGGCTCTTGCTTTTGGCTCCGAAGAGGCTCATCGTTGTGTGCTTCTAGATGGTTGATGTTCGTTCAACTGAAAACCGAAGCAAAAATTTTCTCGCGATGTCAAACTTGATTGGATAAAATCGGTCTTGGCAAAACTAAAAGGTGGTGTGGTGTGTTGTCGGAGGTGTGTAGATTATTACAGGTTTCGAGCCTGTGACTCTAGGGTGTTTATAGCATCTTGTGTTTTCAGCACCTCCCTGGCGTTTGAAGCACCAACTGAGCTAAGCATTCAATTCTTGCATGTCTAGCTGTTTTATGACTGTTAGATTGCAAAGATTCAACTGTACCGAGAAGGCTATTGCATATTTCCTTCCGTCTTAATGTAGGCGTACTCTGAAGGTAGACGGCGCGGCGAAAGGTGACAAACGATTATGAAAAGAGTAGTAAAAGATTTTATAACTAGGTTTGGAGCCTGGGAAATTTTGGAGTTTATCAGGTTTCGAGCCTGTGACTTGGAGTGTTTTAGCACCTGACAGTTAATGCACCAACTGAGATAAGCGTTTGGTTCTTGTATATTTGATTGCCTCGATGTTCTAGACCGGATCTTGTTTATCATATGGCAAATCACAACCGTACAGAGAAAGCTATCTGTTTGAAATCTACTCGACCACGCCTCTGGTAGCCGTGGCTACAGTCGGTTCGGCCATATAGTTCTTATTAATTGCGTATATATAGTGAGACTGCTAGGGGTAGGAGACATCAACGATATCGCTTCTGACTTCTCTCAGTACCGGTTACTCATTACCAACAATATATCATATTCCTATTTTGTAAGCGAAAAGGCAGGAGAAATAGCAAAACCATGGCCAAAAAAGCAAAAGAGTGGTTACCACAGGTTTCGAGCCTGTCATTTCCGGTATTTATAGCACCGCAGAATGATGATCAATGCAGGTTTCGAACTCGCACCTAGTGTTTGAAGCACCTTGTGTTTGTAGCACGCTGCCGGCGTTTGAAGCACCGACCTATATAAGTTTCGAACCTGCGCATGATGTTTAAAGCATCTGGCATTTGAAGCACCGTGCTCTGTCAACCGAACTAAGCTGTGAGCCCTCGTATATTTTGTGGTTTGATAGATCCTTAGGAGAGCGGAATTGGGAGAGGCTAGTTGCGGGTGACTCTGAGCACGGAGCATTGATATGTGGATCGAGAAATTATGGTCATGAGTGTAGCACTTAAGTAAGTAGTTATTGAATGCAGTTCAAGATCATCGAGAATTTCAGTACCCCTTCTCCGCTACATAAAAATTCCCGTACACGTACCTGCACGAGGAATTTAGCGCGAGTATATAATGCCCATGCCATCAGCCATAGATAGCAAGATCACAACCGTACTGAGATAACTACGATGAGTAGCGCGTTTCTATTTGGGTGAAGTCGGGCGGCGAGGCGGAACGGTGGACAACGGCGGTATGGCATTGCACAAATAAATATTACCGCAGCTCAGGTTTTGAGCCTGTGACTCCAGGTGCTTATAGCACCTGGAGTTTGTCGCACCAAGATTTCTTTGCCAAACAAGCCTGATAACCAACCATTGTATGTGTACCAATCTTCGATTGTTCACATAGCCTTGCGCGCCACAACTTCACCGAGATAGCCATCGATACCGCGGACGACACCCCCACAGATTCTATGGAGCAAGCAATGGGGCAATTTCAACAGAGTAATCAGTAGAGTACAGCTGGACTAGAGCGTAGCAAAAAGTGATTACATAGGTTTCGAGCCTGCGATTCGATGTTTATAGCATTGATCAATGCTGGTTTCGAACCTGCACTGTACCTAGTGTTTGTAGCACCTGGCGTTTACAGCACCTGGCTGGCGTTTGAAGCGCCAACTAAGCTAAGTATTCAGCTCTTGTTAATTTGTAGTATCCTGCTTGTCATAAGTTGAGAAGGCTCACTGACAATGAGAAACCGCACATTCCCGGTAAGTATGCATACTCTGGGGAAAATAACCGAGAGAAGAGGAACATACAATATAGTTTGCTCTCTAACATGACATTATGAAAAACAAAAGAGTTGATTATCGTAGGTTTCAAGCCAGCGACTTCGGGTGTTTATAGCACCATGCTCCGTCGCAGAATGCAGGTTTCGAACCCACACCTGATGTTTATAGCACCGGGTGTTTACAGAACCGTGCTCTGCGATCTCCTCTTGTGTGTCCCACGATTTGACGGATCGTTGACAGAGAGCGGAAGTAGGACCAGTATCACGATGCAAGGTCAATCGTGGAAACCTAGTGAATACTTACATATAGCGAATGTGTGTTGGATTGCTTATGAAACTTAGACGCAAACTTCACCTGTACTGTGCTGGCTATGGCCGAGCAATAGGATATTTCAAACATACGTGTTTTGAAGAACATGGAGAACCCAAGCAGCGGAACCAGTAGCTAAAATAACAGATAAAAAGGGTGGTTACGACAGATTTCGAGTCCACAGCCTTTTTTCTTTCTGGATGTTTATAGCACCGGTCAAGGTAGGTTTCGAACCTGTTTCCTGTGTTTACAGCGCCTGGTGTTTGAAGCACCTTCCTGGCATTTGAAGCGCCATGCTCTGCCAATTAAGCTAATTGATCAGCTCTTGCACATAAATTGTTTAGCGGGATCTTGTGTCTGTGTGCAAAATTATAACTGTAACTACCCATCGAAGTAGAAGACTTTATGAGATAGTCGGATGACATGTTCACTAGGACGTCTTCTGAGTAGAACCGGACTTTTCCACTGGTTTTTTTTATCATTTTAGTTGGGCTGGTCACACGCAATCGTCTCTCTTCACTCCACCATTAAACAGAAGTATGGGTGAGTAGGATATCTGACTATCCCAGGAAGCTTCTACTCTGAAGAAAGATGGCGGGACAAAAAGAGGAGCAAGAGTAAGTATAGTGCAAAAGCAAAAGAAACGATTACCGCAGGTTTAGAGCCTGGGATTTCAGTGGTAGGTGTTTATAACACCGACCAACGCAGGTTTCGAACCTGCACCTGGTGTTTACATCACCTTTGGTGGTTTTAGAATCTGGCGTTTCATGCGCTAACTAAGCTAGAAACTCAAATCTTGTATTGTCGTAATTTCACAGGTCCTTGACTATCACTTGCGGGTGTACGCTGAAGAAAATGGTGGGACCAATATTCCCTATACATTCGAATTTGGGGGATTTATTGCAGTAAACCAACGTCAAACAATATTGAAATCGTTTAGTGTAGTCAAATGTTCGACATCGAGCGGGGTGGAAAAGATCCATTAATGCATTATCACGCCCCGACAGTACTTCAAACCCCTCGAACCGGAGCGTATAGGGGATCGTATACAAAGAGATACCAAAAGAGTGATCACACAGATTTTTAAGGCCTGTGACTTCGGATGTTATAGAACCTTGTGTTTATAGAGATTACTACAGGTTTCGAGCCAGGGATTTCGGTGTTTATAGCACTGATAAATGCAGGTTTCGAACCCGTTCTGGCTGTTTACAGCAACCTTGTGTTTGCAGCACCAACCGAGCCAAACGCTCAATTTGTTTATTCTAGATTTAATGCAATCTTGAGAGCGAAATTGGGACAGGTATGGCGATGCAAGGTTGATTGCGGGCGAGGTAGCAGTGTAGCAAAAGAAGTGATACCACAGGTTTCGCACCTTGACTTGGGGTGCTTAAAGCACTGCAGAATGGCGACTGAACATACACCTGGCTTAATGTTTAAAGCACCCGACCAGCTAGAATAAGCGCTCAGCTCTTATATTTTCCCTGACTTGACAAATCTTTCATCATGACAGTAAAAGCAAGTTAGCACCCTGCATTTTTGGATTACAGTTACCAGCAGTAAGCTCTTGCATTTTACATTGATTAACTTTAAGGACTTTAGCCGCAAAATCACCTGGGAAACCGCATTTCCGTCTGCTTTGGTACGACCACAGCAAATTCGGTATCCCCTACGCGCCCAATTTTTTTCAGATTAGTTGCAATAGTTGATTTAGGCATTTAGGCAATCTTACTCAATAAGCTGAAGCGACCAGTGAAACTTGCTCAGCTTCGCCACCGACATCGTTAATCAATGCTACTCTCGTTTGCCATCAGAGTATTGCAACCAATCTGAAAAACTGAGCGTGTAGGGGATAGTCTACGTATGGGACGAGAGCATAGCAAAAGAGTAATTACCACAGGTTTCGAGCCTGGGATTTCGGCGTTTATAGCGCCGATCAATGGAGGTTTCGAACCTGTACGTATTGGTGTTTACAGCACCTTGGCGTTTCAGGCGCCAACTAAGTTAAACGATCAGCTCTTGTATTTTCATTGTTTTACTGGACCTTGGTTGTTAGGTCGCGAAATTACAACTATACAGAGAAGGCAACGATGGCCGAGAAATCATGAATTTCTTGCTTGCAGTAAATGACGGAGCCAATGGTGGCCTCTGAACAGGAGCATATGCCTGCGTATACTAAGTAGTAAAGATTGATCACCATAGGTTTCGAGTCTGCAACTTCAGTGGTTATAGCACTGATCTGTGCAGGTTTCGAACCTGTTTACAGCACCCGATGTTTATAGGACCAACTGGGCTAACAGTTCAGCTCTTGGACTTTCATTTGATTTGCCGGATTTTAGCTATCAGAAACCAGTACAAGGCGCGCCGGTGAGAAAGCGCTCACCCCGCCAGGACAAGAGAGGAGCGGGCGACGAAACCGTATAGCGTCCTTTTCACTGATCATACGCACGGCTACCTGGATATGGGACTCAGGATCTTGAGATGTGTTAAAGGTCACCGCCAACAGTATACCCGTAACCAGTACTTAATACTCATTGAGCAAAAGAGCGGTTGGCGCGCCTATGACTTCGGTGTTTTTGACACCTGCCTAGTGTTTGTAGCAACAGCTGAGCAAATTTTCCAGCCCTTGTATGTCCCACGCTCTGACAGATCCTTGAAGAGGGTGGAATTAGGACTACCGCGATGGGACGAGGCTGATTTCGGGCAACTGAGCACGGGTCGAGAAGTTATGAGTATAGGATTAAATGCAGCCCACAAAGGCCTCTATACTTCTTCCCCTTCTCCCAAAATCTCCAGTACCAGGGACTGCGTCTGGACCTATAGGTTTGGCACGAGTGAGTGACCCCCGCGCCGTGGATAGTGGACTTCGCAGTATGTAACCCTAGCCCACAGCCTTCCTTTCGCCGCGCCGTGCTTCCTTCTGAGTTAAATGTCACACTTGATATCATCGCCGATGGATATCTCCAGCGTGGGGATTATTCAGTACATTATCATGGAGTAGATAAACAACTCATAGTTTGTTTGGATCCGAGGTCGGAATGTTCGCGTCGACACAACTTTAGAGGTATGGAGCGCATTATCAAACTCTGAATTGCGTGCTGCATTCATGAGCATTTTGAGAACAAGCGTGGATGTTTCGCGTCGACACAACTTTAGAGGCATGGACCGCATCCGTGGCGTTTTACATCTCGGAATGCTCGCGTCCGCACAACTTTAGAGGTAAGGGCCGCGGTCGTCGATGTGACCCTGGTCGGGGAAAGCTTCCGGTCAAAGCTCCCCCATAAAAGCCTCGCGCACGCGCGCATCGCGAGAAAAGCGGCGCACTCCGACATCTGTTTGGTTGATCTCTCGTCTAATTTAAGCATTTGCGGAACCCGCCCTCCGCGCCCCTGCCAAAGGTAGGTGCTTCCAACCTGCAGGCTGCAGCATTACGTCGGCCCGCTGATAACCGCACGACTCAACTGCAACACCACCCCTCCACCCCGCCATCTATCACACCCTCACCACCACGAAACGGTAATTGACTGTTTGTTTCATAAATACCCCGCCGCCACCATGTCCTCCGCTCTCCTCCTCCGATCAGCCTTACAGCATACAGCTACTTCTACGATACCGAAACGAGCAGCAACAATGGCCACAATCGCCGCATTCAAGGTTCCCAAGGTCGACAATGAGGTGAACGTAAGCCACCCACCACTGCATTGCATGGACACGGTTAATATGTGCAGAAACACTACACCAAAGGCTCTCCCGAGCGCCTCGCCCTCGAATCCGCCGTCACATCCCTCCGTCAAAAAGCCCCACTCACAATCCCCCTCCACATCGCTGGCGCAACAATAACAACACAACAAACACAAACGCAACACATCCCCTCCTCTTACACCAGCACCCTCGCCACCTCCTCCTCCGCCGACGCAGCCGATGTCACCTCTGCCATCACCGCCGCCCTCTCCGCAAAACAAGAATGGGAATCCCTCCCCTTCGCTGACCGCGCTGCGGTGTTCCTGAAAGCCGCCGACCTCGTATCCGGGAAATACCGCTACGACCTGATGGCAGCAACAATGCTTGGCCAGGGCAAGAACGCGTGGCAGGCAGAAATCGATGCCGCTGCGGAGCTCGCGGATTTTTTGAGGTTCAATGTCGCATACGCGGAGGAGCTGTACGCTCAACAGCCAGTACGGAACTCGACGGGGGTGTGGAACCGCGTCGAGTTCCGCCCATTGGAAGGGTTTGTCTATGCCGTCTCCCCCTTCAACTTCACGGCGATAGGCGGGAACCTCCCCGCTGCCCCCGCGCTCCTCGGAAACGTCGTCGTCTGGAAACCGAGCCCGGGCGCGCTGGCATCAAACTACCTCATCTACAAGATCCTCCTTGAAGCAGGCTTGCCGGAAAACGTAATCCAGTGGACCCCCGGCGATGCGCAAGTCGTCACTGAGGCGGTGTTGGCGCATAAGGAGTTTGCGGCACTGCATTATACAGGGAGCACTCAGGTATTCCGGCAGCTATATGGGAAGATTGCGCAGGGTGTGGTTGATGGGCGGTATAAGAACTACCCACGGATCGTGGGAGAAACTGGGGGGAAAAACTTCCATCTCGTACACAAATCCGCGGACCTTAGAAATGCAGTCGTCCAGACCGTCCGGGGCGCTTTCGAGTACCAAGGCCAAAAATGTTCCGCCTGCTCACGTGTTTATATCCCCGAGAGCATCAGCGCGGAGTTCCTTTCCGCCCTGAAGGCCGAGGTCGAGAAACTCCGGGTTGGCGCGCCGGACGAGGGATTCGAACACTTCATCGGCCCTGTGATTCACCGCGCCTCCTTCGATAAGTTGAAGTCGGTAATCGAAGAGTCGAACAAAGACCCTTCTTTGTCCCTCCTTGTTGGCGGAAAGTTCGACGACGCAAAAGGGTTCTTTATCCACCCTACCATCTACGTCGCCAAGTCCCCAGAGCATAAGTTGTTTGAGACAGAACTGTTTGGGCCCGTGCTGGTCGTGTATGTGTATGCTGACAAGGAGTGGGAGGGGATCTTGAAGACGGTGGATGAGAGTGGGGGCGGGTATGCGCTTACCGGAAGCGTGTTTGCGACGGATAGAAGGGTGGTGAGACAGGCCGAAGAAGCGTTGAGGAATGCGGCGGGAAATTTCTATATTAGTAAGTCACTCCACAGTTCCGAACGAAGTTAGTATGACGGGGATGGATGGCGGGGTGGGCGTGCGGGACGGTTGGTTACTTGGTTAAGAAGGAAGGAGGCTAACTGGAGTAGACTGCAAATCGACCGGCGCAGTGGTAGGGCAGCAACCGTTTGGAGGAGCACGAGCAAGCGGAACGAACGATAAGGCAGGGAGCATGAGTCTGCTAACGAGGTTTGTGAGTATGAGGACGGTTAAGGAGGAGTTTGTTAGCACGACCGAGGTGGGGTATCCCAGCAATGAGGTGTAGGGAGGGCTGTGTACTTGGTGCTGTGCAGGACTCATGGGGAGGTCTCTTTCTTTGTGATATCCCGACTGTGCCACGCAATGTATATGTCTTATCGTCGGGCTTGATTTGTTCCTACATGATCTGTGCTACAAACGCAGCTGAGACTGAGACATCACCTACCCAGGAGAGGAAATGTTGCCAAGCTAGTTTGTGTGCTCACCCGCCATCCACCATCTCTATAGTAGCGTTTTCTTTGTAGACGTGAGGTGTCACGGTAGGGGAGACGTTGAATCGCTTTGACTATGCTCTTGATCGGTATCTTTCCATCGGTGAAGTTTGGAGGTTGGATTACCATACTCCCAATGCTCCCGCCCGTCAAACGCAGTCTTGAACTAGGGCTTCGTTTTTAAGACGCGCTGCAAGACAAAAGAAGCCATTTCTTTTCCATTTGTTGAAGATATGGGACCGTGTACTTTCAAGCAAGCTGCCATCGCGGATCTTGATACGGAAATTTACTACCGCACCCCGGGCTTGCAAGAAGACATTCCCACAATCACCGCCAGCAAACCCCCAGCCCCCCTTTCTGCACAAAGAAATGTTGGCCCTGCAAGACGACCAAGCCACTACTTCTTCGGCCCCCGTTAGCTATTCAGATACGGGGACTACACTAACCTGCCCAGATGCGCTATCCTCTCTTCTTTATCCTCCTCTCCGTGTTATGTCGGCAGTGAACCAACACGCAAGGCATAAAGATCTAAATCAAGCCCCCAAATTTCACCACTAGAAAGAAAGGTCCTCAAGGATCTCTTCGCTGCACTAGGAGAAGATGGGTAGACAGAATTGGAATCATCCATCCAGAAGCAAACGGGCAGGACGCTATAACACCCGACAGACTCCCGCCCACTAGCTAGAGAAGGTGATATCGCCAAGCCGCAAATGTCTTCCTCCACCCTATTCTTCCTACTGGTCTCATGTCATGCAAAGGCAATCTAGCCTGTAACTAAACCCAAACTTCGCCGCCAATCGTCTGGCGCATGCATGTATACGTAGTCGTAGTCTGAGTACAAACTCCGCGCTTTCACAACAAACCTCAATGGGTGTGCGGGATTGGAAACTTCCATCGATATCTGGAACCTCTAATGTAGGAAGGGACTCCACATCCTGCACGGAACATTTGCCGCCATCAACCGGGCTTCCGGGATAACCAAGCTGGTTGTTCCTTCCAGTTTGCTGCTTAGGAAAGTGCAGTGTTCAAGGCTGCATGCACATGCCTTTCCTTTGTTCTTCCCGCAAATTTCGTTTACATGCAAGGCGGATAGATTGGGGACATAAGATTAGAATCATTCACCAAAAGTACGGGACGAGAAGTAAAGGTGGTGAAATCGCTCCGCCCCGAATTTCCTTTGTTTTTCCGCAGATCTCATCCCATGTAAAGCATAGCGATTTAAATCCCACCTGGTAGGGGGCTGCGTTGCTAGCTCGACGGGCGGGAGTATTGGGGTTGGTATGTGTGTGGATTCTACCTCGCTGCTTGTTGTAGTGTACCGCATCTATGAACCATGATGGGAGGCGGATATCGATGCGCGTTTTCTTGCTTGCTTGCAGATTCTGCGCTAATTTGAGCTTCCATGGCAATGGGTACTGATGTGTACGGTGTACCACACTCCGAGACTAGGTACCAATGAAAATGCAGGTACATACTCTATTCTTCGATGTAGGATCCTTTCCTGATTCTTTGGGGTCCAACAAAGCAAGTGTGCCCTGCCCACCTCAAAACGTTGTGACTGCCGTCTCGTTCGAACGTCCCCAGCCAACCTTCAGAGTTTATAGCCCCTCCTCCCCACCTTCTTTCGCGGCTTTCTTCCTTCCTTCCTTCTACATTTCACCGTGGAAGACCACCAGGTCAACAAACTTCACATCCACTTCCGCACAGGACAGCACTTTATATCCCTACTTCCTCTTCACTTTCTAGACCGCCAGGTCCACCTTTATCTCTCCCACCCCGCCTTATCCTCATAGCGCTGCTGAGTTTGGTTTCCATACATGCTAAGTTCAATAAGGTTGATGTTGCTAATACGATTGGATAGATTTAGACCACCAGGTCGAACATACCCCACAGCCTACGCCTACACCTACAGGCAGAAGGAACTGTGAACGACGTTAGGGTAAGAGAGTATGGCGAAGCGAGAATAAGTTTGTCTCCTTGCCTTCATTATTGATATTTGAGTTCGATGTTTATGAATGCTGATACCGACGAATGGAATAGGCCCCCAGGTCGCCCGCCCTCCGTTAGCTCTACATAGCCGTCTGTGCTGGCTCATATACTCCAGTTGTACACTATTGGCTCTAAGAGCTACGGAGATGAAATCGCAGATCTGATTAAGAAGGCAGAGGCTAGGATTGGCCTCCACAGGTAGAGTTGGTTAGGCAGCTTCTTCGACCGGTAGCTCCTGCCAATCTGCCACCAATACACCAGTCCTACTCTTACTCCTACCACTCCTACACCTACCATGAAGATCGGCACTGGGCAGGAGTCAAAAAGGCTGGCAAAATGAGCGCTCAGATAATTGACCTTGGAAGAGGAACTGAAGCACAAGGAGGGTGAGGCGACGATAGGTTTGTATTCCCTTCCTTTTGTCTGGTGGATGGATGAATGGATGAATGCTGATGGATGGAATAGGCTAGGCCACTAGGCCGCCCGTCCTGCCCCGCTATTATAGGGGCTCGCAGTTCTACTTGTTGCATACATGCTTGTAGATACTCTGACCTACTCTGTGTGTGACTGCTACAATGGTCATAGCTTCTCACACGGATATGTACACGGGAGCCAAGACGAATTCTCTTACGGAATACAATCAATCCTCGTATCAAAAGTAACACTGAACCCGAGAATGAATTGGACAAAGTAGAGGCGGAAAATTCGCTCACTTGATAGAAATGGAATAATATAAAGTACATGGTTCTCTTGTACAACTTTGAGATTCTAATGATTTTGATGTGTAGCATTATCCACGCCAGCGCCAATGTATATATCTGGAATGGGAGTAGTAGTGCGGATAGTGATGATCGTGTTCGTAGTGGCAGGAAGCAGATGTATGCCTCCATTGATTCTGTACTCGTTCTTTCACTTACAACGATAGTTACTTCCACTACCGCCAGGCGGGGTACATGGTGAAAATTTGCCCAGCTAGGAAGCAGATAAGGGCGGAGCGGCGAATGAGACAAAGAATGCCCGCCACACTCATGGTGGTGCAGGTAATGGCGGTAGTGGTTCAGGTCCAGACATCTTTTTCGGATTCGAATGCATCAGGCATCCCAATAGTCCGTCCCGTCCGTCCAAGGCTATGCCCGGGACTGGACGACTATTTTCGGGGCTCAAATTTTTAGGACTAGACGGACCAAGGCAAGACCACAGGACTGCGGGGGCCTACAGTCCACTAATTGGCCCCCACAGATACTGCAGCTGAAGATTTGTTCCGGGATTTGGTTACTTTACTCATGCGGGGTAGATTTTTTTGTCCCGGAACTCTCACTCCCGAGCCAGATATACTATATCCGACCCTGGTCAGGACTACGGTCATCTGTACCGGGCCCTGGTCCTGGAGTTTTCTCCTCGGACGGACTAGTCCTCCGAAACCTATGCCCCGGACGGGACGACGATGTCGGGCCCCGAATGACTGTAGTCCCCCCGGACCGTTGGGAACCCTGGAATGCATCGAGCATCAAAAGAAGTTTTCTAGATCCACCCAGACTTCGTGCTTCCTACTCTACCTACTCCACCCGTTCGGCAGAGTCCAATCCGCCAAAACGTAGCCAACGTTAGCAACACTCCAAATTGTCGCTATCCCACTGGCCGTCTGCTTATGCTACTGCGACGTGTCTCTAGTCTATACCAAGGCAGACTAGCTGAAAAGAGCCTTGGGTCGACCCAGGCCGGCCCGCGCCAAGGGCGGCTTCATATGCGGTGGTCTATACCTGACCGGCCTGCTACTCTGTGGGTCGGCCTGCGGGTGGGCTGGCTGCTTCGGAACACTGCAGCAGTATGAAGAAAATAAGAAATATCGTGGATGCTTCCATATCAGTGTCTTCCATGAATTCAGCATCTGTTACACTGGCTTCCATTTGAATGAGTACGAAATGGGAGTATAATTGTCTCAGTGCTGGTGCCGAAAACCGAATCAAAATCTGTTAAAGGAGGATGGATACCATGGTACCGGTCTCTTGGTATGGGCGTAACGTTGCCTGAACTATTTATCGCGGTTGATGGGCTGTTCTACACGACGTGGGCGGAGATGCATGATGAGGATGCCGTGGAGCTGGTGAAACATCCCTTGGATCTTACCGGAAATTCATTGCCCTGTTCCTGGCAACAACAGATGATCCTCCCTGTCATACTCTAAGTAGAGTGAATACAGTATGATTAAAACAAAAAAAACAAAACAAAACAGATGATCCTCCTTGTCTCTGATATTCTTCGAGTATCAAAGAATACGACCAACAGAGATTACCCGTGAAGAGTCCATATCTCTCTGCATCTTCTATATGACGCAACCAGCATCACCACCATGTTTTGCGGTGTGCGGCGGGCATCTTAGGACTGGCCACTAGGGCTAGTACACAGTAGTCCTTCAGCACTTTTGTCGGGGTTCAACCTGTACCTTTACAATTCATACAGTTTTCACTCTAGATTCGCTGCGCATCACGACGTATCTGCACACTTACGTGAGATTGCGTCCTACACACCAAACAACCAAAATCCCGAGGGTGGCGAATACGAATCATGCCCGCGATTCCCTTATCCAACCTGCATGCATAGACTCAACATTCTGGGGCGACGTCCGGATTACTAACGTGGAAGGATACCTTGGTCTATCGTTTACACGATTGAAGGCGGGTATCTCGCAGGATACGATCTGGAGGACAAGGGTGCGTCCGACTCCGCGCATATCAAAGCATATGTGTGCAAGATATGTGGAAACGAAGGAACGACTCATAGAAGCCTGAACCTGCCAGTTCGACTCAACGAGATACACACGACGAGATCGAGATAGTGGAGCAAGCCTAAGCCAACTACAACAGCGCTCTCTACTAACATCTAGACCATGCACTACTTACTCCACGCTGCTAGAAAGCCCCCTCTTCTACCATGTCCATGTTGTGCGGTGTTTGTGGCGGTCTTCTTAGGGCTAGCGGGAGTAGTCTTTCATCACTTTCTGGCGAGCTTCCCTTTGTTCTTATACTTCTACAATTCACACAGTTTCACCTCTTCACTGCGGGTATCTGCACATCGTGAGATTACGCCCAACAGTCCACTTATTCAACTCACAAACGGCAACGTCTATATTGGCCAATTCTGCCCCATCTCCTGGCCCGGTCCTGCTGTAATTCGGCAGCACTAAAACCTGTACCCAGTGTTCCTAAGCGATCAGTCCGGTCAGATACGGCCTTCGACTGAGCCAGTCTATAGATATGGAGGAGGAGGCGCTGCTGCCTTCGTTTTCTATTTTAGTCAGACCATTCTTACAACTAAACTTATCAATAATAACGGCTCGGTGGACTGGGTCAATGATGGCATTAACACGACCCAATTTTGCTACGCAAGGATCAAAATTCGCCGTTCCGTGCAGAAATGCTATCTTGAGTGTATTTGCTCGTCGGTCTTTGGCGAGGGTGAGACAGTGTTCCTAAGCGGCCTCCATTCTGAAAATCCGCGCTAGCGGCGGCCCGGCCTGCACACAATTGAAGCCGGTCTGGTTGATGGGATGCAACAATGGCAGAGCTACGATTGTTGAGTTGGATATGATGCTTGTTTCGTACTTTGGAGGCTATCTTAGTATAGGCAGCAGACGGTGTCTTTCAAACAAACTATGTTGTTTATCCGTTATTCCATTAAACCTACAAACCGACAAATAAAGCCGGCAGGCCCGACCTGGCCCTCATTTAAAAGCCGCCGCTAAGGTCAGCCTGGCCGTTTAGGAACACTGGGGTGAGAAGACACTGTCGGTATTGGTCAAGGTTTTCGATGGCTGGGAGTTCTTGGCCGGCTGCATCGATGGAGGAATCGATGGAGGCGCGACAGAGCCGAACTCGCAGAGTGGATAGACGGTAACTAGCTCAAGAAGTTTTTCACATGTAACGGGAGCAAACACGGTACACGAAACACATGGAATGGGTCTTGGATCGCACGAGAAGAGGGGGATCCACAAAATGGCACAAGCTAAGTACTGTACTAGTTACAGTGGTTCGGACACTTTTTTTGTGCTGACAGATTTTTTCGATCCCGAATGATCAAAAACCGATCAAATCCACAATAAAAACTTTTTCGGACACCCCATTCTGACTACTGACGTCCGAACCACTATAACCAGTACAGTACAAGTACCGGATGAAGATTAAGTGCGAGAAGCCTGCACTTTATAGTGTATACTTTGGATCCGCATTTCGAGATATGGTGGATAATTATAAATATCTACTGCTTTTCTACTAGATACTCAAAAGATTGCGCTCAAAGCCTTGCTGAGGACAAGCAAACGAAGCCCCCTCTGCTAAACATATCTTCATGCAAGGTTCGGAAAAAACACTCAAAAGAACTCGCCTCGAAGGAATGCATGTACATCGTGGGCAGCCCTAAATGGAAACTCAAGGACACTCGAAAGTCGAAGGGTGAGATGTGGGCTTGTCGGATCTTCGAAGAGTGGTTATCATGGGGTGGCTTTTAGCCGACAGACTCGACGGAGCTATGGAGAACACTCAAACAGTATTTATCCCAGGAGTGTACTTGCGAGATGCAACTTGTGTCTATAGCTTTATCCCTGGAGGACAGTTGTCCCCAAGAAATGGCCTATGCATATTGGGTCTGCCAGGTTAATGGCATCAACGCTGCCCTAACAAGGGATGGTTTTATGATCCGATCATCGGGTGGTACTTTGATCAATATGGTTGGTTTGACACGATCGAGGAGGAAGACGAATTCAAGGCTATGCAACAGGAAAATTTATCCCGCGACGTTGAGCAAGAAGTGGAAATGCTAGTTGACATTCAGTTGGGAGGGGCACGGGATGGAAAAGGAGGAAAAACTCAGTCAGGTGGCATTGGGGAGTCGAAATCCGATGAGACTTTGAAGTTTACCGTACCCTCACCATTGGCTTTCGCCGACATCAAGCTATCTTCAACCGTGGCATACACCATTGAGCAACGCGGACCACCAACAAAAACCTACACCCATCGAGCTGAACAATTCAACCATAAATCAAGTGTTATCAGAGATAGTACGCCTTTATTACCTCCATCCAGTGGCCATAAATCACCTCGTCACTAAACATGACGCTGCAGTTGTAGCTTTCGAAAACTCGAAGAGGATGAGGTTACTTCTGCCATCGTCAATATGGGCGGGGCGGTGGTTTTCTTCAGGCATGTTTGCAGCGGGTACCATGCTCGAGATAGGGGAGTCGATAGCACCACCTAGCGCGCCGGCAGGAGATGTATGTTGAAGTTTGTTGATTTCATAATAGGTGGTTAGTTATGGCTGCGATGTAACTTGAGGTCGTGAAGTAGTAAAGCAGGAGAGTTTAGAGTTGAGTTGGTAGTTGAAAGTAAAGCTTCTGGGCCGTGGGTTGTGGAATGTGGAGTGTGGAGTGCAGAGTGTGGGGTAGTTTAAGAAGTAGAAAACCTGCAATTAAATGGCTAGTTGAAGTTATATCCCTTCTCGATAATGGTTTGCGCGGTAATGAATCAGTTGCCGTTTTTCCGGGTGGTAACTGGACTCGAACAACCCCCCAGCCTACAGTCGCACCGTCTTTAAGCTCGTCTCCGCATGGAAACTACTGCGAAGCCTTAGAATTGAGGCTCCGGACCCCGGTATCCTTGAAATGCGGAGAACAGAAAGGTGGAGACGAAACTTATCTGCTAGCGAGAAGTGTATGGCAACATTACATGGTATGCACTCAAGTGTTGTGGGTTGTGTCAGCTCTGCTATCTGTACGGGCCTTCAAATCCCTCTGCATATTTGACAGAAAGTACATTCTATGGAACTACGCGGCGGTGTTCTCGTACGTCTGCTCCGATGTAAATGTCCGTATTTGGTGATCATTGGAGAGATCTTACCGCCGCCAGGTTTGAGGCCGCTACTCTACCATTCTTCTTGGAGTACAAGACCGTGGGAGGTTATTCCAAAAGCTCAGGACTGCCTTCAATTCATCTATAGTGAGAAGGGGTAGTTTGAGTAGTTTAAGGAGCGGTTGTACACTAGTCACTGTCAGTGAGGCTGCACAGGATTGAACTTGAGGTTTAACATTAAACTTCGCCCACCATCCCTTATTTCGGGGTACGACTCATACCCCCAATGAGAAATTTTTTCGCAGAAGCTATAGTGATTCATTTTGTAAACAAGATGGCAACAAAATTGTCAATTTAATTCAAAAACTCCTTCTAATAGCATGTACATATCACCAACGTCTCCCAAAAAAAAAGCCCAAAGTGTAAACTAGAAAGTTAGGAGTTAGCGATATCAATATCACCATAGCTTAGTATCGATCTTACATACCATTCATTATATATCGGTGGTTTTAATAAAATCCACCCAACGACCAGCCCTCTTCTCCTTTATCATCAGCCTCGTGCACTCCTTGCACCGAAGGCACCCCTGAAAACGCCGCATCAGACTCCTGGTAAACTTGTTGTACCCAGGAGTGGCAGGGGCAGACGGAGTAGCAGAAAGCCCGCCCTCCGATGAGAAGATATCCAAAAGCATCTTCGCCCCCAGAACCATCTCGTTTTGTTCGTGGAGCTGCTTCTGGACCTCGGTGACTTTGGTCATGCACTTCCCTCTATGACAGCGGATGGCCCCTCTGAAGTTGCAGATGCGGACAATAAGCTGTGGCGTGGCCGGAGGAGAAGGAGGATCGGATGGAGGAGTAGCAGGGGATGATGGGATACGGGAAGAATCTGAGACCGAGCCCGAAGCGGTAGAACCCGAGGGAGAAACAGAATCGAGAGGGATGGGAGCTCGAGAAATGGACGCTTTGCATACCCTGTTGGTGGAATTGACGGTGTAGGTGAGGTAGAGGTTGGACCTATGGGTGGTGGTAAGGGAGGTGCGGGTGACAGACTTCGTGGTGCGAGGCATGATAGTGGATAGATAGACGATAGAGAGATAGATAGGTGATGAAAGAGCAGAGTCTGCAGAAGGCAACGAAGAATGTCGAGAGTGTGTTGTAGGAAGGAAGGAAAAGGTGAGAAGAGAGAAGAACTGAGCTGGGTGATATAGTGCTTGCAGATCTTGAACTCAACAGATAAAAAACGGTGACAATGGCCTCGAAGTTAAAGTGACAATAGCAGCAGAACTGGGAGAGGAAGAAGTTAGATGGAGAGGATGGATGTCGAAGGAACAAGTTGAATAGGGAGGCCCTCCTCCATCAAGATGCTCCGCTGCACTCTGTTGCAGCTATACTATTGCAACGGCAACATCTCTTGGAGCATTGTGTATGTACCTAATTCCAAGTACTTAGGTGCTCATTGTAGATAGGGTACGCACTCCGTGCTGATCCCTTCGTACTTTCTCACCACCGTGGTCACAATCGACAACGCAGCAGTGCTTTCACTCTCTCACGAGCCTGGACGCCTAATCCCCATCGTCTCTCAATACAGAATGTTAATTACACATATAATACCGAATTCACTTACACAAAAGACCACATCTAGATCCCGACCTTCTTCATGTAAAACGACTTGGTCCCAGCAAAAATACCCCCCAACGCACACATAGCAAATAATCTAGGCAAAAACTAGATGAACCGGGAAGTGGCCGCTAAACTTTGTTTGGTTTCTGTTACTTCCTCCCCGTAGGTCGTTGGACCTTTTGGATGGAGGGCGGATGGAATTTCTCCGAGACTCCAGACAAAACTCTAACTCCTATTATGAACTGGGGATCAATTCTGTGCAGCTTCAGCTTTAGAGACCTGGTGGTAGTTATTTAAGTAGTTCCACTCGCTTCTTGCAATTGTACTCTACGTCCACCTTGAATGGATCGCTGACATTGTATTGGCTGGGTGATGTTCGTCCTTCAGCACAAACCTTAACTACTTCCGATTATGGTTATAGGAAGTACTTGTGAGAAATCCCTTACTGCCCTGCTTCATTCTACCAAATTTTCTCCAAAAGACAGCCCCGGAGTGCAGTACCAACATTCGAGACATCCAAAGCACGGCTCGAGCTCCTAGATTGCGTACGCAATTGCAACTAAGGGCCCGGCACTTGTCTGATTGCCAGCACTTCATCACCAAGAAACCCTTCAATTATGGAACCTGCCTTCCTTCATTTACTGCCAGAGACTACTCCCCAGTGAACTCGAGGCTTTTCGTATTAGTTCGAAGCCCCTCAACAAATACTCAGAGGTACAAATCAATAGTCTCATAACGCTCTGGTTGCTCCGAGAGGGAGCTACAATCCCTTACCCTGAAACTAATGTAGTAAGTTAGTAATTGAATTATTCCGTAGAGTTAATGATTTATTCCGTAGAAACTTTCGTTAAGCCGTATGGATGCTTCATGCGACGCAAATAACACAGCTCTGTAAGGATTGCGCAACGCCCATTAAACCGACGCTCGGAGTAAGGAATTGACGCACTGCAAGGCGCGGAGTTTCCAATGCGAAGGTTCTTTGATTTAGTACTGAGGTCTTGCGCTTTCACGTGTAGAGTCCTGCAGCACAATTCTACGCCGCAGAGCTATAGCACTACGCGTTCAATTCGTATTAACCTACCAGTAGTCGTCCAGAAAGATATCAAGGCAGGGGCTCAACAGAGCCTCATGCATGTAGCACCGCTGGTAAGGAAACATAGCCTCATCAGACCCCAAGGAGTCCTAAGCAAGCTCCAGCTAGCAGAGCCGAAGAAAGAATTCGTCTTGGAAACACCTAGTAGAGGAAACAGCAATGGCAATGAAATGTATCCGACAATAAGAGGGTTCCTGAATGAGTGAAGAGAAAAGAAAAAGGTCTGCGGATTTCGGCTGGGATGTGGTTTTATATTTTCTTCCGGGTAATTGGCGGGCCTTTTGGCCGGTAGGCATTTTGGCAGCTCCACTAATTCAGCCCTGTCTTGTGCGGCTGAGAAGAGTTACCCCTCATCTTGTGCAGCCCCTCACCGCAACGACGACGACTCAACTACCCTCAACCGTCATCGATCTACCCCCGTCTTCTTCAATCTCGGCCAGTAATCTGTGCCGCTATCATTTCTAGTTCCGACGTTTCTGTTTACCGAAGACAAGAATGCCCCCCAAAAAGGCCGTGAAAGAGGAGAAGATTCTGCTCGGTCGGCCCGGCAACAATCTCAAGAGTGGAATTGTATGCCCACCTCCACTACCGCCGGCCGGTCCCATGGGACTTAAACTGATGCACTCGCGGCGCCTAGGTTGGTCTTGCGAACGTCGGTAAATCGACGCTTTTCCAGGCAATCACAAAGTGCTCTCTCGGTAACCCCGCCAACTTCCCGTATGCCACCATCGAACCCGAGGAGGCACGAGTTGTCGTCCCCGATGAACGATACGACTGGCTATGTAATTACTACAAGGTATTTTGCCATCCCCACCTGCCCTTTCTGCGAACCCATGACTTGGACACATCCTGCGATTGCAATTGTCTCCCCTTTTCTTTCCCCCGTTCCAGAGTGATACGAGCTGAGGGGAATTCCAACTAAAGCCTGCGTCCAAAGTCCCTGCAAATTTGACTGTCTACGATATTGCCGGTCTGACGCGTGGCGCTTCTACCGGAGCTGGACTCGGTAACGCTTTCTTGTCGCATATTCGAGCCGTCGATGCCATCTTCCAGGTTGTTCGGTGCTTTGACGATGCCGAGATTATTCACGTCGAGGGAGACGTCGACCCGGTGCGCGATTTGGGGATCATCAGCGAGGAGTTGAGGATTAAGGATATCGAGTTTGTAGAGAAGAACCTGGAGGGTTTGAAGAAGCAAACTGCACGAGGTGGCCAGTCTTTGGAAATGAAGAAGTTGAAGGAGGAGCAGGCTACCGTGGAGGGCATTCTGGCTCTGCTGAAGGATGGAAAGGATGTCCGCAAGGGCAATTGGGGTCCTAAGGAGGTGAGCTTCGTGCATTTCTTTTACGTTCGACACGCTTCTGTTAAATTGAGGAGGATGACTTTCATGATGATAAAGAGCATTATTGCTCGAAGAACTAATCCCAGCTCGTCGATTGGCTCTATTATACAACGCTTGAGTCGTCCTGAGATGAACTTTAATCTGACTCTATCCTCCTCTCCCAACGCCCCTTTTCCTGGACTGCAGTTTTGGGTATGCATATCTGACAAAAACCTTTCATGTCCAGGTCGAGATCATCAACAAGCTGTTGCTTCTCACCGCTAAGCCCGTAATATACGTCATTAACTTGTCGGAACGCGACTTTATCCGCCAGAAGAACAAGTACCTTGCCAAGGTCAAGGCATGGATCGACGAGAACTCTCACGGAGATATCATTATTCCCCTTTCAGTTTCTTTTGAGGAACGTCTCACCCGCATGTCGGACGAGGAGGCCGCCGAGGAGTGCAAGAACCTGAGTGCCAAGTCTCAGATCGGAAAGCTCGTCGTGACAATGAGAAAGGCGCTCAACTTGGGTTCCTTCTTCACAACCGGAACTGATGAGGTCAGGCAGTGGAGTATCCGGTTGGGAACCAAGGCGCCTCAGGCGGCCGGTGTAATTCACGGGGATTTTGAGAAGACTTTTATTCAGGCCATTGTCACCAAGTACGATGATCTGAAGGAGTTGGGCGGCGAGGACAAAGTCAAGGCGGCAGGAAAGCTGCTCATCAAGGGCAAGGACTATATGATGGAGGATGGTGATATGTAAGTCCGCTCTTCTAGCCATCACGGACGCTTTACTGATATATCGGAACAGTGTACTCTTCAAGGCAGGTGCCGCAAAAGGTTAAGTGGGTTTGCCGGGGAGTCGGGGAGTTTTTACGGGAACAAAAGGTCATCGTAGCTGCATAAAAGCAATTGTTATAGTTATAGCACACGATCAAGATATTTGCATCAACGGAGAGTTTTTTATCTGCATCGGGATGCCATTTTGGGCAGCAACAAGTGATCGAAATTGAAATATTCTTTTGATTAGCCTCACTGGGTAAAATGAACGACACCAATTCCTTCCCTGTAGGCAGTTTGTGGTGTCGCATGGAGATATCCCGACGGGCCGTATTAACGCAGTCCAACGGAGACATTCTCGGAACATGATGCAGGCGGTTGTGGATCCAACCCTGAATGGGATTGCCGTTGCGTCGGATTGGGTGTATTAACCCCGCGAATTATAACCCCAGCCCCACCACACTGTGCTGATTCTAGACGTCAATCCTCAATAACACAACAGTACATCTCATCACCCTTATAACCACAACCCCCCACCATTGCTGCTACCCCTCCTGATATACTCCGCTTGTTCAATTCCGCCTTCCCACCACAGATCCCAACTGCAAATATGAGCAACACCACCAAACCCAAGATCCTCCTCATCGGCGAGATCACCCAGTCTGTTTCCCCTCCACCTCATACTCTCCCCTAACCCGTCACAGCGCACACAAAGAATGGGCCTCCCTCTCCACCATCGCAACCCTCATAACCCCCACCTCCACAAACCGCACCGACTTCATCAACGAATGCCAATCCGACGCCTTCAGCAACGTGGTCGCAGCATACCGCACCTTCGCCTCCGTCTCCATCACAGGCCTGATCGACCACGCCCTCGTCTCGGCTTTCCCAAAATCTCTAAAATTCCTCTGCCACAGTCCGTTCCCCCCTCCCCCCATCTTCCAGTCTAACACACGCAGACGGCGCCGGATACGACCAGATCTCGATCCCCGCCTGCACGGCCCACGGCGTCCGCGTTAGTAATACCCCCACCGCCGTCGACGACGCAACCGCAGATGTAAACCTCTTCCTGCTTATCGGCGCGCTGCGGGGGTTTTCGCGCGGCATCCTGGGGCTAAGGAGGGGAGAGTGGTTAGGTGGGTGCGGGCTCGGACATGATCCGCAGGAGAAGGTTTTGGGGATCCTGGGGATGGGCGGGATTGGTAGGGCGTTGAAAAAGAGGACTGATACGCTGGGAATGACAACGATATATCATAACCGCAACCGATTACCCGAGGAGCTGGAGGGCGGGGCGGAGTATGTGTCGTTTGATGAGCTGCTGAGGAGGAGCGATGTTGTGTCATTGAATTTACCGCTGAATGTAGGTTGCACACCGGGAGGGGAGAGGGGAGCTGACGGGGTAGGAACATACGAGGAATATTATCAGTACGAGGGAGTTTGAGAAGATGAAGGATGGGGTGGTGATTGTGAATACGGCGCGAGGGGCGGTGATGGATGAAGCTGCGCTTGTGGAGGCGCTGGAGAAGGGGAAGGTTGCGAGTGTTGGGTTGGATGTGTATGAGGATGAACCAGAGATACATCCTGGGCTTGTGAAGAATGAGAATGTCCTGCTGCTACCGCATATGGGGACTTTTACTTATGAGGTGGGTTTCCTGGGGAGATGAGGAGTGGATTTGTGGGGGTGGGTTGGGTTTTTGTGGTGTTACAAAGGCTGACGAAAGACAGACGCAATATAAGATGGAGTGCTGGACGATCGAGAATTTGAGGCAGGCAGTCGAGAAGGGGAGTGTGAAGAGTATTGTTCCAGAACAGAGGGGGGTGGCGTTTTAGATATTAGACTGGTTGAAGAGGAGTGGGGTTGATAGAACGTGGATGCATGGGATAGATGCGTCATTAGAATGCATTCAGTTGCTCCGAAAGAAAAGATGTATCCCGATAAATTACCTGTGGGGAAGATGAAGGAGATGCGCAGTTCGCTGCGTGTAATCATGAGGCATCACTCACGCCGTTTTCTCCATCAGACAGTGGCTCCTTATCTTTCTCCCATGGCCATCCCCACCATATAAATTAATCATGTGCTTTTAAAAACGCAAGTTCAGAGAAACCGATATGCAACACTTCCCTACGATTATGATTTTGAGGCTGACAAGGCCCTGTAAAACAGTTCAAAACACAAGAGTTGCATAAATTGGCAGGGTATAGTGCTTTAAACACCACGGCTTGCCTGTAGGTACTATTAACATCGAGTGCAGGTTCGAAACTTGCATTGGCGATTACATTCTTTTGTTTTATGATTAACTTAGAAAATGTGTCTGCGGAATGTATAAATTGGTGCGAGAGGCCCTTCTCGGCGGATACGTATGGTTGTGATTTTGCAGTCTGATGGAGCCAGCAAAGGTAGCACGAGAAAGTTCGAACCACAGCACCTGGCTACCATGCGTTGCCTATTAGGCAGAGTGGTCAATTCTTGTATCTGTGACGATAACCTCTAGTTTACGGTAGGACAACTGAAGAGTAAAAGAGTGTTCTTTTTAGGTTTTGCGCTGCCTGTATTGTTATGGCATTGGGCGAGAAGTAGTGAAGGTGTTATGTGTACTCACGTGATGGTGATGAAGCTGTCCTTAAGAGTCCTTCTGAAGGAAAGAAAAGACATCATCATCTAGAAACACAACATGTATTCGCAGTGTTTATAGCACCAATTGAGCTTAGCAGGTTTTGAACCTGTGGTGAGTGTTTATAGCACCTCGCTCTGCAGCTAAGCTAACAGTTAGCTCTTGATCTACTGAGCTCCTCTTTGAAGGATCGAAATTCCAGTGTTCTTAAGCCGCCAGGCCGGTCAGGATGTTGTCACATCTTCCCAAGCTTCCTCCCGTCTCAAACGCGTACTTCTAGGACTTGGACTATCAACTCTTTGGATGAGAGTTGTAAGGAAAGCTAGCAACAGAAAAATAGACTATGAACCAATTGGAACAAGTGTGGTTCGAGATGCAATGAATGAACCTCGCTCGATGAGGTCGCTGCTCTGTTTCCCGAGGTCCCGATGGCGGAGGCAGGTAAGTTTCAGCCTTGCTTCCAATGGATGTGTTTCGACGGGGTGTACTCGGGTCCGGCAATAAGATTGGGACGCTCTTTTCTAGTAATTAATCTTGCTGGTAGTGCAATGTGCTGACCAGGGGGGGAAGGCTGATTCTGAGGTTGGTGCACAACTACTAGACTGTTTCTGGTGAAATCTGAATGGTGTTTTATCCACAATTAGGTGTAGTATCCTTGATTATTACCAGATCTATGTAGTAGCTGCCAGAATAGGAGTGTCCCAATTTTTATTGCTAGACTTGAGTACTGATATCGTGGGGCTGTGCTGGGGTTGGGGCTGTGTCCTTCAAGCCGCACAAGGCTGTAGCATATATCCGCAGTCAGATCATCAGCTACACGCTACCCCGCAGTTCAGTTCATAACCCACAAGCGTTGCTCCCGAGCGTGCCCAGTCTCCTCGAATTTTTCTGTTGCAAGCGATTTCGAACAGAATGGCGGACGGACTTTCAATCGCAGCGTCGGTAGCGGGTCTAATTCATGTTGCAGAAAAGGTCATCCGCTTCATATCCACCATGACAGATGCTTCCAGTACTACACGCAGCGTGCTCGCTGAGGTCCACGCTTTTCACGCCATCTTTCATCAACTGCAGGATTTCATATCTAATTTCTCTGAGGGAAGCGAGGCTCGAAAGTCGAGGATATATGTCGACCAAGTAGTCACTATCCTAGCAGGCTGCGTATGCGCCTTCTCCGAACTCGAAAAAGAACTAGAGACCCTCAAAACCGACGGCAGCTCGAGCTCTGGGCTCAATGCATGGGATAGTGCGAAGTGGGCACGAAAGTACCAGAACCTTGGTCGGATTCTTGCCGAGTTACAGAGACATAAGTCTTCGTTGAACCTAATGTTGTCAGTTTATACCTGGTACATAACTACTTATATCAGTTGAGATAGCGATCGATCAATGTTGGACTGACATTACGTTCTGGGTGTATTAGTGAATCGATACAGCAGGCGCAGCTCTATATGTCTCAGCTAACGCAGCTGATCGGGGCCATTCTGAAGTCAAATCCGACTCTTTCTGCGCGCATGGAAACTTCGAATTCTCAATCAGAAGATTCATTCGATCTACCCCAAAATTGTCAAGCAACAGTTCTCCAGCGCCTGCAGACACAGTCCGTATTTTCGTTTGAGCGTACTCTCGTCAGAACCCGAGTTTACAAAAAGGCGGTTAGAAATATGTCAACGAATTCCTTCAACACTACCACCACTTCCACATCGAAGTGGTCGCAACTCACTGGACTTAGCCTGTCCCAGATATCAAGTGTCGCTGTCATCTGCTTACCCGTATATGTCGATGAACTACACAGCGGTTATTTGTTCGACAATAATGAGTATGATTCCAAGGCAAACGAGGGGTCAACAGCGCTGCATAACGCGGCCCGCAATGGGTGCTATATCACGGTCCGGTTACTCGTTGAGACCTTAGGTGCCAACACGGAGGCGAGGGACAGTGAAGGCCGGACGGCGCTACACTTAGCGGCTACCATGGGGCACGATACGACGGTCAGGCTACTTATCGAGACTTTAGGTGCTAACAAGGAAGCAAAATCCAATAACGGACAAACGGTACTACACTATGCAGCTCAGTATGGTCATGACATGACCGTCCTGTTGCTTGTCGAGACTCTGGATTCTGATATAGAGGCGAGGGACAACAATGGGTGGACGGCACTGCAATGGGCAGCCGACAAATGGTAGTACACCACCGTCCGGTTACTTTTGAAACCCTGGGTGTTGACATACAGGCAAGGGCCCCTAACAGGTCGACTGCGCTGCATCATGCGGCTCTCAGCGGGCACGACTCTACAGTCAAGCTGCTCGTTGAGTTCTTGTGCGCTAAGATAAGGGCTCAATATGAATGGACGGCACTGCATTGGGCGGCACACTGCGGGCACGACACCACCGTCCGATTGCTAATCGAAAATTTGGGTGCCGACAAAGAGGCGAGATCCAAAGATGGATGGACTGCATTGCACTTTGCGGCTTTCAGTGGACAATATGCCACAGTCCATCTACTTGCTAGGATCTTAGGTGCCCACAAGGAGGCAAAGTGCAACAACGGGATGACGGCACTACACTATGCAGCTCAGAACGGTTGCGATGACATTGTGCAGTTGCTTGTTGAGACGCTGGGAGCTGATAAGGAGGCTAGAGATAATTATGGGCTTGTACCGTTGCATTGGGCGTCTTTCAAAGCGCATAACAAGATGGTTAGGCTACTCATCGACACCTTGAAGGCTAACAAGGAGGCGAAAGATGACGAAGGGTGGACGGCACTACACCATGCAGCTTCCACAGGGCGCGACACCACGGTCCAGCTGCTAGTCGAAGCCATTGGCGCTGACAAGGGGGCGACTACCAAAGACGGACAAACAGCACTACACTTAGCAGCTCAGTATGGTCACGACACGACTGTCCGATTGCTTGCCGAGACTCTGAGTTTTGACATAGACGCGAAGTCCAGTGTTAAGCTTGAACACCTCTAGACCCACAACCGTATTCGTACGTGCCTCTGTTGTGCGAATTTCTGCATAGTTCAAACGGACTACTTCCCTAAATACTTCTGCAGAGATATATATAGTACTATCCAAACATCCCGAGACTCCTGTTGAACTATCGCCCAGGATTGAAATCATGGTCAGTATCATATCAGACTCAACGACGTCGGGATATGCTTCAAGGTTTATGGCCACCACTCCAATCATCCCAATTAGGTCCCAGATCAAAAGGTAACGGATCTTTCGGGACTATCCCTTTTTCGGTAAGCGAGTTTGGACCTACGGATGGGCCCGCTTGTATAATCCCATTTTCACAACCACAGAAATAATATAGTTCTATACACACTAAATAATATAAAAATAAGAATTGTGAGTGTGAAGAACACTATTTGGCTACACACTTAGCTATAAGCTACTATTTTTCACCTCTGCTCAACCAACCCCATAACTTCTATACTTTCTAGAGTGGGGACAAATTGTTCAGCCTTTTACACAAGCGGTATACACATGCCAAAGGATCATATATAGAGGTTAAATGGCTTATTGTGACCTGGCAGACTTGTGGGGTGTGGTAATTGTGTTACTATATGACCTGAGAGGAAGTCGCCGGTACACTGAGATCACCAAGTTGACTTACAGGCTACGGACTCACAGTCGTAGACTCATCCACGAGTCTTCACTCGCCACCGCCACTGGTATTTGCAATCATGAGCTTCCATGGACTTCCATGGAGTTCCAGGCTCTCATGTATATAAAGACAGAGCTTCTCCTTAGATAGTACAATAGACTTCATCCGCTTTACATTCGTAACAAATTGCCAGTCGCATTGGGCGAGTGACAGCCTGTGAAACTAATTACTAGCGAGAATTTTTATATTTGATACATCTATCAACTTTAGAGACACCTTGATAACTTAAACCTGTTGCTCATAACATTAGGTCTTAAGGGTAGGAAATGGAGGGTTAATTATCACAAATCTTAGTTCTAGCCAGCTCCACTACAGCACAAATGCAACACATTTACCTAGCACCCAACAACACAGAACTGGCAACCATTGTCTAAGAATTCACATATTGAAGCTCCAAGTGTTTATCTTTCAAATGGCACTGCTCTAGTGGGGGTCTTAGTGGGTTCTTGTGGTGCTACAAACAAAAGAAGTGCCAAGTACCCAAAAGCGGGCCCCAGAAGGGCCCATTACCGGCAAAGGGATAGCCTGGGCTTCCATCCATATAAACCGCCACTAGCTCGAGCGAGCGAGAAAAACACGACGAGTCCATGCATTGATAACGGCAGAGGTAAAATCAAGTCCAGGCTGGCGCGGGTGGACCAGTCCACGGGCGGTAGAGCGCTATCTCACGTCATAGCATACCCGACGGCTTCTGTCCAACCAGGGATACGAGTGTTGTCTGTCTCCGTAGGTGCCGATCATCTGGTGGAGGTCCATTACTGCCTTGCTGGAACAGGTGACACGCCGGGGAAAAAGGGCAGAAGGAGGGGAGCTCCCCCACCTAGCCGGCTATCTGGAGGGGATGGGAATTGGGTATTGCCGTACTCTAATTAGAGTGAATGCAGAATGATTAAAACAAATAAACAGATGACGCGCCAACTGCTCAAATAGGCAGTCAAAATCTCTCAGGACCCCCTAGATCCCGAACGAAGTCGACGCCAGCATCTTATTGCTCATTGCACCCAGTTTTTCGTCGCCCAACAGGTCAATAATGCCGAATTTCTTGCCAGTTACCACTTGCCTCAGATTGAGTGACCCCTTCAATTTTCCCAGCAGTCCCCGCACAGATTATCTCCCTTAAGCTTCTATTTTCAATGTGTCCTGAAAGTTTACACTCCGTATCTTGGACAGGCTCGCAACTAGGAGATAGAAGAAGGGTAGTGACGGCATTTATTCTTTCCTTGTCGCCGCTCGGAAGGGCGAGATCCACATACGACGTTACACTCGATGACACAGCTCAACTCGCGAACCATGCACCGAGAATGATTCAATGTTGCATACGGGACGATCTGTCTCGGTATTTCGTCTCATGGCTCATTGGGAGGCTGCTTTGGAGTATTGAGACGGTAATTAGTGGTTTGGCACCAGCAATGTGTTAAAATAGGACGTACATAATGGGATTGGAATCTTTGATGCCAATTTGATCAATTGTCCTATAACACTAAAGTCTCGTGGTCTCGTTGCAAGCGGAACGAGATGAGGGATCGGGCTCCGGTTCGTCTCGTCTCACGTACATCACTAAGAGTGAAAGAACATAATCCTTGATGATGTCGACTGGATGAGATCGGTGTTTGGTATTACTATCCACAAAGATAGGAGAAAGTAAACACATCCGAGTATGGTACGGGATAATTTGGCGTCAGATAGGAAGTAGGAAATGGGTAAGTGGCAGTGTTGTTGAATATAGGTGCTTAAGAAGTATCGGCGGAGCGGAGGAAGTGTACGAAGCTCAATTAACGACGGGAGGGAGGGATAATAGTGATTATCGTCGTTACTAGCTGGAACCCAATGATGTTTGCGTGATGAATTGATGACTGCGATGTCCGAGTGCTGAAAGAGATAACTCTTAGGTGGAGCAAACCCCACCCAAGAATATAGAGTAGGTAGCATAGCACGTACCCTAATACCACTACCCGCCATGCTCTGTGCTTTCCCCGCTAAGCACGATAGATGGTTGATTCTGGATTGACGGAAAACGATGACTATTCAATCTTGAATGCTAAATAACCTATCAACGCAAGATATAGTCCTGTCTAGTATAGTATGCATCACCACTGCGCGAATACCACCGACTCCTCCGCTTCAAATGGCTGCAAAGTACTGATGGACCTCACAAGATGCCCTTTTGCATACGTACTCGCTACGGTCTAATGTTTTGTTTTAGCCTACCGTGATTTGAACAGCGTAGAAGCACAAGATAAGAGGAGTCCATTAGTACTAGTAGCTTCCCCAAAACCAAGACTAGATACCGAACCGAACACTCCCCACCCGCCCGTTTGCCCGTCTCCCCTGATCAATCTCCAACGCTTGCCGACAAGCTTCAACCTGCTCTCGTTCGTTTTCGCCGATTTGGCAAGCTCGGTCCTAAGAAGAGCTTGCGTATCTTTAACTATTGCTATCCATTCCAGCCTCACCTTTTCACGAACAGAATATATCTATTCACCGAGAATAAAGCCCCGTTTATCCCACGCATCCTCCCCCCAACCCCAACCCCAACCCAACCCCATCGATATAAGAACACTTATATACCCCCCTCCCCACAAGCTCCTCCAAAAAAGCAACAACTCCTTACCCACATCCAATTTCCGGTCTGGGAATCAGCCCACGGGAGATTCCGTCACTCGATATCACTCCGCCGCACGGCCCTGATAGCGATCACGCCTCCCCAAACCCCCTGCGAATGATCTTCATAAATGCACTTGAATTCTGGGCGCTATTTGTTTCATACTCCTATACCCCGCAGATGAGGGAGCAAACCTAACTTTGAGAGGGCAACTTAGGCGTAGCATGAGATGGGACGACGCTCCTGTAGAATTTCGCCCCGTAACGCGTTCGGAAACCTGGCGAAATCTCGATGCAAGTACTCTAAAGCTAGCGTTTGTGGGTAATAAAACAACAGAACGGCCGTAGAAAGAACTCGAAAGCAAGGTAAGATAAACAAAAAAATGTTATACACAGCTTGCCCGACCAGCTCTCGAATTGAAGCAGATGATATTGCTTGATAACTGATAAATATCATAAGCCACAAAGGCTAGAACCAAGGAAGAAGTGGTCCCGAGATGCCCACAACCCACCGAGCGTCCCAGGACTCATCTCATGTCCGGGATATACTTCGTTTTGTTTTGTAATATGTAAAAGCCGAGTTATAGACGTCCAGGTCTACCCCGCGGAACTGCCGTAGGCATGGCCCGAGCCTTCCCAGTCACCGAACACACCCATCTCCATCTCCAACCCGCATCACACATCACCACATCACCACATCACAAAACACTTAATTCAGCATCTTCAATTTCCGCTCACTCTCTCCCCTACCTCCCGCTTCCATACCATCCCAAAAACAAGTAGCCTCCCCTCTGTACACCCTCTCCGCGACCCAACCCAATCCAACCCAATCCAACCCAACCCATAACCTCTAGTCCAATCCAAAAGAGAGATCGAGAGAGTGGAACATCAAGTAAGCAACGAAAAAAACCCTAAATCCCGCTCGCTCCCACGTAAATGCGAGAAAAACCAGAAACCGCAAAAGTGCTTGAAAGAATATAATTAAAGGAAAGTTCAACATTGGAATCTGCACCCGCCTCCATACACACACGTATTAGATGCACAGCCCTAGATGATGATGAGGTAAAAGTAAAAACAAAAAACGGCACGAAAAGGAAAGATATCGAAGTGAATTATACACCCGCACATATCCCATAAGTAGGCACACATCATGATACAAGCTGCTTATTACCATAAAGATCCAGCCCTACTATTTCACCAGGAAAGAAAAAAAAGATAAAAGAAAAATAAAATATGACGATGACGGCAGGGTCGAATTCCTAACTCGACTTGAAATTAAACCAACTCAGACTATGGTCGACGCGCTCATGACTGAGGCGTGTCGATGGCCCGGAGGAATACTTCGACCAATCCGTATCCCGTCTATCGTCTCGACTCTCGGTGCGCACGCTGCTGCTCGGGATATGGTGGTTTCTGACATACTTATCCTTGTCTCGTTCTCGGTCCAGCTGGCTCCATAGCGGTTTCTCGGTGATGCTCTCTGGAATACCCGATGAGTAGTAACTGTCTCCCCCTATCGACGACATTGATATATCCGAGCCTCGTCGTTCTTGGCGGTAGTGTTGTTGTTGTTGTTGTTGCTGCTGCTGCTGCCGCCGTATCATCGGATCTTCTAGAATAATGCCGTTCGATCCACCTCGTTGTATGCTGACAACACCCATCCCACCAGCTGCAACACCGGGACCTGCGTTGTGGAGGAATGGGTTTTGGTGCACAGATGATGCATCGGTGTACACTGACGATTGGGCCCCTGAGTATACCCGCGCAGGCGATGAGACCAAGTTGGTCGCCGAGTTGCCAGAGAAATATCTGCTCCATCCCGACCCTCTTGATTTCTCACCGTCCGAGACTCCGTTGGTGCCGGATTTTGCCTCCTGTCCAGGATGGACAATCACACCTTGACCCCCTACTCGTTGTATCATTGGACCGTTCCTAGAGTTGTGCGAACGGGTGTTGCCTCCGTACTCTTTGACGGAAGCTTGCCGTTGAACATTGAGCCAGGAATTGTTATTTTCGGTTTCGTATGGGCGGACAGGTGGTAGGTTGATAACAGATTCACCAGCTTCCTTCATGAATGATGCACCGCGGTCCTGGAAGGACATACGACTGGCATTAAGGCGGGACTCATCACCAGCCTTCTTTAAATTCTTCTGTAGGCGTCGCTTTCTGAGGAAGTAGAAGCAAGCCCCTAGAAGAAATGCAGCCCCGATAATTGACCCTAATACTATGAATAATGATTGAATGGTATTCGGACCGCTGCGGGTTGGCGCGGAACCTTTACCAGGCGTAGATACTGTCAATGTTGGTATTGGCGTTGGTGTAGCCGATGCCATATTCGTGGGAGAACCAGAACTGGTTGCCTGTGCCCGCAGAAGCGGATCCTGATCGGTGTTATTCGCCAAAACACTTTCCGCACTCACCCAAGTGTTCTTCCTGGCGTTGAACATGAGCAATGGCTGGTCCTCGTTTCCACCACTAATAACCACCATATTCCCATCATAAGCAAGCGATGTCCCTTCCCTTCTGGCCTTAGGTGCCCCTGTACTGTTGTATTTTGGCCAGTTATTCGCCAACAGCTGGTTCTCGGTCGATATTGGCGGCTTTGCCCCCCTATTTTGTCGCTTGGTATTGCTCCCGTTACTAGGGTCTTTCACCTTTATCACCTGCACAGCCGTCGGAGATTCTGTCAGATCAAATGTCACCAACACCCTCGAGCCATCATCTCCATCCATCAAACTCGCCCATGCCTGGCCCCTACGCTTCATGCCTCGGTCCAATTTCGCTCCTAAGGTTATCCATCCCGCTGAGGTCGTGTATGCATTCAATACCGTGTTGTCCCCATTTCCTCCCACAATCAACGCCCCGTCCTGATCCCAAGGTAGGACTATTGGCGCCAATAATGGTTTCTGAGCCGGCAAAGCAACAATCTCATGCGCCCCATCCGCCTGGATCAGAAACGTATTGGCTGAAGGGACGTCCACGGCTGGGTATGCTGATCCGGCGAAGACAATAAGTCGCCGAGTCGATTCCAGAAACGCAGCACCATGATTCGTCAAGTTGTAGGTAACAGGATTCGGCAGTAGTACCGTCTCCCATTTCTTAGTTGCGAAAACCCACCTCTGCAGACCCATAAATCCTTTTTCTGGGGTGCTGTTAGGATTATTCGATGAGCCACCAACGATGTACAGCGCCTCTTCAGGTGTTCCCCTGAAAGCAAGCACGCACGCCGCACCCTTCGTCCCCACATTCTGCGGAAGTGTTTTCCATTCCGACCCATTCTTGAGTTCCAAAGACTGAAACGCATTCTCCGAGAATGTATACAGTGTATTGTTCCTAATCGCTGAACAGTGAGAGCCTAGCGGCTTCTTCGGTAACGGTACCGGCATGGTTGTTTACAACCCGCCGAAGTGCTATGAAGGGAGTAAGCGCTCCACGCAGGTGTATTTTTCGTGTGATTCGTTTCTGTGCGCTGTTCCAGATGCTAAATATTTCGTCGAATTCGTAGACTGACTACGGCCAGAGAGCGAAGTTGACAAACGACAGGAGAAAGTGGTATAGTATGAGAGGAGCCTGCCTCTTAATGATGGCATGTGCTCTCTGTCTTTTGTAAATGAATGTGTCTTTTATCTCGACCTTGAACGAGACTACAGCAGAGTCTCGTCGATGCAAGGCTGAGAGTCGAGAAAGAAACGAAGGGCGTAGATGTCGTCGCAAAACACTGCACTTTTACGATCGTCTCATACCCCAAAAAAACCCCAACAAAAGGCCTCTGAACGCTCGGTTAGCTCCTCGAAGAGCATGATCACAATCAAAACTCACAAGAATATAAACTGCACTTATAACCAAGTTCCTATCGCAAGATTCAAGTGTGATGGGGTAGGCGTGAGTGGGTTGAAGACGAAGCACTCGGGTATGGAGAAGAACAGAAACAGAGCAAGCAAGCAGAGGCAGTTGCACGGCAGTGCAGGAACCTGTTGCAAAGGGGTTCCGGTGTGCCTGCTGGGATGTAAAGAGGGATTATCCGAGCTGGTAGTTTTCTGGCATCAAACACAATTCGCAACAGGCAGGCCGAACGTCTGTCTGTCGGTTTCGACAGGGCAGGGGAATATGAATCGAAAGAATCGTCGAAACGCGAACCGAGAAGAACGAGAGACAGAACAAGCAAGACAGAGCGTGCGGGGCGGGGGAATAGAAAGGGATGGGATGGGCTACCAGAAGAGAAACGACAGAAAGCGGCAGGTAAGAAGGGAGGAATCTCCAGCCGGCACGATACGTACGTCGTGAAAGCAAAGCAAAGAAAGAAAGAAGAAGGTGACGAGAAACACACACCACACACCAGCATGGGAGTACAGTATGGAGGGGGGGAGAGGAGGTTGTACCCCTGACGTTGGAGGTCGCACTTTACCCTGTACCTGCATATCTGCATCGCGCTAACCAGGTGCCATCTGAGACACTAGAGGATCTTGCTCTCTGGTGCGTAAACATCCATTCGTCTGTCTATCGGTCGCTCAATTGATCGCGTATTCAATCCCGCTGCCATAGACGAGGCGTCCTCTCCACGATCACGATAGGTAAATTGCAGCTGGATGTTGAAATCCCCAAGATGAAAGCAAAGAAGCCTCAACTCCACTGGTCATCCACATCCACACTTCATCCACGCGAACCACCACCCCCATTTTACCGCCCTCTTCACACACCACTACACCACCCCGGTGCAAATAATCGCCATCTTGCATTTGAACCCCAAAATTTCGATTCAGGTAACGCGCAACCAACCAACAGCAATCCTCAATTCCACTTCTTCCTCTCGTTGAAACTGCACCCACAACGGCGAATAAAAAAACGTATTCTAAGCTGAATCATTGACGATAACCGGACTCTATTTCCGGTAGCAGTCCCACCAGCAGCAGTGAGATCGTCGCCTTATTGCATGCAGCAACACCTGCATGATGTTTAAACTAGCAGCGCGTCGGGCCCTCATCCCATCACCAACAATTGCACTTTCATCGTCCGTAGGAATTTATCATTGTCTGTGGAGTATTTATGGGACGCTCTATCCCCCAGCGCTTCCAAACATGATATGAGCCCGCTAGATGCTGCCTCGTCGTTCCAGCGTAGGGGCACACACACCAATATAATTCTCGACAAGGACAAGGCTAGGATTATGCTTCAATACTTGTAACCGGCGCGAACAGCCTCTTCCTTGCTCATCTCGCAAGAAGGAAGGAAGGGATGCAAGGGACGCAAAAACGTTTGACAAGTACCCATCGCCCGATTCTATGATTTACAGCGTAGATAGTAGATAGCGCCGAATATTGTGCGTATCGTGAGCATTTATGAAGGAGGGGATAGATCTTACGATGCCCGAATCGCATAGATTGCCGGCGCCGTAGCTCGAAACCGGGCAAATTTTTTGCCCCCGACGTAAAGCCGTGCATAGCCTGTGTCCGGAATTTCCATTTGCATGAACGCGGTGCTCGGGAAGATGCTTCCTTCCTGCTTCTTCCGTTCGCATTACACGAATGCTCCGCTGCCGTGTTATGTTCCATCTTGGCGATACCTGCGCAGCTGCGAGAAGTATTTTTGTGTCTGAGGGTATGCAAAGGTACCTGAAAGGAATTCGGAACATGGTATGCGCCCTGGCGATCCCAATGTTGTTGAAGATCTTCGAATGGCGCAGCGGCTACGGTGGCGTCCACGTGCTTGCATTCTTCAGGCGAGGTATTGGCTGAATAGTGGGAGATTATCGTTGATTTGATACTCGTCGAAACCCAAATATCGGGCCACCACCGAAAGTCCTAACCCTTGTGTAAGCGCTCAAGTTCTCAGGTTAGGGGTTTTTGTGGCCCAATACTTGCTTGCTGAGGTCTCCTTCATAGAACCCCCTCCAAACAATCGTCGAACACTAGTGTTTTCCTTGCCGGTGTCCAGCAGTAATGCATATCTTCCATACCACTATACCACTTCGTACGTCGTAGGACAGACACTAGGCCCTCTCCTCCTTCATTGGGTAGTCATAGCCAGCTAGGACCCGTAGGGCAGACACTATCCACCCACAGCAACAATTCCGGATGTCGTGCGTTTTACCGAGATTACGACATCGTCGTCGGAGACTTCGAAACACGTGAGAAATGGATAAAGTGCGGACATCCGCGGTAATCGCAGTCGGATATCGGTTTTGTGGGCTGGGTTGGGCTGGGTCTGTTGCCTGTCCAGGAACCGAGCTCGGAGCTCCTATGTGAAAAAAACTTAAAAAAAATTGATATGTACGGGGTAACTAGGTGGATGGCAAAACTTGGCGGGTTCCAGCTCAGATATTGTTTGGGTGCATGCTTCTGGATCTCTGTAATATCAATCTGAGAGTGTGTCGAGATAGGACTCATCGATATACCCACCTCCTACTGCGAAGATTGAATGAAGAACCTGCATACTCAGGAATCAGTAGATTGTAATTAAATGAACGACCATTGCAACTCACAGTAAGCACACGCAGATAGTAAGGCATCGAGCCTTTTATCTGTGTACCTTGGTTTGTGTGTGTGCGCACATGGCTGCAACTGCGAAAAGTGACAAAACTCCGGGTGGCAATGTATCATCAATTTCACAAGGCCCGGTCAGCCGCAATTTGCTAGTCTGGAAGGTCGGGTTGAAACTTGTTGGGCACATGAGTTTGATGGAATGTAGTTTGTGTGAGAAGCTGAATCTCTGGGTCCAGGCCATGGGTCGGGCTTTGTGAGAGATTCTGAAGTTGTACGTAGCTCTAGCAAGCGGCGTGGTGTCGTCTTCGCCATCTTCTACACTTGTTACGCTCTCGTTCTCAACTAAAACCTTCCTCTCCCACTACTATCATTGCTGAGCTCAGGTGGCCATCTAGGTCATAGTCTTGCCCGCACATGAATTGATGATGATTCCTACCCGGGGGGGCGAATCGAACGGTAGGTTTCCTTTCACAAGCAATCACTCACGAGTGATGGAAGATGATCCCTCCTTGCTACGGTGTTCTCCAGTGGCCAATTTCTACCGGTTCTCTTGGCCGTCCAAGCCTTTGTTGCTTTTTCGTGTATGAAAACAGCATGGGACGCTTTAAGCATTTGTAAGAAGTCAGAGTAGGGTTAATGAGAAACACCAGAGAACGAGTCTTTTGGATGACTCGACATCAGGCGTGGATAGGTCGGGAAGGAAGGGGATGGATGAACACTTGGACCCTTCACTGTGACCTGAAGTGTTTTGTGGTAAACGGTCCATCCGCGATGAGGCGCCGCTCTTTGGACCCCACTCCGGTACAGTTGCCGCACTAAACGCGCATATACTTCAATTTAACGAAAGTGCAACCTGTAGAGAAGATCCCAATCGTGGTTTCTACTCGACTGTACCAAGTTAATTGGCAGCTGAAATGTCGGGTAAGTTAGGACTGATATGGGCGTTAGCCCAGATGAGTCGGCTTAGGAAATAATTATAGCGTACTCGTGCGTGGATCTGGAGATTAATTGCATGATTTTCTGTGGTCTTTACTCGGAATTAAACATGTACGTTTATCTAGATTCGTTATTATGTATTTCGGACCTGCTATATCCGCGCGTTAGTGCGGCAAATTTACTGAAGGGGAGCCGCGCGCACTATTTACCAAATTTCGCTTGCCACGGCAAGCCCTGCAATTCAAGGTATCCTGACGATCTCATGAAATTAGATTCTTGCAAAGATTATGTCCTCGTTATCCTCCCCTGAGACGCTGTCGATCAAAAAAGCGAGATACTTGGTAAACAGCCTCGAGGCCTTGCTGACACTAAGTAAATTCAAAGCAAAGGTAGTAATACAACAAATTAGCACTAGAATCAAGAGTGCAAAGTACGGAGCTCGTCAGGATAACTTGGTCGCGTCATGACACGTCTGGATAGTATTGACGACGAGTGAAGTTTTCTGGGGGCGAGAGTAGGGGGCAGGGAAGTGGGAGGTGATGGTTGAGTTGACGTGGATGGTAGGATGTAAAGTAAACAACGACCAAAACATTCTCATTGCTGTCAGCTACTCCGTCATTCTCAACGTTCATGTGCAGCAACAGTCTGATAGACATGATTCTAGAACAAATCCACTACATTCCATCGAACCATGACAGCTGCGTTTACTTATATCACCGATATTGCTAATCAGCACTATCTACCAGCTACCCCGGCCTTACTAGGTGTCGATATCCCTGGGGAACTGCTACAATGGTTGCCTAAACACAGCCTTCCGTGATGGTTTTAGGCTGCACTGTGATGAAATCTGGAAGGTTGCCACTGTGTTTGTAACTGCTGTCTTTACCAATGCAGAACTTTTGGTTTCACTTTTCGGTAAGAATGAACCTCCTACGGAACTGCCTCCGAATAATAAAGTATGATGTAAATCAGATCTCCGAACACATCCGGTCAGGAGTTGCTATCTACAAAACTCGGAACCAGCGTGGCACTAGGGGTGTCTACCGGTACCCCCGATTGCAGTTTTCAGCCCTGGAAGTTTGTTGGTCAAATCAATGACAAGCTAGCATCCCAAAGCTATTAGTTAGCCAAATTTGTTGATTGACATTACAAGTAGCAAGTGCAACAAATCAGAAACTATCGGGCTTTATCTGGTACGCGGAAGAGAACGATATACCCGGCAGACAGGCCGGGCCCCCAACTGTAACGAAGCACCGCTGAGAGGAAAGCCTAAATATTTGGGAAAGATACTCAGATTTAATTCCCCAGCTGTGTATAGTACGGATGCCATATATTATTAAATCCAGATCCGCGGTATCTCATCTACTCGAACACAAGGAAACGACCCTAGGAGTTGGAATAGAGTAAGTATGCCCGAGCCTGAAACTCAAAATATATTGACAAACCATTCTAGGACTCATGGGTATATGTGAGGTGGTCACCCAATGACGCACCCGAGAAGGATGGGGAGGTGCAATATCGGCAGTTCTGGCTTGATGCACGAGGGTGAGCCCAGAACGGAAGAGAGTAACAGTTAGGAACGAGTTGCTCTAAATCCTGAGCCCTTCCCTATCAACGGCTGACTTTTACCGCCTCCTGTTCCGAGTCTCCCCCACTTGCACTGTATTTCGGACAGCAGGACGAGATAAGCCACTGCTGATGCCGAGCGGGTAGGTTGTTGTCTGACCGGTCAGGATACTCGAGAGTAGGTTCATTTGGGATCCCGCTGTGAATTCTGCTGTGACGTCAAACTGACCACAGTTATGGTAAACCACTTCCCAGCCTCAGCACTCATACCTTCCTCTTCCGTGTCGAGCGTCTAGATATATCTGAGTACGGTTCTAACAATGATACGTGTTGGTGGGTACTAACTATATAGGCTTCTAATATATTCGTGATTTTACTTTGTATACCATATGCAAGATCAGATCGTCCCATATGCAAATAGGGGACATTCTTGCACATGGGAGCCTCATACAACGGGATCGGTGCTCCATGTTTCCCCACATATACAGTACGCCAGTAGGCTTGTAGGTGTGTACGGTTATGATTTTTAAAATCCTATAAAATAATTGAAGACATAAAAATTGATAGTCTATCTTAGTTGACTGATCACCGCACCTTAAACACCAGTCTGATGCTATAAACCCCCGAAGTCACGGCTTGGAACCTGTGATAATCGACCCTATTTCTGCCGCAAGAAACACCAGGATGCAGGTACTAGGCTAGAAATCTGCAGTGTTAATTGGCGCCATAAACACCAAGATTCAGGCTTCAAATATCCAACGGTGGGGCTTGTCCGTGGTGACTCCCACTAGAATAACCATGGTAGCTAAAATCATCGAATTTACAAGCAGCGATATCTTAGCACAGATAGCTGGGCATGATGCTAGAAACACTACAGTGCAGGTTCGAAACCTGCAGTACTTAATTAGTGCTACAAACACTAAGAACCTAGAATTTCAAACCTACGGTTATCACCTGTTTACACTTTTTACATACAATTCCGCCAACTATTGGTTTTGACCGTCAGTGTCTCTGTAAACGATTGAAGATACAGCTAATAAGTAGTTTGTAGAACATGGTGCTTGCTTGTTGTATCAGTTTCGCTGTTTGTCCCGCCATTTCTCTTTAGAGTATACGTATGTAATAGTACGCTTGCATGACGGAACAAATATAACTGATTCTACTGTTCCACTAGCAAGATTCTATCTGCCTCTCTACTTTAACAACTTTTTAAATCACGGAATGTACAAGGGCCGATAATCTAGCTTGATTGGTGCTTTAAACGCCGGAGTGCTGTAAACATCAGGAACCTGCAATGACTATTAGCTATAAAAGTCATGATTCGCAGGCTTGAAATTCGCAATAACCAACCCTTTTGCTGCTCGTCATGACGGTACTGGTTTCGCTGTTGGTTCCTTTCCCCCATGGCACGGAAATACGCAATAGCTTTCTGAGTATGGACGTGGTTACACTCTGATAGCTAAGGCCCTGCAGTGCTCTTGAAGATACAAGAGCTAAACGCTTAGCTTATTGGTGCTTAAATGCTAGCTGTTATAACACCCGAAAAGCAAGCTCGAAACCTCCATTAATCAACTGTTTCGCTACGTATTGCACATAAAATATCAAATCGCCTGTAATCGGCCTGAGATCGCGATACTGTCCCAATTACACCTCCTCAATGATCTACCAATCACGAAATATACAAAAGGAGGCAGCAGAGCATGGTGCTGTAAACATCAGGTGCAGGTTCAAACCAGCACCAGTCATCAATCTTTGGTAGAATATAGCGTTCTAAACACCGAAGTCGAGGCTCCAAGTCTGTAATCACTCTTTTGCTATTTACATTCCCGCCTCGCCGCAGAGCCCACTCCACTAGCTTCGCTGTTCGTTAGAGTATAGCTGCAAACAGAAACGTGTAGATTCTCACTTAGCTTTAGCTTCTCAGTCTAGTTATGATATGCAGTATGATATTGCTCGCAAGATTCTGTAAAGTAATCGAAGATACGCTTAGCTTAGTCGGCAGAGAGCATGGTGCTTTAAATACCAGGCTGCCATAAACGCCAGGTTGCTGTAAACGAGTTCGAAACCTGTGGTAACCAACTCTTTTGCTGTTTATGTCATGAGAATTGTTGCGTGTGAATTTTAGAGGCGATACTGTCACCGTATATACAAATTAGGGAAATTGTAGTGTGGGTAGGAAATATGTGGCGTTGTGTTGATGAATTGATGTGTAATTACTTTTTATTTAGTCATCTCAGGGTTGATGACTCGAATCATTGTGCTGACAATGAGTACTCATTCATTTTCTCAGTACCAACAACCTTTAATCACAACAAGAAATTCGAAGCGATGATGATAAAAACTGCATTGCAATATCAGTGTCAAACATACTGATATAACTGTTTTCGGTCATTTTGTTTTTAGTAAGGGCTATCCTGCAATATATGGGCCTCTAAGGGAGTTATCCTGCATAAAGACCGATCTTTTACTACTCTGTCATGGTTAGGTATACTGGGTCCCGCCGTTTGTTCCCGCCATTTACACTGAAGCCGGATAGGTAACGCCATCTAAGCGATCTGAAAAATTGGGCGGGAGTGTACAGTAACCTTCAATCTTTCCGGTGTGGTTGTGGCTCTATTTCCTGTAGAACGATTGAAAGTACAAAAGCTGATTGTTTAGCTTCATCGGCAGTGAGCATGACGCTGTACCAGTACAGGTTCAAAACTTGCATTAATTGGGCATTCTGCGATAGAGAATGGTGCTTTAAATGCTAGGGTGCTGTAAACACCAGGTGCAGGTTCAAAACCTGTGGTAATCACACTTTTGCTACGCTCTTGTCCTCTACTGTACTGGTCAGGACGGATAGTCTACAGGCGGCTACTGACATCTATCTTAGAACGGACATTCGTAACATTGATTTAACGGAACGAGTTTCAACTGGTATATTATGTACGAGAACCATTTCCTCTCTAACATATTTCCTTCCCGCTTCTCCTATAACACAAAGAAACAAAAGCAAAGTTGCGAGCCTTATCAAACTTCTGATAAAAGAAACTGCCAACACAAAAACACACCAACTTTTTTACACTCCCCCCCATCACTCAACTCCTTGTGATCTGAGTCCGCCTCGTCCGCCACTCCGCTAACTCTGCTGACATCTGTATAGAAAAGAAAATCCAACAGTGACTGCGTACATTCTTCTTTTGCAAATCCGAACTGCGAGTAGGTAGTACTCTGCTATGGGCCTGGCAAGGTAAGTTGGGTTTGCTCAAGTTGAAACTCGATGAGGGAGCAAACAACTTTAAGTGTCATTCTGCTTGCGACCAGGTAATAAATCCTTCAGTCACACACCTACCTAGGTATATAAGTGCCGCTCAACGCGCCCTCCCGCTTGTCAACCATAATCATCTCACTGCTCCCATGGCTGCCTTGACTACTTCCCTACATTTCTCCTGTTTCTCAGGCTGTACAAAGTCCCCTATAAAATTCACAATTCTTGACTCCAAAAATGCCACCAAGTTTTATACTTCACCACAAAACCTCACCAAAGCGCCGTTTAGGTTCGCTACCCCAAGGGCTGCACAAACACACGTTTTCAAATTGATGTCTCTAAATGTGACAAATGCTTACAGGCGTCAACTCCCAACTTAGCCCTGCGTAGCAACGAGTAACAAAGATTTGTTATACAGGGTTGCCAATAAGTATTTTTGGAAAAGGGTAAGAGGCCCTTGGAATTGTGGCTGGAGAACTCGAAAGCTGGCTGAAGAGGAGGTACAAAAGAAGTGGTAGGATTCCCGTAGCGTATGAAAACACCACATACAGCGATCTGGAAATCAACAGAAACAGTTCTTCCATCTCGTTGTGTTTTCCTCAGAGTACGCCACTCGGTGTGCACATGTAGAACAGGTGCAGTACTCTGGTCTTATCACTAGCCCACCAGCGGAAGGAAGAAAGAAAAAGCCGTCTGTAGAGTACCTTCTTAGTACGATGTGATTTTGCATTTTGGTACACAAAAAGCTGATTGTTTAGCTTAGTTGGCAGAGGATGGTTTGTAAACGCTAGTCTTTTGGGCAAGTGTTTGTGCGGCGCAGAGTCGACAGTGCAAGTTAAGCCTGAGAATGAAGCTCGAGCGGGGCTAGCTCAGTAGAACAAGCCCACAAAAGCTTGACCGGATTCACCCTCCATATTATGACTAGTAGAGAATTATACTATCGAGAAAATCCTGAAGTGGTTTTGCGTTGTTGAATTATGACAACCTCGTGAAAAATCTTGGCCGCTATTTGTTATCTTGTATAGATTAAATGCAAGAAGAAAATACATAATGCATTAAGGCAATAAAAGGATTGAGGAAATCTCGTGGCTACGAACTATAAACTAACATCTCTATATAATTAAAAATAAGAAAAATTTGGTAACAAATGGTACGTGGATAACACGAAAGCTCACTCACTCTACACAACCTCCAACTCTGCATGGGACTTTTCCAACCCATGGACTTTCTGTTCATGCTTATCACGGTTATCCTTCCGATTATACAACTTTCCGCACTGCCTGCAGACGAAGGTCTGTTTTGCCGTAGCGCACTTCGATGAGGAGTTGTGGCGGTTGAAGTTGGTGACGGTGGTGAAGCGTTCCCCGCAGCGATTGCACCGGAAGCGTGAGATTGTATCGTTGCGTTGACGTCTTCGTGGACGAATGGATCGTGTTGTCAAGAGTTGTGTTGGCGCAGAGCTCGAGGCGCTTCTTATGTCAGTTACACTCGCGGGAACCCCACGCCTCTGGATATGAGTAGCTTACAGAAGGCCGATTCTTGAATGGTTAATATGTCTTGGTATTGGCTGATGTAGAACACTGATTTCACGCTGCAGAGCGAGTTCGAGAGCACACATGAATGTCGGAAGATTCTGGCGAACGCTCGGATATGAAAAAGGGAACAAAACTTTGTGAGGATGTGTAACGTAGCGATCGACCATACTGGGATTCAAATACCCACTCTGTTTGTATACCCTGAAACAAATTAGTATTTCTTGTGCCCATTTTAGTGCATGTGGAAACCAACGGTAGTAAGTTCTGTGGTATCGTCACACCGACCTTTTCGGTTGTTAGCTGGTGAAATGCCCAAGACATCGTCGCCCGCAAAGCGTTATTGGCCGTGCTGGGACTAGGCACCACGGAAGGGCGCTGACTATCAAGGAAATTTAGTGGTTTTCGTGAGAGCCCCTGAAATACCGAGCCCACTTACAATAATGCTGCCAAAAACCCGAGAGCAAACATTGCCAGGTCGACCCAATGGCCACGCTCCAGTTTCCGGGTATCGCACTGAGCGGTAAATACCCCTGACCAACTAGTTTTCATCTCATCATCGACAGTACTTACTTTCCGTACGCGTTCGTAGACGTTGCAAAGGAGAAGGATGAGCCATTTGAAAATCAATGATCCTGTGGCTAGAAACCCACACAATTTAGGGCTCTTTAGGAATTCATCCACGAGTTGCCGCAACGGTTGACCGAGCTGAGGTGGAAAGGGGTAATCTTGGGCTCGCATGTATGCCAAAACCCATAACCAACCTTCATCCATCACCCTCAAAGCCGTTGCGTGTGATATACCGAAGTCAGTTCTCCTGAAGAGGCCCCCAAGAGCTTCGACAAGACCAGCGTCATGGATATATACCCACACACCATAGCTTCCGGGCTTGCGTTTGTCGAGAAACTTCAAAGCAAGGAATGCATATGCCGAGAATTGACTGTTGCATTCCGATTCAAGATTCTCGAATGCCGTCTCCTCAAAGCTGCCGAGCACTTGGTAGTCCGTGGTGAAGTCGGTGTGCTTTAGAATTGTCTGTCCATTGCAATCCCTATTGCCTCTCAGAAAATGACTAACCACTAGAGCTAAATGACCCACCGATATTCTTCAACGTAACGGTATGAAGGCATAGACAGAACATTCATCGTTGAGCTTCTGGTGTGTTTGGGGTTATTTTGGTTCGGTTCAGTGAAATCGGTCCTGTATATGGAACGAATCTGCTTGAGATGGTATACGAAAACCAACTAATTTGCGTAGAGGAATTGATTTAGATTAACGTGTCCTTAGTCGTGATATATGTACTTCATATGATAAATCCCTGGCGAAGGCTGCAGCTACATGCAGCCACATGCTGCCACGTGCTGCCCTTGACCACGTAGGAATGTGAAATAGGCTCAGCTGAGAAGGAATAACCAACCATCGGCGACTCTGGAGATTCCTTCGTGCTCGGCATATGCATAGGTACTTGCTTATTCCACAGTTCTAGTCGTATCAGCCATGAGAACGTCGCCTTACTATTTCTGAGGCAGTAACTCGACGCCGTGGATGGTAGTGGCAATTGTTGCTCAAGTCAATCCATGGTGTCCATTGAACCGAATAGACACCTTCAAACCGCGTAAATTAAATTAGTGCCATGTTGCGGATAATACCTCATAAGTGCATTAACAGAATCATCTAGTCGAGCATAAATACACAGGTTGCTCGCGGATAATGAGGGTATTTATTCTAGTTCCTAACTATAAGCTGACGGGGTGAATGTTCAAGGGCTAATCACTTTGAAATTGAGTCAACATACATATGCACAGTTTAGGCAGAGACGAGTATCTGCACCTGAACCTCGTGATGGCAGCATCTCGACAATTGACGTGTTCGTTTCGCTGGAGTATTCATCAATGACTGGTGACGATGAGGCTGTATGAGAGAAGGGAACTCGATACCCTTGCACGGGCGACCAGTGATAGGCTTAGCATGCGTATATTGGCACAATAACCCTATACCCTAAGCGATAGCAAACTTTACTGCAACCCTGAGAGTTGCAGACAAGCCCTGCACGTGCTGCTTACTCGTATCCTCATGTTCAAACGGTAGCACGACGATTGGAGTACCTACCTATATAAAGTGCTTCAACATTCAGTAAATGGGCGGATGATTTTATCTGTCGATCTCGGAAATCACTTGAAAGTCATGAGAGTACAGTACTTCGTCAGTCAAACATGAGCTTCGCCCCGCTCAGTCAATGGCCCGAAATTACGATTGGGTTTGAAACTTAACTTACATGTATATGTATGGTGGTAATGTAATTGGAGAGCTCAGAGAGAGGAAGTCCAAGAAGAAGAGGAACAGGAAGTGGGAGTGGGAGTGGCTGTGAGGGACGACCAGACACTAAGAGGCTATCTCTACTACGCTAAAGAAGAGACGCAATCACACGCGATCTTATATCGCTACATCAGTCTTCGTTGCTTAGAAAATAGCATAGCACATGAATCGCACGTGGCCACTCTAAAATGACCTTTCCCTCAATAAATTTCGGGCAATTTTATAGGGTTAGTGGTGTAGCCCTGGTCGCCTGATCCTCAATACCAATGGGGCAGAAAAAAATCGCCCTAAGGCCCGTGGTGTCATCCCCACCCTTACCAAATCGAGTCAAGCACTTTCGGGGCGGCAGACTATTTCAACGCCAGGGTAACCGACAAAGGGCTGCATCCGACAATGCAATGACACAGCTTGTATACTTCAAGTGGCCTTGACCATAATATATAACTAGTGGGTGGGTTTTGTTTCTGAGAAGTTCGAATACTTTACTGTGGCTGCTGTGCAGTATTACTGTAGCGAGCACGATGCTTCGAACGGCCACCCATTTGTGACCCCTTTTTTTTTTTTTAAAGACGAGGCTTCTGTGACACCTTCTGCTCTCGCTTTTGAGGGTCTGTGACGCTGGATTTGGTACTGTTTCATACCACTGACCTAGCAGATGCCTAGCAAAAAGGAACCAAATTTGGAGGCATTTGCTATCACTTAGTGCCTAGTGGATATCCATCAAATGGATTTTGGCTACTGGTCTTTGTAGTAGTTTAAAGCTCAAATATTGGAGCAGAATGTGACTGTGACCAACAGCATTCGGACCCCATATGATTCGAACAGTCTTGTTGTGACCGTGACAAAACCCGTGTTTTCACATACCATACCGGCCTCTGTGACGCCGTGACGTTCGAAGCATCGTGCTTGCTACAGTATCCTCGATACGCTCCGGTATTTATAAATCGAGATTGCGAATAACATCGACAGCTTCTTACTCACAAACATACAATGATTGGTCAATTATCCTTGCCTAATATCTCATGTTTTGTAGAAAAAAAGTTGGGGTTCGATGTGAAAAGACAATCTTTGGACCACGAAACGCAAGCCAATGCCTCGATCGAAGTGCTTAATCGAATGGCAACAGTTCCGCCAGCTTTGTTGCGTTCGATCTCGATACCGGGGCGCGATCAGAAAGTCCACTTGAGTCCTTGGTGAATCAAGTGTTGTGACCCCGCATTTCAAATTTCTTCAATCGAGATGTTCTCAGTTATAACATACCATTATATATAGGTATATAATTATATTGATGCTGTCAACCTCATGCCTATTGCGGTAATGACGAAATTCATGCACAATTAAAGTGTAAATGGCGTACATCGCATATTACTCACGTATTTCTGTATTGTTGGAGATTGAAATTAATTGTAAATACCCTCAATCCATCCACCGCTACCCGCCGCATTTCCCTAAATCTCCGTAATTTCAATATACCAAAAATACATCACACAAGTTCCCACCTTCGCCCACTCCCTTCTGTCTTCAAAATGGGCCCCACTATCTGTTTGTCGTACATATAACTCCCGCTCTCTGGCTCCGGCAGTTCCCCCACAATGAACCCATTCTCGAAGCTGCTGAATATGAACTTCGCTGGAACTGGTGGCCACCTCGGTCCCCCACCAACAGTGTGGACACGTAGCTTCGGGTCTCCGTCTTCATCCTCTGACTCTCTATGGAAATATATGGTTTTGTCGCACCGCTCGCCGATAGAGATATGCACTTCGTCAGTTCCAATCATGATTTTGTCGTCGTATTCTCTCCCTCGTTCAGCAATCCAAATGACGAATGGTGTTGCTCTTGCACTTGATGTCGTTTCACAAACCATATCGTTGTGAACACACCAGTACCGCACTACCGGGCCTTTGTAGCGGATGAAGAACCTTCCAGATAGTCTATATATAAGCATCTCTGCGTTCACACAATCATAAGAAGATTAAAGACGCTTACGTCTGTCCACTAACGTGATCCCTTATGTCAATGCTCGGTATAATGCTCATAACCCTGCCGTTTATGTCGTTCAGCAACGAGAAGGACACCTTCCCTAAAAACTCTGGTGCGCATCGCTTATTTATGATGGTGAAGTTGATGCTTGATACATTGGGGTCGTGGACGTAGAACTGGGGACTAATTCGTTTTACCCCGGAAAAGGTTGCGACGGTTTGGCATGAGGTCTCAACTGCACGCCACCATTCATCTGCTACGGAGCGAGATGCAAACGCTATAACGTAATGCCGGTTATAGTCGTTGTGGATCTGATTGAGATGTTAGTAATGAGAAGCAGATACGGGGAAATGTACACTTTTGGCAATGGCGTAAAAGATGGCCATTTGTTGCAGTTCTGCTTATTGTGGGATTTTTCCTTTTGGTTGATGGTAGATATTGGATTGTACGGTTCAGTCCTTACGACATGTATTTATACCATTAAAAGGCGGGATTTTGTGAACAATATTGTCGAGGTCCACACTTTCCGCCACCAATGATACCGAAACGGCTCCTAAAAACTTCGAGGAGTTCAAGGCCGGCAATAGCAAAACTTTACGAGTTTAGTTGCTCTTAGATTAAAAGGCACACTTCAATAATACTGTGACGTCTACTCTTAAGAACCGGCAACCTGCTTCGGAAGGTAGCTTTTATTCTTGCGTATTGAATCCAGAAATGGTGGCTCAGCTCTCTGAAACGTTCGGCGCTCTCACTCTGAATGCTCAAAGTCATGGCTAGAGATCTGATCGATCGGCTCTGCAGCTTTTCCAAACCCAAGAGTAAGTCCTAGCTCTTACGTTGATACTATAGACGGGCGAGGACGGTCTGCTGAGTGCTTTTCTCGAGAAGGTGAACGAAGTCAAGTTTGATCCGATTCTCCTGCCGTTGTGGATGACAATGACTCTAGATAGCTAGAAATCTCATAACAACTGAGTATATCAGCACCTAAGAACACGGCTGTGTATTGGGATTTTCAGACAATCTCGAGTTATTGTAAGCAGTGGTTTGGAATTGCCTGCGTACGTTACAGTAGCAACAATTTCGGAAAATCGGACACCCCAATGCTTCGATCCGATCGTTCGTGATATTCCTACTACTTCTAGTAGAAGAGACTTCGTGACGTTGTTCTAGAGGTTGATGAATTGTACGCATGGTGTCATAGTGATGTTCATGACCAATCGGAAGTGATCGCTAGTAATGCCTGCTACCATGTCCTAGCACCCGGTAATCAAAACTAAGAAGACTATTAATTGATATTTCCGACGACAAGCGCACGCTAAGGTACCACCGCGCTGCGCATCTCATTATTAAGAATGAAACATCTGCAACACTACACTTTCCACCATATTTACGTCCACCAGTTCTACCTGCTTCGATTTTTTGGGTTGAGATGGTTGGGTTTGACTGTGGGCACTCGGGAATTGAGAGGTTTATAATGCTGACGGCTTCGAGAAAGAACTACTGAGAGCCCTTTGCAAACAGTACATACCTAGAACGGTCTAGTACTATAGAGGTCCTGTTAGTGTCATTTCTACTCCTATTGGAATTGTTTGAAGTTTACATGTAGAAACAATAACAGCAAAATTCACATGACTCAACGTAGCCTGCCCGCCAGTCTCACACTTCAATAGAAACCCCTGGAACGCCATACATCCCGTATCAACTGCCACTCGGTACAGACACCTATTACTTAATATCTTTAATTCCCCTCTCTAACAACTCCGAACAGGATCTCTCACAGAATAAGAAAATCCATGGGGTGTGCGCACGCACCACCATCCGTATTCCCTGGATCGAGCCCGGTGCAAGATAGTTAACATATGATGGCTGTTGGATGTGCCGGAGGCTACTATGAGCTTCTGTACCCCTCCTCCCCCATCCCCACACCCTCCATCTCTCCCTACGCCCTACCTCTCCCTACGCCCCACATCTCCCTACCCCCACTGGTTGAGCAAGTAAGTGGTATTGGTAGGCCGGAAGGATTAGCCGGCCAAAAAGGTGAGCTCAGTACTCGTGGTGAATTAGACCACTCATGGTCGCACTAAATGGTACGCCTGGTAGTCCGCCTATCTGTTGCACAAGATACCCCGCAGAGACTCTGCGCCTCATCCCTCGTAAACGACTTGCATATTTATCTAGCATTTGGACATGCACCGAACCATCTGGCCTTCGCACTCTCCCAATGAAAATTAGCGCCTTATTTCACAGTATGTAAAGTAACAATTGGTTTGTGAAAAGCTGAAGCTCAACATGATCATGCGAATAATTTTGAAGGTTGCTATATTCGTGTAATGGTTGGCTGGAAAGATAAGGCCTCACACTGGGAGTTCTAAACTTACCGCATTGCACATGTCTACAAATATAGACAAAGGGTGTGGGTCCCTCTATTCGGCAGCGATAAAATTTGTATAAACATATAAACCAGCTATCAACTAGTACCGGGCAAACCAATATCCAGACCATTCTCTCCACTATAATGTTGTTCCTTCGAGAATATGCGCTGCTGATTGTGCTACTCTTTGGCTTATCCGCCCTCACCGCCTCCTCTCCTCTCACGCTTGTTTTGAAGAACAATACTCTCTCCGGCGGCATTGCCATCAACAGGGGTGTGGGTTTGGAGCTGAACGGCGAATTGTTGAGCATCCGTCTAACAACACTCTTAAATAATGTGCGCCTCCGTAACAGCAAAGATTGCCCTGAGAACCGTACACTAGAAACCGAATGCCAGGGCTCATCTGGAAGCGTCTACGACCTCGACAAGTATCCCTTTGATCGTGTCGGCGAAGAAGAGTGGAGTCAGCGTGTTGTCGCAGACCCCTACCATCCTGGCGATATACATCCCGTTCAAGGCTTCGCTACAGCAAACATCACCACCACCCCACAGATCTCTGAGATTTCCAACCTCCCTATTCAGGTGTGGAGCAACAAACAGAGCAGCAACAAGAGCGGGCTGGCCCTAGGATCTTCAAGTAGTTTCGTTAAAAGGCTGTTCGAAATGGGTGTTGTACCGGGCACTTCTTGGGGATTATTCTTCGGTTCAAGATCACAATTAAACTCGACGGATGGCGCCCTTGTTGTCGGAGGGTACGATAATGGCCGCAAGGACCCAGACGCAAGCTGGGAATACTTCCCCACCTCCCCGGGGTACCTGACAGTGTCCTGTCCGCTGCAGGTGCTGATCTCCGACGTCCGGTTGGGTTTCGCAGACGGCAGTCAACACTCCCTCTTCGCCGAAACAGGCACAATTCTTCCCGCTTGCATCGATCCACAGAAATCCGAATTTACCTTTACCAAGGCGATGACAGACCGCTTGAAAAACCTTACCGAGCACGCGATACAAGTACCCGGTGCTGGACCAAACTTTACAGACCAAATTTACTCCTTATCAAAGAGACACTTGATGCACAGCCTTACAGTGGTTCTGAGTAACGGCTACACCACAGTGATCCCTGAGTATGAGCTTGTGTCGCAGGAACGCGGAACCAACGAGTACGGAGAGTATAAGGTCATAAACAGCTCACGAATCATGATTTCGGTATCATCAAGTGTCTTCGCTAGCAAGGCCGAGCAAGAATTAGACAACAATATAGTGCCCATACTTGGGGGTGTGTTCTTGAGCCAAAACTATTTGCGTGTCGACTACAAACGCGGGAATTTCTCAATGGCGCGTGCACATCTGGGGAATTACAACCCCGAACTCATCTCCATATTTGATCCGGACCAGGTCCAACGTGTCAACCCCGCAATAAGCAAGGGCGGCGCTGTAGGGATAGCCATTGTTGTTGTTGTTGTATTCGAGTTGGCAGTAGCTGTGGGAGTGAGATGGTGGAGGAGGAAAAGGCGGTCGGCGCCGGGCTTCGCCGACGATGGTTGTCCATGCTTCAGGAAGCCGGAGTTGGGATGTGTTAGCTTCAAGCCTCAAGATGAGACGTCGACGGCGACACCGGATGTCGGTGACAAGCCAGAGTTAATGAGCAATGAGAAATATGAGGCACCATCACCGGTTTTAGGGGGCGAGAAATTCGAAACGGGTAGTCCTGGGGATCAGAAGTAAGACATGAAATTGTAGGAATTAGATGGATATCTTTAATGAGAACATGAGTTGATGCAGCTAGGTGGGGAAAGATACAGCCTACGGGGGCCTACCGGCACAAACGTTGATACTAACGCAAGCAGTACTGTGTTCTCAGATTACGTGTCAACAACAGCAATGAAAAATCATTGTAGCCGAACTAGAATCCGAATTTGCGTCGGCTGAAAGTTAGTTCGCGGTTCTGTACAATGTCCCCGGTATCACTGTTTCCGTCATGATAAATTCCGGTACAGCGAGCGACATGGATTTCTAGCTCTTTTCCTGTCAGGAAGTAACGAAAATTGTAAATGACTGGTAGGGAGTGTACTTTGATTGCTCGAGATGCCGATGATGGCTGTAGTAATCTATATATTCGTGGAACATATTGTTGAAGTATTGAGTAATTTAAGTCTTTGGGAATCCCGAGATGTCTCCGAGTCAGTAGAAGGATGATGCAATTCTATCGCAGATATGGATGTGCGAGGTTAGTAGAGCGGTGATGTTGTTTGGTGAGGTTTGAATATAATCCTTGTTAATCTCTTGCTAGATAGAACCGCTACTCGTTTTCTAGAGATAGGATAATGTTCAATAGTTGATTTAATTCACTGTACAAATACACAACAACCGCAAACCAACAAACTTAAGTAGTAAGAGCAATAAGAGCACTCTATAAAATAAAATCAGCTATACCTAGAGACAACGTGATTGACCCATTCCTCCGAGTCATTGTCTGTGAATACAGCTTGCAGGAGCGACAGTATATCAATAAAACCTGCAGCTTGTGACGTACTTCTAAGGGCAATCTTTGCGGCAGGGTGGGTGATCTCTGAGTTAGCGCCCTCGGGTTCTGCTATATGCCGGCCTAGGAACCAGCTAATAACGATGCAATTGGTATTCCACTCGGTAATGCTATCGGGTCCCAGTTGGACTTGATGAGTTGTTCTTCTAGAGCACAGGCGATATACGTCAATTTGCTTCCAGGAATCGAGACAAGATTTACATCAATAGAAAGAAGGATTTGACAAAGGTCTCTAAACTACCACCCAACATTCGGAGCCCGGTGAACTTTGATTCGGCCCAAGTAATGCGTATTTTTTATCATTTGTGAAATAAATAGTGTGGCCACGCTCAGCAACAACGCCAAAACCCAGTTTGAAGCAACTTCTGATAATTCCTTTCAAAGGTTCCATAGTATAAGGTTGCCACGCTCAACAACAATGCCAAAACCCAGTTTGAAGCAACTTCTGATAATTCCTTTCAAAGGTTCCATAGTATCCCCTGGATCGTAACGGTTCCCGGCCCATACGGGCCGCCCGCGCAACCACCTCACCACACGTCCAAAAATGGTCATCAGAGGCCATCCTTTTTATCAAGTCTTCTTTAGTAGCAAATAAAACTTTTTCTCAAAGTGAATTGTAAATTATATGTGACGTGACTTTGTAAGTCTTACTACCCCACCAAAATTCGCTCTCTGAACTGGCAACCCACCCTATGTCTATGCACCACTACCCACCTTTCTTCTTTACAGGT